>OIWU01004137.1_pt1 | contig 10584 bp, 8 predicted proteins | sample 1587711 | NCBI WGS metagenome assembly OIWU01 (sample SAMEA3888909, study PRJEB22519) | human gut metagenome | biome: human gut; feature: human-associated habitat; material: faeces | place: Denmark | collected 2010 | reverse complement strand
TATTTCCGGTTCTGTCCGGGTGGGTAATCATGACGAAGAAGGCTTTCGCGGTATTGTGGTCAATGGTATTTTTATCATAAAATCGGCAGAATACCCCCATTCCTCGTAGGTGGCGGGATGAATGCCACTATAACGATACACAGACAGATGTAAAACGGTAAGCAATTACAATTCTTTCTCTTCCCTTTTGTGAAACCATGTGCTATAATTAACACAGAACATATGTTCTGCACCAATTAGGAAAGGAGGAACCGTTTTGTATTTGACCGTATGCCAGCAGCTAAAGCATCTGTCCAAAGATGAATTCCTCATTCTACGGGAATTATGCCGCACAGCCAAAAACCTGACCAACCAGGCCATCTACCAGGTACGGCAGTATTACTTTGAACATAGCCAGTATCTCCCATATGAAAAAAACTACGCCATCTTAAAGACTTCCGAAAACTATCGGCTGCTGAATTCCAACATGGCCCAGCAGATCCTTAAGGAAGTGGATGGATCTTTTAAGTCTTTCTTCGGTCTGTTGAAACTGGCAAAGCAGGGGAAGTATCCATTTTCATCCTGCAGGCTGCCCAAATACCTTCCAAAAGACGGCTACGCAACCCTGATCGTCGGGTTTGTAAGACTGAATGGGAACCGGTTTGTCCTTCCGTACTCAGCAGCGTATAAGAAGCATCATAAACCGGTCACCATTACCATCCCGCTGGTCCTGGCAGATAAAACCATTAAGGAGATCCGTATCATCCCAAAAGCAGACGCCAGGTTCTTTGAGATCCAGTACACCTATCAGGTGGAAGCGGCTCAGAGAAATCTGAATCCAACCCATGCACTGGCGATCGACTTCGGGATCGACAATCTCATGACGGCCGTTTCCAACAGAGGGGAAAGCTTCCTCATCGATGGGAAACGCTTAAAATCCATCAACCAGTGGTTCAACAAGCGGAACACCTGCCTGCAGAGCGTCAAAGACAAGCAGCACTACGGAAAGAAAACAACCAGACGTCAGGCCGTTTTGCAGAGGAAGAGAAACAACCAGGTCCGTGACTACATGGGTAAAGCAGCGAAACAGGTGGTCACCTACTGCATCCGGAACGATATCGGAACCCTGATCGTGGGCTACAATACCACATTTCAGCGCTCCTCAGATCTTGGCAGGCAGATGAACCAGGTCTTTGTGGGAATTCCGTTCGGGATACTCCGCAGGAAACTGAAATATCTGTGTGAAATGAATGGGATCCGCTACGTGGAACAGGAGGAAAGCTATACTTCCATGGCATCCTTCTGGGATCTGGATGAAATGCCCGTATATGGAGAAGCAGGACTTGTGCCACCGGTCTTTTCCGGCCGCCGGATCTGCCGTGGCCTGTATCAGGACCGCTCTGGAAGGCGGATCAACGCTGATGTCAATGGTGCTTTAAATATCATGCGTAAATGTAACATTGTGAGCCTAAGGGCTCTATATGATAGAGGCGATGTGGATACGCCTGTAAGAATAAGGATCGCCTGAGAGCAGGTGGAAACTCAAAGATCAAACTTCTTAAACGGGAGTCAAAAGACTCCTCAGAAGCCCCCACTTCAAATTTCTTCAGAATTAAGTGGTGGGTAATTCACGATAGAATGGTAATAGATAAAAAGCTGGCATTTATGAGCGGCGTGAGCTATGGTGCTGTAAAAAGATTTGAATTGAGGAACGGAAAGTGTCAGGGAAGAGAGAAATAAACGGGGTTTTTATGATCCCATTCGGATTGGTGGCAGGATTTGCAGACGGGCAGGAGATTCGGATCACGGAGATTGCGGAACATGGATTTTGTTTTCGGACATTGGATGAGATCCGCGAAGTGAAGAGATTCCGGATCTGTTTTTATGATGGGTTCAACGGGATGAAGACGGGAGACCAGGAGAAGAAAAGCAGGGATCCGTATACGGAAGTTGAGATCCATTCTTTTGAGATGGAAGTGCGTGTGGAAGATGGACTGGGAATTCCGGTATATGTGTATTCGGTATTTGTGGAGCAGGAGAAATACCGGGAATGCGCCGGAAGCCTGATCCTTTGGTATGACAGATTTGTGCGGCTGAAGCTGGAGTGCGAGGACGGGGAGCTTGCAATGGCGCTTACCGGGTATCCGGCCAAAAAGGATGAACAGTTTGCAGAGAATTTCATCGAACAGAAAAAAGAGTGGTTCGGTGAAGGAGAAGACAGGGCGAGGCAGGAAAAGCGGAATACAGGAAGCTATTGCTGCGGTGATTTTACGGAATCAAAAAGGAATGACTTTGAAGATAGAATGACAGTAGAAAAGCGAATAGAAAATCAGTCAGGTATAAGGGAAAATTGCATCGCAGCAGGAGATTTTGAACTCGAAGAATACAAAGAATATAAAGAGCAGGAACGGAAGAATATCGAAGTTGCTGTGGAATTGGACCGTCCGGAGCTTTATGAGCGGTATTTATCCATGAAATTCCGCGATTTTATGGACTGGTACTGGAACGTGAATGGGGCTAAAGAGCTGGGAAAACGAATGCCGGTTCCAGAGCGGATTTATGTGGGAAATGCCTTCTGCCATCTGCTGTTTCCTGAAAAACGGCAGTTGTTTGAGATCTTTAAAAAGGCAGAGTCGGAAGGTCTGGCTGTGACAGTTACATTTTCATATCTGCGGGAGTTTATGCTGAAACCTGTGGAAAACCTGTTGGACGAGCTGGAAGAGTGGTGCAGAAACCGGGAGACATTTCTGGAGATTGCGGCAAACGACTGGGGCCTGCTGGAGCTTTTGAGAGAGCGGAAGGACCGAAAAGAAGTTTTTGTGCCGTGCATGGGGACTCTGTTAAATAAAAGAAAAAAGGATCCACGGATGGGATACAAGCAGGGAGATACAGGATATTTTCGGGAGAACAGCCTGAATGCGGAATTTTACCGGACGTATCTGAGGGACACGTTCGGGATCCGGCGGTACGAGTGGGAGTCCTGCGGGTACAGGCAGAAATTTCCGGAAGGAAAGAACAGCATCCATGTTCCGTTTTATCAGACGAACACCTCCCAGTATTGCACGCTGTATGCTGTATGTAAAAATGGAGAGCGAGGAAAGCAGGAACTTCCGGAATCGTGTCCGGGATATTGCAGAGAGAAAGTCTTTCTGTATCCAAAGCATTTGAAGATGGCGGGGCGGTATAATTCGCTCTTCGCGCTGGATGGGAGTGCAGTTTCCGGAATGATGGATATGGAAATGTGGAAAAAACAGGGAATTGACAGACTTGTGGTGAATCTGCTGTAATGAGGCAGTTTGCACTGTTTAAGCTGCATATAAGGAGAGATACCATGAAAATTATAGCGGGACTTGGGTCTATCGATGAATATGTACGGTACGTCGAGGCCGGGGCGGATGAGTTTTTCTGCGGATATGTACCTTATGAGTGGAATAGAAAATACGGGACGATCCTGCCGCTAAACCGTCGCGAGGTTCTTGGCATCAACGTGCAGATCGGGGCGGAGAGTGAGTTGAGGATTCTGGCGGCGCTGGTGAGAAAATATGGGAAGCCGGTACATCTGACGTTTAATTCGCTTTATTATACGCCGGAGCAGTACCCGGAGATCGCGGATGTCCTTCGCCGGTGTATGGCGCTTGGATTCTCAAGCTTTATTATCGCGGATCCGGCATTGCTGATCTACCTGAAAAATAATGGGATCCGCTGTGAGATCCACTTGAGTGGGGAGACGGCAGAGGTAAACAGCCGGATGTCAGATGTATTTGACCGATTGGATGTAGACCGGCTTATCTTTCACAGGAAGAACAGCTTCGCGGACATGGAGTCAGTGATCCTGCATGAGAGGGAAAAGGGCAGCAGGGGCGTATGTGAATTTGAGGCATTTGCGTTAAACGAGCTCTGCCAGTTTTCGGGGGCGTTCTGCAATTCCCTGCACTGCGACGAGATGGGACACCTGTGCCGGGTACCGTATCAGATAGGAAAAGTTAAAGGAAATAGAGAGAAAAAAGAAGAATGCTTAGAAACAGAGAAGCTGATCTCACGGACGGAGAGCTCAGAGAATGATGTGAATGACGAGCAGAGCACAGATAAACCGAACGAAGATGATGAGGAACGGATGTATGATCCCGATGGCTATCTCTGCGGTGCGACAGGTTGTGGGCTCTGCGCCCTGTATCGGCTGCAAAAGGCCGGAATCACCCATTTGAAGCTTGTGGGGCGCGGAAATTATGTGGATTTTATGGAAAAGGATATCCGGAACCTGAAGACAGCTCTGGATATCCTTGAGCATGTGGATACGGAAGAGGAATATATCAGGAACATGAAACGAACGTTGTTTCCGTATGGATGCAGTGGACTGTGTTATTATAGAGAAACGGAATCAGTTGCCGGGAAGACAATTTAAATACGGTGTGCAGGAAACCGGATTGGAAGCATATTAACACTCGATGGCTACCTTGATCACACCATCCATCTTATTCTCAAAGAGTGTGTAAGCTTCTTCGATCCTGTCTAATGGATATGTGTGTGTGATAAGCGGTTCTGTATTCAGTTTGCCCTCTGCGATCAGCCGCAGTGTTTCCTCACAATTGCAGCCGTCTACACCGCCGGTCTTGAAGGTGAGGTTCTTTCCGTACATATCCGGCAGCGGCAGTGTCTGAGCCTTGTCATAAAGAGCAACGATCGTCACGATTGCATTTGGTCTTGCACATTCCCATGCAAGGCGAAACGTGGATTCGGCTCCTGCAACTTCGAGAACGACATCTGCTCCTCCATGGTCACTGTTGGCACGGACATAATCTGCACAAGCTTCGGGTAATACGGTAAGGATTTCCGGATAGTGCTCATGGATAAAGCGGATTCGGCCTTCGTCTTTTTCACAGACGATGATATGTTTCGGCTTCTTCAGCATGACACAGAGCAGCGTACAGATGCCCGTAGGTCCGGCTCCGATGATCAATACCGTATCCTTCTCTTTGATCTCAGAAATACGAGCTGCCCAGAAACCGGTGGCAAGAACATCTCCGACCAGCAAAGCCTGACGGTCTGTAACATGATCCGGGATTTTATTTAATCCCTGATCTGCAAACGGTACGCGAACATATTCTGCCTGTCCGCCATCGATCCGGCATCCGAGAGCCCAGCCGCCATTCTGATCGGTACAGTTGTTTACATAACCATGCCTGCAGAAAAAACATTCCCCGCAGAAGGTTTCCACGTTTACAGTGACTCTGTCACCGGGCTTCACATTTGTTACGGCGCTGCCGACATCTTCAACGATACCGACCATTTCATGTCCGACGGTTATACCCGGCACAGCACGGGGGACGCTTCCATGTTTAATGTGCAGGTCACTTGAGCAGATGCTGGCAAGCGTTACCTTTACAATGGCATCCCGTTCATCCATAAGAACAGGCTTCGGTTTTTCCATTAATTTAAATTTTCCCTTGGAAACATAAGTATACGTCTGCATTTTTTTCCATCACTTTCTTTTTTTATTGATCTGTTGTAACTGTTCAGCAGGTCTGCGCTGACCGTAATAAAACACAGGCTTGAAGGAAAAAATCCCATCGGCGAAGATGATTTGGAATGGCTTTTTTCATGTGGATCGCGGATGTCTGCTTTCCGGCAGTGTAGATATATTATAACACGAATATGCACGGATAGATACAAAATTCCCTTTCCGGATCCGGAATAATACAATATGGTTATAGAATGAAGGAAACCCAAAGAAAGCCACAGGTGATCGGATAAGGTGTGTCAAAGACCCGAGAATAGATCGTGTTACATTTTTATTGATTTGTTTATTGACTGATGGTAAAATAATAATAGATAATATATTATATATTTTGAATATAATCATATGATAATAGATAAAATATTATCTAATAAAAGTATAAAAAACGGAATCGAAAGTGGGAAAGATTATGGAAGGTTTTATATGGGAGACAGCGAAAGAACTGGATCTGAAGTTGGCGCAGAGGGTTCGCAATATTAGAAAACGGCGTTCAATCTCGCAGGAGAAGATGGCGTCGATGAGCGGTGTGAGTTATGGTTCTGTTAAAAGATTCGAGTCTACCGGTCAGATATCTTTGTTGTCTCTGACGAAGATCGCAATGGCACTGGATATTGCGGATGAACTTAGGAATATTTTTTCGCAGGTACCATACAGAGACATAAAGGAGGTCATAAATGAAACAAGATAATGCGCTGCAGGTGTATTATGATGAAAAACTTGTGGGGACATTGGCCATGACAGCAAATCGAAAAGCAGCATTTCAGTACACCGATGAATGGCTGGAACATGGATTTTCGATCAGCCCGTTTTCTCTGCCGTTAAAAAAGCAGGTGTTTGTGCCCACAAAGGATTATTTTGGCGGCCTTTATGGCGTGTTTGCGGACAGTCTTCCGGATAATTGGGGAAGATTGCTGCTAAATCGTCTGCTTCGTGAGCATAAACAGAATCCGGATAAACTGACGATTTTAGACCGCCTGGCAATCGTTGGAAAATCAGGAATGGGTGCGTTGACGTATTATCCAGAAAGAAAATTTCCAGAGCAGCAGGATAATCCTGACCTGGATGAACTGGCGCGGGAGTGTCAGAAAATATTGAACACAGAATATACAGACAAACTTGACGAATTGTACCGGCTTGGAGGAACGAGCGGAGGAGCAAGGCCGAAGATCATGACTTCGATCGGAAATGAAGAGTGGATCATAAAATTTCCGGCCCATGTAGATGGAAAAGATGCGGGAAAAATGGAGTATGATTATTCATGTTGTGCCCGGAAATGTGAAATTACGATGAGTGAGACAAAGTTGTTCCCATCTGGAATCTGTAAAGGCTATTTTGGAACCAGGCGGTTTGACAGAGTCCCTGATCAAAATGGAATAAAGCGAGTCCATATGCTGACAGCTGCAGCGCTTCTCGAACTGGACTTTGAACAGCCGAGTCTTGATTACCACAGTCTGATGAAACTTACGAAGATATTGACGAAGGATCATTATGCGGATGTGGAAAGTATGTTTCGAAGAATGTGTTTTAATGTTTTTGCGCATAACAGAGATGACCACTCAAAAAATTTCACCTATTTGTATGATGAAGAAAAAGATCAGTGGAGACTGAGCCCTGCATACGATCTTACTTATAGTAATACGTACTATGGGGAACACACAACGACCGTTGACGGAAATGGAAAAGATCCGGGAAGAAAAGAATTATTAGCTGTTGGCACTACGGCTGGAATGAAGAAGAACCGGTGTATAGAAATTATTGATGAGATCGAGAAGTGTGTGGGAGAGATGCTTGGCGACTACCTATAGAATGCGTTCTACTATGAGCCTGAAAAGTTACAATGTTTCAATGAAATACACAATTAATTCACAAAAAAATTAGCACTCACCTCTTGACAGTGCTAATAATATGTGTTATATTACATGCAGAACAAAGGAAGAGAGAAAAAATCAAAGGATCTCAAGGAGTTCCCAAGATTGGAAAATCTTCTGAAGTTCTTTCCGATAGATGACAAACAAGAAAACAGGAATTCTGATTGGAGGAATGATTTATGTATATGCCGAGTATTTTTGGAGAAAGTTTATTTGATAATATGTTCCCGTTTGATGAGAAGTTCTTTACAGAAAAGAAGGATCCGTTGTATGGTAAGAATGTATCCAGACTGATGAAGACAGATGTCAGAGAGACAGAAAAGACGTATGAGCTTGATATCGATCTTCCGGGATTTAAGAAAGATGAGATCCAGATCGAACTGAAGGATGGTTATCTGACCGTCAGTGCCGAGAAAGGTCTTGATAAGGACGAGGAAGATAAGAAAGGCAAATACATCCGCAAGGAACGTTATGCAGGTGCTCTGAGCAGAACCTTCTATCTTGGCGAGGAGATCCGGGAAGAGGAGATTAAGGCAAAATTCGAAAACGGTATCCTGAGCGTATCAATTCCGAAAGAGGAAGAGAAGAAGGTTGAAGGTCCGAAGCACATTTCCATCGAAGGGTGATCTGACAGCCCCGAGCGGTAACGATACAGAAACGCATGCGAAGCTGCCACGTATCTAAAAGATTAAGCCGCCCGGCGGATGAAAATTTCGCTGGGCGGTATTACTGACAACAAACACAACAAGTACTTCAGAATTGAAGGGAGGCTTGCGATCATGAATATCAGCAAATTTACACAGAAATCAGTGGAAGCAGTCCAGAACTGCGAGAAGCTGGCTTATGAATATGGAAATCAGCAGATCGACCAGGAACATCTCCTGGTGAGTCTGTTAAAGTTAGATGACAGCCTGATCTTAAAGCTGATCACAAAGATGGGAATCTCCGGTGAGCAGTTTACAGATGAGGCAGAAGCAGCACTTAAGAAGCTGCCGAAGGTATCCGGAGGCGGACAGGTCTATCTGACCCAGGATCTTAATAAAGTCCTGATTGATGCCGAGGATGAGGCAAAGGCGATGGGAGACGAATATGTTTCCGTTGAGCATCTGTTCTTATGCCTGTTAAAACAGCCGAACAGGGCAATAAAGGAACTGTTCCGTACTTATGGGATCGACCGGAATAAATTCTTACAGGCTCTGTCCACGGTCCGCGGCAACCAGAGAGTTACCAGTGATAATCCGGAGGCAACCTACGATACCTTAAATAAATATGGTTCCGACCTTGTAGAAAAGGCAAGAGACCAGAAGATGGACCCGGTGATCGGCCGTGACGCCGAGATCCGGAACGTGATCCGGATCCTTTCCAGAAAAACGAAAAACAACCCGGTTCTGATCGGTGAACCCGGTGTTGGTAAGACCGCCGTTGTGGAAGGACTTGCACAGCGTATCGTCCGCGGCGATGTGCCGGAGGGCTTAAAAGACAAGAAATTATTCTCACTGGATATGGGGGCCCTTGTTGCGGGTGCGAAATACCGTGGTGAGTTTGAGGAACGTTTAAAAGCCGTTCTCGATGAGGTGAGAAAGAGCGAGGGACAGATCATTTTGTTCATCGATGAGCTTCACACCATCGTCGGAGCCGGAAAGACGGAAGGATCTATGGATGCCGGCAATATGTTAAAGCCGATGCTTGCCCGTGGTGAGCTGCACTGTATCGGTGCGACAACTCTGGATGAGTACCGGAAATATATTGAGAAGGATCCGGCTCTGGAACGTCGTTTCCAGCCGGTTATGGTTGATGAGCCGACGGTCGAGGATACGATCTCGATCCTTCGTGGACTGAAGGACCGTTATGAGGTTTATCACGGCGTAAAGATCACCGATTCTGCGCTTGTGGCAGCGGCAACTCTTTCCAACCGTTATATCAGTGACCGTTTCCTTCCGGACAAAGCAATTGATGTGATTGATGAAGCATGTGCGAAAGTGAGTCTTAGTGGATTCAAGACACCGGAGCATATCTATGAACTGGAAAAGGTTCTTGGTAATTACGAAGCAAAGATGGAAGAGGCAATTCTTGCAGGTGATCTTGTGGAGGCTTCCAGGATCCGGGCAGAGAAAGAAGATGCTCAGAAAAAGATTATGCAGACGAAGAAGCGTTTTCAGAAAAAGCAGGCGGGCAGAAAACCACTTGTAACAGAAGAGGAAGTGGCAGCGGTCGTATCTGACTGGACGAAGATTCCGGTGCAGAAGCTACAGGAATCTGAAGGTGTGCGCTTGCAAAAGTTAGAGCAGACGCTTCACAAGAGAGTGGTTGGACAGGAAGAAGCTGTTACGGCTGTGGCGAAAGCTGTACGAAGAGGGCGTGTGGGGCTAAAAGATCCAAAGCGCCCGATTGGCTCATTTTTATTCCTTGGACCGACCGGAGTCGGTAAGACGGAATTGTCAAAGGCATTATCAGAAGCATTATTCCATGATGAGAATGCCATGATCCGTGTTGATATGTCCGAATATATGGAACAGCACAGTGTGGCAAAGATGATCGGTTCGCCTCCTGGATATGTTGGTCACGAGGAAGGTGGACAGTTAAGCGAACAGGTGCGAAGACATCCGTATTCAGTGATCCTCTTTGATGAGATTGAAAAAGCACATCCGGATGTATTTAACATTTTACTGCAGGTATTAGATGATGGACATATTACAGATTCTCAGGGCAGAAAAGTTGATTTCCGGAATACGGTCATTATTATGACATCAAATGCAGGTGCACAGGCGATCATTGATCCAAAAAGACTAGGATTTGGCAATAAGGAGAATCAAGAGGAAGATTACAAGCGTATGAAAATGAATGTTATGAATGAGATCAAGCTTGTCTTCCGTCCGGAATTCCTGAATCGAATTGACGAGATTCTTGTATTCCATCCGCTAGGTGAACCGGAACTTAAAAAGATTACGGGAATGATGTGCCAGGAGGTGGTCAAGCGTGCAAAAGAACAGCTGGATATTCATTTGACGGTGCGTGATTCTGTGAAAAAGCTGATTATGGAAAAAGGAACCGATAAGAAATATGGAGCAAGACCGTTAAGACGTGCAGTACAAAGTGAACTGGAAGACAGTCTGGCCGAGGCAATTCTCGCAGGTGAGATTAAGCGTGGTCAGGAAGTCGTTGCCGGCGTATCGAAAAAAGAAATAAAATTTGAGGTCAAGACTACCAAATAAAAATAAATTG
>OIWU01004136.1_pt1 | contig 10586 bp, 10 predicted proteins | sample 1587711 | NCBI WGS metagenome assembly OIWU01 (sample SAMEA3888909, study PRJEB22519) | human gut metagenome | biome: human gut; feature: human-associated habitat; material: faeces | place: Denmark | collected 2010 | reverse complement strand
CAGTAACATTTTTGTCGGAAGAAGTATGTATATGCAGCAACAGACCGGCTCTTTTGAGGAAGCGTTTTCCAAGAACACGTTCTACCGTTTCCTTAATTCCGCAAAAACAAACTGGCTCCGTTTTACTTCTCTTCTTGCTGCAGATATCATAAATCGCGACATCAAAGGTCTGACGAATGATAGCAGGAAAAATGTCTGAGCAGTCTTCCCTATCTCCACGTAAATGCATCAATAAGTCATTTCCTGTCAAACTCTTATATTTCTGATTTTCACAGTTGCCACATTTTATCTGCTTTCCCTCGCGTTTTGGGCATAAACCATTTTTCCAATAGTTCCAACATTGTGTGTAATATCCTGTCTTTCCGGTTTTGGGATTCGGCTTTCCTGATCTCTTGCTATAGACATCAGTTCTGCCCTTGAAGAATGAATAGAAATAGTTGGCGTGTTTTGGTGTAATCGTCTCCAGGTATTCAATTCGTTTCTTAAGAACATCAATCTCAGTCCCTAACTTTTTTGTTTCATTGCCCATACCGCTGCTCATAGAATTATCTACACTTTCTTTTGAATGCACCCTTATGATTTTAACGCTTTTTACCAGTTAAACAAATAATCATCCAAATCTTCAAATGCTTCCTTCAGCTCTGAATCCTTTTCCTGTTCTATTACTTTTTCAAGAAAAATTGCATCTGAATCCGTTCCCACAGCACTTAAATCATATGACATTTCAACTAACTTTTGCAGCCTGCGGCTTTTTGCTGAATTATGTTCCATGCAATATCTTTCGATTGGAATTCTTGAGTATTCCTGCATGTTGATCCGCCTTACCACTTATTATATATTTTATCCTCTCCATATATAAACTAAGACTTTCCAGATTTAAAATGGAAAGTCTCTCGCGATCCGAACCTCAATATCATCCATGCTGGTCTCCAAAACCTTACCATCACTTGAAAACACTACGGCCCGATCAGGACGATTCAAATTCAAAACACGGAATCCCTCAGCGCAACGGGTAAACGCATAACCATTTACAATCATATCTGCCGCATCTGCAACCTGCTTCACATCAACCATTTGCCACCTCCACGCTTTTGATTGGATTTAAGAACTTATCGACATCGAAATACAAATTTTGGAGAATAGGAACTAAATCAATATATTCTTCTTCCGGTTTCTCATTGTGCTTATACTTTGCCATAACAACAAGATATCCATTGTCCCACTCTTTCACTGCTGTATATCGTTCCAACGAATACGGAGCAATGAACCGGATCACATGGTTTCCGAACTGGAACACGGTATAGTTTTTCTCATTGCTAAGAGTTGCTACGCCACTCATGCCAATTCCTCCTTCAAAAGTTCCGAAACCATTTTATAGGTTCCATTTATTGTTTCCACTCTTTGATATCAACCATGGTATTGTCTTCCACATTCAGCATACGTCAATATCGCTGTGTAGTCAAGCTTTGACCATTGCTTTTTCAGGAGCTGAAAGCAGTGGGCCTCTTCCGGAGTAACAACTCCCCACATTTTATTAAACGTGTACATGTTAAACGGCAGCGAATACAGCTCCCCGTGGTAATTCGCAACCGAGAATTTGTAAAACGATTGAACTCTGCAAACTGGTTCACATACTCCCAGACCCTGCGGTTATTGGTATGGAAAATATGTGCGCCATACTTATGTACATGGATGTCCTCCACGTCCTCTGTATACACGTTTCCAGCGATATTCGGTCTCTTATCGATCACCAGAACCTTCTTTCCTTTTTTCTTTGCCTCATGGGCAAATACCGCACCGTACAGTCCTGCACCTACTACTAAATAATCGTACATCGCTTATCTCTCCTTAAAAAACAACTTATTTTATATACAGCCTTCGTATTGTAATCCTCATGTGTTGTTCTTTCTCTTAACCATATCTCTCACCACCACAACAATCCATGCAACAACAACAATCCCAACAACCTTCACCCCAGCAGCCATCCACCACATATCTGCCACCGGCAACACACTAAACACATACCTATCCCAATCAAAATACATCATCTCCAGACAATGCACCGCCAATACAACCATAGAATTCCTTCCCAACCAGGACAGTGCAGAACTCGTAATCCCTTTTTTCTCTAAAAAGCAAAAGAATCCTGCGACACATACACTCCCGCCAATCGCCTCAAGAACACATACCGGTCCCATAGGATAAGACCGCGTTGCCAATTCGATATGCAGCTTCATTCCGAGCGGTATGATCCACATGAACCCAGCAACCAGCATCGTAATATTAAATTTATTTTTAAACAGCTCATACTTCGCCAGATAATCCCCAGCCATTAAAAACGGAAGGGACACCAGCGCAACATCAAGGCTCCATGGAAGATATGCGTATTTCTTTCCGATAACAATTCCGACCATCGAAATAAAGAAGATTATCAGCAGCTGAACCGGCACTTTAAGCTCTGCAATCTGTTTCATCACAACAACATAAAGAATTCTCGCAACAAAAAGGCAAATTACAAACCATACAAGCCAAACCGAATGAATATCCCTCAATATTGTAGAGCTTCTGCTCAGCCCCAGGACCATAGCTATTAATTTATCTTTTATATGTACCAGATTATCCATCCCTCTCCACTGCCAGCCCTCCACCGTATACCAGGCAGTGGATATCATACATACAATAAAATACGGAATAAGCAGGCTTTTCGCTGACTTTCTGATCGTATTTCCGACAGAATAATCCCTGACAAAATATCCATTCGCCATAAAATAAAATGGCATATGAAACGAAAATATGATTGCTCTCAAATATGGATTTACATTTGATATATGCCCGATGATCACCAGCAAAATAGTAAATCCCTTTGCCATATCCCAATATTGTATTCTTGCCTTTTTATCGCTCATCCATCTACCTCTTCTATGTTGTAGTCAGCCTCCTATTCCGACAGATCAAGGTTCATAACCAAACACTTTTTTGACTATCGGTACTCTGGAAATAATATAAGCAAAGCCCAGATCTGCCACAAGCTTTCCTGCAATAACAAACCACAGCTGGCCGCTTTCAGATATCCCCATTCCCTCAAGTCTCCCTGTAATCATCCACCACGGGAACAGATCAAGTTCAATTATATGAACACATAATACCAATAAACTATATCTTCCAAAAAAAGCAAGAAATTTTCCTGCTATCCTAAACTTAATCTCTACCATTTTCGAAATATATATAACTACAACACACGCACACATGCTACCAAAAACATCAACAATCCCGCGTCCAATATCACAATGCACCAGCCAGAACGATTGAAAATCTTTCATAAAAAAGAACCATACAAAAGCCGCAAAAAACAATCCAAAAGTCTTTGCTTCCGCTGATAATTTTCCAATATTATCTTTCACATTCCGTGCAATATATCCAATATACATAAAGAGTACAGCACACGCACCGGCCTGTATACTCAACGGAAACCAGAATATCTGTCTTGAAAAATATCCAAAAATAAATAAGCCAATGATGACTCCCGGTCTGACATGCCTTTCAAATTGTAATGACAGCCTCAAAAATATACAGCCCCAGAAAGTAGCCCACAAAAACCATATTGCTCCAATTCCCGGTATATAAAATGGTTCATTATAAGAATCTCCCGCTCCATAAACAGCCGCATAACTCCATCTTCCTAACTCTGAGATTGCATCACCCTGAATAAAACCTTTTAAGGTTCCAAGTATAATGATCACAATACAAGTCACAATATATGGAACAATTAATGTTCTAAGTTTGTTTCTTGCATAATCTTTGATTCCACACTTTGAATTCATGAAATAGCCCGTGATAAAGAAAAAAATAGGCACATGGAATGTAAACACAACACGGTTGATGAGCGAGTTGTTCAGATGCCCTAATATAATGCAGATCATTGCAATTCCTCTGGCTATATCAAAATATTGTACTCTATTTTTCTCTTTACCCGCATTCATCTCAAATATATCTCCTCTGAAATATGATACTACCTACCGATTTAACAAGACTTACTCCACCGTCACACTCTTCGCCAAATTTCTCGGCTTATCCACATCCAACCCTTTCGCCACCGATACATAATATCCCATAAGCTGCAACGGAATCACCGCAAGACTCGCCGCAAACAGCGGATCCGTCTTCGGGATATAGATCACAAACTCCGCACAGTCCTCGATGCTGTAATTTCCATACGTCGTGAGCGCCATCAGATACGCCCCGCGGCTCTTGCACTCGACCATGTTGCTGACAGTCTTCTCATAGAGATCCTGCTGTGTCAAAACACCGATCACCAGCGTTCCCGGCTCGATCAGGCTGATCGTTCCATGCTTCAGCTCCCCGGCCGCATAGGCCTCAGAGTGGATATAGCTGATCTCCTTCATCTTAAGACTGCCTTCCAGGCTCACCGCATAGTCGATTCCACGGCCGATAAAGAACATATTCTGTGCGTTCATCTGCTTCGCCGCGAACCACTGGATCCGCTCCTTATCCTCGAGAAGCTTCTCGATCTTATCCGGGATCGTCTGAAGCTCCGCGATCAGCTCCGCCGCCCTGTCCTCATCGATCATTCCGCGGACACGGGCAAATTCGATGGATAAAATATAGGACGCGATCAGCTGTGTGCTGTACGCCTTCGTTGTCGCAACTGCGATCTCCGGTCCCGCAAGCGTGTAGAAAACATGGTCCGCTTCCCGGGCGATCGTGGATCCGACTACATTGACGATTGCTAACGTCTTAACCCCATGGGTCTTCGCCTCCCGGAGCGCCGCAAGACTATCCGCCGTCTCTCCGGACTGGCTTACGATGATCACAAGAGAATTCGGCGCAAACAGCATTCTCCGGTAACGGAACTCCGACGCCAGTTCCACGCGGACCGGGATCTGCGCCAGCTCCTCGATCACATACTGGGCCGCAACACCAACATGGTACGCGGAGCCACAGGCAACGATATAGATCTGCTGCAGCTTCTGGATCTCTTCCTCCGTGATTCCTACTCCGCCAAGATCGATCTTACCATCCCGGACAACCGAATTTACTGTATCACGGACCGCTTTCGGCTGCTCATGGATCTCCTTCATCATAAAATGCTCAAAGCCTGCCTTCTCCGCAGCTTCCGCATCCCACTGGATCTCCACAAGATCTTTCTCGATCTCATCGCCGTCCAGATTGTAGAACGTCACATTTCCCTTCTGTAGACGGCACATCTCCATATTTCCAATATAATAAACATTTCTCGTATACTTTAAGATCGCCGGAACGTCCGACGCGACAAAAGACTCACCATCCGCAACACCGATGATCATCGGGCTGTCCTTTCTCGCCGCATAGATCTCTTCCGGATAATCCCTGAACATGATGGCCAGCGCATAAGAACCGCGGATCCGCACCATCGCATGGTTGATCGCGTCCACCGGCGTATGCTCATACTTCTTATAGTAATAATCGATCAGCTTGATCGCAACCTCTGTATCCGTATCAGAATAGAAGTTATATCCCTTGTGCTGCAGCTTTTCCCGGAGTTCCTGATAATTCTCGATAATTCCATTATGGACACCAACTACATTCCGGTCATCGCTGCAGTGCGGATGCGCGTTCAGCTCACTCGGTTCCCCGTGAGTTGCCCAGCGGGTATGCCCAATTCCACATGTTCCGTGCATTGCGGTTCCATCATTCGTCTTTTCCGCAAGGACGCGCAGACGTCCTTTCGCCTTTACGATCTCCACCTCATTTTCACCGTTACGCACTGCAAGTCCTGCCGAATCATATCCGCGATACTCCAGCTTTGCGAGACCATCCAGCAGTACCGGTGCCGCCTGTCTATGTCCAGTAAATCCAACAATTCCACACATATATTTATTTCTCCTTCAGATTCAATTAATTACTTTGTCCTTTATACAGCTGCAGGGACTTGATTTAAAAAATCCAGTCCCTGCCACTACACACAACTATTTCTGCATTTTATTCAATTACCACACATCCAACAACACTTTTTTTCAAGTCATGGATCTTCTCAATCTCCGTCTCAATAGCACTGTCTTTCGATGTCTCACACTGCTCCACAAGAATCACCCCATCACACAAAGGAAGCTCTCTCACTGTCTCGACATCTTCAAGCATACAATTTCCAACTACTGTCTGAATCTCTCCAAGTTCCGACTTTAATGCTTCTGCGACGCGCATTAAAGTATCTGCCGGTGCACTTCCGGTAATTAAGAGTTTTTTCATATCTCCTGCATAGTTCTTTACATTCGCTGCAATCAAACGATACTCTGCTGTCTCATCGGCATTGCAAGTACGTCCTTCCAGTCGGTTTAACCACGCATCGACAATGCCGACTTTTTTCCCGGAGGAGAGTTTTCCAAGAATTTTTACTTTGTAACGTTCCTTCAGCTCTTTTGCGGAGTAAACCTTATCTCCCATAAGGAACACAATACAAACAACAAACGCAACTATAAACGCCCCGCCGAAACCACCGACCAGACCAAATTTTATGGCACTCTTTAAAGCAGCCACCTTGGAAGAATCCTCTTTTTCCGGCTCTTCCAATTCATCAAGATCTTTCTGTTTTGTCTGGAGACTGTCGTTTAAATCTGTAAGTTTCTGGGACTGCTGCCTCTGGAGATCCGCAAGGTCAAGATCTACTTTTGAGCTTATTCCCTCATTGACGGTAGAAACAGTATGTTCTCCAATGCTTGCTGTGATCTGTGCCTGCATATCAGCTACATATGCAAGAAATGCATCAAGAACAGTCTTTGCTTTTTCTTTGCTTGTATGATTGACATTAATTGTAAGAAGGCGGCTGAACTGATTTTTATCTACCCCTATGGTACCGATCGTCACCGTAACAAGCTCCTGAAGATATCTTGGCTCCGTTCCGACCTGCTTCGCGACATCCTCCATCACTGCACTGCTCGTCAGCATTGACTGATATGCCTGAAGGATCGTATCCGTATAATCACGGTTCTGATATGCCATTCCTGGCATGATCTCATATCCTGTGGATACATAGAGATCTACTCTTGCCTCGCATACATCATACGGGCTCATATTGATCCAGATCGAATGATCGAGATACTCTTGCTGGTTCTCGATATCTGTCCGCAGGTTTTCAATCTCCCGCGTATAAGTATCTTTATTCTTCTCGTAGAGCTCCAGATCTGCTGAATAGGTCAAATCTGCCTCTTTTCGCACTTTCGGATCACTCTGTTTTTTATAAGTCATTATGCCCTTGATACCACCTAACAGCAACCCACAGATCACCGCTACAAGGATCAACGGTCTCCATTTATGGAATACCGCAAACATCAAATCTTTTAAATCGATCTCCTGCTCGTCTGTATTGTAGTCCATCTTCCTTCTCCTTTTAATTTTTTATCTCGATCCACGCCCTGTCAATACAACCTTGACCGTCAAGATCAGAATCTTAATATCCTTTAAGATCGACCAGTTGTCTATGTACTGCATGTCCAGGCGGACAACCTCATCGAAGTCCTTGATATCACTTCGCCCGCTGATCTGCCAGAGACCGGTAAGTCCCGGCGTCATGCTGAGACGGCACTTGTGCTTCGCCTCATAATGCTCAAACTCATCAACGGTCGGCGGTCTCGTTCCGACAAGACTCATATCACCCCGAAGCACATTCCAGAACTGCGGCAGCTCATCGATACTCGTCTTACGGATAAACTTTCCGACCTTCGTGATCCGCGGATCATCTTCCATCTTGAACATCAGACCCTTTACTTCATTCGAAGCCATCAGCTCTTTCTTTCTCGCCTCCGCATCCTTATACATAGAGCGGAACTTATAAAACGTAAACTTACGTCCATTCTTTCCGACGCGGGTCTGTCCAAAGAACACCGGTCCCGGCGAATCCAGCTTGATCGCCGGTGCGACAAAGATCGTAGCGATTCCAAGGATCACCATTCCGACCAGGCTGCCAACAATATCGAGCGCCCTTTTTGCGATCATCTGTCTCGTTGAGAAGAGATTTCTCGCAAATGTGACCGCCGCGTACTTTCCGACACGGTTTAACGACTTCTTTCCGGAAACCGAAAGATCAAACGCATCAATATTTACATCCACAATGATTCCCATCTGTTCCAGCTCACGGACCCATTCGTTCATAAGCGGAGTGCGCATCAGCTTGTCATCAATGATAAATACTTCGTCCACATCGTTCCGGATCACATAATTTAAGAAGCCCTCGCGGTGCGCTACCACCGGGATCTCGCCAATCTCTTCCGCCTTCGCCTCGTCCGTAAGTACCAGACCTGTGATCGTCCGGTTCCATTCATTATACTCCTTAAGATTCTCAATCACATCCCCGGCCTGATCCGATGAGGTAACAACGAGAAGACGATTACTGTGGCGGCTGTTCCGGTAGACCTTTACCATATACTGCTTAAAAACCACTCTCGCCGCATACATCATGAATGTATTAATCACGATCTGATAACCGAAGACGAGACGTGAGAGATCTGCGGAACGATGCATCACAAACAGCGCCATAATCAGGACTGCCGAAAAGATCAGTTCCGACTTCACAACGTTTACAAACTCATCGAACATTCCTCTCCGGAAAAAATGATGGCTGAAATCCATCAACACAAAGATCAGACCATATAGGGCAATTGCGAATAAAAGCAGCCAGATCTGGTCTCCATGCTCAAACCTTCCATAAAAGATCCCGTAACGGATCCAGAAGGCAATTCCCATACTGACAATCAGGCTGCACAAGTCAACGATCAGTACGAGAATACTCTCAAATGTTTTCTTGTTTTCGTACATAATACTCTCTCCCAGGTTCTATTCTGCTTATTATAACATAGAACCTGCCTTAATACTTTACTTTTCTATGAATTTCGGCATAGTTTTACCCTAAATTCCGATATATGCCCAACTATTCTATCATAGTTTTTCTGTTTGCAAAAGGCAAATTTCAATAGTTTCTTGTTGTTCCTTTTCCATTTTACATTTCTTCTGCCACTTTACTTCCTCAGAGCCTCAATTTTACTTCTCTCTGCCTATATACCGTCCTACCGTCTTCCCCTGTTTCATTCTTGAACGTATCATATATCTCCCATACAAATTTTTCATCACTTGTCTCCGGCACATGCTGCCGTATGCACTCTTCTATTTCCTCCAGATCACAAAACATTTTAAAATTATCCTCGTTCAGCCTATAACCATATACTCCACTTAGCGATTTACTGGTCATGTCCCACAAAAAGCGATAAATAATTTTAGGTGTTAACATATGATGGAAAGCTTTCTTAATATCTACAGATGAATCACGTTTTACAGCATGATACCATCCCCATATATTATGTTCCCGGTAATTCAGATCATCATACAGGTCCAATTCAGTCTCTATCGCATACGATGCCATGGCAAACAGTTCCTCATACACTTTCCCCGCACGGCCGTTGTATTCTATTGCTTCCTCTTTGCTTTCCACTGCTTTATAGTATCCTATAATCAAACTAATTTCCTGTATTCTGCTGTATTCGTTCTTCATATGTAGCAGAAAACCTTCGAAAAATCGGTCCGATACCTTTTCAAGTGCCAATGAAAGAATATAGATTGCGCGCCTCTTTGGATCCAGTCTAAAAAACATCATCATCTCATCCGCTGTTGCTGCGTAATCATATAGTACGTCAAATAATGTTTCCCACCCTTCTGTGGACAGATCTGTCGTATACAATTGAATCCTTTCAAACAAAATTACTTGTTCTTCTATGTCACATGTGCTACAGGCTTTCTCCAATTCTTCCGCAGCTTTTTCTGTGTCTTTTTTGTTACACAGTCTGATAAACTCTTCCACTGTATTTTGATTGCCCAAATTCTTATTCATGCGATGCGTAAAATACATCGTAAAGAAATATCCACTATAGATTCGACGTTCTTTTATCGTCTTCTCATTGTCATCTCCGAATTCATAATTTAAAACATTCGTCTTATCCTCTGCATATTGTTTCACACTCGGGAAAAGTTCTTTCAACAATATTTTATATCTGTTATATTTTTCATTTTCGAACAACTTCTGATAAAATTCTTTTATCTCTTTATTTTTCTTCTCTAACCGTTCTTTATAAAGGAATTCATGTCCAAACAGCATTTCCCTGTCTTTTGAGACAAAATATGTTGCATTATTCCAGATTATATCATACAACCCTCTGTTTTCCCTTTTTATAAATTCAAGAAGAGTATAATCACCAATATTGAGCTGGCCTGCAAGCCGCTTTCCCTGATCTTTTGACAGAAAATAAAAGCTACTCATAATTGAATTCAAAAACCTTTTGATATCCCGAATGTCCTGGATATATTCTGCTATCAGCGACATATGTTTTAAGATCAGCTTCTTCTGGTTCTCATCAGTCTTATATACTTGCAATATATTATCCATGCAACAGAGAAGCACATCTCTCTTAACTTCTCCGTCAAATTCCGGTATGCAAAATTCTACCTGCACGATCTTTTTAAGATATTCCATCCCATAATGCTGCTGCGCAAAGGATTACTACAAGTAAAGGTGAATGATTATGGCATACAGACAGAAAGAATAC
>OIWU01004135.1_pt1 | contig 10588 bp, 20 predicted proteins | sample 1587711 | NCBI WGS metagenome assembly OIWU01 (sample SAMEA3888909, study PRJEB22519) | human gut metagenome | biome: human gut; feature: human-associated habitat; material: faeces | place: Denmark | collected 2010 | reverse complement strand
GTCCGTCTTTGCGCAGCGTGTATTTTGTCCTTTTTCTTGCCATGGGCATCCTCCTATGGTATCATAAAAGGGTAGACAGCTCCCTTTATTGACGTATTGGTGGGTTTCTGCTCTGACCGTCCAGGTGTTGCAGCACCTGGGCGGTTTTTATTTTTCTGATTTTCCGGAAGATTTACCACTGGTATAAGGATTTCCACAACTTCGCTTTCCGTCAATATGCTCGAAGAGCTGCGCATTAATTTCGGCACCAAGCGGGTCTAAAACGAAGTCAATACCTTCTCTTCGTGCCAGTTTTGCGGCCGGCACAAAGTCGCTGTCTCCGGCAATTAATACTATCTGATCAACCTGCTTTTTATATGAGAGAGAAGCTATGTCAACGCCGATTTTCATGTCGACGCCTTTTTGTTTGATATTTGGCTCGAAATCGTCGACGCCTAATTCGCTGACTTGAATAGTGCCTGCGCACAGTTTCTTTTGAACATCATATTTCAAATAAAAAGCCGAATTGTTGTTGTCCAAGCTGCCGAGGCGGAGGGCTACTTTTCGACGCATCTTTAATTGGTTGAGGAATTCTGTCATCCAAGCATACTGTTCCGATTTCCCGAGGTCTATTGTCTTTCCGAGTAACGGATGATACATTTGCTTTTTGATAGGAGGGCAATCATAGTAAAAAATTCTATATAGTTCGTGCTGATGTTTACGCTCGCTCAAATGCCGCATACAATAAGAAAACAGAGCCGATGCAGCTTCCTCGGGGGTATGTTTGCCCCATAAATGAGTGGCTCTTTTTCTGTAGAAGCCGCCATCAACAAGAATCGCCGTTTTTGACATGTCCATCCATCCTTCCTTCTTTCTATCTCGTATGTATACAAATGCATATGAAAAACAAAAAGCCCTTGGATTCGACATTCCCTTATTGTGGGAGGCCTACTTTCCAAGGGCTGATTAAACAGCGTAGCATAGAGTAATAACACTAGCTACACTCTTATCTTATGCCGTTAAGGCCAAAATGTCAAGTGGGAAATATACCGAAATATGTCACTATATATATCACTGGATTTTTATGACCAGTGAATTCTATATCCGTTCAGTATTTGTGGACCATGCGGTACATGACGCTGTAGATTTCATCCTTCATCAAAGGTCACAGCGTTTTCCAAAGCATCCGTGAACGAACTGATACCGCCAAGCATAGCGTCGATAGCCTTGTCAGACGGAACGATTTGCCATTCATCATCGACAAGGTTCAGCTCAATATCAACGGTGTTGGTAACAGTCGGATTGTTATCCTGGGAGAGGAGTGATGTTAAATCCGCAAGATACATGGCATCCATTTCTTCGTCGGTCGGCTGCTGATCCTCGGGCAAGAACGCATATGAAAAAGCTTTGGAAAGCATCTGCGTGAGAAAGGAAGTCATGATTTTTTGCATATCAACGTTCGTAATCTCAACGGTAACAGTGGCAACACCGGCTTTGGCGTCTTCAACGGAGTTGACGATGTTATACGTCATGCCGCCGAGCATCAACTTCATAATTTCAAGCCGTGTCTCCTGATCCTCATCCGATTCGAGATCCTTAAAAGAGCCACCGCCCCAGTAAGTATGGATTGCTTCCGTGTCAACCGTTTGAGCCGCTTTCAGCGCGGCCTCTACCACATTTTTCGCGGGTGTCCGTGTAAGGCTGCATGCAGATAGCGAAAGCAGAGCTACAACGGCAACAAGCGTAGCGAGTACCCTAGTCAGTTTTGGATTGCACTTTTTCATAGACATTCTTCCTCTCGTTATTCTCGCCAACAGGCGGATTACGACAATTCTATCATTTTATGGTCGGAATGTCTATTCTTTCTTTAATATACGATATAGCGCTCATTCATCATCTTTGGCTCGGAGCTTGCGCTTTTCCTGTTCCCGTTCGATTTGTGCGATACTCTTTTCCGGCGTTGGCAAATCTTCAGGCATTGTTCCACCGAGTTCTTTGATTGTCTGGCGGACTTTTTTTCCGACTTCGTAGTGCGTGTTATACGCAGCTTGTTTCCCCTGCACATTTTCGCGGCGCAGCTTCTCATCGGTCTGTGTTGCGCGGAAGAGGTTGGCGGCCAGTTCCGTGCTGCCCATATGGTCCAGAATCTTTTGGCTTTTTTTCAGACCCTTCCGAGCGTGGATTTCCTTTGCGCCGAGGCCGCCGTAGAGACCTTGGTATCCCTTGTTCTGAAATATTGCGTAGTCACGTTGGTCTACGACGCCGGCCATTTGAGCGGCTTCTGCGAGGGATTTGTTATGAGCAATCATTTCGTTTCTGATTGCCAAACGTTTTTGATCCTCGGAGAGCTGATCGTAGTTTTCAATCAGCTCCTGCTGCCGCGCTTTTATTGCAAAGTAGGTCTGGCCGACAGAAATGACCTCTTTGCGAGGATCGCTGTTCATAACGATTAGGTAGCAGGCATAGCGGGACAACTTGACATCGTCAATTTCTCGCTCTGCGCCAGAACCGATGTCGACCATTTTGCCGACGTTGGCAAAATGGTCTTCAACACGAAAACCACTGTTTTTACACGCCAGTTTCGCTCTTTCAATGGAATCTGAAAAGCGGCGCCACTGTGAGTATTCTAAAATGGGCTGCAGCTCGCGTGCTAACCAGTATTCTTCCCCGTATTCGTCTATATGTTTGATGCTCTCAAAAGTTTGCTCACTGTATTTTACCAGCTCGCTCATAATGCGGCCTCCTTATGGTTCGAAATGTCTATTCTTTCTTCTCTGTACGATAAAAGGGACTGTGGTATATCGCGTCTCCTTATACGGTGCTTTCTTCGCTGATCGCGCTGTCGATCATCTGCTGTAGCTTATCGCGATCCCACAGCAAGATGCCGTTCTTTTCGGCAAGTTGCTGTGCACCGGCGGTAAAATAATTATTTGTCATCACGACACCAACATGGCAGTTGTACATGCTTTTACCGGCGCACACTTCCTGCACTGGCGTGTTCCCCAGCGCGGAAGAATAGCATTTACACTGGACGGCATAGCGCACGCCTTCTTTTTCGGCAATCACATCAACACCTTGGTCTCCAGAACCAGGCGTCACAGACACGTTGACAAAGCCGTTTTTTCGCAGCAGGTCAGCGCAATAGTTTTCAAATTCGTGGCCTTCCATGCCGTCGGTTTCGGAAATGTCGATGCCTGACATCGTACCTTCGCAACGAACCGTTCCGTCAGCAGATGTATATGTGTTTATAACACCGCATTCCGCAAATAACTGGTTGCGTAGTTTAATCGCAAATCCCATGGTCTCGTCATCGAATTCGTTTTTGTGTTTTTCAATCTCATCTGCAAATATGCGGCATAGGCTTTCTACATGGCTGCGGCTGTTTCTGTATGTTGTTTTCGCCGCTTTTTTTACGCTGTTGTAATGACGTTCGATAGCATCTCTTGTGTGCCATTGCTTGTTATTGACGAAAATATCGTACTGAATAGATGGTTTCAAAGTGAATGGCACACGATCTTCAAATGCAATCAATTCATGTGTTTCGGACAGCATGGAATGATAGTAGGACAAAAACGTTTCAATGTCGTCAGCCTCGTTCGCCAATTCTGTAGACGCCTGCGCTTTTGCAATCAGATCTTGAACCGTTGAGTACATCTTTGTTTTTCTTCGCTTAGACGCCAAAAAAAGAGCAGCGCCGCTGCCGACAAGAAGTATACCATCCACAGCGAATCCGACCATGTCGTTTATAACGCCTATCATGAAAACCGGAAATGCCAACGAAAAGCATATGACTCCGATCCACTGCAGCCCATCAAGCTTTTGCTTGTTCTTCACAATCAATTCCTCGTTTCTGTTCTTCCTTCAACTGTTTATGTATCATCCTTCTGTCATGTGGCAACATAGACACACGGCTGATAATTGAAAAATAGCACATTTCGGGCAGCATTGCAATAATTTAGCAAAAAACGTTCGGAATACCGGACGTTTTCAACACGAAGCCGAAAAATGTGGTAGGATTATGGGAGGATGAAAAACAATGTACGGGAGTATAGAGAATACAAAGGCGTCAGCCTGCGCTGGCTGGCCAGAAAGGTGGGGTGTGGGGCAAGCACACTGTGCGACATAGAGAGGGGCAAGAGCATACCAAACGTCCACCTCGCCATTCGGATAGCGCGGGCGTTGGGAACAACCGTGGAGAATTTGTGGGAGGGAGAGCTGTGACGGATGGGAGACAGAGGGAATACTTACTGGCAGAGATCGAGCGGCTGCTGGCCGCGGCGAATGACCGCACGCTGAATTTGACAGCCATGTTTTTGCGCAGACTCACAAAGCAATAGAAACCACCAATCGCAACAAAGAAGCGGATCAGGAAATCAATCCTGATCCGCTTCTTTGTTTTCTGCGGTGATCTGGCGGGCAAACGCTTCAATGTCTGCCCAGCGTTCCTCCGGCAGCCGCGACAGCGCAAGCAGGAAGCGGCGGCGGAAATTATCCTCTTCGCCGCGCATGACATCGCCGACGAAGGCCATGACCTCCTCGTCGCGCGAGATCTGCACGAACATCTCGCCCTCACCGGTGCGCAGCCAGCGCTCATTCACTCCGTAAGTGCGGCAGATGGACGCAATCATAATATCGGAAACCGCAGCTCTGCCGTTTTCCACATTGTTAATCATGTCTCTGTTTGCGCCGAACGGTGCGCCGAACGCGGCTTGCGAAAGCCCTTTCGCTTTCCGAACTTCTTTAATTCTGCTATTCGTAGTATCACCTCCTGACGATGACAATAATCTATCACGCTTGCATGAGTATGTCAACACAAAAAATTACAGAATTTGCGCAAAAATGTGTTGACAAGCTCAACTGGCGGCTGTATTATGTGTACATAAACACAAACGCTCGTGTCCGACGACACGGAGCAACGCAAGGAGGTGAACAAAATGCTTACAAAGAACGAGCAGAAAACCATCGAGCGGCTGGGACGCATGATGCAGAACATGAACGACATGCAGAAGGCGCAGCTGTGCGCCTTTGCGGAGGGGCTGGCGATGGCGCTGGAGCACAGCAAGCGCGCGTCGTAAGGCACGCGCAATCCATTCGATTGGAGGTGAGGACATGGATTCTATGGAGCTTCACAGGGCGCTGCGGGCGCACTGCCAAAAAGAAAAGGCGGACTGCACAAAGTGCTGCCTGCGCCTTTTCTGCTACACGCCGCCATGTGAAATGACGGACGGAATGATGGAGGATGTTATTTCGTTTGCTGCCAGTCAGCATAGCCACACGGAAAGTCAAACTCATTTATGCCATTGCAGTGACGGTCGGTCGATGCCGTGCCCATGTGAACTGGACATGAGCACCGCACTAGGGTACGAACACCGTCGATGACCTCGTAATCTTCAAGGATCTGAACATTCCGCTTGATTTTGTGGCAGTGATAGAGACGCATTTCGTATTCCATCACACGCTTCGGATTCGGTTCCTGCATTTGCTTTGCCTCCCTTCGAGCCGATTCTATCATATCCGAGCGGGAAAACAAGGGCATTCATAATTCATTCGATTGGAGGTGAACCAAATGAACTATTCCGATGTCGCAGAAATGGGCAAAGACGCACGCGAGAGACTGTTTCCGGTGGGAATCATGCTGGGGTTTCCGTTTGACCCAAACCGGGCGGATGATATGCCGGGGGAATGGGAGCGGGTGTCAACGATCTGGCGGCGCGTGAAATGATATCTCGCGGAGGACGGCGACTGGGAGCGGGAGAAGGAGCTCCGGAAGTGGAGCGGCTGAAAACGCGCCATTCCAATAGCAAGCAAGGTTATCCTGAATCTTCTGAGACCGCTTGCACAGATCTGGCAGCGCCTCAGGCAGGAAAGGGTCATTCGTGGCTGAAAGATTCAGGAATGCAGCGTCCAGTTTCGGAGCGTCACCAGAATAGGACACTTCAAAAACTCTAGCGTTTTCCGTGCGGCCGAGGAGATCCAGCCACGCAAGAAGTTCCTCTTGGCTGGAAACGCCGTAAAACGATGACAACCGGGACGGCAGGTGCGGGAAATTGGATTTCCTGATGTGTTCAGCCTGAATTTCAATGTTGTACATGTTGAGACAAGAGAACGCAGAAGCATCCAAAATGCCAAGACCAAGCTGTTCGGGGACACGAGAAACAGACGCTCCCCAATTTGACAAATAGGGTAGGCCGAAAGTGTTTTCGCAGACGATCTTATCAATTGTCATTCCTGGGGAAAGCCGTCCGCACCGGTCGAGATGATAGGCAATCATGAAGAGCACAACCTTTCTTCCTTTATGGGCATTTCGATTCTAACATAATTTTCCGGAGCGGGCAACTCAAATCAACACACTTGATTGGAGGTGAGGACATGTACACCCTGAAGACGCTGGTCGCCGTTGGTGTGATCTGTTACTTTATTGGCTTCCCTGTATGCCTTGCGATCTTCAATCACATCTGCAATGACTGCCTGAAATCCACGTTCGAGCGGGAGCGGGCAACCGAGAAGATGTATACAGATGCACTCGAGCGGCTGTCAGGTAACCAGCGGAATGATGATGGATGCAGCGAGTGACACTATGGCAACGATTTTCGAGAACGTAGCATCTTTTTCGGCCTTTCTGGCTTGCTCTTGCGCGGTAACAGCCTGCTGTCTTGCGATTTCCGCGCGCTCGGATGCAGCGTCAGCGATTCGGCGGAGCTCCGCAATCTGGTTGGCAACAGCTTGGGCCTCGTTGGCTTTTTGCTCCCGCTCCTGTTTGAGGCGAGCGAGTTCGAGCCGGCCGGCGTCGGTGATGTTCAGAAAGTCAATGTTCTCACCGAAAGCTCTCACAAAATGCGGTTCATGTGTCCAGAGAGCGCGAGCGGCTGCTTCGATGTCTGTTGCCGATTCCCCGGTTTCAAGCTGGAAGTCATTCAGATTCAAACTGCCGCACTGCGAGCTCAAGCGCGAGAGTATTTCATATTGCAATTCAAGAATATCCATAAAAATTCCTCCTTCGCTGTGATTCTACCACGTGCGAGGAGGAACAGGCAAGAAAAGGAGGGAGGTACATATGAAAGCGGAAGATCCTATGGCAATGATGCGTGAAGCGCACCGCGAGTTATCCGCAAGTTACCAGCAAGTTGCCGCAAACAAAAAACCATCCGCAAGACTTTGCAGATGGTTTTGCATGAAATTTGTTCGATTGGAGGTGAACCAAATGAACTATTCCAACATCCATTACGTAAATCTGCGGGCAGAAATGGCACGTGGGAATATCGGTATCGGCCAGATGGCGAAAGCGCTGCACATCAGTCGGGACACGATGGCGAGGAAACTGGCGGGCAGATCGCCGCTGCATCTGGACGAGGCGTTCCGGATGCGCGATCAGTTCTTTCCATCGTGCAGTATCGAAGCACTGTTCCGGGAAGAAAGGGAAGAGCGAGGCGCATAAAACACCTCGCTCAGCTGGTAGATTATTTCGTTTTTTTGCTGGGGCGCTGTGCAAGAGCGCTCGCAGCGGCGGTCTTGCTGGCCTTGCCGGTTCGACCGTCACGAAGCACCTTCGACGCCGCGGTCGCGGCTCTGGCGCTTGTCTGCTTGGAATTGCGCAATGTGCTGCCTCCTTTCTTTGGAGAATTGTACGCCGTGCTGGTAACACGGCATGCATTAAATATACAACATATTGCGCTAAATATCAAGCGATATAGCATATTTAGTATACAAAAAGAAGAAAAAACACCTGTGAGGCGCTTGCAGATGTTTTTGACAAAATTCATTCGATTGAAGGTGAGGACATGAACAAAACGGCGAAAATGATGATAGCAAGCAATGGGAGGCAGAGTGCGGTACTGCTCGACGGCGTTATGATCGGCGTCGGCGTTGACGGCGTCCGCCTTGACGTGAAGGAGGGCGTATCGAAGCTGAGCATTACCGGCATTGATGTGGCGCGGTTCCGCGCCGGGACAGAAGAGGACTTTGAGCGCTTTTGCACCGGATTGTCAGGGAATGAACTGAGCGGAGAATGATAGCCATTCCTTTATGGTGTCGACGGGCAAATTCTCCATGAATATGATACCGGAATCGGTAAGCGTGTAATTGCCGCAGATGTCCGTTTTTACATATTTCGCGTTTGACAGCTCTGCCAAGCTGTCGGAGACGGCTGCATCAATGGCGGTGGCATCGTGTGATTCGGTATCGAAATAAACTGCGGAGGATTTTGCTTCTCCGCTTGCGCGCCTCGATTTATAGGCTTTGTAGATCGTAGCGAGAGCCTTTTTCGCGTCTCTGGTAAGTGTGTGACCCATGAATTTTCCCTCCTTACTTCAGCAGTTCTATTCCAGCTTGGAGGATGAAGGAGGAAATGCTGGATATGGCAGCGTTGAACACACTTGGGAAATGAGACTTTAGCTTTTCCCATGTGGTCGGATTTTTCGTCAATTTCAAGTATTCAGTTCCTTTTGCCGAAATACCTGTAAAAACATATGAACGTGCTCCGCCCTTGAGTGCTGTGCTGCGCGGGATGGGCAGATTGACTAGCCCAAGCTTCACCAGATATTCCGCAGCATTGTAAATGTCGTCGGATGTGTAATTGCCGAGCGGCTCCTCATGAAGCACCTTTTTGAGCTTTATGGGCTTGACACGTTTTCCGGTACTGCTGATTTCAAGACAACTGTCGAGGTATTGCAGCAAATCACGGGCGCAATCTTCATTTACCATGAGTGGTACATCCTTTCATACGCAGAATTTCCATGTTTTCCATTTGCAGTATATCAGAGAACGCCGAAGTTTTCAATATCAGCACATTTTTTTAAAGGAGAGAGGTACATATGCCGCGAGAAAAAGAAACCTTCCGGCTTGAGCTGGAGGAAATCTTGAAATTCACCGGCGGACGCCGGGTGCTGACGGTGACGGACGTCAGCAATTATACAGGGCAGAGCCGGCGGGTGTGCCGCGAGCGGTACAACGTCAGCGGGAAAGAGGGCATCAGCGCTGTGGCGCTTGCCAAGATGTTGGCCAGATAGGTCAAGAGAAAGGAGAAACCAATGAAAGCAACAGGAATCGTCAGAAAGGTCGACGAGCTCGGCCGCATCGTGATCCAGAAGGAGCTGCGGCGGACGCTCGGAATCAACGAGAAAGACCCCGTCGAGATCTACACGGATGGGAAGGGCATCATCCTGCACAAGTACGCGCCGGGCTGTGCGTTCTGCGGCAGCGTGAACGACATCCGGTACATCCACGGCACGCCGGTGTGCAATATCTGCGCGAACAACATGCAGATGCTGTACCGCACGGCAGAAGGCGGTGACGACGAATGAAGGTGTTCGGAGATCCGCGCGCCAAGGCGAAGGTGCGCCGCTACATCGTCTGGGGCATCGAGGATGGCATCGTCTGCGCGTCCTTCATTGCCAGTATTGTGCTCGCCGGGTGGGTGTTCCACCTTATCTTCTCGGTCCTCGGCGTCGCATGAGACGTCCGGAGGTCATCTATATGTCCCCGGAAGAGCTGGCGGAGCGCCGCCGGCATGACCGCTGGGCCGCAAAAGGCCGCGCGCGGGTGGCGCTCCCGGGCCGTGTGGCCGTGATCGTACCGTGCGCATCGCCGTTCGCGGCGATCCAGTGCGCGGCGGAGCTGTGGGGCGTCCCATGGCAGGAAGTCGTCCACGGGGCGCGCGTCATGTGGGCGCCACCGGAGACATAAAAAGACACCGCCTGCGAAGATCGTCAAACCCGCAGGCGGTGAAAACCCAATAGCGCACAGGGCGCGCTACTCTATATATATTATAGCATACAGTTGCCCGCCCCGCAAGCCGAAAAACGCTGACGCCGCAAGGCGTTTTCAGCTTCGGTAAGACCAATTACTAACTCGACCGGAGACAGGGAGGCAATCATGCCGTATGTACATCGCACCGTCGTGTGCGGGGAAACGGTCGAGCACCGCAAGATGTATTCATCCCGTGTGCACAGCAAGGAAGTTAAGCCGCGCAAGCGATCATCTGAGCGGGAGACCTCCAAGTGCCAGGAGCGCATCAATGAGCGCGTGGCCGAGGAGCACCTGCGCTGGCTCATCAACTGCAACTATCGCTATGGCGATTATCACATGGTCCTGCATTACTGGGACAAGGAGATCACGCTGGAACAGGCCGAGCGGGACAGGGCGGCGTTCCTCCGCGAGCTGCGCAAGGCTTATGCCAAAGCAGGAAAGCGCCTGAAATACATCGCCGTGCTCGAAACCAAGCACATGACGAACGTGCATCATCACATCCTCCTGCCGCGCTTTGACGCGCAGATCATCGCCGCCGCATGGACAAAGGTGACCAATGGCGCGGGCTCTATCAGCTTCCAGATGCTCGATGACCGCAAGAACCACGCAAAGCTCGCGTCCTACCTCATCAAGGAATCACGCTCCACCATGCGCCGCTGCCGCGAGCAGGGCATCCGCCGCCGGCGGTATACCTGCAGCGCCGGCATGGCAAAGCCGGAGATCCGCTATCAGGTGGCAAAGGCCGAGACATGGCGCAAAGAGCCGAAGGCCAGACGGGGGATGCATCTCTATCGCTTTGACGATGGGTCGGAGTATAAGAGCGGCTGGCACGAACTGAGCGGCTGGCCGTGGCAGGAGTATTACG
>OIWU01004133.1_pt1 | contig 10591 bp, 8 predicted proteins | sample 1587711 | NCBI WGS metagenome assembly OIWU01 (sample SAMEA3888909, study PRJEB22519) | human gut metagenome | biome: human gut; feature: human-associated habitat; material: faeces | place: Denmark | collected 2010 | reverse complement strand
TGCATGCAAGCTGCCGATGCGAATATCACATCGTATTTGCCCCGAGATATAGAAAAACACCCCCCCATTTTCAGTGCAAGTAGGTTGTCATACTTGTCTAACAAATGGGGTGTGCTCTTCTCTTTGCGATGGTATAATCTTTCTCAGGCAAAAACGGAAAAACGCCATCCGCAGACTTTTACGGACTGCATTTTTCCATGGGATTCCGAAAATGAAAACAGGGGGCCTTGGCTTTCGCGGTATCATACGGCACAGGCCAAAGCCGACTGTTATACCGTTTCGGGATGGGGCTTGGACAACAAAACCACGCACTCACAATGCTTTGTGCGTGCAAACATATCCACGGCCTGCACTTTTTGGGCGGTGTAGCCATGGTCGACCAAATAGCGCACATCACGCGCGGCGGTGGCAGGGTTGCAGCTCACCATCACCAAGGTAGGCGGGGCCATTTTTAAAACGGCATCCAGCGTGGTCTGGTCACAGCCTTTGCGGGGAGGGTCCAGCACAATGCAGTTGGGGGCGAGGCCCTCTTCGGCCAGCTGCGCGGCAGCCTGACCGGCATCGGCACAGAAAAAGCGTGCATTCTGCACCCCCATGGCGGCTGCGTTGCGGCGGGCGCTTTCCACCGCCTCAGAGATGATCTCCACGCCGATCAGCTGGCTGCAATCGGCTGCCATGCTCAGGCCAATGGTGCCCATGCCGCAGTAAAGATCCAGCAGCAGGTCGCCGGGCTTCAGTGCGGCGAATTCACGGGCTACGCCATACAGCTGTTCAGCCCCCGGTGTGTTGACCTGATAAAAACTCAAAGGGCCAAGCTCTACAGGCACGCCGCACAGGGTGTCACGCAAAAACTCCCGCCCGGCCAGCAGAATGCTTTCAGGGCCGGTGATCACATTGGTGCGCTTGGTGTTGACATTCAGCAAAATGCCCACGATGGAAGAAAATTCTTTCTGCAGGGCTTCGCAGATCTCACGGCTGTGGGGCAGGCTGCGGCCATTGGCCACCAAACACACCAAGATCTCGCCGCTGTGATAGCCCTGACGCAAAAATATGTGCCGGATAAGCCCTTTGCCGGTCTGTTCGTTGTATACGCTCACATGATACTGCTCCAACAGGCGGCACACGTTTTGCGCGATCCGGTTCAGCACATCGGGCTGCAAAAGGCAGTCGCTGCAGGGGATCACATTGTGTGTGCGGCCTGCGTAAAAGCCGGTGACAATGTGCCCATCAGCCGAAAGGGCCACAGGATACTGTACCTTATTGCGGTAACGCTGGGGCAGGGGACTGGGCAAAATGGGCAGCATGGAAATTTCCAGCCCGCCAATGCGGGAAAAAGCATCGGCCACAAAGCTTTGCTTGGCGGCAAGCTCGGCCTCATAGCTCAAATGCCGAAAGCAGCATCCGCCGCAGGGGCGATACACCGGGCAGTCCGGCTGCACACGGCCGGGGCCGGGGGCTTCTAACTTGTCCACAATGCCAAAGGCGTAGTGCCTGCAGTCTTTTACAATGCGTGCCTGCAGCACATCACCAGGGGCCGTGGCGGGCACAAACACTGCCTCGCCCTCGTAATGCCCCACGCCGCTGCCGTCGCTGCTCAGCGATTCAATGGTCAGGGGGATGATCTCGTTTTTATGCAAAGCCATAAACTGTTACTCCAAAAGTTGGTATCCAAAAATAAAATGCTTGTTTTCATCGGGCTGCACTGTGCAGTCCTGTGCCACAAAACGATAGTTCAGGGCGTTGTGCGTAAACTGCGACAGAATGCTTGTGGCGGTTTCGCGGTCATAATAGGCAATATAATCTGCCGTGCCGGCATCGCGCAGCGCCTGTGCGCTTTCGCGGCTTTCGGCCAGTGCAGCAATGCGTGTTGTGCCCAGCCAGCCCATCTGTCGGGCCTGCTCGTGCGCCAGCTCGGCGGCGCGGCTGCCTGCGCAGAAAATCACCTCGGGCTGCGAGGTGTCTGAAACATCTCCGGAAGAATCATCTTCCAAAGCATCGGCAGGCTGCGCATCCTGCTGCCATACTTCGTTTATGCTGTAATGCAGATCGGCCATCACATCGGTGAAATTGTGGTGCAGATCGGTGTAAACGCCATAGTGCTCACACTCGGCCAAAAATTCACGCCCCACTATACCGGCGCTGGGATAATCACCGGGCAAAAGGCCAATGCAGTCCAGCAGTTTGTCATCATCAACATCCTGCAGGCTGCCCTCGCGAAAAGCCATGGCGGCCTGCTTGCCCAAAAGCTGCCCGCCGTGCGCGGCGTCATTGTCCAGCGCCCAGGCCTTGTCGTAGCTGTCCAGCAGCTTTTGCTGCGGCGAGGCCCCTACAAACAAAAGGGTAGTGCTGTGTGCAGCAGCCTGCATGAACACATCCGGGTCTGTAAACGGCACATCGCTGCCGATCACGATCACCTCGGCCCCCTGCTCAATCAGCTGCAGCGCCGCATCGGCGGCGGAGGTATCCGCATCGCTCACGCGCACCTCGCAGTCAAGCTCGGCCAGGGATTCCGCAAAGGCATCGGTATCCAGATAAGAAATAGGCTCTGCAGGGCCCACCACGCCCACCAAAGCAGGGGAGCCATGGTCGCCGGTGGCCAGCCGCACGGCAAGCACACAGGCGTAAATGCAGGCGGCCAATGCGGCCAGCCGCAGAAAAACAGGAAACAGGTTCTTTTTCATCATCATTTGCTCCCGGCAGGTCAGTTGTTTTTCTCGCTTTGTGCCAGATAGCGGCTTGGCGGCACGCCCTTCAGCTTTTTAAACACACGCGAGAAATAGAACTGGTCAAAAAAACCCACCGAAACTGCGATCTCGGCAATGGAAAGGCTGCTGCTGCGCAGCAGGTTGCACGCCTCGCCAATGCGGTAGTTGGTAAGGTAATCAATGGGGCTTTGGCCAACATTGTTGATAAACACACGGTACAAGTGGCTGCGGCTCACACCCACGCTGCGGGCAATATCATCAATGCTGATATCACGCGAATAGTTGAACTACTGGATATACTTGATCGCGCTCAGCACATATTGCGAGCTGCTGCTGGGGTTGTAGGGCTCCAGTGCCTGTGCTTCTTTCATCAGCTCGGACATGAACAGGTACAACTTGCCCACCATGGCAGCTTCCTGATGAGGCTCGGGGCCATGCACGCTGTAAATATCGTGCAAGGCGTTTTGCAAAAGCTCAGGATTCTGGCAGTGGAACACAGGCTTGGCATCCGAAAAGGGCGTTTGCTGTACCAGCCGGTTTGCGCATGCGCCGTTAAAGCCCACCCAGTAATACTTCCAGGGGGCTTCGGCGTCGGCAGTATAGGTCACCAGATGGCTGGGCTTTACCAAAAACAAATCGCCCGCCTGCAGCTGGAAGGTGCCGCTTTCGGTTTTGTAGGTGCCTTTTCCGGCTACAACCAGATGGATCAGATAATGATCACGGATGCCGGGGCCCCAGGTATGGCAGGGGTCGCACTGCTCGTGGCCGCAGTTGAAAATGGAAAGTTCGATATTATCGGTATAGCTTTGTTTAAAGGATTGCTTTGTATCGTTTGTCATATTGCAGGGACTCCTTTCTGCCGCAGAATATACCTACAAAATCCGCTATTTTAACCATTATACCAGCTGATTCAACAAAAGTCCATATTTCAACACAAAAAATAGTTTACTTATCTTTTTCGTTTGGTATAATATTCATAAAATGAGGAATTGCGTGTAGAAAATTTTGTACGGCATGGCAACAGCCCCACACAAGCACTTAAGGAGGATTTTATCATGGCAACTGCGAAACAGCTGATAACCCGAATCGAGGCCGGAGAATTCGATGGTGTCTTTGGCCGCCTTTACGCCCACGATGCCGCGGTGATCGAAACTCAGCGCAAGCGCTATATCCAAACTATTCAGGAGTTTGAAGAATGCTTCGGCGAAGGCCGTGACCTGCGCATTTATTCGGCTCCCGGCCGCACTGAGCTGGGCGGCAACCATACCGACCATAACAACGGCGTGGTGATGGCTGCGGGCGTGAATCTGGATATTATTGCCGTGGTGAGCAAAAATGATAACAATGTGATCAACTTTAAAAGCAAGGGCTTTGGCCGCATTGACGGCATCGACCTGAACCGCTTGGAGCCTGTTGAAAGCGAAGCCTCGCATTCGGCAGCGCTGATCCGCGGTGTGGCGGCAGGCGTTGCGAAAGCAGGCGGCAAGGTGGGCGGCTTTGATGCATTCTCCACCAGCGATGTGCTGCGCGGCAGCGGCCTTTCCAGCTCGGCTGCGTTTGAGGTGGTCGTGGGCGCCATTCTGCGCGGCGAGTACAATAACGGCGATGAAACCCTGCTCAGCCAGGTGGAGCTTGCCAAGATCGGCCAGTATGCCGAAAATGTGTTCTTCGGCAAGCCCTGCGGCCTGATGGACCAAACGGCTTGTGCTGTGGGCAGCGCGATCACCATCGATTTTAAAGATCCCACCGATCCCGTTGTAAACAAGGAAGCACTGGATCTGGAGGGCCACGGCTATGCACTGTGCATCAGCGACACCAAGGGCAGCCATGCCGATCTGACCCCCGATTACGCCGCCATTCGCAGTGAGATGGAATCGGTGGCTGCGTTCTTCGGCAAAAAGGCCCTGCGTGAGGTCAATGAGGAAGATCTTTATCATAACATTGCTGCCGTGCGTGCAAAAACGGGTGACCGTGCTGTGGTGCGCGCTATCCATTTCTTCAACGACAGCCGCCGTGCCGAGCAGTTGCGTGAGGCTGTGCGCCGCGATGATTTTGACGAATTCCTGCGCCTGATCAACGAGGGCGGCCATTCCAGCTTTGAGTATAACCAGAACGCTTACAGTGTACATCAGCCCGAACAGCAGGGCATTTCGGTGGGCTTGGCCGTAAGCCAGCACGTGCTGCAAAACCGCGGCGCCTGCCGTTTGCAGGGCGGCGGCTTTGCGGGCACCATTCAGGCGTTTGTGCCGGTAGACCTGCTGCCTGCTTATCGTGCCGCCATTGACGGTGTGTTTGGCGAGGGCTCGTGCCATGTGCTGAGCATCCGCAACTACGGCGCTGTTGAAGTAACGCCCGAGCTGTAAAACCACAGCAGTCCTTCTTTCAGAATTTCATCATGCAAAAACTCCGGTGTGTGTTTGCAGCACGCACCGGAGTTTTTTACATTCAGCGAATTTTAAAATAGCCTGGCAGGGGGCGAACATTGTCCTCTACCAAAATCGTAAAGCCGTGGGGGTTCACCTCGGCCGCTTTGCCAAAAGCCGTTTCGCACAGCAGATGATCGCCGCGGTTAAAAATCATTTCAGCCGATTGGGTTTTGCCCACGCGGCGATAGTGCAGAATATCGCCCTCGGCTTTTACAAGCTGAAAATCACCGCTGCGGAAGGCATCGCATTCTGCGCGCAGCTCGGCCAGCTGGCGCAGCACCGGGCGCACGCGGTTTTCGCTGCTTTCCCAGTCAAAATAAGCGCGGTTGAAAGGGTCACGATAGCCCTGCATGGCAATTTCGTCGCCATAGTAAATGCTGGGTACACCCGGCAGGGTAAAGATCATGGCGTAGGCCATGGTGAGCATTTTGATGCCGCGCTCATATTGCACAGCGCTCAGCCGCCGCCCGCTTTGCCAATAGCGGTCATGCCCTTCCAAGGATTCTCCCGCCAGCGCTGTGACGGCGCGTTCGGTATCGTGGGTGGAAAGAAAATTCATCAGGCAGTGCAGCGCCGGGGCAGGATAATTTTCGCAGATGGACAAAATGCGGTCGGCAATTTCCTCCACAGGGCGACCATGCAAAAAGTCCAGCACAGCGTTTCGGAACGGATAGTTCATCACGCAGTCCAGCCCTTTGCCCAAAAGATAGGTGCGGCGCTTGTCATAGGCGATCTTGGTGGTGGCATCCTCCCACACTTCGCCCATCAAAAGCTTATCCGGGCCGTGTGCTTTTACCGCCTTGCGCAGCTCCTCAATAAAATCATCGGGCAGCTCGTCGGCTACATCCAGGCGGAAACCGCTTGCACCGCGGCTGAGCCAGGTGTCGATCACGCCGCCCTTGCCGCAGATAAAATTGCGGTAAGAGGGGGTGTCCTCGTTTACTTCGGGCAGGGTTTCAAAGCCCCACCAGCTGCGGTAGCCGCAGGGGTAACTCGGGCTGAAATCATACCAGCATCGGTAAGGGGAATAGGGGTCATGGTAGGCACCGCCATTGCCGTAGCGGCCCTCGCGGTTAAAATAGCGGCTGTCGCTGCCGGTATGGCTGAACACACCGTCCAAAATAATGCGGATACCGTGCTTTTTGGCGGCAGCGCACAGAGCGCTGAATTCTTCATTGGTGCCCAGCAGAGGGTCGGCGTTCAGATAATCGGCGGTGTTATAGCGGTGGTTGGAATGCGCTTCAAAAATGGGATTCAGATACAACGTGGTGACGCCGAAGGCGGCCAGATCGTCCAGCTTGGAGAGGATCCCTTGCAGGGAGCCGCCGAAAAAGTCCCGGTTCCGCATAATCCAGATTCAGGCTGCCGCCTGTTTCTGTCGGCCAAAAATACGGCTCACCATGCTTGTTGGCGCGGTAAACACGGTCGGCAAAAGGCATGGGCTTGGGGCGGCTTTCCTTGAAACGATCCGGAAAGATCTGATATTGCACGCCGCCTTTATAGCATTCGGGCGTGGCAAAATCCTTATCATACACCGTGATCTGCCATTCGGGGCCGCTTTCCCAGCTGAGATAGCCCTCGCCAAGCTTGCCGCGGTAGATCTTGCGGAAATCGCTGTACAGATCAAAATGATAAAAGTATAAGCCCACTTCACCCGGCATGAACCGCACGCGGTAAAGCGTGCCGTCTGCGCCGCGCTCGTGCATTTCCATGATCAGCTCAGCTTGCGGCTGCCCATCGCGGTGAATGATCAAACGGGGAGAAAGTGTGCCGTATTCGGCGGGCAGATGCAGTGTGAATGTGATGCCCTGGCCCACAGGGATTGCCCCAACCGGCTCGCGGCAGGCGGGATCGGTGCTGTTAAAGAAAGTGTGCATCAAGATGCAATGGCTCCTTTGCTTTTGCAAATTACAAAAAACGGCGGCCCGGAAACAACTTATGTTTTCCGCGCCGCCGTTTGCGCTTTGAAAAAAATTATTTTACAGGTGCGGCGTGCCAGATGTCATGCGCATAATCAGTCACAGAACGATCGGCGCTGAAAATGCCGCTGTTGGCAATGTTCATCAGGCTCATGCGGTTCCAGGTGGTACGGTCGGCATACAGGGCCTGCAGATCGGCCTGCGCACGGCGGTAATCCTTGAAATCGGCGATCACCATATAGGGATCGCTGGTGGTCAGGTTGTCGTAAACGGTGCGGAAGTCCTCGCCGTTCCAGCCGCGCTCCAGCATGCCCAGAGCGGCCATGGCAACATCATCGTTGCCAAGGAACATATTGGGGTGGTAGCCAAGGCGCTTGAGGTTTTCCACCTCGGGGGTGCGCATGCCAAAGATGATCTCGTTCTGGTGGCCTGCTGCATCGGCAATTTCCACATTGGCACCATCCAGCGTGCCCAGAGTGACGGCGCCGCTCAGCATAAACTTCATGTTGCCGGTGCCGCTGGCCTCGGTGCCGGCCAGAGAGATCTGCTCAGAAACTTCGCTGGCGGGCATCAGGCGCTCGCTCAGGGATACGCAGTACTCTTCCAGATACACGATGCGCAGCTTTTCGCGAATGGCGGGGTCAGCGTCGATCAGCTGGCCCAGCTTGCAAATCAGGCGGATCATCTGCTTGGCCATATAGTAGCCGGGGGCTGCCTTTGCACCGAAAATATAGGTTTTGGGAATGAAATCTGCGTTGGGGTTTTCCTTCAGATACAGATACTGTGCCACGATGTTCAGCGCATTCAGGTGCTGGCGCTTATACTCGTGCATACGCTTTACCTGGCAGTCAAAAATGCTGTTCGGGTCGATCACCTGGCCGGTGGTGCGCTGCAGGTAGTTGGCAAAATCCACCTTATTCTTGGCCTTGACCTCTTCCAGACGCTTCAGAATAGCGGTGTCGCTGCTGAATTTTTCCAGCTTTTTCAGGTTGGAGGCATCCTTGCGGTAATCCGTGCCGATCACATCGTCCAGCAGGCTGCACAGGTTGGGGTTGCTGGCCAGCAGCCAGCGGCGATAGGCAATGCCGTTGGTCACATTTTTGAAAACCTCGGGCTTATACAGATAATAGTCATGGAACACGCTCTGCTTAATGATCTCGCTGTGCAGCTTGGAAACGCCGTTGATGCTGTGGCAGGTGTAGGCACAGATGTTGGCCATGCGGATCTGGTTGTCGCCGATCATGGCCATATAGTTGATCTTGCCGTAGTCACCGGGGAAAGCTTTTTCCAGCTCGATGCGGGCGCGGCGATCCATCTCCTGCACGATCATGAAAATGCGGGGCAGGGTCATGCGGAACAGGTCCACATTCCACTTTTCCAAAGCCTCGCTCATCACGGTGTGGTTGGTGTAGGCAAACACCTTGCGGCAGATATCAAACGATTTATCCCAGCCGAAGCCGCATTCATCCAGCAGCACGCGCATCATTTCGGGAATGGCCAGCGTGGGGTGGGTATCGTTCAGCTGAATGGCGATTTTGTCGGGCAGGTTTTCCAGCGTGCCGTACTGGCTCAGGTGCTTTTTCAAAATATCACCGATCGCAGCAGCCGACAGGAAATACTGCTGGCGCAGGCGCAGGATCTTGCCCTCAACATGGTTGTCGTTGGGGTACAGGATCTTGGAGATCAGCTCGGCGCTGGCCGATTTGTTCATGGCGTTGGTGTATTCACCAGCGTTGAAGCTGTTCATGTCAAAATCGGGGGCCTTTGCCTGCCACAGACGCAGCTTGGAAACGCCCTTTCCGTCGTAGCCCTGCACGTACATATCGTTGGGCACAGCCTGCACAGCATTGTAGTTGATGTGCTGCACATGGTGGAAGCCATTGTCCCAGGTTTCCTTGATCTCACCGTCAAAGCGCACTTCGATGGCCTGATCGGGGTGTGCCTTCAGCCACACGCTGCCGCCGGGCAGCCAGTTGTCAGCGGTTTCCTGCTGCCAGCCGTCCACGATCTTCTGCTTGAAGATGCCATACTCATACAAAATCGAATGGCCGGTGCCTGCAATGCCGGTGGTGGCCATGCCGTCCAGATAGCAGGCAGCCAAACGGCCGAGGCCGCCGTTGCCAAGGCCTGCATCGGGCTCCTGCTCATACACGGAATCCAGGCTGATGCCTGCATCCTTCAGCACGTCGGCAGCCACTTCGTTCAGGCCCAGATTAAACAGGCTGGTTTTCAGGCTGCGGCCCATCAAAAATTCCATGCACAGGTAGTAAACCTGTTTGTTGCCTGCGCCCAGTGTGCGCGAAAGAAAAATCTTGTGATTGTCGCTCATGATCTGGCGGATCACCATGGCCATGGCACGGTAAACCTGTTCCAGGCTGGCTTCGCTCAGTTCGGTGCTGCTCTCGCTTTTCAGGGCGGAGCGCAGCAGCTTATCAAACTCTTTTTTGGTGTATTTTTGCACGGGATGATCCTCGCTTTCAATTTGGTCATAAAGGCGAACGGCCGTTTGCCGCGGTGCTGCCGGGCAGGGCCGAAGCTGCGATGAAATTATTATATAGTATTTGAGGTGCATTTTCAAGGGCGGCAGCGCACAATTCGCGGCTTTGCAGCATCAAAAACCGGGCAAAAACAGCTTTCGTGCAGGGGGAATATTTTGAGTGAGGCGTAAAAAGAAATAAATTGCAAATATTTCGGGGATTTCGCTTTTCTAAAAGCAAAATATGGTATATAATAAAATCCGTATAGGTTACATCAGCGCACTTGTTATGCGCTTTTCAAACAAAGGCGGAGCTGTGCATATACTGCCCCGGAATTTTGGGGCGCGGTTCGGCCAGAATGATCGGAAAAGAGGATGAATATGGAACTCACAAAGGTTCGCCTGCAGATCGCCGGCAGCAATTATGTTATTTCCACCACCGATTCGGAAAGCTATGTACACGAGCTGGCCGAGCGTTTGGATAAGGATATGAAGGATATTTTGGAATCGGCACCCTCTGCCAGCGTAACACAGGCCGCGGTGCTGGCTGCGCTGGATTATCTGGACGAGCTGCAGAAATCCACGGGCAGCGTGGACAATATGCGCCGCCAGATCAAAGATTACCTTGAAGATGCCGCCAACGCAAAAAGTGAAGCTGCCGATGCAAAGCGCCAGGTGCAGGAGCTGCAGCGCCAGCTGGAGCAGATGCGGGGAAGCCAGGCATGAGTCAGCTGGAAATTTTAGCCCCTGCCGGTAATATGGAAATGCTCACCGCCGCAGCCCGCAGCGGTGCCGATGCCGTATATCTGGGGCTTGGCAATTTTAATGCGCGGCGCACAGCCAACGGCTTTTTCGGTGAGCAGTTGGCCGAGGCGGTGCGCTTTTGTCATGCCCGGGGTGTGCGGGTGCATGGTGCGGTGAACACCACGGTATATGCCCCCGAGCTGCCTGCGCTGGCGCAAACCATCACGGATGCTGCACAGGCGGGTGTGGATGCGCTGATCGTGGCGGCTATGGGAGCCTTTACCCTGGCGGGCAAATATGCTCCGGGATGCGCCCGTCATA
>OIWU01004129.1_pt1 | contig 10593 bp, 9 predicted proteins | sample 1587711 | NCBI WGS metagenome assembly OIWU01 (sample SAMEA3888909, study PRJEB22519) | human gut metagenome | biome: human gut; feature: human-associated habitat; material: faeces | place: Denmark | collected 2010 | reverse complement strand
ATTGCACTAAAACTACGGTTTTTTGATATTTAGCTAATTGATTTTTCGCGTCTATGCCAGGTTCCTTTGCTAACAGTACAAACTCCGTCTTTCAACTAAATTGCGGAAGAACCACCTAAATCAGGAAAGTACAGATGAGGCCTTTGTATGCACCGAATATACAGGGGTGTACCATTGGTGCAGGAAAGTACAAGACGTCTGGTTTTGGTTAGGGGAAGAAAACTGTGGCCGAAAAGTGGGTGACATTCCTGATTCACGTTCATCAACCTTGGGCGTGACGTTGTCGGTTCAGATTCAAATAACTATTATTCTGGGTGAAAAAGGAGTGGTTAGACCCCCGGAGAGACATCCCAGATTGGATTCGGGTGAGAAAAGCCACTTTTTTCACCCGATGCATAAGCCAGGGATCTTCCGCCACACCTTGTCATATTATATGACTACGATGGAGATTAGGTCCTTTACATACAGATTCTTATGCAGGAATATCAATAACTCACAATTGTTTAAATATCAGTGTTACAAGAGAAATGTTGGCCAACTCCTATATGGTTTCCAAAACAAATGTTAGTCAACTCCTATTATAGTACCCTAAATTAATGCGCAACTAGTAGAAATCACGGAATTTTTATGTAAGTTTGGCTTTATAAAAAGGCATTCGCTTATGCTTGATACTGTTATCACTCTCATCATCCCGTTCTTCTGTGCCTCCTTGGCGTTGTGGGGAAGCGTTTTTTATGAAAAGGATGGTTGGCGCGAGGCTGGCCGCATCCGCCGGACTGGCGCTGTCCGTGGATAAGGTGATGCCGACGGTGAGGGAGATGTGCTCACGGGAGATGCTGGACGAAAGTATTCTCAAATATTCATTGGCCTTGGCCTACACAGGAATATTGTCCCTTATGGTAGCCGCGTCATTCTATATGGTGGTGATCGACGGCCTTATGGGTAATACGGGCGGTTGGTTGCCGGCGGCCGGGTGCGTCCTGACTGGCTTGTTGCTTGCCACCCCGACACTGAGCCTTGGCATTTTCGTCATAAAGAATTTCTGGTGGCTCGCCCTTGCGGTTCTTGCAGTCCTTGCCGTGATTGGCGCCATTGTCGGCGGAGTCTCTTCAGGCGGCGTCAGCGCATCCTCGCAAGGCGATGTCTTTGTGGACCGATATGGCAATGAATATATCAGCACCTCCGCCCAGTTCCGCATCTATGGCGGCGACGAGACCTGGAACACCAGCAAGAAATACCACATAAAAGGCCAGATCGGCACCTTCTACCGCAAAATCAAATGAGTTTCACCGTGCAATTTGCAAACCGAATTATGACTTAGTTGTTTTTAAACTGTTTTGTTTTTGATTGTGGTCGGAAGTTTAGACCAGAATATAGCCTTCTTGTTCATAACAACGGTGGTATCTCATTATCATATCGAACAACGGCTTGATACGAGAATCAGCTATATTCAAAGATTTGAACTTATTATACTGCTTGTTGAATAACGATTCATTGCCGTGCTTTATTCTGTCTTCGATGTCGTCCGGAATAAGCATAGAAGCTCTGTCTCCTAATCTGGAATAAAACTCTGTCTGGTAGATGTTAATGCCAGCAAGATCAAAATCTCCGAAATGAATATATCTGTTGGGTATTCGTTCCAACCATTCATAGAGTGCTGAGTTCTGTGGATATCTGCATACGAAGATGTACTTTCCTCTTGAGAATAAGTTCGTTAGCTCCGAAAGACTATTGAAATTCTCTAAGTTCTCGATTCCTACGACAATTACATCTTCTGGAATGCTTAAGGTTTCAGGATGATAGATGAAAAATGACATCCCGCTATGTGGGGTAAGCGAGATTGTCTGCCTATCAATGATTACCTCCACCGGTTCGATACAATTGACCAAGAAACCACGTAGAGTGTTAACCTTTAATGTTTTTGAGTCACCTGTTTTATTTACCAACGCTTGTCTGGTAAGATTATCGGAACGCAATTCCATCCATTCGTCGATGGGGACACCGCAAGTGAACAGATCCCTGATGAGTTGATCACATAGCTCCGGATTCTGAACACGGATCTTCTTACGGATTCCGTTTGTGCTGATGGAGATGACATTCTCGTCCAGAAGCGGTCTTGTAATCCATTCAGGAAGCGCTGTCCAAGATAAAGTCTCCCCGGATAGAATTCTTTTGAGCCTCTGCGCTTGTGAGGTTGTAAGTCTGTTCTCTGACATAACAATCAGTCTAAATGGCTTATGAGAGGGATTACACGCGTCCTGCTATCATTGTCTTTTTCAAGTAGGTAGGTGTACTTGTAGTCCTCCGCGTTGAAAGTTGTCGGAGAACTGTTTACCAGTAGGATATTCCTTTTGTTGGCGAACATTAGTATTCCTTTGACATTGTTAGGATGCAGTTTGCCGATCTCATCCATCATACAATGGATCCTGAAATCTCCAAACTTGCGGGAAGCCCTTTCCTTGAATACATTGATAAGCATAATGTTGATCATAGCTTTGACAAGAATGTCCGTTCCGTCAGAGCCAACATTGGATATTTTCTCCACCCACCCTGTGTCATTGTCGTTTTCTACAATTCTGAATTCAAGTTTGAACGAATCCGAGAGGTCAAGAGTCTTGGTCGATGGCTCGTTCTGTAGCGCTTTCATAAAGCGCATCAGATAATCCACAGCTTTTGTGTTGACTTCGGAGCGGTCTCCTTGGGAAAACAAGTCTATCTCGCCCATATTGTATTGGTTCTCCTCGTTGAACTCCTTAATTGTCAACAAAAGTTGGACAAGGCGGTTTTCGCTTGCCAATTGCCTCAATGAGATATTCTTGATGGCTCCGACAAAATTGTCTTTGCAGAAATCATCGTTTATCTCATTGATAACCTTGTTTATCTCGCTTCTGTTTTGCGTCAGGTCGGAAGTCTCTTTTGCAATGCGTCGAATAATGTCAGTATAACGTTCGCTGATGCGTTTTTGGAACTCTTGAAGCATATCATTGGATATGAATGAGTCCAAATCTGACGCAAAGTCCATATATTCTTGATCGGTAACCATCCCTGTCTTGAAGTTGAAAAGGTTTCGGGGTGAGAATCCATCTTTAAACACAGTTACAGCGCTTTTGAACGCTTTCATATCGTTTTCTCTTGAAATGATTCTCGACCTCAAATCATTTGTGATCTCACGGCAAGACTTGCCGGAGATTTGCTTTTCTCTGTCCGTCTGTTCCGAATGAGGATTTAGCATAGGATCATCGAGAAAGTTGTTCGCCTCAAGAACGTTATCACTGATTGTTTTCAGTCGTTCTTTTTCATCACTGATTTCTTTCAGGAGCCTTTCCCTTTCCGTTTCCAATCTATCCTTGCGCAATCGGAATCTCTCGTCAAGATTCTTTACTTTAGCTTCGACTTCCTTCCTCTCATTGCAGAAACCTTCCTCGTTGTCAAAAAGTTCGCGTTTGTCTTTTTCGTAATCAGAGACATCGGACCGGTGACTCTTGATAAAAGAAAGCTCATTGTCAATCTCACGGATCATAGTTTCATACCGTTTCATAGAATCTACATCCGCGCCGGCGTTCTTCAATTCGAGTAGTCTTTCTTTGTTGTTCTGATCCAATGCAATGTCAAGGTCACTGTCTAACAGCTTCAGCCTCATCTTAATGTCATTCTCTTTTTCTTTGAAATCTAATTCTATGACGGACAGTTTTGCATCAGTCGCCTTTTTTGCTGTGGCGATCTTCTTGTTCAGCACCTCTTTACATTGTGCAAGAACCGCTTTCGCAAGTTCAAGCCTATTATTAAAGTCTCCGATTCTATTCTCTACGGCATTTAACTCTTTGTCTTTCTTATCTTTTCCAGCCTTCTTCAGATCATTGATCTCGACATTCAACTTCTTGATGGCTTCATTACTTTCATAGCAACGCAAGCCGACTTCCTGAATCCTGACATCAAGGGCCTTTGCTTTCCGGTTGACTTTGTTGACAATTGCGTTTTTCTCTGCCTCACGTTCATTTATCGCATTATCAAGAGCTTTGTCTATTTCCTGTTTCCTCTGTTTAGCCTCGTTCAGTCTGCCTTTCAGAATCTCAGGAGTTAGAATTTCCCTCTCAACATTGGCAAGATCCAAAGTTATTCCGAATATATTCTCTGAATATTCCACTCTTTCAGGGGACAATGATTTGCTGTAAAGGATATTCCGCTCGTCTATCACCTTTCCGATATTCTCCTCCCAGCCAGAAACATTTTCGGACAGCCATTCGCATAGGGAGCCTTTGTAACCATCAAGAACACTGTTGATTTCGTCAATGTTTTTCTTTGTCACTGCGGATTTGCCGGTAAGTTCTGAGATGAGTGCATTGTATTTCATTTCGCACTCTTTCATCAACATTTCTCCCTCCCGTTTGATGGATTCTTTTTCTCTATGCAAAGATTTTTTCTCAGCATCAGATTCTATGATGACCTTGTCAAGTGTCTTTATCTCAGTTTCTTTATCGCTGATTTCCCTTTCGTAATACTTGGTTCTGGCAATACGCTCCCTACGAACTCTTTCCGCTGTCAGTTGTTCCGTTATCCCGGAGACAGACTCTTCCGAGACTTTGATCTCTTCCGCCGACAGGGACCTTATGTTGTCCTCTGTTTTCCTGCCATCGGCGATGATTCGCTCTTTTTCTTCGGCTTTGTATGCTCTGGCATCGGATAGTTCTGCGTTCAGAATATTCTTTTTTTCGATCGTGGCAGAACGAAGAGAATCTTCGATATGCTTGTATTTCAGTGAAATGTCCTTGCTGCCGGATGTGAGTTCCCTGAGGATGGCTTCAGTGTTGACTTTCTCAGAGATCAATGAATCTTCCTGCTTGACACGGCTGATGATCTCGGATATCCGCATATCTTCGTATTTGCGCTTCCGCTTTCTGCTTTCGTTGATCTTGTCGCCAAGAATATTGATGGACTTTTTCAAAGAGTCCAACTCTTTGTTGTATTTTCCGGTCTCTTCGGAAATGAGCCGCTCCGCACGTTGAAGTTCCGATGAGGTCTCTTCGATGCGTCTTTCTATCTCCGGCTTGCTTTCAAGGCATTGCCTTAGCGCATAATTCAATTCCTCACGAAGCTCACGGATATGCTTCCGTGAGTATAGGATAGCGTTGTATTTCCTCAAGACATCTCCAGCCTGAATTGTTTTTCTGTTCGTGCCGTTAGCCTCTTTCTTGAGCCAGAGGTAGATGTCATTGTACTCATTCTCAAAATCACGAATCTGATTTCTGAAATAATCAAGGTCAATGCTTATGTTATCGTCTGTCATTGACTTGATGATTGTGTCCTTTATGAAATCGGCGTCCAGCTTGGTGTTAAGAAACACGTTTTGGATGGTTCGTTGAATATTTTGATATTTGGAACTTTCGACAATGGCATATTTCCGGAAATCAACCAATTCCGGTCGCCTGTTGTTGCCATAGATGATATCGCGGAACAGTTCGAATGTGGTCACTTTCCTTGACGGTTGGGTTCCGCTTGACTCACTGATTCGATGTCTGATTTCAGCCCAATCTTCATAGACTTTGTTGCCAAGACCGATGAACCAATTTCTGTCGTATGGGGCATCAACGAATCTGTAGCAGATACGTCCCATTGATTTAGAGACGATTATGCAATAGACCCCGTTTTCTCGTTCCACTTCGTAGATTATGTGTGAGTTGGAAAACGGAAAATAGAAAGCATCGAAATTCTTTTTCTCTTTGGGAATACCTAGATGGATAGGGGAGGCGTTGTAAAAGAATAGGATAGCGCGTAGGATCGTGCTTTTCCCTACGCCTTGGGTCCCTATGAAATGCACATTGCCGTCAAGTCTTGTCTCGGAATACGGAATATTCGCGCTGTTTATGAATATGATTTTACTTAGATTCCTCATTGTCAGCCTCCTCCGTTATGTCAATGTTTTGAACTATTTCCTCAATATAGCCGAATGAATTCAGCACTTTGTAGCGCCCCTCGATCTCATTCTCGATTTCAATGAATCCTTCGCGCATAAGGTCGTTGATGAGAGCGTCTATCTTGTCCTCATTGCTGCTCTTCCCTGAAAACATTTTGGAAATCAGATTCTTCAGTTCCACATTACACGAAAATTGGACGAGGATGTCGGCTTTCGTGAATGTGAACCCAGAACCAAACAGGGAATTGAATGACTTTAGAAACGAGAGGTTGTCAATCCATTTCATCAATGACTTTATCTTGGATTCAAGATCCACCTTGGACATAGGTCTGGTGAAAAACCAGTATCCGTTTCCTCCTTCAAGCGAATATCCAATCTGGATGAAGAAGTCGTAGTATTCCTGAAAGTTGTCTTCAATATCATCGAACCAATGCTGCTGGGTCTTGTCCAGACTGTTGGCTGAGATGAATTTCCCTTTTGAGAGAGTCTCGAATATTTCTGTGGTGTATCTCATCTTTTCTGTTACCTAACATTAACGATTGGATATTCAATGCCTCCGGATCTTTCATATTCATCGGTGAAGTTGAGGCTGTCTGAGAATATTGAAGCGATCTGACAGAATAGTATTATTCTTGTGTCGTCAGAAACCGGTGTATGATATTCATAATTCCAAACGAACTTGAACAAGTTGTGTCCCGTAGCGGCGAAGGCATTGAATATTCCTTTAAGATTAAAGGAATCATTGATTCTTGGCTCGTCCATCAAGTATGATTCAGGGATGTCGCCAGCCATTCTCCCACGAGTGGAATGCCTGTTCCCAATCTCTTTTACAACCTTCAGTATGACTTCTTGAACATCGTCGTCATTTTGCATCCTCTCCAGAGAGAGCCTGCGGTTCAAGGTCCTTATTTCTGGCTCGAATATCACAGGATTCATTTCGGATGCTATCTGCCGGATGTTTGTCACGTCCTCAAGAATGAGTTGGTCCTTAAGGTACCTGAGGCGACGGGCTTTCTCCAGAAGCTTATTCTGGTATTCGATCAAATTCAGGTAAGTGATGATCTGCCGCTCAATCTCAATCAGATTATGGTAAGAGTCTTTCATCTGGAGACGCGCATCATTGACAACGCTTCTCATCTGGTTGTCCAGAGCGACTGTAAAGAAAGCGTTTTCCTCATCTATGACCCGTTCGGCACTGTCAATCAGCGAGGATATTCCTTTACGTTTGTCATCCAGATTCTCAAGCTTCTTCTTTTTGATTTTGTAGTCAGGTTCATTCTTGTACGTTCTGTCAATATTCCTTTTTACATCGATGACGTTCTTCTCTGTCGCCAGAGCGATTCTTTTCAACGCTCTTCTGACCTCATTGGAATATTTATACTTATCCTTTTCGCTTCCAGAACTCATCCAATATCCGATGTTTTCCTTGAGGTGGGTGATGTAGTCCTGAACGCTTGAGACATTAATCTCTTCATTGATTTGAAGAACCTCTTCGAAGAATTGTACATAGATGTCCTCCATCTCCAGAAAGTCTCCGCTTTCACGGATAACCTCATTCTCAATCAGATATTTAATACGCTCTTCCTTGTAGTCGGTTAACTCCAAGGCGTAATCATATCTGAAAGAAAGCGCGTTACGCTTGGCGAATAATTCATTCAGCAGTTTTTTCTCCCTGTCAAGACAACGTGTCAGTTCATCTATGTTATGAAAAGTACTCATTACCAGTAATCATCGTTCTTCAAATATAATGAAAAAACCAGGCAATTATATACGAGTTGATGACAAAATATTGTAATTTATTAATTTTTAACATATTGCCTAGTTGGCGGCGAGTCTCTTATAATTGCCTTAAAATTTACCCCACATTCTCTAAAAGCGGGAATATGACTGAAAGACGCTCGTGAAGAGATCATTATCCCCCTAAAAGCGTGGTTTACACAAATAGATGCCTGTGAAGGTGCATTATTAGTTCATTTAAGTGACAATACACTTCATCTCTCATAGGAACATATAATAGAAATTATATACCTGTTGACTATCGTTCTTCATATCGTACCAACGTCTGGACGGTTGCGAGCAGCAGATAACTGTGTTTATTAATGACATATAATAGCCAGACCTAATATAGTGCGGTTCTGAGGTTCCACTGACTATTCCACAATATGCCCATAACCCTCAGGTGCGCTTGGTTTATCGCACCAGGAAGAGTTGGATCTCGTGGGACAAAAACGTACGGCGAAAGGCTTATACACGTGTATAAAATGGCCTAATATTTTTGATTCACGTTCACCAACCTTCGCGTGTGGCAAAGTTGGTTTAGACGCGAAGGGTTATTATTCCGGGTGAAAAAAGGCGCGTTTGACACCCGAAAAGTCATTACGGATTATCATTGGGTGAAAAAAGTGGCTTTTTTCACCCAATGCATAACCCCCGAGCTCCTCCGCCACCTTTTGTCTTAGTAGTGTATGACCACAATGGAGATTAAGTCCTTTACATACAAATTATAGCACAGGAATGTCAATGGTTTGTAATTGTTTGAATATCAGTACTATAAGGCAAAAGCTAGTCTGCCTCTATATAGATTCATTTTATTTTCAGGCGATAAATGACCTCCTGCAACCTATTTAAGAATATGGCCGCGTGCGCTCCGTCCATTTGGGTGTGGTGGAACTGGAACGAGACGGTCAGAGTCTTTCTGAACCAGTGGCTTCTGTACTTTCCCCAGATGAGGAACGGGTTGTTGAATATGCCGCTGTACATTCCGACGGCTCCATCGATCTCATACTTCGCCAACGCTGACGTTCCGATGACCATACTGTCCGTCAGGTCGTGATTTTCGCAGCTTTCGGCCACTTGCCTGGTGAGTTTCAGATAATTGTCGTTGAAGGTGCGCATGTCGTCACTGAAAGGCACATCGCACGAGCTGACCTCTCCGTTTTTGTTCGCGACAATGGTGTTCACCGCCAGACTGTCATATTCAATCAGCTTTTCTCCGACCGGCAGCATGTAAAATTCCTTCACTCCGCTTGCCGCCCTGCCGATGCAGTAGCACATCAACATATTGAATTTCAGTCCTGTCCTTCTGCTGATTCTTGTCAGTCATGTGACATCGATTGTCTTGAAAAACGTCACCATCGGCATCGGAGCCCTCATCCAGAACTCAAATGCGTAGGCTTTGGTAGTCTCTTTGGGATTCACTTCCTTCATACTTCTTTATTTTTTTTTATGCTATGTGCATCGAAACCGGAATCTCGCACACTGGGCGGCAGTGCCGCTTTGAGGAATGTGACTCTTGAAATAGCGTGGGTATGCTGATTCCGAAATTTTCCGTAAAGGTAGTGAATATTCCGTTATCGGATATTGCCAATCTGAAATGTAATCCTTAAATTGAACCCGCAAATTAAAGTTTCGAGATGAAAAGAATAATCGGGCTGTCGCTTTTGCTGGTGAGTATTGCAGCAGGATGTAAGCGTGAAACTAATGTCGTTGAATATCCGGCGGTGGATTTCTATACCACGGAGACGCTGGACGTCAATAGGATAGAGCTTACTGACTCGACCACCGTGCTGCATTTCAGCGCCGTGTATATTCCTAAGTTCTGGATTCGTCTGGACAAAGGGACGCACATCGTTGCTGATGGTCGGAAAATTCCGTGCATCGGCATCGACGAGACCTCACTCTAGGACGACCTGTTCACGTTCCTGACGAACAAGGACGGCCATTGCCGTCAGGGCTCGCTGATAGCAGCCGTGCGAGGCACAAAGGCGGAGGATGTGCTGACAATCCCGCTCCAAATACCCGAGAAAGAGCGATTGAGGGTTAAGGAGGTGACAGCCGATCTTTCCGACACTATGGCGGTCATTGCGCATACGGCCTTCCCCAATGCGATTCTGACATTGGACTGCTTCCACATCATGAAGCGCTGCATTGACGGCGTGGAAGAGATACGTCTCCGTTACGGACGCGAGGCGCAGGCGGAACAACTCCGGCTTGAACTCGAACACCGCAGACGTCTCAAGCGATATGCCGCACGACGCAGATGTTACCGCAAGAAGCACCCGAAGAACTACAAGGGCAAGACTCGTGGCCGCAAGCCCTTGCGGAAGAACGAGAGGTTCAGACCGCCCGCGCTGAGCAATGGCGACACGCGCAACGAACTTCTCAAAAGAAGCAGATATGCCCTCACCCAAACACCAGACAAATGGAGCGAACGGCAGAACGCACGAATGAACACCCTGTTTCAACTCTATCCTAAACTCAAAGAGGCTTACGACATCACGAACCGGCTCAGGGCCATCTTCCGGAGTCCCACTTTGGATAGGGAAACGGCAAAAGTCAAGTTCAGGGAATGGTATAAGGATGTGAGCAAATGCTCCCTCCGTGAAATGAAGGCGGCAAGGGATGCGGTGAGATCACGGGAGGATGAAATCCTGAACTACTTCATCGACCACTCCACCAATGCGGGAGCGGAATCCTTCAACTCAAAAATAAAAGGCTTCCGGGCTCAGCTCAGAGAAGTGTCTGACCTGCCCTTCTTCATGTTCAGGCTATGCACAATCTTCGGATAGGACTCACACGGAAGTTTGCAGGTGAGCCGTTTAATTGGCTTAATTAATTGTAATCAATTAATATTGTGGAGATGGGCGGAGTCGAACCGCCGTCCAAACAACGCGCCAAGAGGC
>OIWU01004114.1_pt1 | contig 10645 bp, 11 predicted proteins | sample 1587711 | NCBI WGS metagenome assembly OIWU01 (sample SAMEA3888909, study PRJEB22519) | human gut metagenome | biome: human gut; feature: human-associated habitat; material: faeces | place: Denmark | collected 2010 | reverse complement strand
GGCAACTGGAGTTCATCACCGGTAGAAAAAAGCGCTACACGCACTTTACGAATCACCGGAACTTCGGCAATCCCCAGTGAAGCAATCACTGGCAGTTCAGCGGTAGTCAGGCGAGTCCCCGCCGGGAAAACAACCGCACCTGCAGAGATATCTTCACCGCGACGGCGAATATTTTGCCCGCTACGCACTTCAGCAGTAAAACGCACGCCATTGTCCGTTTGTTTAGTCTGCTCCTGCATCACCACCGCTTCGCAGCCTTCCGGCACCGGCGCACCGGTCATAATACGAATGCAGGTACCCGCAGGCCATTCACCATGGTACGGCTGACCGGCAAAGGATTTACCGGCAACGGGCAGCGGTTGCCCGGAGGCAATATCGGCTAAACGCACCGCGTAGCCGTCCATTGCGGAGTTATCAAACCCCGGAACATCAAGCGGCGAAACGACATCGCTCGCCAGAATACGACCAAAACACTGTACCAGTGGCAGCGTTTCCTGGGCGGTCAGTGGGGTAACGCGAGAAAGCATCTCATTAAGCGCGGTGTCGAGCGACATCAATCCGGTGGTAAATTCCATGAAAACACTCCTGCGGAGGCAAAATCGAATTTGCCTATTATGTCAGAAAAACGCCACAGACTGTATGCCACCTCGTGCGTAGCGCTGGGTCCTGCCTTTACATGCCATATCCATCTTTCTATATTCAAAAATTGAATGAGTAATTCATAAAAATTCTGATATTTATAGCAAAAGTGGCGAGCCACCCTTAATGGACGAATACTATGGGCAAAGCAGTTATTGCAATTCATGGTGGCGCAGGTGCAATTAGCCGCGCGCAGATGAGTCTGCAACAGGAATTACGCTACATCGAGGCGCTGTCTGCCATTGTTGAAACCGGGCAGAAAATGCTGGAAGCGGGCGAAAGTGCGCTGGATGTGGTGACGGAAGCGGTGCGTCTGCTGGAAGAGACGGATCTGCGCCGCGCGCGTGTGCTGGCCGCGGAGCTGTGCGCCAAAAACCGTGAGCGGCAGGCGCTCGAAACGGAGATCTGGCGCGAGGCCGTGGAGCGGGCCGTCGAGGAGGCCAAGCAGAACCCCGAGGCGTTCACTGTCAGTACGAGCAATGCTGGCAATGCTGGCAGTGCTGGCAATGCTGGCACTACTGTCAATGCTGGCAGTGTGTGGGGCGCACGTGTGGCTCGTGAGCGTCCGCGCCGCGAGGAGGAGGTGGACGCGCGGTCGGTGTGGGAGAAGCTGAAGAGCGCGCCGCTGCTGCCGCCCGGCTCGGCGAAGAAGCCGGTGCAGCTGGAGATGAAGAAGGACGTGAATCGGTTGCTGGGACTGAACGAGGCGACGGTGGGCGGAAGCGACTGCTACAAGTCGGAATCGGGGTACTCCGTGGCGTTTTAAGCTAGTGGTTTGTTCATTGGGGTGTTTGTTTGAATCGGGCTGGATTCCACATTCTTGCCGAGAAGGGTGCGATGTACTGTCTGGCTTCTGGGTTGAAAACGGTGCTCCATCACTTCCGTGACACACAATCGAAATCAGACTACGAGCAAGTGAAAACAAACAGCGTCTTAATGGGTGCTCCACTTGATGGCGCTCAGGTCGATGCCCTGCTGCTTCATCTCCCACAGCGGCGAGATGTCGCGCAGACGGCGCACCTCGCGAATGATGATGTCCGCCACCTTGTCCATCTCCCACTCCGTGGTGAAGCGCGACAGGCCGAAGCGGATGGAGGTGTGCGCCAGCTCGTCGGGCACGTGCAGCGCGCGCATCACATAGGACGGCTCCAGCGAGGCGCTGGTGCAGGCCGGGGCCCCCAGCCGCCGGGTCGGCGTTGTGCTGACCGGAAGCATTGAAGCCTACCGCCCGGCACCGGGCGGGGCACGGATCCCCATCACCCACATGGGGCCGGGGGGCGTGTTTGGCGACGTGCTGGGCGGTTCCAGCCTGGACAGCCCAGTCACGGTGGTGGCATCCGCCCCCTGCGAGGTCCTGCTCTTCCCCTACGAGAAGCTGCTCCAGCCGGACGGCTCCACCGCCCGCCAGCGCCTGCTGCAGAATCTGGTGCGGACCATCAGCGATAAATATTTCCTGCTCTCCCGCCGGGTGGACCTGCTGGTGATGAAGACCCTGCGGGCCAAGGTCTGCGCCTACCTGCTCAGCGAGGCCGAGCAGCAGGGCAGCATGACCTTTACCATCCCCTTCTCCCGCATCCAGTTGGCCGATTACCTCAACTGCGACCGCAGCGCCCTTTCCCGGGAGCTGAGCCTGATGCAGCGGGACGGCCTGCTGGACACCTACCGTTCCAGCTTCAAGCTGCTGGAGCCGGAGGCTCTGCGGCAGATGATTCTATAAAAGGAAAGTGATCTGTAACTATGTCTAAACCAATTCTCTGGATCGTGATTCCCTGCTACAACGAGGAGCAGGTGCTGCCCATTACAGCGCCGATGTTCCTGCAAAAGATCACCAGCCTCACCGAAAAAGGCATGATCAGCGACAAGAGCCGGGTGCTGTTCGTCAACGATGGTTCCCGCGATAAGACCTGGGAGCTCATCTGCGGCTTTGCAAAGCAGGACGCGCATTTCATCGGCATTTCCCAGAGCCGGAACCGGGGCCATCAGAACGCCGTGCTGGCGGGCCTGATGGAGGCCCGCGCCAACAACTGCGACATCACCATCTCCATTGACTGTGATGGTCAGGATGACATCAACGCCATGGACGAGATGGTAAAAAAGTATCTGGATGGTGCCGAGGTGGTCTACGGCGTGCGCAGCCGCCGGGACACCGATACCTTCTTCAAGCGGTTCACTGCCGAGGGCTTCTACCACCTGATGAATGCCCTTGGTGCGGATATCGTGTTCAACCACGCCGACTACCGGCTCATCAGCGCCCGGGTGCTGGACAGCTTTGCCGACTACAAGGAGGTCAACATCTTCCTGCGCGGCATGGTGCCGCTGGTGGGCTTCCAGAGCGAGCAGGTGTTCTACGAACGGCACGAGCGGCTGGCCGGTGAGAGCCACTATCCCCTGCGCAAAATGCTGGCGCTGGCCTTTGATGGCATCACCAGCCTTTCCAACAAGCCCATCCGGCTCATCACCGGGGCAGGCATCGTGGTCAGCCTCATCAGCTTCATCGGCGTGATCTGGGCCATCGTGCAGGCGGCCATGGGCAGCGTGGTGGCCGGCTGGGCCTCCACCATCTGCATCGTCTGCTTTGTGGGCGGCGTGCAGCTGGTCTGCCTGGGTGTCATCGGCGAATATATCGGCAAGATCTATATGGAAACAAAGGCCCGCCCGCGCTACATCATCTCGGAGCGCACCTGGGCCCCCTATGAAAGGAAGTATCACGGATGAGCAAACAGAGCTGGCGGGGCAGCACCCTGCTGAACCCGGAACCGCCGGTATTGGTGTCCTGCGGCGGGCTGGAAAAGCCCAATCTCATCACCATCGGCTGGACGGGCACCATCTGCACACAGCCCAGCATGGTGAGCATCAGCGTGCGGCCGGAACGGTTCAGCCACCACCTCATTCAGGAGAGCGGGCAGTTTGCCATCAACCTGCCCACCGAAGCACTGGTGCGGTCGGTGGATTGGTGCGGCGTGAAGAGCGGCCGCGATGTGGACAAGTTTGCCGCCTGCGGCCTGCATGCCGAGCCGGGCAGCGTGCTCACCGACTGCCCTGTGCTGGCGGAAAGCCCGGTGAACCTGGAATGCAAAGTGACCCAGAGGATCCCGCTGGGCAGCCACGACCTGTTCCTTGCCGAAGTGGTGGCCTGCGATGTGGACGAGAGCCTGCTGGATGAGACCGGCAAGCTGTGTCTGGACAAGGCAAAGCTCATCGTGTACAGCCACGGCGAGTATCTGGCCCTGGGCAAAAAGCTGGGCACCTTTGGTTACACCGTGCGCAAAAAGAAACCGGCAAGAAAAAAGAAATAACCGCAGAAAAGGCGGGCCGCAGTTTGCACTGCAGCCCGCCTTTTTACGGTTCAGTCGTTCTTATTAAAAAGATCACGCATCCGAACGGGAGTAGGCGTTCTTCATCTGGTTGCTCAGCTCAAACAGCACCTTGTCCAGCGTGTCGGAGGCCTTTTCCTGGATCATGGCAGCCAGGGCGAGGTTGGCTTCCTCCCGCAGGGCAGCACGGGCTGCAGGCGCTGCCGCGGCCAGCTTCGCGTCGTACTGGTTCACCAGTGCATGGGCCGCGCTGAGCACAGCTTCCTCATAGCGCTCAATGTGGAACAGCGACTTTGCATAGGAGGCATCGGCCATGGCGGCGATCATGCGGCTGACCCAGTAGAAGTTGTCGGTGGACACTTCGCCGGTGGTGTTGGCCAGATAAGCCGGGGTGGTGTCCACGTTGGCGTAGAAGGGCACCATGGTGTTGAAGGCGTTGGAGGCATAGGCGATCCATTCCAGAGCGCAGTTCTCGGCGTCCACGTCCGGACGCAGCTGGATCAGGGCCATGAAGTCGTTGCGGTTGATGCCGATGGAACGGTATGCGCCCTTGCTGGCCTTGTCGCCGTAGCTGCGGTAGGGGTCATACGGGGTGCCCTGATAGTGGCTGGACAGCACATACTTCACGTCCTCCGGGGTCACCTTCTTTTCCGGCACCATGCACCAGGGCAGATCGTCGGACATGGGGGTATAATCGGCATCCGGACCGTCCCACACCCAGGTGGTGGGGTTCAGGGTACGCAGCATGTACCAGGCGCGGGGCGTGTTATACACATGGTCAGAGTCGTCGTGGCTGCCAAAGGCATCGCGGGGGTTCAGTGCCCCATCCTGCGACAGGTCCAGATGGTTCTTTGCGATGAACTCGGCAAGGTCGGCCGAGCACATGTATTCCTTCTGCTCGCCCAGGGCGTCGGTCAGGTCAAAGCTGTCCAGACCCAGCTGGTTGGGCATGACCACATACACGTCATCCGGCACACGGCGGGCGATCCAGTGGTGGCCGCCGATGGTCTCCAGCCACCACACCTCGTTCACGTCGGCAAAAGCGATGCCGTTCATCTCGTAGGTGCCGTAGGTCTGCAGCAGCTGGCCCAGACGCTGCACGCCCTCGCGGGCGGTGTGGATGTAGGGCAGCACCAGATACACAATATCCTCTTCGCCGATGCCGCCGGGCACTTCCGGCTGGCCGCCCTTGGCGGGGCGGTACTCCACCAGCGGGTCCGCGCCCAGCACGCGTGGGTTGGAGGTGATCGTCTCAGTGGCGGTCATGCCCACGTTGGCGGCGTTCACGCCGGAAGCCGCCCAGATGCCCTTGCCCTCCACGGCGTTGGGCATGGCGGTAAAGCGCATGGCACCCTCCGGCAGGGGCACTTCCACATGGGACAGCACACTGCGGTAGACCTTGGGCAGGTCCTCCGGGTGCACCACGGTGAACTTTTTGGCGGTGAAATGGCCGGAACCGGAATCGTCGTTGCGGGCGATCATGGTAGAGCCGTCGTAAGACGCCTTTTTGCCGACCAGAATGGTAGTACAAGCCATAACTGAAAAACCTCCGTTTCAGGTTCAGGATTCTTAACATGCAGCCGTTTTGCGCTGCTAACCCTTATTGTAATCCTTTGTTTGTGGAATTGCAAGCCGCACCCGGCTGTGCCAGCTTCTGCAGCTCCAGCATCGGCCAGCCCAGTGCGTCGATGGCGGCACGGTCGTGGGTGGCCAGCAGCACCGGACGGCCCTCCACCCGCTCCCGCAGCAGGGCGATGCTGGCCTGTACGGCAGCCGGGTCCATACCGGTAAAGGGCTCGTCCAGCAGCAGGGTGTCCCCCGGTGCCCAGAGGGCCCGCAGCAGGGCCGTGCGGCGCTTCTGCCCGCCGCTCAGCTTCCGGGCCGGGAGGGCCAGCGCGGCCTCGTCCAGCCCCAGCCGGGCAAAGTCCTGTCGGATGGCCGCTTCCTGCCGGTCATCCGGCAGCACCAGCAGCACATTCTGCACCGCCGTCAGCTGGGGGCAGAGCCGGTCCTCCTGGAACACCGCACTCACCCGCCCGGCGCCCTGCACCTGGCCTGCAGTGGGCGTTTCCAGCCCCATGAGGATGCGCAGAAGGGTGGTCTTGCCCCAGCCGCTGGGGGCCCACAGCACCGCCGGGCCGTCCACCGTGAGGCAGAGGTCCTGGAAGAGCGTTTTCTCCCCGAACTGTTTTGTCAGATGCTCGATGGTCAGCATTGCGGCACCTCCCCGGTCACAGCGCAGGTCACGCGGTCCAGAAGCAGCAGAAACAGCTTTTCAAACCCAGCGCTGAGCAGGATGATCACAAACGTCCATGCGAACAGCTCCCCGGTGGAAAGGGTGATCTTGGCCCGGTAGAGTGCATCGCCGATGCTGCCATTGGGCAGGCCGATCACCTCAGCGGCTACGCCGCTCTTCCAGCAGATGCCAAGGGCCACGCTGCACCCCTGCCGGAAGGCCGGCAGCACCGCAGGCAGCCACACAGCCCGCAAACGGCGGGCAAACGGCAGGCGGAACACTTTTGCCATTTCCAGCAGCTGTGGATCTGCGCTCCGGATGCCGGTGCGCACCGCGCCGTACAGCACCGGCAGCACCATCAGAAAGCTGATGAGCACCGAAAGCGATGCTCCCCGCACCCACACCAGCGCCAGAATGATGAAGCTGGCCACCGGCGTGGCCTTGACCAGCTGCAGCACCGGGGCGATCAAAATCTCGGCAGCGGGACAGATTTCAGCCGCTACGGCCAGCGCCGCACTGCACACCACGCCCAGCCCGAAGCCCAGCAGGATGCGCCCGGCGCTGAACCCCACCCGGTGCCAGAAATCCGCCTGCGGCAGCAGCCGCAGCAGGCAGCGCAGGGCCTGCACCGGCGACACCAGAAAGACCTCCTGTCCGATGGCCATGGCCGCAGCCTGCCACACTGCCAGCCAGAACCCTACCGCCATCATCCGGCGGAAAAAACCTTTGCCTTGCTTCATCAGCCTGTCCCTCTCTGCCTGCAGCTTGAATAAGGATAGTATAACATACCAGCCCCCCAAAGGCCAATGACCTGTGCATCACCTGCCCTGGAGGTCTTGTGTTCAAAAGATACTTTTGTTCAACTTGGATATACTTGACATGAATTTATCTTCAGAGTACACTGAAGATATCCGCTCCCTGTCCGGCAAGGGTGCACACAAGAGGGGGAAACTTTTTATGCAAAAGCTATCTGGCCGAAAGCTGCTGCTCATCGGCTTCACGCTGTTTTCCATGTTTTTCGGGGCTGGCAACCTGATCTTTCCGCCGGACCTGGGGGCCAAGGCAGGCATCCATTTCTGGCCTGCCTTTCTGGGCCTGGCCATCAGTGCCGTGGGGCTGCCCATTGCCGGGGTGGTGGCTGTGGCCCGGGCCCAGGGTCTGGAAAAGCTGGCAGGCCGGGTGCACCCGGTGTTTGCCCAGGTCTTTATGATCCTGATCTACCTGTCCATTGGCCCCTGCCTGGCCATCCCACGCACTGCCAGCACCTCCTTTGCCATGCTGGCCCCCCTGGTGGGCACCGGGGCCGGGCTGCAGCTGGGATACTCGGTGGTGTTCTTTGCAGCGGCCTTTCTGGTGGCCCTGCAGCCGGAAAAACTCACCCGTTGGCTGGGCAGGCTGCTGTGCCCCTGCCTGCTGGTGCTGATCCTGGTCTTGTTTGGCGGCTGCCTGCTGCACCCCCTGGCAGGGCAGTACGGCACCCCCACCCCGGAGTATACCTCTGGTGCCGTATTACAGGGCGTATTGTATGGCTACCAGACCATGGACACCCTGGCAGCCTTGAACTTTGGAGCCATCATTGCCCTGAACATCCAGGCCCAGGGCGTCACCCGGCAGGAGGAGGTGCAGCGCAGCACCATCCTGGCCGGGTTTGTGGCCGGAGGGCTGCTGCTGGCGGTGTACGCCATGCTGGGCCACGCCGGAGCCCTTACCGGGGCCGCCGTCCCGGGCCTTGCCACCGGAGCCGACGTGCTGACGGTGCTGGCAGACCGGCTTTTTGGCAAAGCTGGCCTTGTGCTCCTTGCCGCTATTTTTGTGCTGGCCTGCTTTAACACCTGCGTGGGCCTCATTGCCTGTGTGGGGGAGTACTTCCACACCCTGGTGCCCTCTGTGCCCTATCCGGCCTTTGCCGGATTTTTTGCCGCTGCCAGTATGCTGATCTCGAACCTGGGCCTGGCAGACATCCTGCGGCTGTCCGTCCCGGTGCTCAACGCCCTTTACCCGGTGGCCATTTTGCTGATCTGCCTTTCCTTTGTGCCGGAGCTGGAGCAGCGGCACCCGCTGGTGTACCCTCTGTGCATTGGCTGCACCGCCCTGCAAAGCGTTGCGTCCGCCCTGCCCCTGGGGCCCCTTTCGGCCCTGGCTAAGGCCCTGCCCTTGGGGGCTGTGGGCTTTGGCTGGGTGCTGCCGGCAGCGGTGGGCCTTCTGGCAGGGATGCTGCTGCGCTCCACCACCCCTCATGAACCGTAAAGGAGATTTTTTTATGATCCAGCCCATTGTACACGACCCCCTGTTTTTAGCCCAGAAGTCCGCCCGGGCCACCCCGGCAGACGCCGACACCGCCCGCGACCTGCTGGAGACCCTGACCTCCCACGCCGACGGCTGCGTGGGCATGGCCGCCAACATGATCGGGGTACTCAAGCGCATCATCGCCGTGGAAGCCGAGGACGGGTATCTGGTGCTGTTCAACCCGGTCATCCTCAAAAAGTCCGGCCCCTACAACACCGAGGAGGGCTGTCTTTCGCTGGAGGGTGTGCGCCCCACCAAGCGCTGGAAAAGCATCAAGGTGCAGTACGAAACTGCCGACGGCAAGCCGCGCATCCGCACCTTTACCGGCTGGACGGCCCAGATCATCCAGCACGAGATCGACCACTGCGACGGCATCCTGATCTGATGCCCCCTTGCAATTTGCGCGCAAAGGGTGTAAAATACAGTCACGAACCAAATACAGGGGAGCTTGTGATGCAGGCTGAGAGGAAGGAATCGACCTTCGACCCTTTAACCTGATGCGGATAATGCCGCCGTAGGAAGTCATTGATGGACGATTTTTTACAGGAGGCACCCCGCCGGGTGTCTCCTGTTTTTGTTTTGTCAGCATTTTTTGAGGAGGAATCATTCCCGCCCTGCAAAGGGCGGCTCTGCGCACAGGCGCAGCGGGCTGAGGGGGAGCGCCCTGAGCCTTGCAACCGACAGCGATGGGAAGCCGTGTTCCGGCGTGAGAGGAGACCAGCAAGTCTCGACCGCAACCCGAAGGATCGCTTTGCCTTTTTTGCGGGCAGGGCGTGGTTTGCCGGGGCCGCTGTCTGCAGCCGCCCCACTGGAAAGGAGTTTTCCCTCATGAAAAAGGTTTCTGCAAAAAAACTGGCGCTGGCCGGTATGTTCTGTGCCCTGTGTGTGGTGGGCAGCGTGTTCAGCTTCCCGATGTTTGGCAGCAAGTGCGCCCCGGTGCAGCACATGGTCAACATCCTGTGCGCCGTGTTCCTTGGCCCCTGGTACGGGGTGGGCGTGGCCTTTGGAGCCAGCCTGATCCGCAATCTGCTGGGCGTGGGCAGCCTGATGGCCTTCCCGGGCAGTATGTGCGGGGCGCTGCTGTGCGGCCTGGTGTTCTGGAAGACCAAGAACCTGACCGCCACGCTGGTGGGCGAGGTGTTCGGCACCGGCATCATCGGCGGTCTGGCCGCCTATCCCGTGGCCGTGCTGTTTATGAACGTCAGCGCCGCTGCGGTGGCCTTCTACGCCTATATCATCCCCTTCCTCATCTCCACCGTGGCCGGGTCCGTCCTGGCGGGTATTCTGGTGGCTGCCCTGAAGCGCACCGGGGCCCTGAAGACCATGGGCGCAGCCCTGGAGCAGTGAGAAGCCGTTTGAACGCATTGTTGTAAATACATGGACAGCCGCACCTTCTGCGTATGAGAGGTGCGGCTGTTTTTGATCGAAACTGTATACAGGGTGTAGACAATGTTTAGATTGCGTAAAGATATCAGTTACTGAAGAAAAAATCACTTTAAAACACTTGCATTCAAAATGGCAAAGAGTATAATACGGGTGAATTGAAAGTTGCCTACTGTTAGAGTAGGAAACGCAGAATGCGCGACGTGAAAACGAGGCGAGGAACATGAAAGAACGGAAAAAGGTGCTGTTGTGGCTGCTGATCGTGGCGGTGCTGCTGGTGGCTTCCATCCTCACGGGAAATCATGCCGGCCAGTCAGAGACCATTCAGCAGACCATGCGGGATGCGGTGCTCCACAACGAGAACCGGATCGATCTGCTGGGCTGGAAGGCGGTGAACCCTGGGCTCATTTCGGGCTTTGTGGTCACGGCGATCTTATTGATCGCAGCGGCAGTGATTCGAATCTGTTGGATCCCCCGGTTCAAGTATGTCCCCGGCCGGTGCCAGCTGGTGCTGGAGGAGGTCGTGGGCCTGTTTGATCGCATGGCGAAGACATCCGCTCCCCGGATGAACCGATTCTTAGGGGCGTACATCTTCGGCGCAGGTATTTATATTTTTGTGGGCACCCTGTTTGAACTGTTCGGCTTTCAGGCCATTACCACCGGCGGACGGGCCATCACCCTGCCCGCCCCCCTGTCCGACGTGAACGGGGCCATCGCCCTGGGCTGCCTGTCCTATGCGGTCATCCTGTCCGGCGGCATCGCGGGCAACGGCTTGCGGGGCGTAAAG
>OIWU01004110.1_pt1 | contig 10651 bp, 9 predicted proteins | sample 1587711 | NCBI WGS metagenome assembly OIWU01 (sample SAMEA3888909, study PRJEB22519) | human gut metagenome | biome: human gut; feature: human-associated habitat; material: faeces | place: Denmark | collected 2010 | reverse complement strand
CACATCAAAATCTGCCCTCATATCATCAAGGAATTGCTCTCTCTCATCATTGTACCAGCTTTCCAAGCATTGTGCCATAGCAACCCGTGTTAATTCAAAGATATTTGAGTGGCGAATAAATTTACTAAAAGCAATTCTATCTATCGGATAATCCATATACATACCTCCCAAGTTTGGATTGTTCTCTCACTTCTCTCATGTAAATGATATCATATCTTTCCAAGCAACGCCAAAGCCTATTTTACCGCAAGGTGCAAAAACTCCACCCTCTGCGACTATTCCGCCGACAAAAATCATAAATTGAAGGGAACCCAATTTGAAAGGAAAAAGGCCATGAAACAATTTTTCTCACTTTTTCTTTCCTTCGTTCTGCTTTTTGCCGTCTGTGCATGCAGTCGGGAGAAAAACCTGACGGAGCTGGAGGAAATTCAACAGCAGCTTGCCGAAATGGAGGGCTATGCCTGCACGGCAACGCTCATCCGCCAGACGGAAAACGGCGAAAAGATCTATGAGACCAAGCAATACTACAAATCCACGGGGGAGTACCGCTTAGAGCTGACCGCACCGGAGACCGTTGCCGGCAACTACACCGTTTTTGACGGCGACCGCATCTGTCAGTACAACCCCAGAGTGAATGACTGCATCATCCGAGATGTACCCGAATCACAGCACCGCAGTGAGCTGTTTCTGGGGCAATTCATCAGAAACTACATGCAATCGGAGGGGGTCAGCGTGGAAACTGCTTCGTTTGATTCCTCCAAGTGCATCGTGCTGGAGGCTGTCATTCCCGGCAATGATGACGGACTTGCCACAGAAAAGCTCTGGATTGACCGTGAAAGCCTGCTGCCTGTCCGTTTTGTCATTTCTGATGCAGACGACAAGGAACGCTACCGAATGGACTATCACGAATTTACCTTCCATCCGCAATTCGATGCCGATACCTTCCGAATCGCGGAATAAACACCCCTGTTTTTGTCCATACTGAAAACAGTCAGCAGGAAGGGCATCCACTTACATATTATTCTTCCGCCGCTGACCAGACCAAACAGCGGAGTGTGAGAACATGATCGTCAGACGAGGAGATATATTTTTTGCAGACCTCAGCCCGGTGGTGGGCAGCGAGCAGGGCGGCATCCGCCCCGTTTTAATCGTGCAGAATGATATCGGGAACAAATACAGCCCGACAGTAATCTGCGCCGCCATTACCTCTCAGATGAACAAGGCGAAGCTGCCGACGCATATCGCGCTTTCCTCCGCGGTATACGCACTGCCGAAGGATTCCGTTGTGCTGCTGGAACAAATTCGCACGATTGATAAGCAACGCCTGCGGGAAAAGCTTTGCTGTCTGGATGATGCCATGATGCGGCGGGTTGACCGCAGCCTTCTCATCAGCCTTGGGCTGAAATGACTTTAAGTCGATTTGAGCCAAAATGAGATTTTGACTTGCTTAAACAAAAAACCGAGGATTGGACAGAATTCCTTTCCTCGGTTCTTCTTATTATCTATTCTTTTTACTTACCAGAACCAGCCACAGGAAATACAACAGGATAAAGACCACTGTAAATGTAACAACCTGTCTGAGGCTGATTGCCATGCCCGTAATCAGCATAAATCCATGATAAAGCACACTGCACAGGCAGCCTGATTTTATCGCACGGATAAAAAGCATTTTATAATCCATATTGATTCTCCTATTCTTTCCGCAGTCTCTTACTGCTCATTGGTGCCAAGAACAATGCGGATATCCGCACTGCCGACTGCATTCGGCAGAACCTCCACTCTGGCATCCTTAAAATAGCTGACCAAATCCTGCCCAACGCCCTCATTCTTTACCAGAATACGGGTATAGCCGAGCTTTTCGCCGGTATAGTTCGTCGGCTCTGTCACAGTATATCCTTCGTTCTTCAAAAGCTCCGTAAACCGTGCTGCCAGACCTGCTACCGTGCCGCCGTTGGAAACCTCAATGGTCAGGTCCTTGCTGTTGCTGCTGTCGCTATCTGTCTTGCCGACAGGGGCTACATTATAAAACAGGCGATCTACCACCTCTGTCGTTTCGGCAGGGTCATGGATAAAGTAGGACACACCGCTGATATACTGACCGACACCGGGCAGAGTTTCCATCGTCATTTTGCTCATATCAATCTTGGTGATATAGTTTGCATATTTCAGTGCATCGGAAAGGCTTACATCCGTATCTACATATTTATACATCACCTTGATATAGTCCCCAAGGTTTTTCACAATGCTTTCCGTACTCAGCACCTTTGTTGCCAACGCCTTTAAGAACATCTGCTGCACCTGAATACGCCCGACATCACCGTTGGCATAGCCCTTACGGAAACGAACCAGCTGCAATGCCTTATTGCCATCCAACGTTTGCAGACCTTTTTTCAGATCAATCTTGATATCGCCGGTATCGCTCATGTCCCATTTCATATCCCGCGGCACATCTACCTCAACGCCGCCAACGGCATCGACGATTTCTACCAGTGCGTTAAAATCAACCTTTACATAATGATCAATCTTAATCCCCAGCATATCCTCCAACTGAAGCACTGCCGCCTGCGGACCATATTCCTTGCCGCCGATGGCATGCACTGCGTTAAACTTCATGACACCGTATCTTTTGCCCAGAAGCTGCTCTACATCGGTGCAGACATCCACACGCGTATCTCTCGGAATAGAAAGCAGGCTCAGGCTTTCCTGAGAGCTGTCATAATGCACGACAAAGGCAACGTCCGTTCTAGTGCCGTCCGCATCTACACCAAACACTGCCACATTCAGCTTCATATTTCTGCCCAAAAGGGCATCCAGCATACTGGTTTCATCTGCATCCTTGGCAATCGTATCACCGCCAAAGGGCCACTCTCCCGTTACCTTATGATAGGCGAAGCAGGCACCGCCTGCCAAAACCACGAATACCATTACGATAGAAAGCATCACCTTGAAAAAGGTTTTCACCGGATTGAATGGCTTTCTTCTTTTCGGGTGTTTTCTTGTTCTGCTCATGGAATCCCTCACTCGTCTGTCTTTTATACGTCCTCATTCAGCTGATTGCCTTCTTGATTGCTTTCGTTGAACTGATTTTCTTCCTGCTCCTCCGTGCTGCTTTGGGGTGCAATGCCGTAAATACGCTCATTCACCAATTCCTTAATGCCATCCTCATCCAGCTCGACATATCTTCCGGGATTACCCAGATAAGGAACAGTATCACTGGTAATCTTTGCAGGGTCTAAGGCCTTCACATATTTCACATACTTCAGCGCTTCGGACACGGAAATATTACTTTCGGTGCAATCCAGCGCAACCTTTACCAGATCGTTCAGATTCCGCATCAGGGTATCCGAGCTGCATACCTTTTCAATCAATGCCTGAATGAACTGCTGCTGCACCTCGATACGCTTCAAATCCTTCTGCACATAGCCGTCTCTGAAACGAACCAGCTGCTCTGCCTTATCCCCATCCAAATGCTGCATTCCGGGGTACAGGTCGATATACAAATCCTGATAAGGGTCTACATAATACAATCTTTCTTCTACATTAAAATCCACGCCGCCGACGGCATCGACAATCTGGCGGAAGGCAGACAAATCAACCTTCACATAATAATCCATCTTCATGCCGAGGATTTCCTCCAGCATGGCAACGGAGAATGCACAGCGGTTATTTTCGCCTGCATAGGCATGCAGCTCTGTCAGCTTGCACTGCCCGTAAACGCCGTTCTGTTCGGGGACATAGGCATTTTTGCTTTCCAGATAATCGGTCATTTCCTTTGTCATGATGACCTTGGAATCTCTGGGAACAGAGATAAAATGCAGCTCCTTCGTGCCGGTATTAAAGCTTGCGACCATATTTACATCCGCGCGGACACCATCCTCATCCGTACCAAAAACGGCAACATTGATGATTTCATCCTCCTCGGGGTCGGTCGTATCCGATGTTGTAAAATCGGATTTTTCCGCTTTATTTTCCCATTGCTGCACCGCAACCCAGATTTTCGCGCCGGCATACGCCGCTACCAGAAGCAGCAGCAGCAAAATCACTACCAGAATATTTCTGCGCCGCCGTTTCTTCCGCTCTGCCTTTCTGCGGGACATTCTTCTGCCCTGCGCCACCCGACGCGGGTCGATATACGGCTGCTCCTCCTGCACACTTCTGTGCCTGCGCGGCTGTCTGTGTGGCTCCTGCGTCTGCCTGCGGCGTACCTGCCGCTGCTGCAGCTCCATATCCTCGGGAGGTCTGCGCCGTCTTCTGTATTCTCTCTTTTCACCCATGGTTTTTATTCTCCTCTTTTTCAGAGTTCTTTTCGCATGAAATTTTTCATAACCCTATAATTATAGCAAATCTGCCAAGTTCTGACAATATAGAAAAGGCGAATCTCTGATGTTTTTCAGGAAATTTCCTGTTTTTTCCGATGCTTGAAACAATACTATTTTTATTATACACCATTTCTCTGCCCTGAAAAGAGACAATTTTCTTAATTTTTCAACGGATTTTGTACTGCCGAAAAAACACAACGAGCCACTTTCCTTTACATTTTCGACATTTTCTCGTATAATCCGTATTTATAGGGATAAAAAGATACAGGAACAAAAAGGAGGTATCCGCATGAAGGACCCCGAAAGGACTTCTTACCTTAATAAGACAAAAAAATTTCTTTCCACGCCCGCCGGCATTGCGCTCACACTTCTCTGCGCCGCCGTTTTCATCACGGGCATTGTTTATCTCATCACCACAACAAAGATTTTATATGTCGGCTGGAACATTCTGCATGCGCCCACAATGCTGCTGCTGAATATTCTGCCGGTGCTGCTGGCATTACTGCTGTTTTTCTTTCTGACCAGAAAAATCGGCTTTTCATGCAGTCTGGTCGGGATTGTGCTGATATTCTTTGCGGTTGTTGACCGTGTGAAGGTTTCCATGCGCCAGGAGCCGCTTCTGCCGACGGATCTGACCTTGGCAAAGGAGGTCATCGCCATTCTGAAAACCTTCCCCGTTTATCAGCTGGTGCTGCTTGGGGTCATGCTGATTGTATTCGCGGTGCTTCCGGTATGCAGCTTTCTGAAATCGAAGGCGATTGCACTGCCGCCTCTGCCGCGGATTCTGGGGCTTGTGCTTGTGCTTGCCTGCGGCTTTGGGGCAAATCACCTCTGGTATGCAAATCAAGCGCTGTATGACAGCTACCCGACTGTGGACAATCCTTATTTTCAGGTGAACCAATACAACACACGCGGTATGATTTATTCCTTCCTGCATCAGTTCAACATCATGCAGGTCAAGGCACCCGAAGGGTATACTGCGGCGGACATACGGACACTGGAGGACACCGATTGGACACCCTCTGTCAGCACAGAAAAGCGTCCGCACATCATTATGATTATGGGCGAAGCATTTTCCGACCTGAGCGAAAACGAGCATCTGGATTTTACGGGCTACCGCGACCCGATGAAAAACTGGAAGGAAATCTGCGCGGAGGAAGGCACCATCAGCGGGCATATCGTTGTGCCGAACTTCGGCGGCGGCACCTCCAATACGGAATATGATGTGCTGACAGGCTGTGCAACACGATATCTCGGCAGCTCTTTGCCCTCCTACAGCTTTATCCACAGCGATTTTGACGGCATGCCCCGCCAGCTGCAAAAGCTTGGCTACGAAACGCTTTCCATTCACCCCGGCTATGCATGGTTTTATAACCGCCAGAATGTATATCCCGATCTGGGGTTTGCAGCCTCTTATTTCTTAGAGGATTCCTTCGACCTTGCGACGCAGGGCTATGGCGGCTATGTGAACGAAATGGCAACAATGGATAAAATCATCGAAACACTGGATACGCACATCAAGGAAACGGATACACCGCTGTTTTCCTTTACGGTAACAATTCAGAACCATGGACCTTATGAGAAAAAATACGGCACACTGGAGCAGAACTTCTCCAGCGATATTGATCTGAACGAAACGCAGACAGACCTGCTGACGCAGTATTTCCAAGGAATTGGGGATGCGGATGAGCAAATCGGGCGTTTGAAGGAATATGCAGAAGGCTCCGATGAGCCCATTGTTCTGGTTTATTTCGGCGACCACCTGCCCGGTTTTTCCAACGGGATGGAGTTTTTCGACCTGCTGGATTACCCCATTGATGCCAACGGCTCGCCGGAGGAACAGCTTGCCGTTTACGAAACACCCTACCTCATCTGGCAAAACGAAAGCGCAAAAGCACTCGAAAATACAAAAACGGCAGCGGAAATCGGCCTGCCGGAGGACGGACTCATCAGCTCGCAGTTCCTCGGCTCTGCTGTGCTGGAGTTATTCTTGTCTGACTATGAATCCCCTTTGCAGCATGAAAATAATCAGTTACGCAGAGAATTGCCTGTTTGTGCAAAAAATATCTATGTTGATGCAAACGGAACCTACAAAACAGAAATTTCCGAAGAACAGCAGAAAACGCTGCAACGCTTGATAAACTGGCAATATTACAAGCTTTTTGACGAAAAGAACCCTTAACGGCATACCGAAATCTGTTTCACACCAAGAGAATTTCTCTTGGTGTGTTTCTTTTTACGAGGTGTTTTTGTTCTGACATGTGACAAGAATGTGACAGTTTTCTCTCTTTCAACATCCTAATTATTTCCATCTATAGTATAAACTTCTTGTTAATATTTTCCATTTTATGTAAAAAATCGATTGTAAATAAATGCCATCTTTTTCTTGATTTTTCCGTTTCTTAGCGTTGTATTTATTTAAATACAAACATTTCGACAAAAAATATTGTATTTTTTTAATTTTTTTGAAATTTCAAACAAAGCCGCCTAAATTTTGTGATATACTGTGCGTGAACACTGCATACTAACACATTCACAATATAGAAGAAAGGTCTTTCATCATGTATAAAACCGTACTCATTACCGGCGCCTCACGCGGCATCGGGCGGGCGATCGCCTGCGCCTACGCCAGGGAGGGCTGCCGTCTGGTCATCAACTGTTCCCGCTCCGAGAAGGAGCTGCTGGCGCTGGCAGACGAATTAAGGGAAACCTGCCATGTGGACGTACTCACCAGCATCGGCGACGTGTCAGACTATGCCTATATGGAACAGCTTTTTTCCCAAAGCGAAGCCCGCTTCGGCGGCGTTGACATTCTCGTAAACAATGCCGGCATCTCACATATCGGTCTGTTGGAAGATATGACCATCGATGAGTGGAACCGCATCATCGGCGTCAACCTGACCTCCGTCTTTTCCGCGAGCAAGCTTGCCCTGCCGCACATGATCCACCAGAAATCCGGGAAAATCTTAAACATCTCCTCGATCTGGGGAAATGTCGGTGCCTCCTGCGAGGTCGCATACTCCGCCTGCAAGGGCGGCATCAATTCCTTCACCCGCGCCCTCGCCAAGGAACTCGCTCCGAGTAACATCCAGGTCAACGCAATCGCCTGCGGCGTGATCGACACCGAGATGAATGCCTGCTTTTCCGCAGAAGAGCGCGCCCAGCTCGCCGAGGAGATCCCCGTCGGGCGCTTCGGCGCGCCGGAGGAAGTGGCATCGCTTGCCGTGCAGATTACCACCGGAAACGACTACCTGACCGGGCAGATCATCACCCTCGACGGCGGCTACCTCTAGGAGCCGCAGCGCAGGCAGCGGGCATTCCCCAAGGATTTCTGCCCGCTTCACCCGCTTACTCTGCCACCAGTACGATCGCCGTGCGCGGCGGAACCTTCAATGTCTTCTTATAATAAAACTCTGTGTAGGACTCCATATCCCTGCCATCCTCGTACTCCACGGACGTGTTGACACACACTTTCCACTGGAGCCCGTTCGGCAGTTCCGGAAGCTGCATCACTAACGTCTCCCAGTAAGCATTCATACAATAGAACACAATATCGTCCCGCGTGTCGTGCTCATCTCTTCCCGCATACATGATGCCGATGAGCCGGCTGTTGGAATCCGTACCGCCGTTCCACGGATAACCGTTGTGAATGCTGATCTCCGGCAGATTGCATGCCACCGGCTTCGTCTTCTTGCGCAGAATGGCATAGCGCTTCCGGAAACCGATCATATACCGCACAAAATCATGAATCTCCCGGTATTTTTCCAGCCTCGTCCAGTCCAGCCAGGATATGATATTGTCCTGACAGTAGGCATTGTTGTTGCCGAACTGCGTGTTGCAGAACTCGTCGCCGCCGTAGAACATCGCCGGTCCGCGGCTGCAGAGCAGCGTCGCAAACGCATTTTTCACCATGCGCCGGCGCAGTCCCTCGATCTGCGGATCGTCCGTCTCTCCCTCGGCACCGCAGTTCCAGCTGTTTCCGTTGTTGTCGCCGTCCGTATTGTTCCAGCCGTTTTTCTCATTGTGCTTCGTATTGTACGAGTACAGATCATAGAGCGTAAAACCGTCATGACAGGTCAGGAAATTCACCGATGCGCTCTCACCTCTGTGCACCGGATCGTACAGATCCGTCGAACCGATGATGCGGTTGATCGCGGTTCCCGCCATGCTCCCGTCGCCCTTTAAAAAGCGGCGCATATCATCTCTGTATCTGCCGTTCCACTCTGACCATCTGCGAAATGCCGGAAAGCTTCCCACCTGGTAAAGTCCTGCCGCATCCCACGCCTCGGCGATCAGCTTCACATGTCCTAAGATCGGGTCGCAGGCGATCCCCTGTAAGATCGGCGGGTCCGGCATCGGCGCCCCGTTCTGGTCACGCGTCAGAATCGAAGCCAGATCGAACCGGAAACCGTCCACGCGGTACTCCATCACCCAGTAGCGCAGGCAGTCAATGATAAACTTGCGCATGATCGGGTGGTTGCAGTTCATGGCATTGCCACATCCGCTGAAATTGTAGTAATGTCCATCCGGCGTCAGCATATAATAAATATTATTATCAATGCCCTTAAACGAAAAACACGGTCCATTCTCATTTCCCTCGGCAGTATGGTTAAACACGACATCCAGAATGACTTCCATGCCGTTTGCCTTGAGTTCACTGATCAGCAGCTTTAACTCGTCTCCCTCGTGATTGTGCTCGACCACGGACGAATAGCTGGTGTTCGGCGCAAAAAAGCTTACCGTATTGTACCCCCAGTAATTGTACAGCTGCACGCCGTCCACCACACGGGCGCTCTCCATCTCATCGAACTCAAAAATCGGGAGAAGCTCGATCGCGTTGACGCCAAGATCCTTCAGATACGGAATCTTCTGGCGCAGTCCCTCAAACGTGCCGCCTGCCGTCACCCCGGAAGAAGCGTCCCTGGTAAATCCTCTTACATGTGTCTCGTATATGATCAGATCCTCCGCCGGAATCTCCGGAAACGTCATTTTTCCCCAGTCAAAATTATTCTCCACCACACGGGCGTGATACACAAAACCCTCGTCACTCTCCGGACGCTCGCCCCAGTTCCGCTGCCCTGTCACCGCCTTCGCAAACGGATCCAGCAGCACATTGTTCTTATCAAACAACAGCCCCATGGACACATCATACGGTCCGTCCAGCTGAAACGCATATTCAAATTCATCAATCTTCAAGCCGAATACCAGCATTGCGAACGTGTTGCCAATGTGGTATGCCTCCGGATACTTCAGTCTGGCGTATGGCTCCTTTTCCTGCGGCCGGAACAGCAGAAGTGTACATCCCGTCGCGCCGACCGAATGAATCGTAAAGCTCACTCCTCTCGCCGTCGGCACTGCGCCTTCCGTATTGTAAAATCCCGGGCGCACCATAAAACCGTCAATCTCATCCAATGGCGGGAGCATGACTCCCCGATCCTGTCTGTGGCCTAATCCTGCCATCGCCGCTCCTCCTTCTTCCTTTTGCGTACTATATTACTATTATACGCACTCCGTCTATTTTTTCAACTGCTCCGGCGCTCATCTGCGCCCCTTCCGGTGTGAAAAGTATCCCGTTTTGCCGCCAGCTTTCTTGTCATTTTTCCGTCAAAATGGTATCATATCTACAGAAATGATACCGACAGAAAGGAAGTAATCTTATGCACACATTCCAACCGTTACCATTTGATCTTGTAGAATTTAATCCATTTACCAAAATCGGCAAAGAGTGGGCGCTCGTCACAGCCGGCAGCAGGGAAAAAGCCAACACCATGACCGTAAGCTGGGGTATGCTGGGCGAGCTGTGGGGCAAGGATGTGGTGACTGTTTTCGTGCGCCCGCAGCGATACACCTATGAATTTATGGAAAAGTACGATAATTTTACTCTCTCGTTTTTTGGCAGCGAATACAGAAGGGCGCTCTCCTTCTGCGGCTCCAAGAGCGGACGCGATTTCGACAAGGCCGAGGAATGCGGGCTTACCGCTTTTGAGACGGGCGAAAGCGTGGCTTTCGAGGAGGCAAAGCTGATTATAGCCTGCAGGAAGACAGCCTTTGCCGACATGGATCCGTCGAAGTTTATTGCGCCCGAAATAGAGGATAACTACAGCAACGGCGACTACCACCGCGCCTATATCGGCGAGATAACAGGGGTCTTTAAAAAAAATTAAGATTTTTTAAAAAACTTTGAAAAAAACCTTGACAATTGTCGGGGAATGTTGTATTATAGCTGAGCACTTGAGAGAGCGGTCATACAAAAATCGCTCTGAAGTCGGTGTCTATGACGATGAGGGTCCACCCGTTCCCATTCCGAACACGGTAGTTAAGCTCATTCGTGC
>OIWU01004105.1_pt1 | contig 10656 bp, 6 predicted proteins | sample 1587711 | NCBI WGS metagenome assembly OIWU01 (sample SAMEA3888909, study PRJEB22519) | human gut metagenome | biome: human gut; feature: human-associated habitat; material: faeces | place: Denmark | collected 2010 | reverse complement strand
GTTTGAGTGACCACTTCCATTGTATCGTTATTCGGAATGGTCTGCAATATATTTTTCGTATAATCCAAAGATTTCACAGTTTCGGTCGCAACAGGCCGAGATTTGTTCATAGGCAAAACCTCCATGTTTTATTTTTGATATAAATTCAAAATCACCTGCTCACTCTGCTCATCCTGCGCCTATTGCACACTGTGAGCAGGCTGAGCAGGGCTTTTTCAAGTTGATTCTATTTTTTAATCCCACGGACTGGGAACATCAACGGGTAAAAACAGGTCAACGTCTACATTGTGAAAGCCCCGATTTGTGCCAATGCACTTATCATCATAGACGATGCCCAGACTTTTTTGATTATCTTTCAGGTGATGGATAAAGGTAGAAGCCGCCAGTGGCTTTTCCAGATTGTCCAGACACCAGCGTTCATAGACCTTATAGAAATCGGTAGACTTGCACTTGGTCCCCTGCCGAATTTCAAAGTAACCCTCGGATTTGAGAAAGCCCAGGATATTATTGCCCTGCTCCATTGCTTCTTTCAGATTTGCCGCAGTGCGTTCGCTGATGGTAAACTGATAGTTGTTCCGAATCAGCCGATGCAGCCCCTCCAATGCCCAAAGCAGGATACCCTCTTTTTCACCCCGCATCTTGTCAATGAGGAAAGGATCATCCACCCGGCCAACAGGTTTTTCCTTAGTGGTGAGCAACAGCTGGCGGCGATAGAAACCGTTGGACTTGTCATAGAGTGCGTGTAAGCTGCCATTCCCGAAGCAGGCAAACCGCACATACAGCGTACCCTGCACACTCTGCTGACCCTTGCGCTCAATGTCGATTTTATCTTCCAGTGTAACAAGGGTCTTGATGTTGTTGGTCTGCGGCAGGGCCTCAGTTTTCATGTCATCGTCCACCAAAAGCAGCTTGTACTCCAAGTCTGCACGGGCAAAACGATTGGTTTCCACTTTTTGCAGACTGCCTGTGTACATACTGCTGCCGAACAATTCTCGCAGGATCAGCCCGATTCTGGATTTTCCCTCACCGCCCTTGCCGACCATCAGCAGCATTTTCTGCGCTTTGGTAACAGGCAGCAGGCAATAGCCAATGTATTCTTGTAAGGCCGGAATATCTTCTTCGTATAGCAGTTCGTTCAAGAATTGCAGCCAGCGTGTCGGTGCTGGTGCTTCTGGCACATAGGCGATGGGCAGTCGGTTCATGCAGTATTCTTTTTCAGGGGTAAAGTGACCGTCCACAAAGTATGTGCCGTTTCGGACATGGATGCGGTCTGTTTGAATCTCCGGTGGTTCGGATGCACAGGCCAGCTTGATGGCCTGCATGATATGTTCAATACGTCGTGCTATGCTGGTGGTAGCGTAATAGCGGACTTGCTCATAGATTTCCTTTTTCAATGGGGCTTCATCCTCGATCATGCCATCCACCGTGAACAATCTGCCTTGAAAGCAGCGCATGGGGTGCAGGCTCAAAAAGTAGTCTGCAAACAGCGGTTCGATGATTTTTCCGTTGTCACCCACCCAGTTCCGAGCAGGTGTGTTATGCTGCTTCTTCGGTTTCTTTGCATCGTTCGATTGCTTCTCCAAGGGCGGTCACTTCCTTTCCGTTCAATAGTTGTTGCTTTTCATTTGGACTTTCCTGCAAAAGAATATCCAGCAGATATTGCACACGGTCTGCATAGTGTAGACTTGCGACAAAACAAGGATGCAGGGATACTTCTGGATTTTTGGGTGCATAGGCCATGCGCCAATTTACTAGCAGAGAACGATAGCTGCACAAGATTTTGTAAAGTTGTTCTTTCGGGCTTAGTGGCTTTTCCACGGGTTTGCAGAGGAATCGTGGAGAATTGCCTGTTGCAGAAAGTCCAAAATCTGCAGCCAGCTTTTCAGCCGCTTGTAGCAGGGACAGTTGAAACAGTTTTGCGGTGAAGTCTATCACATCACCATCCGCTCCACAGCCAAAGCAGTGAAACCGAGAGTCCACTTTCATGCTGGGATTACGGTCTGCATGGAATGGACAGCAAATCATGCTGCTGCGGTTTGGACGAAAACCATAGGCTTCTGCGGCTTGTCGGGCGGTAATATTCAGCTTTACGACTTCAAATAAATTGTTGTTCTTGAAGATTTTCCTCCTTTACAGTTCCATGCCATGACTGCGCTTCTTCGGTTTGGTGCATGTCTGCTCACGCTGATTGATTTCTTCCTGCCTCTGATGCAGCTTTTGTAGAACAGACGGACGAGTATTTTCTTTGATTTGCTCGATGGCAGGCTTTTTGATTTCCGGCTTTATAAGGACAGTTGTCAATCTTGCGGTAATCCTGTTTACTGCTGCAATAATATTTTTCCGCAGCGTTGTGATTTGATATGTGGTGTAGTCCAATGTTTCCTTGCTTGCCGTTCGCCCCGGCTCTTTCAGCCAGTCCAAATATATATCGACCTGTTCTGTGCTTGCTTTCAAAGCATCGTTCACAGCGTTTTCTGAAACAACAGCCACAGCTTTGTCGTAGGCAACCGCAGAAATCTCATCCAACAAGTTCTCGGTATCTTCAATCTTCTGAGAAAGTTCACTTAACTGTTTTTCCTGCTTTTGAATTTTTTTATCGTTGCTCAGAAGTGTTAGGGACTGATAGGTTGTACGGCGAACCTGCTGATGCTGTGCTTTCTCATTCTCTTGTTTCAAATTTTCAAGCTGAGCGGTCTGTTTCTGTACGGCTTTTTCCTGTTGAGCAAGTTGTTCTTTTTGCTTTGCCATGATATAGTCCCGCTTTTCCAGATAAGCCCGTCCGCCGTATTCCGGCACTTCGTCCAGTTCCAAGCCGTGGTGTTTGGCAATCTCGAATAGCATCGTGCGGCAGGCTGCATCAAATGTGATCTTACGATTGTTGTAGCGACCAAGGGGCTTGTCTGGTTTTGGCAGTTCAAAACCCAGTGCTTCCAATGCCTTTTCCTGCTGCGGAGCAATCTCTCCATACTTATTTTCACAGTCAAACACATGGCGTTCGTGGATGTGCGGCATACCTTCATCCAGATGCAAGGCCCAATCCAGAATGTGAACGTGTTTGCCGAAACGCTCATGGAACTCATCCATAAATTCTGTGGCGATTTGAAAAAGCTCTTTGGGCGAAGCGTGGCTCTCCAGCGTTCCAAGCTGATAGATGCTTTCTTCGGGGCAGGTTTTCTTGCTGGTAAGCAAATCTTCGGGAGAACGGTTTCGTTCCGTGTGCCGGATTTTGGCGTTGCGCTCATTCTGCTTTTCGGTGAAGTTGGTGTAATGCAGTTTGTAGTAGAGCTTTTCAACTTCTTCAAAAGTGTCAGCCAGACTTTCCTCACTCTTGGGCTGCAGAGCAGAGCGGATGCCGTTGTAGCAATCCCAATAGATGTTTTGCTGGACACGTTCCGGGTCGATATGCTCGCTGTTGGCAATTTCAAAACTGCGGTCATTGTGCTTTGGGTTATAAGTGCCGTGCTTTCCGGCGCGGCCATTGTGTCGGGTCAGTTTCAGCGACCATCTCTCCTTTCTGGGGTCACGCAGAGAACGCCGTGCGCGGGGTAGAGGCAACGCGGTGCAGCGAAGCTGCAAATCTGCCGCCTGCTATGCGCCAGATAATACCCAGTAGGATATGACGCAGGGCATCACATCCACTGGGCAAGGCTGCCGCCCTTGACCCGCGCAAAGAGCTGCGCTCTCTGCACTCTTGCGCCGAACAACCTGACAGACAAGACTTGTGAAGTCCTCTCTGCCAGCTTGCCCGGTTCTTCCTCGGTGTCGGTCTGCCTGCAAGCGGTTCCTGCCCGATTTCCTCCGGCGTATGGCTTTTTCTTGGTGCGCTCGTGTCGTGGCGGCACTTCCCCGAAAAAGCATATTAACTTGCAGCCGATCATGTGGTTTTCAAGGTGCACTGTGATTTTGTAAGAAGTTGAGGGCTTTCAAAAATGCGAGTAAGACTGCTTTTGAAAGTAGTTCCCACACCTTATACAAACTTAAAGGGGTGTTTTTAAACGGGGGCTTATGAAAATTCTGAAAATTTTCACTTTTTCAAACAACCTCCTATACCTATAACATTCTAAAATGGGTGTTTGGCATACAGATTTTCAAATTTTGTTGAACTGCCTAATTTTAGAATATAGATTTTGTTCATTATCCACTTATAGAACTAGCGGAAAGCCGTTTTACAAAAGATTTTGAAAGCCTCTACACTAATAGGAATCCGCAGGACCGTTTTGGAATACAGTTTTGAAAATTTCACAATTTTGGACAAAAAGAAAAACGGCAAAGCGGATAAAATCCACTTTACCGTTTTAGAAGATATTCTATTACGCTGCGATTGCGTTGGCGTTGACCTGTTCAATGGTCTTGCGAATACCAAGCCATACACTCAAATCTGTAAAGACCTCTACGATGCTTCCCTGATCTGTAAAAGGCGGCTCCTGCAAAACGGAGAGGTCTTTCATCATGCCATTATGTACGATGTACTCGACAATCTGGTTGACAAAGTAAATCTGTCGGCTGTCGAGGTTAGCACCATCCAGATATTGCGAAAATGCAGCTTTCGCCGCAGCCATATCAAGACCAACGATTTCCCGCACGAATTCTCCCAAAGGCTTTGTGCCATATTCGGCTTCATAGTCCTCTTTTGTGCCAACCTCACTCCAAAGAATTTTTTCGAGTTCTTTGACATCTTCGGCAGTGAGCGGGATGTTGCCTTTCAGTTTGGCAATGGCTGCATTATCCTGATGCTGCCGTACATAGTACTCAGCTTTTGCCTTGTAATTTTTCAGATCATCGTTTTCCAGCTCGGCCTCCTTCCATTCTGTCGAAAGAATTTCGTCCGAGAAATCTGTGGTGTACCGTACACGCTCGATGGGAATGTACTTGATCAGGTCACGCAACTCTTTTCGGATGTGCTCAAACTCGTTCACATCGGCAGTTTTGATATAGTCGGTCTGGATAATTTTTTCAAGCAACGCACGTTTCTGATCAATCTCTGGAATATTGGACACGCTCGCAACCGCTTTCGCTTTTTTCAGCAGCTCGCTGCGGCCACGGGTATAGGGCTTTCCGGCAAGATATGCCAATTCGATGCCGTACAGCAGCGCATCAAAACGCAGCGCTTTCGGGTCGTCCGTTTCCGGTTCGATCAAGGGTGCAAGCTCCTCCCGGGCAATCAAGGTGTCTGCATACGTTAGAGCATTGTAACTGTTTTTATCCGCATACAACTCGACATACTTCAAATGCTGTTTGACTGCAAAGTTGTCACGATTCAGCTTTTGCACCTGACTGACCATGTGCTCCACCAGTGAAGTACGGAACGCTTTCAGTTCTTCCGTTTGGAACTGCATATTCTGCAATTTATACGCAATTTCAAACTGCAGGCCGAAAATCGCGCCCTGAACGGCAATCATATTCGGGGTGGCATTTCCTTTGTTCATGCGGAAAAATTCAAAATTTCCGCAGAAGTCAAAAATGTAAAACTTATTCTTGTCCTCACCATCCAGAAGTCCCGGACACAGGCGTGTACCGCGTCCGATCATCTGCCAGAACTTTGCCTTGCTTAGAACCTTTTTGAAAAAGACCAGATTCAGAACCTCCGGCACATCGATGCCGGTGTCCAGCATATCTACCGAAATAGCAATCTGCGGCAGTTTCTTCGGGTCGGAAAATTCGTCAATGGCACTCTGCGCATAATTGAGCTGATTATCGATCACCCTAGCGTAGCCGTTCAGGTGTGGATATTCCTGACTGAACACTTCAAGAATTTTTTCTGCGTGGTAGTGGCTCTTGGCAAAAATAATCGTCTTACCAATTTTGCTGCCGTAGTCGATTTTCAAGGCGTTCTGCATCACGACATTCAGGACCTGCCGGATGGTGTCCTTGTTGAACAGCCAACTGTTCAGAGCAGATGCATCAATGCTGGCCGGCAGGTTGCCGTTTTCATCCTCAAAGGTGTTTTCGTAGGCTTCCCGTTCTTCGTCCGAAAGCTCATCATAGGTGATGCCTTTCTTCATGAACTTTACTTCGCTCTCCACCGAGAGGAAGTCAACCAGAAAGCCATCCTTGACGGCCTGCGCCAGCTCATAGCCATAGGTGGGCACACCGTTTTCGAGGTCAAAGATCTCGTAGGTGTTTTTGTCGATTTCATCTTTGGGTGTGGCAGTCAGGCCAACCAGCGGTGCATCGAAATAATGGAAGATGTCGCGGTATTTATTGTAGATGGAGCGGTGCGCTTCATCGCAGATAATTAAATCGAAATGACCACAGGTGAATAACTTGCCCTCTGCATCGTGAACGGAATCAATGCAGTTCATCATGGTCTGATAGGTCGAGAACACGCAGTGTGCTGTAAAGTTGTCTTTGTCCTCGCAGAGATTCGTTACGGAAAGCTCCGGCAGGAGGTTGACAAAGCTGCGCTTTGCCTGGGTCACAAGGCTGTTGCGGTCAGCCAGAAACAGCACGTTTTTGACCCAGCCATGCTGCAATAATACATCCACCAGTGCAATGACGGTACGGGTCTTGCCGGAGCCTGTTGCCATAACAAGCAGAGCCTTGCGGCGGTTCTTGCGGCCAAAGCTGTCACAAACAGCCTTGATGGCACCCTCCTGATAGTACCGTCCGGCAATGTTTTTGTTTACATCCACATTGGCAAGGCTGGTGCGCATTGCTTGCAGATTGAACCATTTTTCAAGGTCGCGCTTGGAGTAAATGGAAGCGACCTTGCGCTCGGGATAGATATTGTCCACAATGCGGGTGTCGAAACCGTTGGTCAGGAATACCACCGGGCGGCGGCCAAACTGCTTTTCGAGAATATCTGCATACAGCTTTGCCTGCTGACGGCCTACTGCAACATCCTTACAGGTGCGCTTTGCTTCGATCACAGCCAGCGCACGGCCATCATCGCCGTACAGGACATAATCTGCATAGCCGGTGCCGCTCTTGTTGGGCATCCCGGGCAGAGGGACCTCGTTGACCCAGTTTTTGCCCTCGACCCACCCGGCATCGGTGAGCATGGAGTCGATATACAGTTTCCGGGTCTTGTATTCCGAAAGTTCCAGCGGCTTGGGTACATAGGTGGGCTGCTGCGTTTCGCGGCGGGCGGTCAGCTGCGCCTTGAGCTCAGCGTTTTCTTTGATAAGTGCATCCAAATCCACATCCGGCAGGGCGGGCTGTGCAACGGGTGCAGCAGGCTGTTGTGTGAGCAGGGAAGCGTCAAATTTCTTTTCCTGATAGCTTGTTCCATAGCAGTACGCTACGAAATCAAGGAACAGAAACAGGTTTTCGAGGCAAAGTTCCGCCTGTTCCCGGCTGATGCTGCGGCTTCCGTGGGCGGCATCATTGCCGCGCTTGCGAATAAAATCCATCCGCCGCCACAAATCATCGTCTACAATGTCGTGAAATTCTTCGGTGCTCATCAGGCTGATGAGCTTATCATCCCACGGCTTGACGAGGGAGCTGTCCACCGAATACATCCATTTGACTGCAAATTCCATGGCACGGCGGCAGTCCAGCACAGCGGTGGCCGCATCAATGGGCAGAATCCTCTCCGCAGCGATCGCGGCATCCGCAAAGCCGGAAAACTGCGGGTCATCCTTCAGAAAGTCAAAGTTGGTCAATTCTCACACCTCCCGGCTTCTATTTTGAACGATTTTCAGCCAAAATGCAAGTGCTTTGCGCAAAAAGTTCTGCGAACAATTTTGATTTGTCTACCTCGGCTACAAAGGCATAATATTCTTTTTGAACAGACAGCGGAGGAAGAATTATCATAAAGTTAGAAACAATTGGAACGTTAAGATTCGGCATAGTTTGTCCAACAGCCATATCTTCAATTGTTTTCTTGAAAGTAGGAAAGGATATTATTTTTTGGATGTAGTCTGCTGTTACCACACCAGTTGGCCGTAGCAAAAGGCTTCCGGTTCCACAAAGTAGTCCCTCTCTGTCTACAACAGCACAACGTCCCATTTCGCCTCGTCGGCCTAAGACAATATCGTCTTTCTTCAAGTGATACGAGACCAACTCAGAATATTTTTCATCGGTCAAAGTCAAATCGTTATCCACAATAATTTTTCCGTCGATGATATGAGACGGATTTACCAGTGGATGCCCACCTGTTACATAGTCTTCTTTATGCAACAAGGAACCGAACGGCCCTATCTTTATGTCGGCTAATTCAGAGAGTTTTACTTTTTTCCAATGCAACGGATTGTTTACAGGGTCGCCAAACATCTCCACAAATCGAGCTTTGACAAGCTCGTCCAACTTAGTGAGCTGCTGCTTTCTGAAATCAATGCTAGACGATACCCGATTAAGCATATTTACAATTTCAAGCTGATTATCGTATTCGTGAAGCTGAATTTTTATAGTAGATAGAGTGGCTTTGTTCAGCGTAGCACCCATAACTGCTTTATTGGTTCCCTTACTCCAATCCTTTGCGCGAAGCAAGTAGTATAAGTATTCCGGCGAAATCTTTTCTACTCCTTTATCAATAAAGGCCATAATAGCTTCGTTGGAATACATCTCTTTTTCTGTTATTGCCACCTTGCCCAAAGACAGCTTAAAGCTCATTATGACCGTATTGGCGGGAATCTTTTTGATGCCACTTTCTGCAACAGCTGAATCCGAAAGCGTCTCTTTTGTATTTGATATATATTTTCCTGAGTTAGTCAGATCCGCAATAGAAATCCAGTTGTTTTCTGATTTTTTCCAATAGCTTGAGTTATCTCTGGATGGGGTTTTACCCATCTGGAGAGTAAAAAGTTCCGACAGGGCGTATTCCATAAACTCTCTCCCACAAATTAGAATTGTTTCATTTCAAAAGTTCTTCCAAAGCGTCCATCTCTGCGTCGATCTTCTTTTGCAAATCACGCAGCTGTGCCATAATTTCCTGTGTGGAAGGATACTCCACCGGCACATACTCGGTCTTTTTATACTTGTTGATGGACAAATCATAGTCGTTGCCCGCGATCTCCTCTTTCGGCACAAAGAAGCTCTGTTCGGTGCGCTCACGGGTGGCTTCAGCCTCCCGGTTGTGGAAGCGAGCGATAATATCGGGAATGTCGTTTTCCGTGGTTGGACTGCGCTTATCGTCCAGCGAGAAGCCGTCGGCCTTCATATCGTAGAACCAGACGTTATCGGTGCCACCGTGGCCGGTCTTGGTGAAAATCAGGATGGCAGTAGAAACGCCCGCATAGGGCTTGAACACGCCGGAGGGCATGGAAATTACGGCTTCCAGACGGTTGTTCTCGATGATCTCCCTGCGAATCGCCTTGTGTGCAGTGGAAGAGCCGAACAGAACGCCATCCGGGACGATGCAGGCGCAGCGTCCGCCGACTTTCAGCATCCGCAGGAACAGGGCGAGGAACAGCAGCTCAGTCTTTTTGGTCTTGCAGAGCTTGAGCAGGTCGGTGGAAACAATGTCGTAGTCCAGACTGCCCTTGAACGGGGGATTTGCCAGAATCAGGCTGTATTTGTCCTTGTCGGGGTTTTGGTCGCTCAGGCTGTCGCGGTACTCGATGAACGGGTTGTCCACGCCGTGGGTCATCATGTTCATAGCACCGATGCGCAGCATGGTGCGGTCCATATCGAAGCCGTGGAACATGTGGTTCATGTAGTGGTCTTTGTTTTTGCGGTCAAAAAACACTTCCTGCTTGCGGTTTTTGCGCAGATATTCGCCAGCGGCTACAAGGAAGCCCGCCGTGCCGCAGGCCGGGTCGCAAATCACATCGTCAGCACGGGGCTGCATCAGGTCAACCATCATGCGGATAATGTGGCGCGGCGTGCGGAACTGACCGTTGACACCCGCCGTTGCCAGCTTGGAAAGCAGGTATTCGTAGATATCGCCGCGAATGTCAGTGTTGGAAAGCTGCGCCGCCTGCTCATACATTCCGTCCATGGCGGTCACGATTTTATCCAGCATCAGCGGCGTGGGCACTTTGAAAATGGCATCACCCATGTACTTGGCGTAGGCACTGTCCTTGTCGCCGTGCAGATTCTTGATGAAGGGGAACACCATCTCCTGCATGGTGGAGTACATTTTGCCTGCCGGGAAATCGTGGAAAACGCTCCATTTGAGCTGTGTACCGTCCACAGTACGCTCCCCGACCTGCACCTCGCCTGCAAAGATGCTCTTGTAGGGCAGACCCAGCATAGCGGCTTCTTTGGCGTGGGTGTTGTCGCTTTCATCGAGGTCGTGAATGAACATCAGATAGGTCATCTGCTCGATCACATCCAAGGGATTCGTCAGGCCACCCGTCCAAAAAATTTCCCACAGGCTGTCAATTTTGCTTTTCAGTTCTCCGGTTACCATGTATGTTCCTCCTGCGTGTCGAGAAAATAAGCCCGACAAACAATAATTTGTTATACTGTTATTATACCGTTTCTTCGGGATCGGTTCAATCTGCAAAAGGGGGAAGCCCGGAGTTTTCTACATTGTATGAATTTGATGTTGAAAATTCGACGTTTCGTCCTATTGACGGTCTTGTGTCGAATGGCTATAATATAATTGAAATTATCATAATTCAAATTATATTAAGCGAGAGGTGAATGACATGGACTTCATCGGCAGAACATCCGAACTGGCGACGCTGAATGCAGAATTAGAGCGTGGCAGCGGCTTTGTGGTGATTTACGGCAGGCGGCGTGTTGGAAAAACGACGCTGATCAAAGAGT
>OIWU01004103.1_pt1 | contig 10658 bp, 8 predicted proteins | sample 1587711 | NCBI WGS metagenome assembly OIWU01 (sample SAMEA3888909, study PRJEB22519) | human gut metagenome | biome: human gut; feature: human-associated habitat; material: faeces | place: Denmark | collected 2010 | reverse complement strand
ACAGGGGAGGCTTTACCCGCTGCGGCGGGGCGATAGATACGCCTATTTCCACCATTATACCACAAGATGTAGGCAATTTTGCAAGGGATTTGGAGAAGTCTTAAAAATTCTTAAAAACCCTTGGAATCCCAAGAAAATATGCTACAATGTGGATGAAAAACCATCAGGAGCGTGCGACTATGGAACAGACCATCCACATCCTCGTCGTGGACGACGAGCCGGATATTCGAAGAATTTTACATATCCTGCTGGAGCAGCAGGGCTATCGCGTACACGAGGCCGTCAATGGCCGCCGGGCCGTGGAGTATATCCGCGAAAACCCGGACACCGACCTCATTTTGATGGACATCATGATGCCGGAGCTCGGCGGCGTCGAGGCCAGCCAGGAGATCCGGTCGATCTCCTCCGCGCCGATCCTGTTCCTGACGGCCAAGAGCCAGGAGCGGGATATGCTGCAGGCCTATCAGTCTGGCGGCGACGACTATCTCGTCAAGCCGTTCTCCAGCGCGGAGCTGCTGATGCGCGTGGAGTCGCTGCTGCGGCGCTATCGCGTCTATAAAGGAAAGATCAACGGCAAGATCCTGCGGCAGGACATCGTCCTCGACGAGGAGAACCGCCGCGTCCTGCGCGACGGCGCGGCCGTCGAGCTGACGGAGACGGAGTTTTCGATTTTGCAGTATCTCGCCGCGCAGAAGGGCAAGGTCGTCTCCGTGAACGATATCTATGAAAATGTCTGGCATGAAAAGTATATGCCGGCGTCGAACAATACGGTTATGGTCCACATCGTGAACCTCCGCAAAAAGCTGGAGCGCAACCCGTCCGAGCCGCGCCTGATCCGCACCGTGTGGGGAAAGGGGTATCAGATTGACTAAAAAATCTGCCTTTTCCTCGCTGCGGACGAAGCAGCTGCTCGTGCTGCTGATCGCGATCGCGTGCGCGGCAGCGGCCTATTTCGTGGCGAACTGGATCGGCGACACGCTGATCGAGAAGGTCTATTTGAACCAGAAGGCCATGCAGAAGCGCGAGCGGGCCATCGTCAGTGAGCTGCAGACCTACGTGCAGGAAAACCGCATCTCTTCGCGCGACACCGACGCCGTGGCCCGCTGGTCGATGAGCAAGGACGACGTCTATGTGATGCTCTACCGGAATCAGCGGCTGGCCTTCGAGGCCGGCTGGTGGGGCGTGGACGATGTGGACGAGACGGACGCAACGCCGCTCCTGTCCAATTCCGCGGGTGTCTATCCCGTCTACTTCACCGACGGACCGAAGCAGGCCGTGGTCTACGACTTTTCCGAATCGCGGCTCTATACGCTGATGACGATCGTGAGCGTGCTCGTCGGCTGTTTCGTGCTGATGTGCCTCATGCTCAGCTACAACAGCCGCATCACGCGCACAATCGTGACGATCGCGGCGGAGGTCGAGCAGATCGGCTGCGGCGATCTGACCGCGCGGCTTGAAAAGCCACGCGGTAATGACGAGCTGGCGGGCCTGACCGAGAGCGTCGAGCGGATGCGCGCGTCGCTCCTGCACAAGACCGAGGAGGAGCAGAAGGCCCTCAAGCAGAACTCCGACCTCATCACCGCCCTCTCGCACGACATCCGCAATCCGCTCACGGCCCTGCTCGGCTATCTCGACATCATCTCCGCGCAGCGCGATCTGCCGCCCGACACGGCGAGCTATCTCGCTGCCTGCCAGGAGCGCGCGGGGCGCATCAAGCAGCTGACGGATGAGCTGTTCCGATACAGCCTGCTGTTTTCGAACGATGAGCTGCCGATGCGGCTGGAGACGTATGACGCTTACGTCCTGCTGGAGCAGCTGCTCGGCGAGGCGCAGGCGGAGCTGGAGAGCGCGGGTTTTGCCACGCGGATGGTCATGCCCGACACGTTCTGCCGGGTGCGCGTGGATGTGCCGTATTTCAAGCGGGTGCTCGACAATCTCTTTGCCAACGTCCGCAAATATGCCGACCCGGCGCAGCCCGTGTCCATCGCGGTCCTGCCCGAGAACCGGACGCTGCACATCTGCATCTGCAACACCATCCGCGCCGATTCCGGCCAGGTGGAGAGCAACAAGATCGGCCTGCGCACGGCGGAAAAGATCCTGACGCAGATGGGCGGCAGCTTCCGCCGCCACGAGGCGGACGGGAAATTTACCGCCGAGGCCATCCTCCCGATCGTCCCGGAGGAAACGGACGAGTAGGAGCGGCGTAATCTTAAATTATTCTTAAAAATCAGGCGAAGGACTTCTCATCCGAAAAAAACCTGATATGATGGGGACAACAAAGCAATCATTGTGCGCGGTTCTTCCGCAGAAAGGAAACTGACTATGAAACATCGTATTTTTGCCCTGTTTCTGGTGCTCGTGCTGCTGGTCGGCGTGTTGGCCGGCTGCAGCAAGAAAAATAATGGTGACAGTGACACCAGCAATGGGAACTCCAGCATTATCACGCCGACAAAGAACGACCAGTCGCAGGTGACCTCGAAATATGCCTATAAGCCGACGTATCTGACCGTACCCGCTGAGGTGGACAGCGTGACGGGCGTGGCGGCCAAGGGCAGCACAGTCTGGTTCACAGCCAGCATCCCCGACGGGGAGCAGACCGAGACCTACACCTACACCGACGAAAACGGCGAGGAACAGACCGACACCTATACATATACCAATTACCGGACGGCGCTCTATTCGCTCGATCTGGACAGCCAGGTCTGCGCTGAGGTGCAGGGCCTGACGCTCCCGTCCGTCGAAGAGGACTGGGAGGGCAGCAGCTACGTCAACGACTTCCAGGTCATGGACGACGGCAGCATCTGGATTTTCTGCATTGTCAGTCAGTATAAGACCGAGCTGCCCGACGATTTTGATCCGAATACACAGGACGAATGGCAGTATCAGATCAATGAGAACCGCACCACCATGGTGCATCTCGACGGCACGGGCAAGGAACTGGCCCGCTTCGACCTGATCCCGCCGCAGGACGAAACGACGGACGGCACAGCCTCGCCCGACACGGTGGTCGGCTCCGCCAGCGGCGGCGACATCGTGACGTACGACATGCCGGCGAGCTATTATTCCAACATCTCCTCCGTCGTGGTCAGCGAGGATGGGACGATCTACGGCTACGACTGGCAGAACGTCTACCTGTTCGACAGCGAGGGCAAATATCTCGCGACGATCGAGGCCGGAGACAACGGCGGCGAGCTGAAACGCCTCGACGCGAACACCGTTGGCTCGATCACCTACATCTACGACGCCGAGAACGAGACCGGCTCGAACTATTTCGTGCCGATCAACGTCGAGACAAAGTCGTATGACACCGAGCACAAGACCGCGCTGCCCAACAGCGCGTGGGACATCTATCCCGGTGTCGAGGAATATGACTTCCTCTACAACTACAACAGCAAGATCTTCGGCTACATTTCGTCGAGCGACACCTCGGAAAAGCTGCTCGACTGGATGGACAGCGACATCAACCCGAACAACATGAGCAGCTTTGCCGTGATGAACGATGGCCGCATCATCGCCGTCCTGAACCAATGGGACGACGAGACGCAGACCAGCATCAACGAGCTGGTGCTGATGGAGCGTGTGGACGCCTCGAGCCTCCCGGAGAAGACCGTCCTGACGCTCGCCTGCTTCTATCTGGACTATAACATCCAGCAGAAGATCGTCGACTTCAACAAGACGAGCGACGCCTATCGCATCGTGGTCAAGGACTACTCCGAGTTCAACACGAACGACGATTACAGCGCGGGCCTCACCAAGCTGAACACCGAGATCATGTCCGGCGTCATCCCCGACATGTTCCTGACCGAGAATCTGCCCATCGAGCGCTACGCGGCCAAGGGCATCCTGACCGACCTCTACGAGCTGATCGACAGCGACTCCGAGCTGACGCGCGAGAGCTTTGTCCCCCAGATCATTCAGGCCTGCGAGACAGACGGCAAGCTCTACGAGCTGCCCGCGAGCTTCATGGTCCAGACCGCATTCGGCCTTTCGAAGGTCGTGGACGGCTATGACGTCTGGAACGTCGCGGCCGTGTAGGACGCGATGACCAAGCTGCAGGAGGACGCCTACGTCTTTGACTATTACACCACGCGGGCCACTGTCATGGGCAACTGTGTCTCCAACAACCTCTCCGCGTTCGTCAACTGGCAGACCGGCGAGTGCTCGTTCGACAGCGAGAGCTTCATCACGCTGCTGAACTTTGCAAAGACCTTCCCGGCGGAATTCGACTGGGAGGCTTACGACAGTGAGCACAGCGGCGAGTATGTCGATGATGCGACGATGATGAAGAACGGCCAGAAGCTGCTCTCGCAGGCATACTTGTACGGCTTTGAGGATTACCTGTACAGCATGAGCCAGTACGAGGGCGAGGGCATCACCTTTGTCGGCTATCCGTCCGAGGACGGCACGAGCAACCACCTGTTCTCCACCAGCCAGACCTTCGCCATCTCCACCACGTGCAAGGCCAGGGACGTTGCGTGGAACTTCCTGAGCCAGCTGGTGCGCGAGGACTATCAGACCGGCGACAACGTCTGGAACTTCCCGGTCAACCAGAAAGCCTTTGATGCAAAGATGAAGGAAGCCATGACCGAGGAATATCAGACTGACGAGAACGGCAACCAGATCCTCGACGAGAACGGCGACCCCATCAAGATCCCGAAGACCACGTACTACACCGCCGCGGCCTCTTCCACTACGCTGGACAGCAGCAATCCGGGGCGCGTGGACATCTACGCGCTCAGCCAGGAGCAGGCGGATCAGATCCTGGACGTCATCTCCAAGACAACGCGCCTTTCCGTCTACGACGAGTCCATCATGGACATCGTCAACGACGAGGCCGCACCCTTCTTCGCCGGTCAGGCGACCGCGGAGGAAACGGCTTCCGCTGTCCAGAGCCGCGTGAAGCTCTACGTCGCCGAGCAGAGCTAAGCATTTTTTGGGGCGGGCAATGCCCGCCCCCAACACCTAAGACATTTACCCCAAGCAGGAAAGGATCGCCATGCTCAAACTACCAACTCGACAAACCGCGCCCCAGAGCGCAAAGACGCTCTGGAAAAACGCGAATCTGAAGGTTCGGGATTTTCTGAACTCCATGTGCTTCTCCGGGCCGAGCTTCCTCGGGATGCTGATCTTCTATCTCGTCCCGTTCGGCGTGGTGATCTACTATTCGTTCATCGCGGGCGTCGTGGACAACAGCTTCGTGGGCCTGAAAAACTATATCGCCGTCTTCAACAACGCCGCGTTCCGTACCGCGGCGAAGAACACCGCCGTGTTCACGGGACTCGCCGTGCCGCTGGCGGTGGTGCTGTCGATGCTGCTGGCCCTGATGCTCGAGGCCCGTATCCCCGGCAAGAGCCAGTTCCGTACCTGCTTTTTAAGCCCGATGATGGTGCCCATCGCGTCCATCATCCTGATCTGGCAGGTGCTGTTCCATTCGAACGGCGTCGTCAACGAATTCCTCATGGTCTTCGGCGCGGACAAGATCAACTGGCTGAAATCTGACTACTGCATGGTCGTCATCGTGTCGCTCTTCCTGTGGAAAAACCTCGGCTATAACATGATCCTGTTCATGGCCGCGCTCAACAACATCCCGAAGGAGCTGATCGAGGCGGCGGAGCTGGACGGCGCGACGGGCCGCTATATCTTCTTCCACATCAAGCTGCGCTACCTCTCCCCGACCGTCCTGTTCGTGACGATCCTCTCCATCATCAACTCCTTCAAGATCTTCCGTGAAATTTATCTGCTCACGGGCGATTACCCATACGACGGGCTCTACATGCTCCAGCATTTCATGAACAACATGTTCAAGCATCTCGATTATCAGCGCCTGTCCGCCGCGGCGGTCTTCCTCGCGATTGTGATTGTGATTCTGGTCGCGCTGCTGTTCCTGATCGAAAATTACTTCGGAAAGGACGTGGAAGGATGAAAAAGAAGCGCTATTTTTCCCGCACGGTCATCGTGCTGCTGGCCATCCTGTTCGCGTTCCTCTTCGTCATGCCGACGCTGCTCACCATCACGAACTCGTTCATGACGCAGAGCGAGATCACGGCCAACTACGGCCAGGTCTTTGACAATGCCAAGGACGGCAAAAGCTATATCTCCAAAACCATCAACCTGAAATTCATTCCGGACAAAGTCTCGTTCAGTCAGTATTGGACAGTCCTGCTCAAAAGCCCGGATTACATCTATAAGCTCTGGAACTCCATCATCCTCACCGTGCCGATCGTCTTCGCGCAGCTCATGGTCGCGTCCATCGCGGCCTACGGCTTCACGCGCTGGCGCGGCAAGGTGCGCGATTCCATCTTCTTTTTCTATGTGATCCTGATGCTCATGCCCTATCAGGTCACGCTTGTCCCGAACTATCTGGTCTCCGACTGGCTCGGCATCCTGCACACCAAGTGGGCCATCCTGCTGCCCGGCGCGTTCGCGCCGTTCTCGGTGTTTCTGCTCACGAAGTTCATGCGGCGCATCCCGGTATCGCTGATCGAATCGGCCAAGCTGGACGGCGCGGGCGAATGGCAGATCTTCTGGCGCATCTGCATGCCGCAGTGCCGCGCGGCGCTCTATTCCATCGCCATTCTGGTCTTCATTGACTACTGGAACATGGTCGAGCAGCCGCTCATTCTTCTGCCGGATGCGTCGCAGCAGCCGCTGTCCGTTTATCTGTCGCAGATCAACGCCGGCGAGATCGGCATTGCCTTCGCCGCCGCCGTCGTGTATATGATCCCGGGTCTGCTGCTGTTCCTGCACGGCGAGGCGTATCTCGTCGAGGGCATCGCATATTCCGGTTCTGTCAAGGGTTAACCGCAACGAGAGAGGATATTTACCATGGAAGAAACAAAAGTCAGCAAACGGGAATGGGTCAAGACCGCCGCGATCATCTTTCTGGCGATCCTGCTGGTTCTGACCTTCTTCTCCAACACGATCATGAACGCGACGCTCCCCGAGGTGGCCGCGCAGCAGATCGAGGGCGGCACGATCAACGCCAAGATCCGCGGCTCCGGCACGGTCGGCGCGAACGAGACCTATGACGTAACCATCAACCAGACGCGCAAGATCGCGAGCGTGCTGGTCAAGGTCGGCCAGTCGGTCAACGCGGGCGACACGCTCTTCCTGCTCGAAGCGCAGGAGTCTGACGAGGTGAAGGCCGCGCAGGACGAGCTGGATCAGCTGGAGCTGAGCTATGAAAAGTCCCTCATCGACGCGGGCAACAACTCGGCCAAGGAGAACCACGAGGTGCAGAAGGCCCGCGATGCCTATAATGAAGCGCTGGCAATTTATCATCAGTACAGCACCATGGACGCCACGCGCCTGGCCTCAGAACAGGCCAAGGCCGACGCTGCGCAGAAGGCTGCCCAGGCGAATTATGATTCGCTTCAGGAGCAGTACACCACGGCGTCCAGCGATAAGACGTATACGGATGCGCAGGCCGCCGTCTCCGAACAGACGGCCAATGTCAAAAGCTTAAAGGCCAGCATCGACGAATATACGCAGAAGCTCCGCGAATTGCAGACCGGCGCACCGACAAAAACGGAATCTGAGGTCACGGCAGAGATTGGACAAGTTCAGACGCAGCTTGAAACGTTGCTCAGCCAAAATGCTACTAACATTGCCCTATATGAGACTTCTTATCTGAGACTGTCTGAACTTGCAGGTGGTCGGGCAGACGTGATGAAGGCTTACTACGATATGCCGGATGAGCAATTGCTTGAAGCTTTAGGTAAAGGTGCGACGCAGGTAGATGTTGACAACATCCACAAAGCTTATGAAAATCTGGATAATTACTATACCCAGAAAGCTAAATTGGATGCCCAAATGACAACTCTACGGGAAGAACTGAAAGCTGCACAGGAATATACCTCTACCGCACAGGCTATTCAGGAATATCAGAACAAGCTGAACACGGCGACGTATGATCTCAATACGGCGCAGAACACGCTGAACAATGCCCAGAATATCGTCAACCAGTACGATAACAACCTCAAGGCGCTGAAGGCTTCCGTCGATCAGGCCAAGAGTACCCTGACGGCGGCGCAGGAGGCCGCGACCAAGCTGCAAAACGCGGCCACGGCCGCTGAGACGGTCAAGTCCACAAAATCGGCTCTGGAAGAGCTGCTCTTCACGCAGCAGCTCGGCGACTCGAGTTATCTCGACATGCAGGCCGCGAAGGAGAACATCGAAAAGAAAAAAGAGGCGCTGGCCAAGCTGACGGCCAACGCCGATGAGCTCGAGGTCAAGGCGAAGGTTGGCGGTGTGGTCGCTTCGATCGAGGTCACAGCCGGCAATTCCATTGGCCCGGATACTCCGCTGGCCAAGCTGAACGTGGCCGACCGCGGCTACACCATCAAGATTTCCGTCACCGCCGAGCAGGCCAAGCGCGTCAAGGTCGGCGACAAGGCCGACGTCGTCAACTATTGGGGCGGCAATGTCGAGGCCGTGCTCGAAAACATCGCGCGCGACCCGAACACCAGCGGCAACAACCTCCTCGTCTTCAAGCTGACCGGTGATGTCGACCCGAACACGAACCTCACCCTCTCTATCGGCCAGAAGAGCGCGAGCTACGACGCCCTCGTGCCGAACTCCGCCGTCCGTACCGACAACAACGGCACGTTCGTCCTGGCCCTGACGTCGAAGTCCACGCCGCTCTCCACGCGCTATACGGCGACGCGCGTCCCCGTGCAGGTTTTGGCGCAGGACGATACGATGTCTGCCATCTCGGGCATCGGCGCGGGAGAGTTCGTCATCACGACTTCCACCAAGCCGATTGAAGCGGGCACGCAGGTGAAGCTCGCGGATAACGGATGAGCGGCCGGTTCGAAACGGCGCGGAAGGCCAGGCCGCCGAAGCCTCCGCGCGAGAAAAAGCCCCGGAAAAAGCTGCAACGCCCCGGCTGGAAGACGCTGCTGCTCCTGATCCTGAACATCACGCTCGCGGCCCTTTCGGTGCTCTGTGCCGCGCGGCTGACCGAGTATCGGAACCTGCTCCGCACGCAGGAGGCGGCAGACCGCTGGCGCGGCCAGAGCGAAGAGCGATTTGCGCAGGTCTCGGTCTTCCTCCCGGTCAACGAGACGCAGGACGTCTCCGCCGTCCGCACCTTCCGGCAGACGCTCAATCAGGCCATGATCGACGCCTCGCTCGAAGCGCCCGAGGGCGGCAGCCTCTATCAGGACGCCTGGTCCGGCACGGCGAATTCTGTCGCCGTCTCCGGCCCGGCGGGAAAATCGAACGTCAAGACCTATGGCGTCGGCGGCGATTTCTTCCTGTTCCATCCCTACACGCTCCTCTCCGGCTCGTATATTGCGGAGACCGACTTTGCGCAGGACCGCGTCGTGCTGGATGAAAACCTCGCCTGGCAGCTCTTCGGCAGCAGCGATGTCGCGGGCATGGAGGTCACGATCGGCGAGCGGAATTATCCCGTCGCGGGCGTCGTCCGCCTCGAGGACGATAAGGCCACCAAAAAGGCCCTGACCGACCCGGCGCTGATGTTCATGAGCTTCGATGCGCTGAACGCCATTCAGGAGACGAAGTTCGATACCTACGAGATCGTCATGCCAGACCCCATCTCCGGCTACGCGCTGAGCGTAATTAAGGACAAATTCCCGCTGGGTGACGGCGTCGCCGTCGAAAATTCGAACCGCTACAGCGCGCTCAGCCTCGCGAAGGTCGCGCTGGCCTATGGCGAGCGCTCGATGAATACGCACGCCGTCATCTATCCCTATTGGGAGAACGCCGCGCGCCTCACCGAGGACTATGCCGCGCTGTTCCTGCTGCTGATGGTGCTCTTTGCCATTACGCCCGTGATCTTTGTGGTCGTGCTGCTGATTAAAACGCTCCGGCGCCTCATCACCGAGGCCAAGGACAAGACCGTCACCGCCATTGAGGAAAAGATCGAGGAGAAAAAGGAAGAGCATTACGTCCGCACCGGCATTTAAATCCAATCCGTCTGTTATTGCTGTGGGCAGCTGATCGAAACAAAGACACCATCCTTTTGGATGGTGTCTTTGCTTGTTGACGCCTATCCGCAAAACGGGATACAGTGGCCGTCTGCAGCAAGGAACGTCAAGAGAAGGAGTTAGAGGAGATCATACAGGTTTCTTTGACCCGCTTGGAGCGGAATAAATATACGGTCCAGAGTCCCTCTGCGAGTATGATTTCCAGCATTTTGTTAATGTCCGGGATCATGGCAGTCAGTTCTATAGCTGCTGTTACCACGTAGGCGATACGGAATAAGAGACTCTTTTTATAGAGCAGCAGGAAGGTGGCCAACATGGAAATGCTGACCAAGACATAGAATAGCAGTTGGATCGTGATCCCCTGATATCCCTGCACGATCAAGGTCGTGCCTGTGCCGGTCGAGCCGGTCACGCCCGTCATCCCCGTTACCCCGTCCGCCCCGGCACAGCTTCCGTTCAACCCCAACGCCGGTAAGACCAAATTTACGGACGCATCTGACGTGAGTGCGTGGGCCGTCTCCGCGATGCAGTAGGCCGTCGGCCAAGGCCTGATCCAGGGCTCGAACGGTCAGCTCCGCCCGCAGAGCAACGCCTCCCGCGCTGAGGTCGCCACGATCCTCATGCGCTTCTGCGAGCTCCTGAACAAGTAAAACACAGCAAACCGGCCCCTTCTATGCAGAAGAGGCCGGTTTTTCGGATTTCGGGCCC
>OIWU01004101.1_pt1 | contig 10659 bp, 13 predicted proteins | sample 1587711 | NCBI WGS metagenome assembly OIWU01 (sample SAMEA3888909, study PRJEB22519) | human gut metagenome | biome: human gut; feature: human-associated habitat; material: faeces | place: Denmark | collected 2010 | reverse complement strand
AAACTCAAATTCCAGTCCTTCTTTAGTTTGAGAGGTTGGTTTTGTCCCAGCCTCTAAAATTATATAGCTTGCAGGGAAAATGTCTAATACTTATATTGGCGCTTATTCTATGCTTAAAAAGCATTTTGCAAAATCAATGAATTTTTGCAGAGTATGGCTCTGCTGTCTGTCGCGTCGCCATACAAGCAGAATATCGCCGCTTAGTGCCGGCTGCAAAGGACGGAATACAAAGCGGTTTTCATTCATTAGCGGCGGCCTGATGGTTATAGCGTAATAGTTATTCTGTTCTACGAGTACGGCAGTATTGGCTAAAAGATTACTGTTGCCAATAAAACGCATCTTAGTAATGTCACCGCTGAGCCAGTTGAAAATTTCGCTGCGTGCCTGTAGGCGTGCAGGCAAAATTATGGGTAGACCGCTTAAATCGCTGGCAGTGATGGTGTTCTTGCTGGCGAGAGGCGCATCACTGCGCATGAGTACGCACCAGGTTTCTCTGATGGGCAGGCGCAGGTAGTCGTAGTTCGTCGTATCGACAGGAGCCTGCAGGATGGCGACGTCTAAAAGGCCTTTGTCAAGCTTATCTTGCAAAAGGTCAGCAGAGCTTGTGAAAAGCTCAAAGCTTACAGCAGCGTACTGCTTTTGAAAACCGCCGATAAGCTTGGCGAGTACCTCTGTGGCCTGGTATTCGCCTGCGCCCATAGCAATGCTGCCAGCGAGGTTGTGTTCCTGTTCCTGAATGTCGAGCGTAGTTTTTTCCACCATATTCAGGATTTCGCGGGCGCGTTCAACGAGGAATTGCCCCGATGGCGTGAGCGCAAATTTATGCTTGTCACGGTCGAAAAGCTTGACGCCCAGCGCTGTTTCCAGCTGCATGAGCTGCCTGCTTAAAGTAGGCTGCGTGATGTGCAGAACTTCAGCTGCTTTGGTGATAATTTTTTCGTGTGCGACAGTCAGAAAATAGTTGAGAATACGAAAGTTCATAGCGACGGCTCCTTTCTATCGATATGCTTGTAATTTTTGGCATTATTATAACGCAGCCTTGCTGATTATGCAAAAAAAGCATGCAACGGTAATTATTATAGGTATTGGACGCATATTTAGGCTGTTAGTATAATTATCGGTGAAGGGTAAATCTTGTTTTACATAATGATGTCTGCAAGGAGGTTTACTATGAAAAAATTATTGGCTTCTACAGCTTTAGCTGTAACATTGCTTATGAGCGGCTGCGCCGGTGCGGATGCACCTGACAGTAAAGCAGCTCAGAATCCTGCACCGAAAGTGCAGTCTGCTCAAAATAAAACGCAGCAGTCACAGTCTGCAGCGCAAGGAACCAAGCTGAAGCTGCAGGTTGATGGTAAAAATATTATTGTTGTACTTGCGGATAATGCGGCAGCGAAGCGTTTAATTGCTATGCTTCCCGCAGAGATAAACCTGAATGATTTTAATCATACCGAAAAGATTGGCTATTTTAAAAATAAGCTTACCGGGGACGGAGCGCCACGAGGGCATGCTCCGAAGGCCGGAGATGTGTGTGTATGTTCCATGGGGTAATATAAGTGTGTTTTATAAGGATTTCAGATATACGGATGATTTGATTTATTTGGGACACGTTGAACAGGGACTAGATATTTTGAGTACGCAGCAAAGCGATTTTAAAGTAAATTTTAGTATAGAGTATTAATTAAGGTAACTGTAAATCCAGCAAGAGAAAAAGCTTCTTTGGATAATACAAGAAATTAAGATTTCCTTAGTTTATTACTTAGAGAAAACGTAAGCGTCAATTATGGCGCAGGCTTGAGCGTAAAAACTGGCAAAGATAGCTATGCGTACTTTGACATCGAGAGTGCAGTCGGCGGCGAGTATAAAAAGAACTGGGATTTTCACGCTGGCGTGCGTTGGAGCTTCTAAAGAATTCACAAAACCTTCACAATGCAAATCCTAGAAATCTAGTATACTTTAAATATAGTTGAACTGTTCACATTGAAGGAGGTTTATCTCATGAAAAAATTAACAGCTATTATTACTGGCGCATTGACTGTTTTGACAATTTCTGCTACAGCATTTGCTGCTAATCTGATTAGTGCGGACGAAGCTCGTGCAATTGCGCAAAAGCAAGTTCCCTCAGGTAGTACTTACCTGCATACTGAAGCAGAACTGCAAAAACTGCACCCATATTATGAAGTGAATTTTTTTGATACTGCTACTCAGACAAAATATGAAATTGATGTATATCAAATAAATGGTAAAATCAAAGAATACAATATGGAAAGAAAAGCGTTGGGCGGCAGCGCTAATGTAATCTTGTCCAAAGATGATGTAAAAGCAATTGTTGCTAAAGAAGTTGGTGACGTGTCGATTTATGAACTGAAATTGGACAGAGAACATGGATTATATGAATATGAAGTGAAATTCAGTGCATCTGGTTTGCGTGGTGAGATGAATGTTAATCCGGAAACTGGTGTAGTGCTGGAAAAAGAGGTAAAATACAGTTTTTAAGAATAAATTTTTATAAAAATTTTAGAGCGGTGCGAAAGCATCGCTCTGTTTTTGTAATTTATATTCTTGGTTTTGAGTTAAATTCAGATGCCATTAAAAAGCTACAAGGAGACAATAAGGAGCTTGTGATTATTCCTGGGGCAGTACATACTGATTTGTACTACAAGATGGATGTAATTTTCTTTGATAAAATAGGAGCTTTGTATATGAAGTATCTGAAATAAAAAGCGAGGCTATCACCGGAGTGTGCGATAGCCTCACTTTTTTTCACAAATCGGCTGAGAGAACCGATATTGAGAGGGGAATCATGGTTTTACAGTTGTGCGGTAAGCCTGCTTGCCATCTTTGAATTCGATGATGGTTACGCTCTTTACTGCGTCATGCTGCTATACAAAAGGAGCGGGCAGTGTATCTTTTTTCAACAATTTTATAAATATATAAATCTGGCACCATCAGCATCTCCTGCCGGAAAGCTTTGAAAACTTCGCTTAAAGGTGATATAATATGCTATTATACTATGACTGGAGTACGCTATGCGCAGGAAAATATTATTTGGTGTTGATTATACGGACAGTGAGCTGATTAAGCTCTTGCTGTATCTGTTTGTCGGCGGCACGGCGGCCTTGGTGGAGTGGGCCTTGTTCTACATTTTCTTCCACTACATTTTAGCTGGCTTGAGCCTGACCTTGCTGACTATGCTGGCAACAGCCTTATCCTTTTGCCTGGCAACACTGTATCATTATTTCTTGGGCAATGTTCTGGTTTTTGACAGCGGTAGCCGTTACAAACGCGGCAAGGAGCTTAGCCTGGTGTTTTTGGTAAGCTGCATAGGCTTGGCGTTCAACCTGCTGCTGATGTATATTTTTGTCAGCCTGCTTTACTGGCAGCCGATGCTGTCGAAGGTGCTGACAAGCTGTATTGTTGTTGTATGGAACTATCTCTCACGCAAAAAATGGATTTTTAGGAGTTAGATATGCCTGTAGAATATGTAGACGTAAAAAAATTTAAAAAGGTTGTGCTTTTGTATAACCGTAATTCCGGCAAGCAGCTTTTTGCCAGTATGATGGCTAAGGTGAATGAAACCTATAAGCTGGTGAAGGAATTAGTAGGACCTAAAAATGCAGAAATGCGAGATATTCGCTTCTTTGACCAGATTCCGCAAATTGCCGCGGATGTAGTTGAGGAAAAAGTTGACTGGGTAATAATTGCCGGCGGCGACGGAACCATCAGAGCGATGATTGAACAGCTGGCTAATCGCAAGTATGTGCCCTATATCAGCGTTTTTCCTGCCGGTACGGTAAATCTGGTGGCTAAGGAGCTGCTTTTGAAGGCGGACCCGCATAAGTGGTTTAAACGAGTATCCAAAGGCATTGAGGTGCCGGTTTATCTGGGACGCGCCAACGGCAACGTCTTTTTGACAGTTGCCGGTATAGGCTTTGATTCCCTTGTTGTCGATAAGGTGACCGAAAAGGAGAAAAAGCTGCTTAATAAGCTGGCCTATGTTTGGCAGGGAACAGAGATTATGCGTAAGGAATTTCTGTTCAACAACTGGCGCTATCGTTTTCAGGTGCGCTTTGATGATGAAGAACAGTGGCATGAGGCAACCTCTGTTATTGTAGGCAAGAGCCGTTATTATGCAGGACGTTATAACCTCTTTAACGGTGCGTCGCTTTCGTCACCTCTTTTACATGCGGCGCTGTTTACCGGCGATAAGCGTGGCGATTTTATCCGTTACGCGGCCTGCATTGCTATGGAGGCGCTGACGCTGGATAATGATATTATTATCCGTGCAGCGAAAAAAATGGAAATACGCTGCAATGAAGAGAATTTTGCAGCAGAGCTTGACGGAGATACTGTAACAACTGCTCCGCTTTTAATTGAGATGGAGTCCGAGCCGATTAAGTTTTTGGCGTAAGCAAGGAAATGGTGTAAGGTGAATAGGATAAGCAGAAAAATGGGTTGGCTGATTTTTATTATCGCGGCCTGCATAGTAGAAGGATTTTTTGCCTGGCAAAGCTTCGGCGGAACGCACCCCTTTCCGCTGAATGAGTTTGGCTTTCAGATTTTTGATCATGTATTGCGTGACAGCGTTTTGGCAGAGATAGCATATGTACTGTATTACCGGCGTAAGCGTGTGCCGGACAGATTGCAGCGCTATTTTCCTGTTATTGTTATCGGTATTATTTATCTGTGCGAAGCCTTTTTCATGGTTAACCAGCTTAGCTTGGATAAAGGTCTGCAGACAAGCCTGTCCGTGCTTGCCGGTATTAACAATAACATTTTTATTGTGCTGCTGATGGCAATGTGCTACCATAAATGGCCTAATATCGGGATGAAAATCCTTTATTTTGCCGTTTATGTATTTTCTGCTTTGGCACTGGTCTTTGACGGCTTCTATTTTTGGCAGACCTCCATGCACGTGGAGAGCGTTCTCTTCCAAAACCTGAATATCTATGCTGTTAAAGGTATTTTTGCGACGATGAGCAATACGATGATTGCCGGTATTGTTATCAGCATAGTTGTTATTTTACTGCTGTTTTATGTACCGAAGCCGCAAAAGCGTAAGCCGAACTTTGCCTGGTCGCTGCTTTGCGTGGCCATGTTCACCTTGGGCTTGAACCTTACCGACAGATTGCTTGGCTATGCCGGCATGTACGGCGTGGAAAATGTTATCGGTATGTACGCCGAGGTAGAGAACGAAAAGACGCGTATGAACTACCGCAATATGCTTTCCGTACCGGTTAACGTGAACTTCGTCAGCAAGGCAATTTTTGATACGGATAAAATTGCCGGCGGCAAGCATGTGGAGCAGCGCGAGCTGACTGCCAAGGATAAAACACGTCTGACGGAAATGGGTATAGATGAGCCTAAAGCAAAGATTGCCAAAATCAAACCGCAGTATGACCGAGTAGTTCTGCTGATTCTGGAATCCATGCACCGTGATTACATCAACTACTATAACAACGATATTCCCGAAGAGGCTACACCGTTCTTAAACAGTCTGGTTATCCGCTATCCGCACATGAACAGGTATTATTCCTCTGCCGTGCCGACAACGCAAGGACTGAATGCTACCTTCCGTTCACATCTGATTATGGATAAGGATATTCCCGGCAAAAATACGCCATCACTGTTCCGCAGCGTGCAGGCAGCGGGAATGCGCGGCATTTTCATGAATGCTTCCAGCCAGTATTATGCCAACGAGCTGCGCGAATATCCTACGCAGTTCGGCATGAACGAATATTATGCCAAGGAATACCTGGAAAAGCAAGGTTATACAGGTGCCAGCGGCTGGGGCTTCCATAATGACGTAATGTATGAGGAAACACTGAAGCTGCTGGAAAAAGCCAAGGCGAAGAATGACCGTCTGGTGATGGTTACCAAAACCTTGGATATGCACCAGCCTTATCCTTACACCGGCTTCAGCTGGAACGAAATGCCGGATAAGGTGCGTAGCAATACCTTTATAACGGTGCGCGGTGTCTACTGGGTTGATAAAACGCTGGAGCATTTCTTTAAGGAAGCGCAGAAGCGCGGACTGATGGATGACAGAACGCTGTTCATCATTACGAGTGACCATAATCCGCACAGCGGCGGCGAGTATACGAAGCTTGTTACCAAGGCTGAGGATAAACAGAGCATTGCACCTATTCCGCTGATTTTTGTGGCGAAGAACTTGGCACCGCTCAATAATCTGCGCACGAATGAATATGCTTCGCAGATTGATCTGGCGCCGACGCTGTTGTATCTGCTGGGCATTGATGTGCCGGAAAAATTCATGGGTCGCAATCTTCTGCAGCCGACGGATATTCCCTATGCCTTAGGCTACTTTGGCGGTAAGGCGTTCTATTGGTCGGATGAGCGTCATTTGGTCGATCAGATGGATAAGCCTGTACCGGACACAGAATATGAGGATGCTTTAACAAACTATATTATTCATTATTATGGCTTGTGGCATCAATAAAGTTATTAAAAAATACCGTTCCGCAGAAATGTGGGACGGTATTTGTACTTTTGCTATATAAACTTAGCTGAAGAAAGCAAGTATTATGTATACAATTGATAATACACTTTTCAAAAGCAGTTCTATCACATATAATATTAATGCAAAAAAATAATTTTATGGAGGGAATGAAGATGTTTCTGATAATAGGTGCACTCGTTGTTATCGGTGTAATTTATCTTTTGTTGAAACGACATGAATCCAGAATGGTATTGATTGCCGCTGGTATTCTGATGTGCTGCATTGCCGGCAAGCCGATGGCTTCTCTTGATGCTTTTGCCAAGAGTATGACTAATGCCGGTCTGATTACGTCTGTTTGTTCCTGCATGGGCTTTGCCTGGTGCATGAAGTATACCGGCTGCGACAAGCATTTGGTTGTCGCAATCGGTAAGGTTTTGAAAAAAATGGGCTTTTTGCTCATTCCCGGCGCTACGCTGGCAACCTTCGTCGTTAATATTGCTATCCCCAGTGCTGCGGGCTGCAGTGCTGCGGTAGGCGTAATTTTTATTCCGATTATGATGTCTGCAGGCATTCATCCGGCAATGGCTGCTGCTGCCGTTAAATCCGGTACCTATGGCAGTATGCTGAACCCCGGTCTGGTACATAACGCAGTTATCGCTAAGCTGGCAGGCGTGCAGATTACCGATGTAATTGCCAATCATATGCTGGCAACTGTAGCCGGTGTAATCGTTGCTGCAGCTGTATTGACCGTTCTGGCTGTTGTTTTGAAGGAAAACAGGGGCTTTGCGCCGGAAGGCGAAGCAGGTGTTGACGAAAACTTCGGCATTAATCCGCTTTTCGCCGTTATGCCGCTGGTTCCGGTTATTATTCTGCTCTTGGGCAGCACCAAGCTGGTGCCCGCACTGAAAATGGGCGTACCCCACGCTATGGTTATCGGTGCAATCCTGTCTTTGGCAGTAACCCGTAAAAATCCTGTTGAGCTGACTAAGAGCTTCTTTGACGGCATGGGCGATGCTTATGCTAATATCATCGGTATTATTATTTCCGTAGGCGTTTTCGTAGCAGGCCTGAATGCTTTGGGACTGATTAAGGCACTGATTAACTGGATGCTGAATTCTACCGGTATTGTTAAAATTGCTGCTACCTTCGGTCCGTTTGTGCTGGCACTTATTTCCGGCTCCGGTGACGCTGCAACTGTTGCGTTCAACGAAGCAGTTACTCCGCATGCGGCACAGTTTGGTCTGGAAACCATGAACATGGGCTCTATTGCAGCTTTGGGCGGTACTCTCGGCCGTACTATTTCCCCGATTGCCGGCGCTACTATTATCTGCGCAGGCATTGCCGGTGTAGATCCGATGGAGGTTTGCAAGCGTAATGCGTTGGGTATTACCCTGGCGCTGGTTGTAGGTATGATACTGCTGCTGTTCTAAAATCTGATATTTTTTAAAGTATAAAATGGATGCGGAACTTTTGCTTCGCATCCATTTTTATTGCGACGACTTGCCTCTATGCGGTATAATAATGCATGGAGGGAATTATGGAGATTAATACTTTTCTTGATAAATTACAAAGCTATCACAGCGAGCAGGTTTTTAATCCCTGGCGTGATTTTGATACAAGCTGTGATATAGGTCCGCAGGCTCCCGTTATCCGCAGTGCCAATCTGCGCCGCTATCTGGAGCTGCGTCCTGATGCACATTATTTGTTTATTGCCGAGGCCTTGGGCTATCAGGGCGGTCATTTCAGCGGCATTGCTATTACTTCGGAGCGTATTCTGTTGGGCCATCATCCTGATGTAGAGCAGAAAAGCGTTTTGGGCGAATGGGATTACTGCCGCACGAGTGATGAAAAAAGCGCAATGCTGAATAATACACAGCGCCTGAAGGGCTTTAACGAGCCCACGGATACTGTTGTCTGGAACGCGCTGAACAGTCATGGCCTTGCGTCCTTTGATGTTATTTTGTGGAATATTTTTCCGTTTCATCCGTATAAAGCAGGCAATCTGCTGACTAACCGTACGCCCTCACCGAGCGAGCTTGATGTAGGCATTGAGTACGCGCGGATGCTGCTGGAGCTGCGTCCGGGGATGAAGATTGTCGCCATCGGTCAGAAGGCGGCGACAACGCTGTCACGTTACGGCGTTGAATGTATGGCTGTGCCGCATCCTTCTATGGGCGGTGCCAATCGCTTTAGAGCGGCAGTAGCGCAGCTGTTAGGCGGTGAGATGTAATGGAATTGGAAGCTGTTCCTTTAAGCCGTGAGCAGACACTGCATATTGCTCTTGGCATGGGTAAGGCGCTTTTGAAAAACGGTGCGGAAACCTCCAGAGTAGAGGACACTATTTCCCGCTTCTGTCATACGCACGGATATCATGATATTCATGTTTTTGTTACGCCGACGGTTATTATTTTAGGCGATGAGGAAAGCGAGGGTGCTACGATTATCAGCCGTATCCGTTATCGCAGCACCAATTTAAGCGTTATCAGCGCTGTGAACGATTTTTCCTATAATCTGAAACGCTGGCCGCTGAATTACAAAGAAACGCTGGAGTATTTGGATGAGCTGCGTCATAAGGCACCGCCCTATGGCAAATGGCGTGTCTGCATGGCTTCGGCAATCAGCTCGGCAGCCTTTGCGGCAATGCTGGGAGGCAACAGCCATGACTTTATCGCGGCCTTTATTACCGGCGGCCTTTCCATGGTGCTGTTAAAGCAGTTGGGCGGTTATCGCCCTAGTGCCTTTTGGGAGAATGCGCTTTCCGGTGCGGCAATCGGCGCTTTGGCTATTTTTTGCTGTGAGATGGACGGCGAATGCACGCGTACCAATATCATCGTAGGTGCGCTGATGCCGTTCCTGCCGGGTGTAGCCTTTACCAACGGTCTGCGCGATTATATGGCCGGCGATTTGATTTCCGGTAATTCGCGTATTGCCGAGGCGATGCTTTTTGCTACATCCATTGCGATTGGTCTGGCATTTAGTTTGCTTGTATGGTATCACTGGGGGTGGAAGCTATGGGCATAAATTATTTTACAGCCTTTGGCTTTGCATTCATTGCTACTGCTGCCTTCGGTATTCTGTTTCAGGCACCGCGTAAAAGCCTGCCTGTCAGCGGCTTTATCGGTGCGGTAGGCTGGGTAGTTTATTGCTACATCCGCAAGGATTTAGCGTATGATTCTTTTTATGCCATGTTTTTTGCCACGGTTGCGCTTTCGCTTTTGAGCGAGCTGGCGGCGCGCATCTTTAAGCAGCCGGTAACGATTTTTGTTATTCCCGGTATTATCCCGATTGTGCCGGGACTCGGCATGTATCGCGGTATGGCGGCGATTATAGAAAATAATTACGACACGGGCATGAACATTCTCATAACCACCGGCATGGATGCCAGTGCTATTGCCTTGGGAATGATGCTTATGACGAGCGTGTTCCGTGTAATTAAGATAAGCAAGGATCATGAACGCTTGCTGCAGCTGCTGCATAAGGAAAATAAAGAATAGATTTGTTTACAGTGAGTGAGGGAAAGAAAATATGAGTTTAGCAGAGCTGTTGCTGCTGGCAGTTGGCTTGGCGATGGATGCCTTTGCCGTTTCTGTTTGCGGCAGTATGGTGCTGACACCGGATAACAGACTACGCGGAGCTTTGCGCTTCGGCAGCTGGTTCGGAGCATTTCAGTTTTTGATGCCGGTGATAGGTTATTTCGGCGCTGTGTCCTTCCGTGATTATATTACGGAATATGATCATTGGCTGGCCTTTTTCTTATTGCTTTATCTGGGAATCAACATGATTCGTGAAGCAAACGAGGCCTGTCATGTCAAAAAAGATTATAGCGTGAAGGAGATGGCGGTGCTGGCGATTGCCACCAGTATTGATGCTCTGGCAGTTGGTATCAGCCTGGCCTTTTTGAATACCGATATCTGGTCCGCTTCCATACTGATTGGCGTGGTGACCTTTGCTATCGCAGCCTTTGGCGGTCTGGCTGGCTTTAAGCTGGGAGCTATGGCCGGCAAGAGAGCTGACGTGGCCGGCGGCTTGGTGCTGATTTTTATCGGTATCAAAATTTTGCTGGAACATACAGGAATAATTTAAGGAATAAAAGTTTAGCGGATTTGCTGCCCCTTTAGGCACGCTGAGCTTGAATTTATATTATTGAAAGACTAACTATAAAAAGTCAAGAGGTAGGTAAGAAAAAATTTCCGTATAGG
>OIWU01004099.1_pt1 | contig 10663 bp, 10 predicted proteins | sample 1587711 | NCBI WGS metagenome assembly OIWU01 (sample SAMEA3888909, study PRJEB22519) | human gut metagenome | biome: human gut; feature: human-associated habitat; material: faeces | place: Denmark | collected 2010 | reverse complement strand
TTCAATAAATGAAATTTGTTCTTTATTTTTACAATAGTTATTCACTAATTTAAAATTTATTAGTAAATTATTTAAACTAATTGAATAACTCAGTTCTTTTACTAATTTATGAAACATATTTTTAATTATAATTATCTATCGCTTTCTTTAACGCCTCATCCAATGTATGCCAGCCAAGTACAGCACACTTTACTCTTGCAGGCATATGCGATATATCCTTAAGTGCTGAAGCTTCATCAAGCTCGTCTATCTCTTCATCTGTAGCCTCTCCCTTTATCATCTTAAGGAAAAGTTCCCCGAGCTTTAATGCTTCATCTTTATTCTTACCGACTATCATACCAAGCATAATATCTGCTGATGCCTGAGATATGGCACATCCATCACCCACAAATGCTCCATCTTCTATTATGCCGTTTTCAACCTTAAGCTTAAGCCATATATCATCGCCACAGTTAGGATTAACACCCTCTAATACAATATTAGCATCTGGAAGATCATGCTTGAACTCTGGCCTTATATTGTGTTCTGTAAGAATTTCATTGTAGAAACCTCTATTCATCGTAACCCATCCTCCTTCTTACCTGAGCGAGGCTCTCTGCCAGAGCATCAACCTCTTCCATTGTATTATAAAATGCAAAACTTGCACGTGTGGTTGCTGACGTATTTAAATGCTGCAGAAGCGGCTGTGCACAATGATGACCTGCGCGTACTGCAATGTGATCCATATCAAGAATAGATGCAACATCATGCGGATGCACATTGTCAACAAGGAATGTCACAATGCTGTGATGCTCACTTGGATCCTGTGAACCAAGAATGTGCACGCCAGGAATTGCCAAAAGGCGCTTTACTGCATACTGCGTTAATTCTGCCTCACGTCTTTCAATAGTATCAAATCCAATCTCTTTTAAGTAACGGATCGCTGCCATAAGTCCAACTGCACCTGCTGCATTAACAGTGCCTGCCTCAAACTTATGCGGAACTGGTGCATACACGGCACCCTCTCTTGTGACAGTATCAATCATCTCTCCGCCAAATAAAAACGGCGGCATTGATTCCAACAATTCCTTCTTTCCATACAGCGCACCAATACCCATTGGTCCCATCATCTTATGACCGGAAAATGCCAGAAAATCAACATCAAGTGCCTTGACATCGACATCAATATGAGGAACGCTCTGCGCGCCATCTGCTACAATCAAACAGCCTTTTCTATGACAGATCTCTGCAAATGATTTAATATCATTTTTCCATCCCAGTACATTTGAAATCTGAGTCACAGCGAAGATTTTTGTTTTATCAGTAATAGCAGCCTCTACCATCTCGGCGGTAATCTTTCCATCCTGTGTGCAGTCAAGATAGCGAAGTGTTGCTCCAGTGCGCTTTGCTGCCTGCTGCCATACAAGCAGATTGCTGTGATGTTCCATAATGCTGACAAGAACCTCATCGCCAGGACGAAGCACAAGATTTCCTAAACTGTATGCAATCAAATTCAGACTCTCTGATGCATTTCTGGTAAAAACAATCTCATCTGTATTTGCATGAAGAAGCTCTGCAACAGCTGCTCTAGCCTCCTCATAATGCTCTGTAGCAAACTCGGCCAGCTCATAAACACCACGGAATGGGTTAGCATTATATTTTTCATAAAATGCTGATTCTGCCTGAATGACACATGATGGCTTTTGCGTGGTCGCTGCGTTATCCAGATAAATCAGCTCTGGATACTGTGCAAACAGTGGATATTCCTGGCGAAAGCGTGCATCTTCTGCCTTTCTTTCTTCTGTCGTCATTTTACTGCTCCTCTCCAACCGGCTCCTCGCCATCTAACATTTCGTTAAGTTCTGCGCGAAGACCTTCAACCGGAATCTTCTTGCAGACAGCCTTTAATCTTGCCTTTGCCATCAGCTCATATGCAGCCTCTTCACTGATTCCTCTTGATTCCAGATAGAAAATCAGCTCATCATCAAGGCTTCCGATGGATGCGCCATGATTTCCTTCTACATCCTCCTCTGCACAAAGAATCAACGGGATTGTCTGATTCTGAACGCCATCATCCAGAAGAAGTACATCCTCTAACTCATCACCCTTTGCACCTTTTGCACCCTTCTTAAAATCAATGGTACCGCGAAACAGTTTCTTTGCATGATCGCGAAGCACACCATTTGCTGTCATGCTGCTCGTTGTCTTCTTGCCCTCATGAACAGCATTGTAATTCATATCAAGACGATTTTCGCCTGTCACCTGATAGCCTATTGCTGCTGTAAAATCAGATTCCTTTCCGGCAAGTGTTGTCTCTGCACCCATATAGACATTTTTTCCACCGATGATCAGCTGTACAAGTTCGACACCTGCACCATCTTCGCAGTAGGCACCGATATCATTCATGCAGTCAAAGCCTTCTCCAAGACGCTCAATCTGAATCAGCTTTAACTTTGCATTCTTCTCTGCGTGAATCTTTGTCTGAATTGCTGCAGTGCCAGTACCCTCGCTGCTGTGATAATCCATTACAACTGTCATCTCACTATTTTCTTTCAAATACAGATCAATTCTATTTCCCTTGCGGTCAGTATCCTGATAGCCAAATGAAAGTGTTACTGGAGCTGCCTCCTTTACACCTTCCTCTGCTGTAAAACAGATTGCCTGTGTTTTAGACTCCTGCAGCAGCTTTGTCATATCTTCGCCCATACCTGTACGAATTTGATTAAGCTGTTCCTCTGATGTTTCTGTCTTCACAATCGCATCTGGACATTGAATCGCAACCTGACATAACGCCAGATCTGCTTCCTGCTCAATGCGAGCATTATTCATATGCAGCCATCTCCATGTTCCGGCCGGCAATTTATTTATCTTCATCTCCAAAACGTGTTCACCTCTCTCCATTATCCGATGCTGCCCTTCATCTCCAGGCGAATCAGATTGTTCATCTCCATTGCATACTCAAGCGGCAGTTCCTTTGATACTTCATCTGCAAATCCGCTGACGATCATCGCTCTTGCCTCTTCCTCTGAAATACCTCTTGACATCAGATAGAATACAGCCTCATCGCTGATTCTTCCGATTCTTGCCTCATGACCGATATTGGCATCCTTTGTGCGGATATCCATAGCCGGAATTGTATCAGAACGTGAAATATCATCAAGCATCAGAGACTGACAAGAGACAGCTGACTTGCTGTGTTTTGCCTTGCTGTTTACAACAACGCTACTTCTAAAGGTACTTACACCGCCATCCTTGGAAATAGACTTTGTATTTACATAGGAGGACGTATTAGGTGCATTGTGAACTACCTTTGTACCAGTATCCAGGTTCTGACCCTTTCCGGCAAAGGTAATTCCTGTAAACTCAGCGCTTGCACCCTCACCGTTTAAGATACTCATCGGGTACAGATACGATACATGGGAACCAAAGGAACCCGATACCCACTCGATCGTGCCGCCCTCTTCCACAATCGCGCGCTTGGTGTTCAAATTGTACATATTTTTCGACCAGTTCTCGATCGTCGAATAGCGGAGTTTCGCATTTTTGCCGACGTACAGCTCAACACAGCCCGCATGCAGGTTTGCTACGTTATATTTCGGCGCAGAACAGCCCTCGATGAAGTGCAGATATGCACCCTCATCGACGATGATCAGCGTATGTTCAAACTGTCCGGCTCCCGGTGCATTGAGACGAAAATAGGACTGAAGCGGGATCGTAACCGACACGCCCTTTGGCACGTACACAAAAGAGCCGCCGGACCAGACCGCCCCGTGCAGCGCTGCAAATTTATGTTCCTGCGGTTTGACCAGATGCATAAAATGCGTCCGGATCATTTCCGCATATTCGCCGTGCATCGCACTCTCCAGATCGGTGTAGACAACGCCCTGCGCCGCTACCTCCGCGCGCACGTTATGATATACTAACTCCGAGTCATACTGGGCGCCCACGCCTGCCAGTGATTTCTGCTCCGCCTGCGGGATTCCCAGACGCTCAAAGGTATCTTTGATGTCCTTCGGAACCTCCGACCATTTGGCGCTCATCTTGGATTTCGGGCGGACATAGGTTACGATGTTATCCATGTCCAGATCCTCGATATCCGGTCCCCAGTTCGGAACCTGCAGGGAATTGTAAATCTGTAAGGACTGCAGACGGAACTGCTGCATCCATGCCGGGTCATTTTTCTCCTTAGAAATCTTCTCAACGATCTCCGGGGTCAGACCCGCTTTTACTTTATATGCGTCATTTTCTTTGTCTTTTATATCGTAGACGCTGCGATCAATGTCATCTACATACGTTTTTTCTTTCATGTTTGATGCCTCCATATTACCCGTGCTGATTCGTTATTACTGTCGCATTATCCTGCAGCACTTTCGATTCCAAAAATGCCTGCCTGCGAACAGTAACGATTAGTTCCGGGCGTCTGCCACACCAGCCTCACGGATAAAGGATTCGTAGCCTTCCTGGTTGATCTTATCAACCAGAGAGCCGTCACCGGTTGCCACGATCTTTCCATCTACCATGATGTGCGTATAGTCAACATGCAGCGCATCGAGAATCCGGGTGCTGTGCGTGATAATAAGAAGCGCACCGTTCTGGTTCTTCTGGTACTCTTCCACACCCTTAGAAACCAGACGGACTGCATCAACATCCAGACCAGAGTCTGTCTCATCGAGGATTGCCAGACTCGGATTTAAGAGCATCAGCTGTAAAATCTCAGATTTTTTCTTCTCACCGCCGGAAAAGCCCACGTTTAAGCTTCTCTGTGCATACGATTCATCCATCTGGAGAATGTCCATCGCCTTTTTGAGCTGTTTATGAAATTCCCAGATCTTTAAGTTCTTGCCAGTCTGCTGGCGCATCGCGCTCCGCAGGAAGCTTTCCAGCGAAAGTCCCGGTACCTCCAGCGGCTCCTGGAAAGACAGGAACATACCGGCTTTGGAACGCTTGTCCGTGGACTCATGTGTGATATCCTCACCCTTAAATAAGATCTGACCGCCCGTGATCTGATATCGCGGGTTTCCCATCAGGACGTTTCCGAGCGTCGATTTGCCCGCGCCGTTCGGTCCCATCAGGACATGTACCTCTCCTGCGCCGACGCTCAAATCAACGCCGTGCAGGATCTCTTTTTCTTCTATATTTGCTTTTATCTGATTTACTTCTAACACTTTTTCTGCCATAAAGCACTCCATTTCCGGGACCGGCTGAGACATTCATGCTCGGTCTGTCTGATCTGTGACAGCCGCCTCGTCACGAAAGCGGTTATCCCTCTTAGCAAACGTCCATCTCTCTGGTTCCTTTTTTCTATAATAAATCTGATTGTTCAGACAGCCAGATTACCCTATGGCTATTATAGGTATTTATTTCCGGATTGTAAAGCCTCATTTTTCACAAAACAAGAAAGATTCTTATTATATTATTGAGACTTTTTCTCGTTTATTATTGAGTCAGCATTATCCACCCCCAATACACAACCCCTAATCCCCACGAACTCAGAATCCCATACAGGATCACCGGACCCGCGATTGTAAATATTTTGCATCCGACACCAAATACCTGCCCTTCCGCCTTATATTCCAGCGCCGGGGATGCAACTGAATTGGCGAATCCGGTGATCGGAACCAGCACACCAGCCCCAAAAACGCGCGCCAGCTTCTGGAATACATTTGCCCCTGTCAGGATAACGCTGAGCAGAATCAGTCCCAGCATCGTCCAGAGCGCCGCCGTTTTCTCCTCCATGCCTGTCTGAACCAGACAATTTGTGCTGATCTGCGCCGCCAGGCAGATCAGCCCGCCGGAAATGCCCGCCATCAACACATTTTTCCATATACTGTGGACGGGCGTAACCGATTTGACATATGCTTCATATTGATCTTTTCTGGCTTCCATGGTTTCTCCTCTCTCCTACTGTCTTCCAATTCCATATAAGAAATAATACAGCGAACCCGCACATTTCCCCGCCGCAATCGCGAGAAGGAGATATGGCAGCCCCACTGCCAGACGCAGGCGGCGGCTCAGCACCGGCAGGGCTTTCAATGTCTCTGCCAGCGACATGACGAGGCAGCCTACAAAAATACCACAGGAAAGTCCCGCAGCCGCTAGAAGCAGCTGTCCGGAGACATTTCCAAGCATCACCAGAAATCCAGCACCAGCTCCCGTTCTGCCACCGCCTTCTGCTGCCTTCTGCCACAACTCAGCCTCCGGCATTGCTGCTGGCCACGCTATTCTCAGAAAACTCCCGGTCAGCTGTTTCACTTTCTCTGTAAATAAATCCACCACATTTCCAAACAATCCTCCCAGCGCGATAATCGTCTCATACAAGAAGATTTTCCCCTTCGACGCCGTCGCCGTCTTTCCAATCAGGCGCGGATAAACGCCGATGACCACCAGAAAGGCGTAGACTCCTGCTGCCACCGTGCTTCCCGCCGCCAGCCCCGCCAGCAAAAGCAGCGCTTCTTTAAGAAACATCGATGTCATCCTCCTTCCGCTCCTCGTTCTGAATCAGCGTTTTATTGACATTTTCCTCATACAGGCGCATTTCTACCTCCAGCGGCGTCGGATCGAGACTGAATTTCCACGAAGTAAAATGGTTAAAAAACAGCAAAATCCCCACCGGAAGCCCGATCGAATAACCGACCTCCAACGCCGTTGTTCCGTCCGACGCCTGCCCCGTCGTGATCTCATATATTTTCCTGAATACATCCAGCACGTTTGCATCGTTGTTGAATGTCATGATCGCAAATGCCGCCCCGAAAAAGCAAATCAGGCAGACGAACAGCGTCTTGCACCACTGCCAGACAAGCGCCTGACGGCGCGGCGGCTGATAATGAATGACATAGTCCGTCTCCCCCAGATTCTGCACCGATGTCCCCGGAATTTCCCGTTCAATCTGCTGGATAATCTCCATGACGTTTCCAACCAGACGGCTTTCGCGCTGTTTCCCGCCGCCGCGGATCCTCTTCACGATCATCGCACGGCAGCGGCTTTCCACGCTTTTTTCACTGCAATAAACTTCTCCCAGGCTTGCAAGCGGTACATTTTTCTCATGTACCTGCGTGATCTGGCTGAGTTTCAGATAGACCGTCTGTGTCATAATGCTGCCTTCTCCGTCTGTGCCTCCGGTCTCAAAAATGCCTCCGCGCTGTCCCCGGAATGCTGTACGAAGGTTCCGTCAATGTAGACGCTGTCCCGCCCCACTGCCATCAGACACAGACAGAGCGCTGCCACAATCAGAATCATGCATCCGACCCAGATACAGATTCCCATCTTTTTTTTCATTGTCACTTTCACATTTCCCGTCATTTTTTTCCATCCTTCCTGTGTATTCTGGAAACTCCAAAAGTTCCTGTATCCAGTAGTATGGCTGTCTTTCAATGGAGTATGCACATTCATATATTCTGAATTATGAGCCTGTCTTTTTTCTCATGTTTCTTCCAGCTTTGCGCGCATCTGCCCTAATATTTTCCGCTCGATCCGCGACACCTGTACTTGTGAAATGCCGAGCTGCGCCGCGATCTGAGTCTGTGTCTGATCATAAAAATAGTGCCGCACAATGATCTCCCGCTGCCGTCCATTGAGCATTTTCAGCAAATCTTCTAATAAAATTTTCATTATTACCACGAGCAATACATCTTCTTTCTACTTCTTACCAGTTATTAATATTGGGGTAAGCAATAGAATATTTAATATTATGTTTATCAAAATAGTCAAAGTGTTCTGGCTTTAACTGAACTAGAACAACATCATATTTTTTTACTGCTTCATTAATAGCATCATAATAGTTTTGAGGCCTCAAAGGATTTAATTCTCTTTTTGTACCTTTTTGTTTTTCAACAGGTATATCATTTTTCATTATATTTTTATATGGACTTGATTCTAAATCTTTGATGTTATTATATTTTTTACCTAATATACTTTTACCACAAGTAGCAAATCCAGCGATTATAATTCCCATTTAATATACACCTCATTTCATTTCATTAACATTAATTACATTTATACCATTACTTTTTAAAAAATTTACTGTATCTTCCAAATCTTCTATATATAATACTTCATCTAAATTACATTTATTTAACTTTGATATAATCTTTATACCATCAAGTTTTAATTCTTGTGTTCCTGCTGATATTAGTTCAATATCAGCACCATATTGTGTATTAATAAAATCTTGTTTTGCTTTAAAATGAAATGAAAATTTCATTCCTGATAAACAATACATTTTAATATTTTTGTTTCTTAATTCTTGAATTAATTTATATAAAGCTTCAGATCTATCACATGGTTCAATATCTATATAAAAATTACTAGGATTTTGATAAGCATTTGCATAATAGTTTAATCTTTTATCTACATTTTCATTACGATGCTTAACAAAATCTTTATCTCTATGAACTGCTAGTGTTCCATCATAATCAAATATAACAACTTTTATATTATCTAAATTTAAATTACTTATCACTATTCTATCACCTCAAATCTATTAAAATTATAACATTATTCAATATTTTATTGAACAAATTCACTAAAAAATATTGAAATATTAATTTATGGTATATTATTAGTAGTGAGTGATATTTATCACATCATAGCAAAAATGTTGTAGATATCTACGACACTTTCCCAATCGAAATGATTACTCACACCACACTTTTATGTGAGTTTTATTTTTATAGAACATTCTCAATTGTTGATATGAGATTTCTCATATATGAAAGAAAGATTAACAAATGAAAACAACCTACTTATTTATAAACATTAGTAGGTTTTATATATTATTTTTATTTACTAAATATTACTTACGTTTTAAACACCAAATTAGTAAAATTAATCTTAAAAACATTCCTGTTCCTGCTATATTCCCTTTGTATGATAGTTTTTTAGATATAATCAAAAGATGAAATTGAATATCTTGGTAATGAGGTGATTACTGAAATAATAACTATAAAGAATGTTATTGTAATTGATGTTTTTTTAAATTCTGTAATATTACCAAACATTTCTTTTTCAGAACCTAATTAATAAATATATTATTTTTTTCTATACAATTAAGATGTTCGGAATCTTCAAGTAAATTTATTTTATTATCAATGAATGTATTACCTGTTAAAACTATGTTTTTACACTCTTTAGAATTATTATTTATAATTTTATCTTCATTTCCAATGCAAAATGCAGCTTTCTTAGAACTTTTTATAATATTACCATTAAACATTATATTTCTAGCCCCATAATCTACATATAATCCGCCATTATTGTTATATATATTATTAGCTGAAACTAAAACTGTGTCTCCTCCGCGGATACCAATAGCATAATGTCTACAATCTCTAACTATGTTATTAGAAATTATTTGACCTTTAGGAAAGTTTTCTTTATTATGAAAGATCCCCTGATCTTCTAGAAATATTCCAAAATGTCCACAGGATACACAGATACAATTTCTAATAACATAATTTTCGTTTTCCCACAAACCAGTTCCTATTCCAATTCCAGCGCCTCCATTGCCACCATAATTCCAAGACCTTCCTCCTTCATAAATATACACTGAATCAATAACAACATTATCTAACATGTCTATTCCTAAAGCTGTTGAAGGAGTTGAAATAAGTCGCAAATCTCTAAAAACACAATCTCTAATCCCACTATAATAAAATGCTTTACCTCTATGTGTATATTGATTTAAACTTGCCTCAGACATATCGATTGTAAAATTTTTAGCATTTGCAGAATGTAATATTTCTTTTGAAAATTCACTATTGTGGCAAAACAAAGCTGATCCTTTTTCTGTGTTTCCAATAACTTTTAAAACAGTATCTGCTAAAGATTCACCAACTAGAGATACATTAGATTTCATTTCACAAATTGCTGTTATATTTTTAGTCATATCCCATGAACTTTTGGCAGAATCAAAAATATAAACTCCTATAGGAATAAATATGACTCCTCCCCCATTGTTATGTACCAAATTTATAAGTGTTTGTAACTCTTTTGAATTATCTTTATTTTTTGGATTTAATCCATAATCTATTGCATTATATATCTTTTTATTTTCTTCTAATTTCTTTTTATAGTTATCAGCCATCTCTATAGCATTCATATTCTTCACCTATCCTTGTTGTTGTAACGCATACATTATAATTCTTCCCTCTTCATCGGTCATGCTTCCTTGCGAAACTCTTTCTTTAACACCAGTTGCAATTTTCTTTTTAGCATCGCCTTTTAAACTATAGCCTCCATTTGCCCATTTAAACAATTCTTTATTAACATGACTTGTCCAATTATATTTTGAATAAAGATTACTTAAGTCTTCCTTACTATAATTGGTTAAATCTAATCCATCATTGCCACCATCTTTCCCGGTTAATGTTTCATAATAATTTTTTTGTGCATTTATGCTAGCCCATTTTTGAGCATTAGCAATAGCATCTTGTTCTCTTTGATATGCCATTTCTTGTTCCCATCTTTGTTGTTCTAATCTTTGTTGCTCTTTCTGATATGCCATATTCTCATTGTATTGTCTAATTTTCTCGGCAGTTTCATTTTCATAATTAATTTGACTTTCAACATCTTTATATCTGTTGTAATAATTATTATTAATCGTATTATTCCAATTCAATCTATTATTTTCCTGATCTGATTTATAATTGAATCCCTCTAATGCAATATTTAATTTATCTTGTAATGC
>OIWU01004096.1_pt1 | contig 10674 bp, 10 predicted proteins | sample 1587711 | NCBI WGS metagenome assembly OIWU01 (sample SAMEA3888909, study PRJEB22519) | human gut metagenome | biome: human gut; feature: human-associated habitat; material: faeces | place: Denmark | collected 2010 | reverse complement strand
CAGCATCCGCTGTCTGTGCGCTGGGGCTTGCGGGTGAAACCGCATATCCCCGCCTTTCCCCGCTGGACGGCAACGCCAGCTACCGGAACTTCATCATTGACGCAATCTTCCGCCTCACGCCCGAGGCGCTGGAACAAGGAGCAAAGTATGAACTGCGATAGATCTCAACTGCTGCTCTACGCCGTGACCGACCGCGCCTGGGTCGGGCGGCAGAGCCTCTACGAACAGGTGGAGTCCGCGCTGCGCGGCGGCGCGACCATGGTCCAGCTCCGCGAAAAGCAGCTGGACGCGGAGGGCATCCTCCGCGAGGCGCGCGAACTGGCGCATCTCTGCAAACAATATGGCGTGCCGTTCATTCTGAACGACAACGTCGACCTCGCCCTCGCCTGCGGCGCGGACGGCGTCCACGTCGGGCAGGATGACCTCGCCGCGGCGGAGGCCCGGCGGAAGCTCGGCCCGGACAAGATCGTCGGCGTCTCGGCGCACAATGTTGCAGAGGCGCTTGCCGCCGTGCGGGACGGGGCGGACTATCTCGGCTCCGGCGCAGTTTTCGGCTCAACAACGAAGACGAATGTTCACACCCTCCCACATGAGACCCTGCAGGACATCTGCCGGGCAGTCGACATCCCGGTCGTCGCCATCGGCGGCATCACGAAGGACAATCTGCCGCAGCTCGCCGGGACCGGGATTGACGGCGTTGCACTGGTCAGCGCGATCTTCGCCGCACCGGACATCGAGGCAGAATGCCGCGCGCTGCGCGCGCTGACCCTGCAAACCATCCGCGCATAACCACAGGAACTCTGCCCGGCAAAGGCCGGACATTTCCGGCGGCAGACTGGGGGCACCACTCTCTGTCGCCCGGCGGCGGCACGCCTGATCGACACAGGGCCGTGCGGCGCTGCCCAATAAAAATAATGCTGAAGCGAAAGGAGAACAACATGAAAACAGCATTATCGATCGCTGGCAGTGATTGCAGCGGAGGCGCCGGTATTCAGGCCGATCTGAAAACGATGACCATGAACGGCGTCTATGCCATGAGCGCGATCACCGCGCTGACCGCACAGAACACCACCGGCGTATCCGGGATCACAGAATGCAGCCCGGAATTTTTGAAGCAGCAGATCGACATGATCTTCACCGACATCCGGCCGGACGCCGTGAAGATCGGCATGGTGGCAAGCGCCGCGCTCATTGAGACGATCGCAGAGCGGCTGCGCTTCTATCAGGCGCAGAACATCGTCGTCGACCCCGTGATGGTCGCGACGTCTGGCGCGCGGCTCATCGCTAAAGACGCCGTAGAAACGCTCCGGCGCGCGCTGCTCCCGCTGGCGACGGTCATCACGCCGAATATCCCCGAGGCTGAGATCCTCTCCGGCCTCGAGATCCACGACGAAGCGGACATGGCCGCCGCCGCGAGGGCCATCGCGGATGCCTACGGCTGCGCCGTGCTGCTCAAGGGCGGGCACCGCGTGAACGACGCGAACGACCTGCTCCGCGCGGACGACCGGGACACCTGGTTCCGCGGCCGCCGCATCGATAACCCGAACACCCACGGCACAGGCTGCACGCTCTCGTCTGCCATCGCGGCGAATCTCGCCAAGGGCTATGCGCTGGACGAAGCCATCCGCCGCGCGAAGGAGTATCTCTCCGGCGCGCTTGCGGCGATGCTCGACCTTGGTAAAGGCAGCGGCCCGATGGACCACGCATTCTGCCTGCCGGAAGCATATCAAAAGGAGGCGCAGTAAGATGCAGAAAAAATGGACTTCTGTCTTTGAAAACGGCCTGATCTGGTTCGGCGCGGGCGTTTCGCTCGCGGAGATCCTCACGGGCACCTATTTTGCCCCGCTCGGCTTTGGCAAGGGCCTGCTCGCCATCCTCGTCGGCCACGTCATCGGCTGCCTGATGCTCTTCTTCGCCGGCCTCATCGGCGGCAAGACGCGCAAGAGCGCCATGGAGACGACCAAAATGAGCTTCGGCAGCCGGGGCGGCCTGCTGTTCTCCATTCTCAACATCGTCCAGCTCGTCGGCTGGACCGGCATTATGATCTACGACGGCGCGCTCGCCGCGAACGGCGTGCTCGGCCTTGGAAACTGGGTCTGGTGCGTGCTGATCGGCGCACTCATCATCGTCTGGATCCTCGTCGGCATTGAAAATCTCGGCAAGGTCAACACCGTCGCGATGGCGGCGCTGTTCCTGCTGACGATCGTGTTGAGCGTCGTCATCTTCCGCAGCGGCGCCATCCATTCCGTCTCCGGCGAGGGCATGACGTTCGGCGCGGCGGTGGAACTCTCGGTGGCGATGCCGCTCTCGTGGCTGCCGCTGATCAGCGACTATACCATGCACGCCGAAAAGCCCGCGCGCGCCACGGCGGCCAGCGCCGTGATCTACGGCCTCGTCAGCTGCTGGATGTATGTCATCGGCATGGGCGCAGCCATCATTACCGGCGAGAGCGACATCGCGGCGATCATGCTCAAGGCCGGGCTCGGCATCGCGGGTCTGCTCATCATCGTGTTCTCCACGGTCACGACGACCTTCCTCGACGCCTATTCCGCGGGCGTTTCGTCCGAATCTGTCTCGCCGAAGCTGCGCGGCAAGTGGGCCGCCGTGGTGGTGACGGTGATCGGCGTTGTGGGCGCGATCTGCCTGCCGATGGAGGACATCACAGACTTCCTCTACCTCATCGGTTCCGTCTTCGCGCCGATGATCGCGATCCAGATCGCAGATTTCTTCCTGCTCAAGGCCGCGCCCTGTAAAAAAGCGTTCAGCGCGAAAAACCTGATTATATGGGTGATCGGCTTCGCGGCCTATCGGCTGCTGATGCACGTGGACTTCGTCCTCGGAAACACGCTGCCCGATATGGTCCTTACCATCCTCCTCTGCCTCGCAGCAAATAAATTGTTTCCCGCGAAGGAAAGGGTCTAAACTCTGAAAAACACGCGTCTTGGGGAATTGGCCCGGGGCGCGTGTTTTGATCCGAACCGGGCTCAAAACTTCCTCTTGTGCGGCCGCTTCGCGTATGATATAATGCAATCGTAATCACAATTAAAATTCGAAAGGATGTGATCCGCCTGCCGCCAAAGGGAAAACAGCCCGCGGGCCTGCTGACGCAGCAGAAGGTGCTGCGCGCGGCCGTGGCACAGTTTCTGGAAAAGGGCTACACCCGGACCACGACCGCAGACATCACGAAGGCCGCCGGCATCCAGCAGAGCTCATTCTTCCACGTCTTCCCCAACAAAGAGGCCCTGCTGCTCGAGCTGGTGCGGCGCATGTTCGGCGGTCAGTTTGACCTGGCCGCGCAGCACAGCGACACGGACGACCCGGTCTTTCTGTACGCGCTGGAGACCGCGCTGCAGCTCCATATCGCGGAGCTGACGGAGCCGCTGCGGGAGCTGTACGTCATGGGCTACACGCTGCCGACGACCGCCGATTATATCTACCGCAGCACGGCGAAGCGCCTGCAGGCCATCTTCGGCAGCTATCTGCCGGAGGCGCAGCCGAAGGATTTTTTCGAGATGGAGATCGCGTCCGCCGGGATCATGCGGGGCTTTATGGCGGTCCCCTGCGACCTGTATTTCACGATGGAGGCCAAGATCACGCGGTTTCTGGACTGTGCGCTGAAGCTCTACGACGTTCCGGCAGAACAGCGCGCCGCGATGACCGCGCGGGTCCTGCGGCTCGATCTGCACAGGATGGCCGCAGACATGATCCGAAACACCGTTCAGCAGGCGGAGCAGGGCTTTGCGGCCCTGACGGAGCCGCCGCGAAACAGCCAAATGGAGGTATTACCATGAAAAAACGCTTGTTCAGCATTCTGCTCGCCCTGGCGCTCTGCCTGACGCTGCTGCCTGCAGCTGCGCTGGCCGATACCTTGAAGCTGCCCGCATTGCTGGAGATTCACGGGAAAGACGCGGCATCCATCCCCGGCACGGCGCAGTATTCTGTCTATGGAAAGCTCACCGAAAACGAATACCTTCCTCTGAAGGACAATCTCATCCACTGGAGCATTGAAAACGCCCCGGTAACAGGCGTCAGCATTGATGAGCATAGCGGCATGCTGACCATATCGGAAGCAACCGCATCTGGAACAGTCACGATTCGCGTCACCTATGGCGACCCGTCCGGCGAACACGTATCTGCAAGCAAGTTGGTCACGCTCACCGGCGCAGAAGCCCCCGCCGCGCTCACGATCACTGGGAAGCCAGACTCTGTCATCTACGGCGACACGTTCACGCTGACGGCCACAGTTGAACAGGCCGAAGCGGGCGGAAGCTGGCGCTGGGAGAGCAGCGAGGGCGGCTTGTTCGAACTCACCGCGCAGAGCGGCGGCCCCAGCATTCTTGCGCTTTCTGCGACTGAGCATGTCACCGATACCTGCACCGTCAAGGCGCTCAAGCCCGGTTCCGCCAAGATCACGGCGACCTATATTTACAATGATACACCGGTCAGCAGCAGCGTGGAGATCCGAGCTGACCGCCGCCCGCTCACGGTCAAAGCGGACGACAAAACCATGACCGCGGGCGATGCGCTCCCGGAATTCACGATCCGCTATACCGGCTTCGCCGACGGCAATGACGCAGACACGGTCTTCGAGACCAAAGCCGCGGCATCCGCCGAGACCGACGGCAAAACGGCCGGCAGCTATGCGATCGCTGTCACTGCGCCGACGCTCCGCAGCGCTTGGGCCGAATATTACGAGATCCGCACGGAAAACGGCACGCTGACCGTCACCGCACCGTCCTCGGGCGGCAGCTCCGGCGGCTCGTCCTCCGGCAGCTCCGGCGTCAAAACAGAGGTCACCCAAAACGCCGATGGCTCCACCACCCGGACTGAGACCCGCGCAGACGGCACCGTCACAGTCACGACCACCTATCCGGACGGCAGCACCGTCAAAACCGTGACGCGGCCGGACGGCAGCTCCACCACCGAACGCCGCAGCCCCGACGGCTCCGTCGGTACGCTCCGGAAGGACGCCAACGGCCAGACCACCGGCAGCGCCAGGGTCAGCGAAAAGGCGCTCGAGGACGCGAAGAAAAACGATTCCGCAGTCAAGATCCCGCTGGAGGTCGCGGGCGCGTCCAACAGCACCAGCGCGGCCACCATCCGCATTGACCTGCCGAACGGTGCGGGCGAGACAAAGGTCGAGATCCCCGTCAGCGGCATGAGCTCCGGCATGGTCATCGTCATCGTCCACGAGGACGGCACAGAAGAGATCCTCAAAACCTGCAAGTCTACGGAAGATGGCCTCCAATTCTCCGCGACCGACGGCATGCAGATCAAGGTCATCGACAATTCCAAGGATTTCTCAGATTCCCGGGATCACTGGTCAAAAGACGGTATAAACTATGTCAGCGCCCGCGATCTGCTCGTGGGCACCGGCGGCGGCAATTTTGGCGTCAACCAGCCCACGTCCCGCGGCACGATCGACACGATCCTGGCCCGTCTGGCCGGCGTGGATACCACGCCGAGTGACGGCGGGAAGTGGTATGAGGTCGGCGTCAACTGGGCCAAGATGAACGGCATCACCGACGGCACAGATCCCACCAGCACCGTCTCCCGCGAGGAGCTTGCAGCGATGCTCTACCGCTTCTCCGGCTCGCCCAAAGTGAGCGGCAATCTGCTCTTCCGCGACGTGGGTCAGATCAGTCCCTACGCGCAGGACGCGATGCTCTGGGCCGTGCAGAACAATATCCTCAACGGCGTCGGCAATGCGCACATCGCCCCGGGCGCCACGGCCACCCGCGCACAGGTCGCGGCCATAATGGCCAGATACCTGCAAAACCTGAGCTGAGTATCACACGCAATACGCCGCCCCGTGCATCGCACGGGGCGGCGTTCTCCTTTCGCGCAGCGTTTTTCAATGACATCTCCATCATGACATCAAACCCGGCAGTTGTGAATAGAAAACAGGCCGCCGTGCAAAAAAAACGACACAGGCACCGGCCGCGCCCGGTGCCTGTGCTGGAAAGAATGGAAAGAGATCAGAAGAGAGACTTCATTGCCTCATACAAGCCATTGGCGTCCATGCCGTTGCGGGCATAGAGGAATTCGGGATTCGCGATCGGGACGAAATGGTCCGGGCAGCCGCGGCTGAGCAGCTTGCAGGCGATGCCGGCCTCTGCAATGCACGAGCCGACCAGCTGACCAAGCCCGCCCATCAGGTTATGGTCCTGTGCGGCGACAATGCGGCCAGTCCTGGCGGCGTCGATGACAGCCTGCTTGTCGAGCGGTTTGATCGTGAACATATCGACGACACGGATCTCCTTGCCAAGCTCGTTATGGATCCGCTTGGCAGCCTCCATGGCGAAATGGACCATAATACCGCTGCAGATGAACGCGCCGTCGTCGCCCTCGCGCGGGATCATCGCCTTGCCGATCTCATATTTCGCGTTCTCGGGATAGAGCGAGCTCGCCGCTTCACGGCCGAGGCGGATGTAGACGGGGCATTCAGATCCATCGCCGCTTCGAGCAGCTTTGCGATCTGGAACGGGTCGCCCGGCTCGAGAACCGTCATGTTGTTGCAGGCAACCATGAGCGCGGAGTCCTCCAGCGCGCAGTGCGTGCAGCCGGAAGCACCGTTGGAATACCCGGCGCCATTGCCGATGATGACGACCGGCAGCTTGGAATAGCAGATGTCGGTACGCACCTGCTCATAGCAGCGCATCGATGCGAACGGCGCGAACGCGAACGCCAGCGGGCGGAAGCCCTCATGTGCCAGGCCGGCCGAAACGCTCATCAGGTTCTGCTCCGCAATGCCGACATTATAGCAGCGGTCAGGATATTTTTCCTTGAATGCCTGGATGCGGGAAGAGGTGTCGACGTCGGCGGTCAGGACGAGCATATCGTCATGCTTGTCGCCGAGCTCTGCCAGGCACTTTCCGACGGCATCGCGGGCACTGGTCATAAAGGTCATATTCAGGGTCATGTTCATTTCGCCCTGGAGCAGCTTGTCCTGCGCGTCACTCATGCTTCAGCACCCCACTTTCTTTCGTATGCTTCCGTGATCTCGGCCTTTGCCTGCTTCCAGTCTGCCTCGTTGAGGCAGCCGGCGTGCCAGGAGACCTGATTTTCCATAAAGCTGACGCCGTGGCCCTTGACGGTCTTGCCGATGATAACGGTCGGGACGTCGCTGTCCGGTGCGGGCAGGGCGTCGATCGCATCGAGGATCGCGTTCATGTCATGGCCGTCGAGCGTGACGACGTTCCAGCCGAAGGCGCGCCACTTGTCCGCGAACGGTTCCAGCGACATGAATTCCTCGGTCGGGCCGTCGAAGGACATCCCGTTGCGGTCGATGAAGACGACCAGATTGCCGAGCTTGTACTGATGGGCAAACATAGCCGCCTCCCAGATGGAGCCTTCGCCGCATTCGCCGTCGCCGACGACGGTAAACACGCGGCTGCCGGAGCCCTTGCGCTTGAGCGCGGCGGCCATGCCGCCGGCGACCGGGAAGCCGTGGCCGAGAGAGCCAGTGGACACGTCGACATAGGGGTTGGCCAGGTTGCACGAGTGCATACCGAAGCGGCCAAAGTCGGTTGCATATTCTTTGTAAATATCGCCGACGTCATAGCAGCCAATGGCCGCCTGGCTGAAGGAGGTGACGGCTGCCGCATGGCCCTTGGACAGGACGAAGCGGTCGCGGCCCTCCCAGTGGGGATCCTTGACGTCGTAATGGATCGCATACTGCCAGATGGCAGTCATCATATCGCAGGCGGACAGGTCGCCGCCGATATGGATCAGCGTCTGATGCGCCAGATCCAGAAGCCGGATCTTCGTCGTCAGAGCCGCTTTTTCCATGCGATGGACTAAGGCTTTCTCTGCCATGAGAGTACTCCTTTCAAATGTTAGGATAGCAATGGATCATTCGGCGCGTTCCTTGAGCTTGGCAAGGATCTCATAATAGCGCTCCCGGTTGAGCTTGTAGAACAGGAACACGATGCCGACGACGATGCCGATCACGCCGGGAGCCCAGGTGAAGAAGCCGTTGATCCAGAAGAGGACCTGCTCGTTCTGCGTCTGGTTGGCCGCGAAGCCGAGCGCCGCGAGGACCGCGCCGACACCAGCCGTGGAGATGGTCATGCCGAGCTTGTTCGCAAAGTGGCAGAGCGAGACGGCAAAGGCCGAGGCGCGGATGCCGGTCTTATACTGGCCGACTTCGATCGTATCCAGCATGCAGGCGTAGACCGCAGCCATGATCAGGCCGTTGAAGTAGCCGCTGACACCGGCGAAGATGTAGAACAGCAGGGGGTTCGTTCCAGCATTGATGAAGTTCATCGCGACATACAGCGCACCGGAGCCGATCGCGCCGAGCGCGACGATCCGTCCCTTGTTGCCGCACTTTTCCATGAGGATCGGCGCGGTGAAGGGCCCAGCGATACCGCAGCCGATGGCGATAAGGTTATAGATGGTGAAGAGGTTGGTGTTGCCGGCGTAGTAGGTGAAGTAGTACATCATGACGCCGCTGCGGCCGTACATATAGATGCCGCAGACAAACTGACCGAACATGACCATGAGCAGCGGACCGTTCTGAATGACGAAGTGCCACAGATCCTTTGCGGGGAGCTTGGTGCTCTTCTGCGGCTCGACCACTTCCTTGGAGTTGCGGTAGAGCAGAACGGCGAACAGCAGGCCGGGAACGGTGAAGATGATGGCCGCGGTGAAGTACGCCTTATCCTGTGCCATGCCGCGGGACATCAGCAGGTTGATGAGCGGCAGCCAGAGGACCGTCAAGAGCCAGAACAGCAGCTGCGACGGGCCGAGGCGATAGCCGTAAAGGGAGCCCCGGTCGTCGGTATTCTGCGTCATTGCACCGCCGAGCGAGCCGTAGGCAATGTGATAGGCGGTGAAGAAGACCATGTAAAGGCAGTAGACGATGGAGACAACGGTGATCTTGGCAGAGGTCGACCAGTGGCCGATCGGCAGCCAGAGCAGGATGTTTGACAGCGCAAACGGGATCATCATCCGAATCAGCCATGGGCGGTAAACACCCCTGGGCGAACGGCTCTTATCGATGATGACGCCGATGACGGGGTCATTGATGGCATCCCAAAGCTTGGACAGGGACATGATGGCGGTATGCCTCCGCAGACTACCACATAGGAAAACACTCATGCTCGCTTTGGAACGCAAACCACAGCGGATAAAACAGCGGTTTTTCCACCCTAATCTCAACATCCTTGATGGGGTTCACTTGGGTATAGAAAAAGGCGACTGTTTTTCAACAATCGCCTTGAATTTGAGGACTGAATATGAAGTTACAAGCAAGAAATTTTGTTGTCCGAAATCCAGAAACCATTGATATTACTATGTTTTTCAAAAAGTTCTGTATCGCCACTCGCACCATTTACCTTTTGCGCCAACAATGTGCCCGGGCCGGATCCGGTCCGGGCGATGGATATGGCGCACCGCTGCGGCTTCCGCACGATCGAGCTGTCCGCCATCGACGGGATCAGCGAGCAGATCGTGGCGGAGCGCGTTTGCCCGCGCTACGTCTCGGAGAGCGCACGGGAACTGGACAAGCACGGCCTGCGCTGCACGGCCGTTTCGGCCCACTGCGATATGACGGACGAGGCGCAGTTTGCGCGGCTGCTGAAAAAGATCGAGTTTGCCGGCGAGATCGGCGCGAAAACGGTCAATACGCGCTGCGGCCCGAAAGCACGATATGCCGTATTTCTGGACCATGTCCGCCGGGCGGCGGAGCTGGCGGAGCGCTATGGGATGCGGCTGGGGCTGGAATCTTACGGCGACATTGCGGGACCGGCGCGGGAATGCGGGCCGGTGTTCGCGGAATTGAAAGCGCTTCCGAATGTGGAATATACGTATGATCCCGGAAATACATATCGCTATTACCGCGGGCAGATCCGGCTGGACGAGGATCTGCAGAATGCGTCTGTTCCGGTCACATATCTGCACATGAAGGACGGGAGCATCCATGACGGCTTCATCTGGAACGAGCCGATCGGTCAGGGTGTCTTTCCGTATCCGGCGATGTTTGCCGCGCTGGAACAGCAGACCGAAACGCTTCCCTGCGCGCTGGAAATGCCGATGAGCTTCTGCGTCAGGGTGGAGGATCTGTCCTTCCGGTTTTTGGAGCCGGCGGAGGAGACGATCTATACGCAGATCATGCAGTCGGTCGAATATGTCGGGCGGCTGGTGAGGATCTGCTATGAATGAGGCGACAAGCCGGCTGTGCAATGTGGACAGACAATTTTTGCAATAGATGGTCGCGGCCGGGGCGGATGTAAGATCCGTTCCGGCGCCTTTCTACTTGCAGATTTCCGCAAGATCCTGTATAATTAAGGAAAAGCAGTGAAGGGAGGCGGCGGAATGACCGCAGACGAGGCCTTATACCGCCGCTATCTGGACGGCGACGACGATGGGCTGGACGCTCTGATGAAAAAATACGGTGATCCTCTGACGCTGTATATCGACGGCTACCTGCACGACGCCCACGAGGCCGAGGAGCTGATGCTGGACGTCTTTGCCTATCTGTTCACGAAAAAGCCGCGCATCCGGGACGGCGGCTTTAAGGCGTACCTCTATAAAGCGGCGCGGCATACGGCGCTGCGCCGCAAGAGCAAACGTATGCTCCTGTTCAGTCTGGACGGGCTGGCGAATGAGCCGGACGGGCAGCTGCTGGCGGAAGAGGTCGTCCGGACGGCGGAACGGAATCGCATCCTG
>OIWU01004095.1_pt1 | contig 10676 bp, 4 predicted proteins | sample 1587711 | NCBI WGS metagenome assembly OIWU01 (sample SAMEA3888909, study PRJEB22519) | human gut metagenome | biome: human gut; feature: human-associated habitat; material: faeces | place: Denmark | collected 2010 | reverse complement strand
CTCCTAAGAAGATGGGTGCTCAAACTGCCGAAGCAAATATCAATGCCGGTATTGCTGCTGCTCAACAAATTGTGGGCTTCTTGAAAGATGGTTGCGAGAAATTTAGAGTAAACAAGTAAGATTCTGAATAAGTCTGCCGGATTTTTCAGGATAACTATGGTAGTATCTGAATAAAAACAATCCGTTGCAGAATGTCTTTTTTAGAAATAAGTAGTATATTTGAGCCACAGATTTTCAAGAAGTCTGTGGCTTTAATTTTTTACATATAAAATACTAATATCATGGCAATAATCAAACCTTTCAAGGGCATTCGTCCTCCGCAAAACCTCGTAGAACAGGTCGCTTCACGTCCTTATGATGTACTGAACTCTGAAGAAGCCCGCGCAGAAGCGGAAGGTAACGAAAAGTCTCTTTATCATATTATTAAACCGGAAATAGATTTCCCTGTTGGTATGGATGAACACGACGAACGGGTGTATGCTAAAGCTGCCGAGAATTTCCAACTGTTTCAGGACAAAGGCTGGTTGGTGCAGGATAATAAGGAAAACTATTATATCTATGCCCAGACGATGAACGGGAAAACGCAATACGGATTGGTGGTCGGTGCTTATGTTCCCGATTATATGAATGGTATTATCAAAAAGCATGAGCTTACCCGTCGTGATAAGGAAGAGGATCGTATGAAACATGTACGTGTGAACAACGCAAACATTGAGCCTGTTTTCTTTGCTTATCCTGATAATGAGAAGCTGGATGTTATTATAAAGAAATATACAGCAAACAAGCCGGTTTATGACTTTATCGCTCCGGGTGATGGCTTTGGACATACTTTCTGGATTGTCGACCAGGATGCAGATATTGCTACCATTACTGCCGAATTTGCTAAAATGCCTGCTCTTTATATTGCTGACGGGCATCACCGTTCTGCCGCTGCTGCATTGGTGGGAGCAGAGAAAGCAAAGCAAAATCCGAATCATCGTGGTGATGAAGAATATAATTACTTCATGGCTGTTTGCTTCCCTGCAAACCAGCTAACCATCATCGATTATAATCGTGTAGTGAAAGATCTCAATGGTTTGACTCCCGAGCAATTCCTGGCTGCACTTGATAAAAACTTTATAGTAGAAGAGAAGGGTGCGGATATCTATAAACCATCCGGCTTACATAATTTTTCACTCTATTTGGGTGGTAAATGGTACAGCTTGACTGCTAAGGCCGGTACGTATAATGATAACGACCCTATTGGTGTGCTTGATGTTACAATCTCTTCCAACTTGATTTTGGATGAAGTTTTAGGTATAAAGGATCTGCGTTCTGATAAACGTATTGATTTTGTCGGTGGTATCCGTGGATTGGGAGAGCTCAAGAAGCGTGTGGATAGCGGTGAAATGAAAGTGGCTTTGGCTCTCTATCCCGTATCTATGAAACAGTTGATGGATATTGCAGATACAGGCAATATTATGCCGCCGAAGACTACTTGGTTTGAACCGAAACTTCGTTCGGGATTGGTTATTCATAAACTGAGCTGATCCATAGTGGAACACGGACAGAAAGAACAAACCTGCATTTCCCTTTCTGTCCGTGTCCGTTCAATCATTTCATATAATTTTTCAGCTGCTACAGGTGATATAAATTCTTTTATATTTGTTGATTAGGTATAATTAAAATAAATAGATGTCAGAGTGAAAGAATAAAGCATTTTTCCTTTGTTTATTGCTGACAAATATCTAATTTCGCGCCGATTTTAAAGCGTGTAATAAAAACGATGATTAACAACAAGACTAAAGGATTTCTCCTTGGGGCAATCGCAGCAGCCAGCTACGGCATGAACCCACTGTTCACCCTTCCTCTTTATAGTGCAGGAATGAGCGTAGACTCGGTATTATTTTATCGCTATGCACTGGCTATAGTTGTACTAGGTATCATGATGAAGATGCAAAAGCAATCTTTTGCCATTAAGAAAGCGGATGTGCTGCCACTTTGCATCATGGGGCTGTTGTTCTCATTCTCTTCCCTGTTTCTCTTTATGAGTTATAACTACATGGATGCCGGTATCGCATCCACCATACTGTTTGTCTACCCGGTACTGGTAGCTATTATTATGGCTGTAGTATTTAAGGAAAAAGTATCGCCGGTCACTATGTTTTCCATAGCGCTGGCCTTTGTGGGAATTTCCTTGCTCTGTAAAAGTCCGGGAGGACAGACACTCAGCCTGGTCGGGATTACTTTTGTCTTTTTATCATCCTTGTCTTATGCTATCTATATAGTTGGCGTAAACCGTTCTTCCCTGAAGGATATGCCTATAGCCAAGCTTACTTTCTATGTCCTGCTTTTCGGCCTGTCTGTTTATGTGGTGCGATTGAAGTTCTGTACAGGATTGCAGCCTATCCCTACACCCTTGTTATGGGTGAACGCAGTTTCACTGGCTGTTTTTCCTACTGTTATTTCGTTGGTGACCATGACAAAGGCCATACACTACATTGGTTCCACCCCCACTGCTATTCTGGGTGCTTTGGAGCCTGTTACAGCTTTATTCTTCGGAGTACTGATTTTTGGAGAGCAGCTGACACCGCGCATTATTCTGGGCATTTTGATGGTGATTACTGCCGTAACTCTGATTATAGGAGGAAAAACATTGCTGAAAAAAAGCAAGATTCGGTTAAGGCATACTGGCAGATAAAGTCGGATTTTGTATCTTTGCCCTTGCAATTATAAATTTTCCACTATGAAAAAACAACTGATGCAATGGGCAGGAGTGGGAATGTGGATGGTATTGGGGCTGTCCGCATGTTCCCCTACAAAAACAGAAATTGGAAATCTGAATGTCATTCCGCAGCCCCAAGAAGTAAGTCAAGACATTCAAGCCCACCCTTTTGTTATTAATCCGCAAACCGGTATTGTTTATCCGGAAGGCAATGAAAAGTTGCAACGGACGGCAGAATTTTTAGCTTCCTATATTAAAGAGGCAACGGGAATTACTGTCCGGACAACAACTGAAGCCGCAAGGAAGAACTCCATCATTTTGGCGGTTGACGGTTCCATTACCAACAAAGAGGGGTATCAACTGGAGGTAACTTCTGAAAACATCCATTTGAATGGAGGAAGTGAGTCGGGAGTATTTTATGGAATACAAACGCTCTACAAGGCTTTGCCGTTGACCAAAAACAAACAGGTATCCGCTGCCATCCCGGTGGGAACTGTTAATGACTATCCTCGTTTCGGTTATCGTGGTTTCATGGTAGACGTGGGCCGCCATTATTTTCCGGTTTCTTATCTGAAACAAATCATTGATATGCTGGCACTGCACAATATCAATTATTTTCATTGGCATCTGACCGAAGACCAAGGCTGGAGAATTGAAATCAAGAAATATCCCAAACTTACGGAAATAGGTTCGATGCGTCCGCGTACATTGATTGACCGTGAAACCCAGACCTACGATGAAACTCCTCATAGCGGTTTTTATACACAGGAAGAAGCAAAAGAAATTGTCAAGTATGCCGCTGACCGTTTTATTACTGTAATCCCCGAAGTTGACCTTCCGGGACATATGATGGGAGCTTTGGTTTCCTATCCGGAATTAGGTTGTACGGGAGGTCCATACGAGATTCCTTGTAAATGGGGGGTATTCCCTGATGTGCTGTGTGGAGGAAACGACCGGACTTTACAGTTCGCCAAAGATGTATTGAATGAAATAATGGATATCTTTCCATCTCCTTATATCCATATTGGTGGGGATGAATGTCCGAAAGTACGTTGGGAAAAATGCCCTGTATGTCAAGCTAAAATTCGGGAACTGGGTTTGAAAGATACACCAAAACATAGCAAGGAGAACCAATTACAGACCTATTTCATGTCCGAGGTAGGCAAAGTTATCAATGACAGAGGGCGTAAAATGCTGGGCTGGGATGAGATGTTGGAGGGAGGATTGGCTCCAGGTGCCACAGTGATGTCATGGACCGGTGTCAAAGGTGGTATCGAAGCCGCCCGTCTGCACCATGATGCGATTATGACTCCTATTCAGTATCTTTATTTCAGCAATCCTACTTACAACCGGATAAAAGGGACTAAAAGCCTTGGACGTGTCTATACATTTGAACCTGTTTCTAATGAATTGGCAGAGGATGAACGAAAATATATCATCGGTACCCAAGGATGCATATGGACAGAATGGACGCGTGACAGTTTGAAGATGGAATGGCAAATTCTTCCCCGTATGGCTGCCTTGTCCGAGATTCAATGGACGGAACCGTCACATAAAAATTTCGACAGTTTCTTGAAACGTTTACCGGCTCTGCTGGCTATCTACCGGGATAGAGGTTATGATTTTCGCCAGGACATTTATGATGTGAACATTGATATTGTTCCGGCTCCCGATGAAGGAAAAGCCCGGATTGCTTTTCAGACGTTTGATGACGCGGAAATACATTATACATTGGACGGCAGCGTTCCCGATGTGCAATCCCCATTGTATACCGACACTATACAAGTGGATAAAGATGTTATCATACAAGCCATTGCAGTTCGTCCGCAGGGTGCCAGTCAGATAAGTAAGGAGGAAATACATTTTAATGCAGCCACAATGAGACCGGTTACCTTGAATACCATTCCTCATAAATCATATACTTTTAAAGGAGGAAGTACCTTGATAGACGGATTATATGGGGATATGAATTATCGCTCAGGACGTTGGATTGGTTTCTACGGGACAGATATGAATGTGACCCTTGATTTACTTGAGCCTAAGGAGGTGTCTTCAGTTTTCGTAAACACAATGTTGAACACAGGCGATGCTATCTTTGGTACAACAGGTCTGAAGGTGGAAGTTTCTGAGGACGGGAAAAATTTCCGCAGGGTAGCCTCCGAAGATTTTCCCGTTGTGGAAAAAGGAACTAAAATGCAAAGCCGCAAAGACTCTGTTTCCTTTGATAAAGTAAAAGCCCGCTATATTAAAATCATAGCAGAAGTTACTCCGAAACTTCCCGCATGGCATTCCATGCCTGGCGAAAAAGCGTTTTTGTTTGTTGACGAAATAGGAGTGGAGTAAATCCGCCTTCGGAGCAATGGCTTTCTAAAGAACAAATACCAAACAAGAAACGGACATTCTGACAAAAACAGATGTCCGTTTCCTTATTCATAAGCCTTTCATGTATTTTCAAAAGCTGTTCAAGAAAAAATGGCGATAGAGATTCACTCTGTCGCCATTATGTGATGTGGAATGTCTAATTCCTTATGCTTTAGGAAGTGCTTCTTTTACAACCATAGTACGGTTTACATATTCTGCACCGTTCAATTGTTCGATAGCTTTAGCAGCTTCTGCATCATCCGGCATTTCGATAAACGCAAAACCTTTTGATCTTCTAGTTTCACGATCTGTGATTAACTTTACTGAAGCAACTGTTCCATACTCTTCCATTACATGTCTCAAATCTGATTCCTTAACGTTGTAGCTAAGGTTTCCAACATACATATTCATAACTGTCAATATAAAAAATTAATAATCTAACAACGAAATTTCAAGAAGCTCTAAATCAGGAATGAATATACTCAATGTGGATAACTGAGAAGATACATGATGAGAATAAAACTAGAATAAATCTCTAATTGTTTGTTGGACAAAGTAAACTCTTTCATTTGGATAATGCACTATATCTCTGCTTTTATTCCATATTATATATCATTTATTATTATAAATGGTCGGAAATTAACATAACATGGAATGAAAACAGGGTTTTATAGGGTTATTGAGTGTTGACAGGCGGTTTCTCTCTGTATTGGGTAGGGGAACAACCTGTATGCTGTTTGAATACAGTGCTGAAATATCTGGCGGTCGAGAATCCTGTCTTATCTGCTATGTCATTGACACTGAGTTCTGTATGGAGAATAAGCCAGATAGCTCTCTCCATACGTATTTTGGTTATATAGTCGTTGGCTCCCATATCTGTCAATGCTTTCAGCTTATTGTATAAAGAAGCTCTGCTGATTCCTATTTTGTTGCAAATGAATGGAATACCCAACTGTTCGTTATCCAGATGTTCTGTGATTATCTGATTCAGGCGATTTAAAAATTCTTCATCGGCCGAACTGAAGGTTCCTTCTTCGGGTGGCGGCAGAGGACCGATGTCTGTATAGCGGGTACGCATCCGTTCCCGGTTATGCAGTTGGCTACAGACAATTGCATACAGCATACTTACTTCAAAAGGTTTTGTGATGTAGGCGTCTGCTCCGTTTTTATAACCATATAGTTGGCTTTCTTCGTCATTACTTGCAGTGAGCAGGATAACCGGGATATGGCTTATTTCCAAATCTTCTTTTATTTGTTTACATAGCTCATAGCCGTTCATACGGGGCATTTGGATATCGCTTACAACTATATGAGGACGTTTTTCCCGGCAAAGACGCAATGCTTCCTCTCCATCGGCTGCTACCCATATTGTCTTAAACCGGTCTTTCAGGGCTGTTGCCAGATAATCGGTCAGGTCTTTGTTGTCATCTACTATTAATAAGGTATGGCTTTGGGCTGTTTTATTTTCTTCCTGTTGTTCGGGAATGCTTTCTGTTTCTTGCGTGGGTGCCAAAAGTGTATTCAGATATTCTTGTGGGTGCAGCGTGATATTTCCCGGTTCGGTATTTAATGGAAGTTCGAACCAGAAAGTAGCTCCCGGACTTCCGAAATTCTTGTTGTCGTAGGCTCCAATGTTGCCTCCGTGTTGTTCGACCAGTATTTTAGAATAGGACAATCCGATTCCTGTGCCGGGACGACTGTTGTTGCCTTGGTAAAAGCGGACAAAGAGATTGTTGGTATCCACATCTTTCAGTCCCGGACCTTGGTCGGAAATGGATATGCGTACTCTTGTCCTGTCTTCCGACAAACGGGTTGAAATGCTGATTGTACTCTCATCGGGAGTATATTTCAATGCGTTAATTAATAGGTTGGTCAGGATAGTGGTACATTTTTCTTTGTCGAAGCACAAGGTTTGAATCTCCGGCTCAGGTTGATAGACGAGTGTGATGCCTCTGACGGAGGCTTCCGGTTTAAAATCGGAAATCAGTTGCTCCGCCCATTCATCCAATTGTATGCTCTGGATATGGAGTGTGCTTTGTCCTACTTCCATTTTGCGAACATTCAGAACAGTATTCAGAATGTTCTTCATCCGTTCAGATTGTTTACAGATGCTTTGGATCAACGGATAATTTTCGTTGTCGGCGGTAAGTTTGTCCATTAGTTGTTTCAAGGGTGCATGTATCAAGGTCAGTGGAGTCCGAAGCTCATGGCTGATGTTGATGAGAAAGCGTACTTTTTCTTCGTATACCTGCTGTTCATGTTCTTTCATTGCCCACTTTAGCTTGGTTTCTTTGTTGCGCAATATCAGGATGAAAGTGAGGATGACACTGATGAAGATAAAAAGGGTGCAACTTAGGATGAACCAGCCGGATTTATACCAGGGAGGCAGTACTGTCAGGGTAAGAATATCATAGTCTGCTGTCCAGTCACCGTTGCGGGTACTACAGGCGGCTTTTATGTGATAACTGCCTGTTGGCAGACTGCTTAAGTTTATTTCCGGTAAATAAGAATAGATGTTTTGTCCGTTCAGTCCTGTAATGGTGTATCTATACATGGGTTTGCGGAAAATATCCTTATCACGGGTGATGATTTTGATGATGATCGGTTTACTTTTTTCATTGACACTGAGTTGGTGGTCGTTTGATATCCGGTCGTAGACACGTTCTCCGCCCACTAGGATGTCGGCCAGTTGAAGAGTGGGGAGAAGTGCGGGTTCGTCAGGTAAGTGCCGGTTGATATGTAGCAAGCCGTTTACACCTCCCATATAGACATCTCCGGATGAAGAGAGCAACCGGGGTTTCTCCAGATATTCGTTTTGTACCACTCCGTCCGGTTCACCGAATAAGATGAACTTCTTTTCTTTAATCAGATATGCGAATAATTTTTCTTCCGTTCCTATCCATACACGTCCTTGCCGGTCACAAATGAGCGAGCTTATTTCATTAATCAGGGTATTGGGGACAAGGGTATATTGCTTTGTACCCGGATTATAATAACTTAAACCATGGTTACTGCCTATCCATAGCAATCCGTTCTCGTCTTGTGAAACAGAATTGAACACGGTGTCTGTTTGACAGGTAAATATAAGTTCCAGTTCGTTGAGGCTGGAGTTGATTTGATAGATATGTTCCAAATCGTGCAGATAGCAATCCTCTCCTGTGCTGTTTATGGGTAACAATGTACCGACAATATCAGTGATGCCTTTTCCCTTGGTGATGGGAATGAATTGCTTTTTACCAATATGGTATTTATAAGGTATTTCGGATAACATCAAAATGGTTTCAGGAGTATTTTGATATACATTGACTGTTTTTCCCCGATGGCATAAAATATCATTAATGCTGTCGTTGATAATGACAAGCGGCTGATATCGGTGGGTTTCTTTATGAAAGATAAACAGGCCTTGGCTGAATAGCGAAACCAGCAGATGGTCTTTGTCCATGCCGGTGATGGAAGCCACCTTTTCTTCCCAGGTAGAAAGTATGTGATGAAACTTTCCGGTGGCCGGGTCGAAGAGGTTGATGCCCCCTCCGTCTGTTCCGATCCATATTTGATTGTCATGGTCCTGATAAATGGATAGGATTGTTTTCTCACTCAGTCCGTAATTCTGTCCCGGCAGTACGTCTTGATAGGTTTTCATTCCTACCTCTTTAATATTGATTAATCCGTTACGTACACTTCCTGCCCACATATTGTCGCTTTTGTCGTTATATAGACAAAGAATAGAGTTGGCAGGCAAGGAGTAACGATCTCCCGGAATGTACCTCAATGTCGATATCTTGCCGGTCTGCGGATTGAGAATATGGATTCCTCCTCCGTCTGTACCCATCCATATTTGTCCGTTATGCTCTTCTAATGATAGCACTACATTGGTTTTGAGGGGAGAGTTTTGTGTATGATAGGTCTGTAATTGTTTTCCATTGCGGTCATAACAGCTTACTCCCTGATTGTAATGAGCTACCCATACATTCCCTTTTTTATCAATCAACAGTGAGATAATCTGTTCACTGTTGAAGGGAACAGGACGGGTGTTGCCCGTAGCGATATCAATAAACAGAGCTTTTGCCCATCGGTTGGTGGCCAGGAGAGTGCGGGAATCCCATTGGTAAAGATTGGAAATATGATACTTGCCGTTCGGCTTCAACGTATGGAACAGGTTGATAATATGGTCTTCATAGTTGTATTTGTATAGACTGCCTCTTCCCCCGAAGATTACTCCGTCCTCCCATAGGCAAAGAGAACTGGCTATTACCGGATTGTTGTCTTTATCCCGCACAAGGGTAAACTTGTCTTCTTTTTCATTGTAGCGGAATACTCCCTTTTCTGTGATGGCCCAAATGGTATGTTCTTCATCTTCCAAAATATGTGTGACATTACCGCGCAGATATCTTCGCTGTTCGTAACCGTCGAATCGTCCGATTCCTGAGCGTGTCCCTATCCAGACATATCCTTTTTCCTGACTGACTTCCATACAGCGTACCATGGAGGAAAGTCCGTTTTGAGAGGGGATTTGTTGGAAAAAGTACTGTTTGGCTTCTGATATAGAATGCAGTAGAGTGAATAGAAGGAGCAAGGACAGGATTCGTATGTTGTGGGCAGATGTTTTCATTGCTTACTCAAGGTTTGGGAACAAAAATAGTTGATTGTCTTGAATAACACAACAAAATGACGTATGAATAATGCGGACAACCGATAAAAAGTCTCTTTTTGGCTGATTAATTCCTGTCTGCTCCTTCGTTTCCTTTTATTTTGCTATAGCATCGTAAACAGCTTTTGCCATCACTTTCGCTCCTTCTTCATTGGGATGGATATGGTCGGGGAATAATTCCGGCATTCCATCCATTGCGCTGTGAAGGTCAATGACAGGCAGCTTGTTTTTCTTGGCAACCTTCTTAATCATAGGTATAATCTCTTTTGAGATGATATCATCATTAATGCTTTCTCCGGTAAGATATGCCTTTGAAGGATAGCATAGATAGATTTCAGGTTGTGAGGGAAGGGCTTTAAAGGCGTCAATCATGGTTTGTGTATCTTTTATGAAATCTGCTTTATGTCCCCAGTTGAATGTCTTGCTGTCATTTGTTCCCAGTTTGATAACAACGATATTGGGGTTGAACGCCAATGCTTGTTGGTAAGCTTGTTCTTTCATATAAGGGCGATCACCTTTATTCAGCATGGTACGTGCGCTGACTCCAAAGTTTTTCACCCAGTATTTATCTCCTAGCAAACGGCCTAGAACGGAGGGATAGCTGTCGTGGCTCCGGTTTTTGATTCCTGCTCCGTAAGTAATGCTGTTGCCTACACAGGCTACCCGGACAGCATCTTTACGGGGAGCTTTGAAACTGCGCAACCAGGCGGATAAATCGTTTAACATCTCATTCTTGTAAATGAAGTTTTCGCGGATACCCCAGCCATGTCCGCCACTGGCATAAATATGGAGTACGGCTGGTACATGATTCTTGTGCAGCCCCAGGTAATAATTTACCCCATTGGCAGGAGGGACTGTCTTGTCATCGTCACTGTAGGCGATAAAGGCGCGGGGAGTTTCTTTGGTTACTTGTTTCTCATTGGAAAATTCGGTTTCCAGTTCGGCGGAAGCGTCCTTACCTAA
>OIWU01004088.1_pt1 | contig 10687 bp, 11 predicted proteins | sample 1587711 | NCBI WGS metagenome assembly OIWU01 (sample SAMEA3888909, study PRJEB22519) | human gut metagenome | biome: human gut; feature: human-associated habitat; material: faeces | place: Denmark | collected 2010 | reverse complement strand
GGACGTAATGGCCCTTATTTTCCAGGACGCTTGGCAGTGTGATGGCTCTCATGCGTGTTTCCCCCTGACTTCGTCTAAATAGCTGTAGATGGTAACTTTGTTGACGCCGAGCTTTTCGGCAGCCTTTTCGATGCTGCCCTTCATCAAAAACAGCCCCTTTTCCTTCATAAAGCGCACCTTTTCGATGCGCTGCTCGCGCGTGAGGGCCGCGCTCTCCGCGCTGCCGACGATGCCGTCCATCAGATTTTCGATCATGACGGAGATGTGCTCCGGCTCCGCAGGCGCTTCCGGGGCCCTGGCCGCCGGCGGCTGCGGCAGCAGGCTCTGCAAAAAGTCCAGCTGGGCCTGTACGCGCGTCGTGTCGAGGTTGATGCAGAGCGCCCCCTCGAGCTTGCCGTCCGCCCCGCGGATGAGCAGCGAGGACGAGCGGATGCGCTTGCCGTTTTTGGCGGTAAAGTAATAGTTCGCAACGTAATCCTCCCGCAGCTCGTGGGAGAGGATGACCTGCCGCACGAGCTGGTCAAAGCTGTCGCCGATCTTCCGGCCCGTGACGGACGGATTCGCCACATAGACGACCGACCGCTCCGGCGCGGCCAGATCGTGCAGCACGACCTCGCAGTCCGGCCCGAATGTCGCGGCCAGCAGCTCCGCGACCGGGATATAGGGTTTCAATACACTTCGAATTTCCATGCTTGCTCCTTATTGCAGCTTTCCGCGCGCCGCAGTGTCCAGCTCCTGTACGATCTCATCGCCGGAGATGAGATATGCCCGCTCATAGAGGTTGCAGACTGGGCAGATATGCACCGGAATGATGCGCACCTTGTCGCCGACCGACACCGCCTCGCGGAACGCCGGGTCGTTGACGATGGCGTGCTCGTCGAAGACCTTTTCGATGTGCGTCTCCGGCCGGTCGTAGAGCGTGCCCTTGCCGGGCGTGGCGCAGATCCCCTCGGTGCGGGACTGCATCGTCAGGCCCTTCGCGCCGACGTCGAGGATCGTGCGCTCCGCCGTTGGCCGGCTGATGACCGTGGCGAGCACGGTCGCCGCACAGCGATCCAGCGTGCCGATGGCGTGTCCCTGCGAGGCATCCATCAGCGCATAGGTGCCGGGGCGGAGCTCCGTAATGCCGGGCAGGATGTCCACATGGTTCATAAACGTCGGCGTCGCGCCGTAGCTGACCGTCCGGCAGGGCAGGCCGTGCTGCGCGGCGAGCTCTGCAAAATGCAGCGTCCGCCGCTGCGCCACTTCCGAAAGCGCGCGGAGCACCTCCAGATCAGGCGCGGAATAGCTGTTGCCGTCGTGCGAGAAAATGCCGCCGAACGGCACGTGCGGACAGGCGCGGATGGTATCGAGCAGCGCAAGAAAGTCCGCTTCTTCGATGATACCGGAGCGGTTCTCCCCGACCTCGATCTCCACGAGCACCGGCACGGAAACGCCCTCCTGCGCAAAGACGGACTCCGCCGCTTCCACCTGACACGGCGTGTCCACGCCAAACGAGATCTTCACGCCCTGCTTCGCCAGCGCCGCGATGCGGCGGAGCTTTTTCTCGCCGACAATCTCGTTGGCGATGAAAATGTCATCGAGTCCGGCCGCCGCCATTGCTTCGGCCTCGCCGACCTTGGCCACGGCGATGCCGCAGGCCCCGGCGGCGAGCTGCATCTTCGCAATCTCCGGGCACTTGTGCGTCTTCGTGTGCGGGCGGAGGGCCACGCCGTGCGCATCCGCGTAGGACTGCATGTCCTTCAGATTTTTCATCAGCCGTTCCCGGTCGATCAGCAGTGCCGGGGTATCGAGTTCTATGTATCGCATCGTAAAACCCTCCTTTGGAGTCTTTTTCCTTCTATTCGCAGTATATAGAATTATTTCTACATTGTCAAGATGATGCATATAATTTTTTATACATTTTTAAGATGGGACTGAACCTTTTATCCGGCAGCGCAAAAATTATATCCCCCAGGGGAGCTTCACAGCAGCACATCAGTCTGTTAAAATACAGAGGTGCTCAGGCAGAAGTCTGGCAAAACAGGGCTGAAGCCTGATTTTTTGGAGGAAACATGAAACAACTTCTGGCGGCGCTTCTGGCGCTCACCATGCTGCTCACGCTGGCAGCCTGTGCAAAAACCACCGACACCACCCCGTCCGATGCGGCGCAGACCGCAGCCTCTGACAGCGCGGAGCCGACGACGCTGACCTACGGCTCCGCGGACTATACGCGCATCAACCCTGCGATGGACGAGCACGGTGAGATCAACCTGCTGCTCTTCGACGGCCTGACGGCTCACGACGGCGAGAATAACGTCGTGCCCGGTCTTGCCGAGACGTGGGAGCTGGACGAGGCGACGAACACCTACACGTTCCACCTCCGCGAAAACCTCACGTGGCACGACGGCGAGCCGGTCACGGCAAGCGACGTAAAATTCACGATTGAGGCAATCATGGACCCCGAAAACGGTTCGGAAAACGCGCCGAACTTTGAGGACGTCGAAGAGATCACCGTCACGGACGAGCACACGGTCTCCTTCCGCCTCTCCGCGCCGAACGTTGCGTTCCTCGATTACATGACGATGGCCGTCCTGCCGGAGCATCTGCTCGCGGGCGAGGACTGGCAGGAGTCGGACTTCTTCCGCGCCCCGGTCGGCACCGGGCCATACAAGCTCGAACGCTGGGACGTTGGACAGGCCATCATCCTGACGAAAAATGAAAATTATTACAAGGGCGCGCCGAACATCGACCGCATCGTCTTCAAGATCGTCCCGGATGACAACGCGCAGGCGCTTCAGCTGGAATCCGGCGAACTCGACCTCGCGCTGCTCGACCCGAAGAACGCTGCACAGTTCCAGACGAAGGACGGCTTCACCTGCTACGACATGAAGACGAGCGACTATCGCGGCATTCTCTTCAACTTCTGGAACGACTACTGGACCGAGAACCGTGATCTCATCCCCGCGATCTGCTACGCCATTGACCGGCAGGCCATCGTAGATGCCGTCCTGCTCGGGCAGGGTATGCCCGCCTACGGGCCACTGCAGCGGAACGTCTACAACAACGAAAATGTTGAGCACTATGACTATAACCCCGAAAAGGCGAAGCAGATCCTCGAAGATGCGGGCTGCGTGATGGGCGCAAACGGCTATTATGAGCGCGGCGGCGCAGAGATCGCATTCACGATCAGCGTCATGTCCGGCGAACAGGATCGCATCGACATTGCACAGGCCGCCGCGCAGCAGCTGCGCGAGGTCGGCATCCATTGCACTGTGGACATTCCGGCCGTCATGGACTGGGGCGGCCAGATGGCCTGCCTGATCGGCTGGGGCAGCCCGTTTGACGCGGACGACCACACCTACAAGGTTTTCGGCACGGACAAGGGCGCGAACTACTCCGGCTACTCGAACGCCGAAGTCGACGAGGCGCTGACCAAAGCACGCGAGTCGAGCGATCCCGCCGTGCGCAAGCAGTATTACGACGAATTCCAGGTCGCGCTGGCGAATGACCCGGCCTACGCCTTCATCTGCTACATCGACGCGAACTATGTCGCAACGAGCCGTCTGCACGGCATCGACACGGAGACGGTCATGGGGCACCACGGCGTCGGCATCTTCTGGAACGTCGAAACGTGGACACTCGATTAAGAAATATCCCAATTCATCAAATAGAAACCGGCGGACACAGGGAGCGGAGACGCTCCCTGCGTTTGCCGTCTGTGAGGAACATTATGCCGAATCTGTTGGAAGTGAAAAACCTGTCCGTGACCTACCGCTCGCCGCGCGGCGACGTACAGGCCGTGCGGGACGTCAGCTTTTCGCTGCGGCCCGGCGAGGTGCTGGCCGTCGTGGGCGAGAGCGGCTGCGGCAAGAGCGCGCTCTGCCGCGCGGTCATGCGGCTGCTGCCGGACTCGGCGGCGGTGTCCGGCGAAATTCTCGTGAACGGTGTGGACATTGCGCCCTATCGCGAGCGCGAGCTGCAAAAGCTGCGCGGGCGCCTGTTTTCCATGGTCTTTCAGGACCCGCTCACCGCGCTGAACCCCAGCATGACCATCGGCGCGCAGATCGCAGAGGCCGTCCGCCTCCACGACCGCAAAGCCCCGCGCGAGGCCGTCTCGGCGCGCGTGGAGGAGCTGATGGCCCTTGTCGGGATCGACCGGGCTGCGGAGCGGATGCACGCCTATCCGCACCAGTTCTCCGGCGGCATGCGCCAGCGGGCCGTCCTCGCCATCGCGCTGGCCGGAAATCCGCAAATTCTCTTTGCCGACGAGCCAACGACCGCGCTCGACGTGACCGTGCAGGCCCAGATCTTAGACCTGCTGCGCAGCATCCAGCAGAAGCTCGGCACGGCGACGGTGCTCGTCTCGCACGACCTCGGCGTCGTGGCCCGCGCGGCGGACCGCGTGGCCGTGATGTATGCGGGGCGGATCGTCGAGATCGGCACAGCGGAGGAGGTCTACTACGACCCGCGCCATCCCTACACATGGGCGCTGCTGCGGGCGCTGCCCGCGCTGGCGCGGCATGGTGAGCCGCTCTATACCATTCCGGGGATGCCGCCCACGCTGATCGACCCGCCCGCAGGCGACGCCTTTGCCGCGCGGAATGCGTATGCCCTCGCCATCGACTATCGCGAGGCGCCGCCGATGTTCCGCATCACCGATACCCACTTCGCAGCCACCTGGCTGCTCGATCCGCGCGCGCCGAAGGTCGCGCCGCCGCTGGGAGGGCTCCGGCATGAAGGATGAGATCCTGCTCTCCGTGGAGCATCTGACGCACAGCTTCTCCCCCGTGCGCGGCCTGACCGTCCGCGCGGTGGACGATCTGTCGTTTTCCGTGCGGCACGGCGAGATTTTCGGCCTCGTCGGCGAGTCCGGCTCCGGCAAGTCGACCGCCGCGCGCTGCATCATGAACCTCTATCGGCCGGACGCGGGGCATATTTTCTTCCACGGCATCGACGTGACCGACCGCGCGCAGTTCCGCGCGCACCGCGCCTATCTGCAGACCGCGCGGCAGATGATCTTCCAGGACTCGACGTCCAGCCTCGACCCCCGGCGTACCGTCTGCGAGGCCATCACTGAGCCGCTGCGCATCGCCCGCCGCGCCACGCCGCGCGCAAACTACCGCGAAGAGGCCGCGTTCCAGATGAAATACGTCGGCCTCGACCCGGTCTATCTCGACCAGTATCCGGCGGAGCTCTCCGGCGGGCAGCGGCAGCGCGTGGCCATTGCCCGCGCGCTTTCGATGGAGCCGGAGCTGCTCGTGGCCGACGAACCGGTCTCGTCGCTCGACGTATCGATCCAGGCGCAGATCATCAACCTCTTTCGCCATCTGCAGGAGGAGCACGGCTTCACGTTCTTATTCATCGCGCACGATCTTGCCATGGTGCGCTATCTCTGCGACCGCGTGGGCGTGATGTACCGGGGCAAGCTCGTCGAGGCCGCGCCGGCGGAAGAATTATTTCAGCACCCGCTGCACGGCTACACCCGTGCGCTGCTCTCCGCCATTCCCCTGCCCGACCCGGTCCGCGAGCGGGCGCGGAAGCTCGTCCCGTTCGACGAAGCAGACTTCCATCCGGACGTGCAGCTCGTCGAGGCCGCGCCGGGCCATTTCGTGCTGGAAGGAGGCGCAGCGAAATGAACCATACCCCATTCTGGCGCGGGCTGCTCCGCACCGTGCTGACGCTCACCGTCAGCCTGTTCCTGCTCTCGCTGCTGGTCTTTGTGATCGCGCACTACGCACCGGGCGACCCGCTGCGCGCCTACTTTGGCGACCGCGTGGAGAAAATGAGCGTCGATGAGCGTGCCTGGGCCGAGGCGAAGCTCGGCCTCGACCGCCCCGTCCTGACGCAGTACGGCATCTGGCTGCAAAACGCGCTGCACGGCGATTTCGGCATCTCCTACAAATATAAGATGGACGTGCTGGAGGTCATCCGCACGCGCCTGCCCTACACGCTCCGCCTCGGCGGCGTGGGCTTTGTGCTGCTGTTCGTGCTGTCGCTCGGGGTCGGTGTGCTCTGCGCGCGGCATGAGGATTCGCTGCTCGACCGCATTCTCTGCCGCGTGGGCACAATCATGAGCTGCGTGCCAGAATTCTGGCTGTCGCTCGTGCTGATTTTGCTCTTTGCGGTGGAGCTGCGCTGGCTGCCAAGCTCCGGGGCCTACAGCGTCGGCGGCGACGGCGGCCTTGCCGACCGGGCCGTGCATCTCATCCTGCCGGTGACGGTCGTGGTGCTGGGCCATCTCTGGTACTACGCCTATCTGGTGCGCAGCCGATTGATCGAAGAGCTGCACGCGGACTATATCCTGCTGGCCAAGGGCAAGGGACTGCCGAAGCGAACGGTGCTCCTGCGGCACGCGCTGCGCAACGTCCTGCCCTCGTATCTTTCGATCATGGCGATCTCCGTGCCGCACATTCTCGGCGGGACGTACATCGTCGAGACCGTCTTTTCCTATCCAGGACTCGGCACGCTCAGCTATGAGAGCGCCCGCTATCAGGACTATAACCTGCTGATGGTGCTCTGCATGATGACCGGCGCGGCCGTCATCGTGTGCAATCTGCTCGCGCAGGCGATCAGCGCGCGCATCGACCCGCGCCTCGCCGGAGAGGAGGCAGCGCATGGATGATTTCACCCTCGTCGGCGCGCGGCCTTCTGCGCCGCAGCCGGCCAAACAGCAGCCGTGGTACCGCGGTCTGCCGCTCGGCGCGATGCTTGTCCTGGCGGTCATCATCCTCGGCTGTCTGTCGTGCGGACTGTTTCTCCCGCGCGACCCGACCTATATGGATCTTGCCAACTGCAATGTGGCCCCGTGCCGGGAATTCCTCTTCGGCACGGACGCGATGGGCCGCGACATCTTCTCGATGATCTGGTACGGCGGCCGCGCGTCGCTGACGATCGGCTTTCTGGGCGCGGCCATCTCGACGGTCATTGCCGCCCTGCTCGGCACGCTGAGCGGCTGCGCCGGGCCGCGGCTCGACGCGCTTCTGATGCGCGGGATGGAGATCTTCCTCAGCGTGCCGCATCTGCTGCTGATCGTACTGCTGCAAGCCATTCTCGGCACGGCCTCGGTCTGGACGCTGTCGCTCGTCATCGGCGTCACCGGCTGGGCCGGGATCGCCAAGGTCGTCCGCACCGAGGTGCGCCGCCTGCGCACGAGCGAATATGTGCTGGCCGCGCGGTGCATGGGCGGCGGATTTTTCCACGTCCTGTGGGAGCATCTCGCGCCGAATTTCCTCTCCGCGATCCTCTTCATGGTGGTCATGAACGTGCAGAGCGCGATCCTGGCCGAGTCGACGCTGAGCTTTCTCGGCCTCGGCCTGCCGCTGGAGGTCATCTCGTGGGGCAGCATGCTCTCGCTGGCGCAGCAGGCGCTGCTGACAAAGAGTTGGTGGGCCGTGGTGATCCCCGGCATATTCCTGGTGGCCACGCTCCTGTCCGTGACGCTGCTCGGCAATGCGCTGCGGTACAGAAACAGCCACAATCGTGGAAAGATATGACATAGCAATTTACGGGTTTCCATGGTATACTGAGAAAAACGGACGATTTGGAGGACAATGATGAACATTCTGGTCATGGACGCACAGGGCGGCGGCATTGGAAAGCAGGTCGTCACGGCGGTGCGCACGCGCTTTCCGGACGTGACGATCACAGCAGTCGGCACGAATGCCGCGGCGACGACCGCGATGCTCCGCGCCGGGGCGGACGAAGGCGCGACGGGCGAAAACGCCGCCGTGGTCTGCTGCCGCAGGGCCGATGTGATCATCGGGCCGGTCGGCATCGTGATCGCGGACGCGCTGCTCGGCGAGGTGACGCCGCGGATGGCCGTCGCCGTTGGGCAGAGCGCGGCCAAGCGCATTCTCATCCCCGTCAACCACTGCGCAAACTTCATCGCGGGCGTGGCCGACCTGAGCGTCGGGCGGCTCGTCGATTCGGTCGTCGCAGAACTGGAGAAAACTGTTTGCAGGGCTTGACGCGCCGCCGGGGTGTATGCTAAAATGATGTCAATGAGCGCATGAAGCGCCGCCCCGGGCCGAAGCCCACAGTTCCCCGCGATCACAAGATGTATATCCAGAAGGTATACGGCTTCCGAAGGAGTCGTATACCTTTTCATGTTTTTCAGGAGATTACTATGGAACTACAGGACTTTTTTCACGAACACCCCAAGGCGGCGCTCGGCTTTTCGGGCGGTGTGGACTCATCTTATCTGCTCTGGGCCGCGCGTCAGTGCGGCGCGGACGTGCGCCCCTACTACATCAAGACGTCCTTTCAGCCGGAATTTGAATTTGAGGACGCGAAGCGCCTCTGCCGCGAGATCGGCGCGGAGTTGACCGTGCTGGAGCTGGATGCGCTTTCTGACCCCGCAGTTGCGGCGAATCCGGCGGACCGCTGCTACCACTGCAAGCGGAATCTCTTCGGCACGCTCGCCGCGCGGGCGCTGGCCGACGGCTACACGCTCCTGCTCGACGGGACGAACGCCTCGGACGACGCGGGCGACCGGCCGGGGATGCGCGCGCTGCGGGAGCTTTCGGTGCGCTCACCGCTGCGTGAGTGCGGGCTGACGAAGGCGCGCATCCGCGCACTTTCGCGCGAAGCTGGCCTGTTCACGTGGGACAAGCCGGCCTATGCCTGTCTCGCCACGCGCGTGCCCACCGGCGAGACCATCACGGCGGAAAAGCTGCAAAAAACGGAGCGCGCTGAGGCGCTGCTCTTCTCGCTCGGCTTCCGCGATTTCCGCGTGCGCTATTTTGCGGGCGCAGCGCGCATCCAGCTGCCGGAGGCGCAGCTGCCGCTGGCGCTGGAACGGCGGACGGAGCTTTTGTCAGAACTGAAAAAAATCTATCCGGCGGTGCTGCTGGATCTGGAGGTGCGGGGATGAACGAGGAATTACGGGCCACGCTGGAGGCCGTGCGTTCCGGCGCACTTTCGGTGGACGAGGCGGCGCTGCGGCTGAAAAAGGCCCCGTTTGAAGACCTCGGCTATGCAAAGGTCGACCTGCACCGCGCCGTCCGTCAGGGGGCGGCGGAGGTCATCTACGGCGCGGGGAAGACGCCCGCGCAGATCGCGGGCATCGCCGCGCGGATGCGGGAGCGCGGCGTCGAGCCGATCCTCATCACGCGCCTGTCGCCCGAGGCGGCGGCAGAAGTCACAAAAACTGTCCCGCTCGATTACCGCGCGGAGGCGAAGCTCGGCATTGTGGGGAATATTCCGGAGCCGGCCGGCTCCGGCGCGGTCGTTGTTGCGACGGGCGGCACGTCGGACATCCCGGTCGCGGAGGAGGCGGCGGTGACCGCCGAGGTCCACGGCAGCCGCGTCGTGCGGCTCTACGACGTGGGCGTCTCGGGACTGCACCGGCTGCTGGCCCATGCGGACGAGCTGATGGCCGCGCGGGCGGTCGTCGCCGCGGCGGGGATGGAGGGCGCACTGGCCAGCGTGATCGGCGGACTGGTCGACTGCCCGGTGATCGCCGTGCCGACGAGCGTCGGCTACGGCGCGAGCTTCGGCGGCGTGGCCGCGCTGCTCGCGATGCTCAATTCCTGCGCGAGCGGCGTCAGCGTCGTGAACATCGACAACGGCTTCGGCGCGGGCTATCTTGCCAACATGATCGACCGGATGGGAGGACAGCGATGAATATTTTATATCTGGACTGCGCGATGGGCGCGGCGGGCGATATGCTGATGGCGGCGCTGCTGGAACTGCTGCCGGACCGGGACGCATTTCTGCGCGACATGAATGCGCTGGGCCTGCCGGGCATTGAAGTGACGGCGGAGCCGTCGGTCAAGTGCGGCGTGACGGGGACGCACGTCCACGTCTTCGTCCACGGCGAGGAAGAGGGCCATGAGCACCATCACCACGAGCATACACATGAGCACGAACATGAACACGAGCATCATCATGATCATGACCATGAACATGCGCACGAGCATCATCATGACCATGAACATCACCACACCGGTCTGCACGAGATCGAGCACCTGATCGGGCATCTGCCCGTGCCGGAGGCCGTGCGTGAGGACGCGCGGACCGTCTACCGCGCGATCGCAGACGCGGAGAGTCGCGTCCACGGCGCACCGGTCGACCAGATCCACTTCCACGAGGTCGGTACGCTCGACGCGCTGGCCGACGTAGTGGGCGTCTGCTGGCTGATGCACCGCCTTGCGCCGGACGCAGTTTATGCCTCGCCGGTACATGTCGGCGCCGGTCAGGTGAAATGCGCGCACGGCATTCTGCCCGTGCCCGCCCCGGCGACGGCGCTGCTCCTCGAGGGGATCCCCTGCTATGGCGGCGCGGTGCGCGGCGAGCTCTGCACGCCGACGGGCGCGGCGCTGCTGCGCCGTTTCGTGACGAAGTTCGGTCCGATGCCGCAGCTCTGCATCGGGAAGATCGGCTATGGCATGGGTACGAAAGACTTTGAGGCGGTCAACTGCGTCCGCGCGATGCTGGGCCGCAGCGACGCGCAGCCGGAGCAGATCGTGGAGCTCTGCTGCAATCTCGACGACATGACGCCGGAGGACGTGGGCTTTGCGATGGAGCGACTGTTTGACGCGGGCGCGCTCGACGTCTGGACGGCGCCGATCGGCATGAAGAAAAACCGCCCCGGCATTTTGCTCACGTGCATGTGCCGTCCGCTAGATCGCGAAAAAATGGTCGAGCTTCAACGTCGGGTTGCAAAAAGTATGGATTGCGCCTGATTCTGGATGCTGCTCACATG
>OIWU01004082.1_pt1 | contig 10698 bp, 8 predicted proteins | sample 1587711 | NCBI WGS metagenome assembly OIWU01 (sample SAMEA3888909, study PRJEB22519) | human gut metagenome | biome: human gut; feature: human-associated habitat; material: faeces | place: Denmark | collected 2010 | reverse complement strand
GCCATTGCGTCGACCTCGGCCTGCTCCGTGATGTTCTTGCCGCGCACGACCGCGTCCAGCGCCGCCTTCACGGCGGAAAAATCGACATAATCGTTCTCGTTCAGAGCGTTCGCCTTTTCGATCGCCGCATCAACGGCGGAATAATCGGCGGGCTTGAAGGCAAGCTCAGAGATCGCGTGCTCGATCGCCTCCGCCATTGCGTCGACCTCGGCCTGCTCCGTGATGTTCTTGCCGCGCACGACCGCGTCCAGCGCCGCCTTCACGGCGGAAAAATCGACATAATCGTTCTCGTTCAGAGCGTTCGCCTTTTCGATCGCCGCATCAACGGCGGAATAATCGGCGGGCTTGAGGGCAAGCTCGGAGATCGCTCGCTCGATTGCCTTCGCCATTGCGTCGACCTCGGCCTGCTTTGCGATGGCCTTGCCTCGGATCACAGCCTCTTCTGCGGCGCGCAGCGCCTCAACAGATTCGTCGGTGTATGCCGTCAGGTCTGCGGGGATCTTGCCCAGCGCAGCATCAACCGCGGCGTAATCCGCCGGCTCCGCGCCGCAAAGGGGCGTTTCGCCCTCGCGGAAGATCCAGCCGTTTGCCGGGTCGCCTGCATGGAGGGTGTCTTTGAATTCCTCGGTCTGCATTTCCTCCAAGGCCTTTGGCTCTGCGGTTTCATTCGGGTTTTTCAATGCGCTGTTCCCGTCCGCAAAATAGCAGTTCGTGATCGGGCTTCTCGCAGTCGCATCCTGGTATGCAAAGGCGTACGTGCTGGAGGCTGTGCCAACCACCGCGCCGGTCGTATAGCAGTTTGTGACCGAGCCGTATGCATATGCGGCAGGAGCGTCTGTTCCGGCAAAGGTCGCCATCGATGCAAAGGCGCCCGTTACGTCGCCGGTCGCGTAGCAGTTTTTGATATTCAGCCCCCAAAGGCTGCCTGCAAAGCCGCCGGAATATGCACCGCCTGTGACATTCCCCGTGGCATAGCAGTTGCTGATGACCGTCTCGGGATCCTTCTCGCCGTTTCCCTTGCCGATCAGGCCGCCGACATTGGCGCCGCCGTAATAATCCGGCTTTACATCCAGTGCAACATCAGCATGGCTGTAGGTGATCTTTGCCGCTCTTCCCAGCTCGCCGATCAGACCGCCGATGGAGCCTTTCCCGGACGTTTCGGTAATTTTGCCGGAGACGCTGCATTCGTCAATATACCGGCCATCCAGAGCGCCCACAAGACCGCCGATCCAGTAGGCCGCCGCCCTGCCGCTGTCCGGCGTCTTCATCGTCATGCTCAGATTCGTCACATGACAGTTTTCGACCGGTCCGCTGGCAGAGCCGGAGAGCGCGCCCGCCAAGCCGATCACATAACCGGAAACGTTCTTTGCCGTGCCGCAAATTGTGACACCGTCCAGGTTCAGGTTGCTGAGCTTGCCGCCCGTCACGCCAAACAGGCCAAACACATCGGATTCCAGCGGAGCGCCTTCCGTTCCGATGGAGATGTTGGAGACGGTATGTCCTTTGCCGTCAAGATTTCCGGCAAACACGGAATAGTCTGTGCCTCCAAACAGCGCATCAGAAAAGGAATTTCCGATCGGCGTCCAGTCATGGTTGCCCAGATCAATGTCTTTGGTCAAAACAAAACAGGCGTTTTCATACGGCTGCCCCTTGTTGACCTCGCTTGCCAGATATGCAAGCTGTGCGCCGTCGGCGATCTGATAGGGGTCGCTCTCCGTGCCGGTGCCGCCTGCAAAAGCAGTGGCGATGCTGCCGTCCCATGCGCCGTCCGCCGCCAGCGCCACCGTGGGCAGCAGCGTCAGGAGCAGAGACAGTGCCAGAAGGATACTCAATAGCTTCTTTTTCATTGCCATACCTCCATGGTTCAGAAGGGCCTCCCCGCAGGGGAATCCTGCGGGAAGCGGGGGCGTCCCCGCTTTGATCTTCTTCTGCTTTTATATTGTTAAGCATAGCACAGTCCCGTTTGAAATGCAATAGACCTTGTGCGAATAGCATATTTTTGCTTGCTCTGCGGCAAAAATTATGGTATGCTACAAGAAACGGAACGACCGGGAGGGAACGCTATGAAGCCAAACAGCATGTTCATTATTTCCAACCGCAGGCGCATCCGCCTGTCGCCGGAGGACATTCTCTATGTGCAGCTGGCAGGGCGCCGGTCAGTCATCCATCTTTCCGGCGGCAAGACCTACGAGACCTATACCGCCATAGACGAGCTGGCGCAAATGCTCGGCAGCGGCTTTATCCGCGCCGACCGCGCCACGCTGGTGGCCGCAAAGGGCGTCCATTCCATCGGGAAGAAGCTCGAGCTCATAAACGGCGAAATGCTGAGCTACACCCGCCGCAGAAAACGGGAGCTTAAGGAGCAGCTGCGCGCCGGGCGGCGGCAGATCGTGCAGGAGCTGGCCGGGAGCGACGCGCCCGCCACGCGGGAGGAATACCGGCGGCATTATGCCAGCTATGACCGCGCGCCCTTTGCGTTTACCGACATTGAAATGGTGTTCAACGAAGAACGCGCCGCCGTGGACTGGATCTTCCGCTACGGCAACGAGGCGCTGGCAGCGCTGGAAAAAACGCCGTTGGAGCAGCTCCTTGACCACTCCTTCGGCAGCATCTTCCCCAATATGGACGCCAAGTGGCTGCGCGTCTATGAGCGCGCGGCGCTGTTCGGTGAGACGCTGGAGATCGCGGATCACAGCCCGGAGATCGACACGGATCTGAAGATCATTTGCTTCCCCACCTTCCGGGGGCACTGCGGCTGCATCCTGTTCGATCAGGCGCAGCTCCAGACGGTGCGAGCATGCGCGGAGCCGTAGCGGAGCGCGGGGATGCCCCCCGTCCGTGTCCAGCTTGACCGTGCAGCCGGTATAATGCAAGCCTGCCGCGCTGCCCTGCCGCTCAGCGCTGGAGAAAGCTGTACAGGACGGGCTGATCCGGCTGAACCCAGCCATCGGCTGTAAGCTGCCGCCCAAGAAAGCGCGGGAGATGCAGGTGCAGACGCGGGAGGAACTGCAGCGGTTTCTCATTCAGGCGAAGTTCGAGGGCTACCACGAGGTCTTCCTTCTGGACTTGGCCACCGGCCTGCGCCGGGGTGAGCTGATGGCGCTGCAATGGGACGACCTGAACTTCAAAACCGGCGTGCTGAATGTGAACAAGCAGGTCTACGATGTGCGGGGCCAGCTTCAAATCAGCACGCCCAAGACGAAGACCTCCGTCCGCAAGATCGCCCTGCCGCCCGCGGTGGTGGCGGTGCTGCGGGAGTATAAAAAGACGGTAGACTCTCGCTGGATGTTCCCGTCACCGGTGAAGGAGGACTGTCCCATTACACCCGGCGTAGTACGCCGCAGACTGCAGTTCATCTTGGAGCACGCAGGATGTAAACATGTACGCTTTCACGATCTGCGCCACCCGTATGTCAAGCACACGACAAAAATTTTTAGCTTGCGCTTGATGGATTTTCAAGCGCAGGCTTATCCTGATGCTCGGCGAAAAACTCGCGGAGCTTGTCAGCTTCATCGGGGAGGACAAAGCCGAAGCCCTGTCCGTCCACTCTGCAATAGAAAGCGATTTTCATGTCTGCCACCTCAATCGAAAATATCTCGGATTTTGTACGCGATCTCAATTCGCTTATCGGGGTACACCAGCACCCGGTCGATCAGCAGCTCGGCCAGCTCGGTGGTCAGCGTGTCCGCATCGAAAATCGCCTTGGACGCTTCCTTGCGGCTGTCCTGTCGCGCCTGTTCGTCCTGCTTCTGTTTCGCCTGTGCCAATACTGCGGCATAGGCGTTTTTTGTTTTCAGCAGCAGCTCGTCACACGCGGCCTTTTCCGCCTTGTAGGTGTTCAGGTCAATCTCGCCCATGAGATAGCGTTCATACAAGGCGCGCTTACCGTCTTGCAGCGCCTCGATCTGCTGCTCATATTCGGTGCGTTCCGGTACGGAAGCATCCACCCGGAGCGTACCGTCAGGGGCAAGCGGTGCGGCGGCTTCCATCTGCTTTTTCAGCGTCAGGAATACCGTCTGTTCCAGCTCTGCGGCGTTCAGGCGCATCTTGTGGCAGCGGCTTTCTACGTCCGCCTCGGAATGGCGGCAGTGATAGTATGAGGTTTTCTGCATGGTGCGGGACAGCGCATGACCGCAGCAGCCACAGAAGGCTTTGCCTTTCAGCGGGTAGTCCCGCATCTTTTTGTTGGGCTGGGAAAAGCGGAGCTGGCTGGCCTGCACGGAATCAAACATGGCTTTCTCAACGATGGACGGGTGATGGTCGGGGATGATGTACCATGATTCTCTGTCCTTTAGGCGGCTTCTGGTGCCGCCTACTTCGAGAACCGCCCGCTTGCCGATCACATACACACCGGTGTAGCGTTCGTCCTCCAAAATGCGGAGAATGGTGGACGCACTCCAAATCCCGTGACAGCGGGAAATATCGTGGGTGTGATTGCCGTGCGCCGCTTTGTACTGGCCGGGGGTGGGGATGTTTCTGCGGAACAGCTCCCGCGTGATGGCGGTGGCGTTGATACCCTCGGCGGCAAGCTGGAAGATGAGCTGTACAACGGCAGCGGCCTCCGGGTCAGGCTCCATTCTGCCATCGGCGCTTTTGCGGTAGCCGTAGGGACAGATTTTGCTCTGATACTCGCCGCGCTGCATCTTGGCGTACTTTGCGCTCTTGGTTTTAATGGACATATCGCGGCTGTAATACTCGCTGATGAGGTACTTGAACGCCACGTCCATTCCGCCGGTGTCGCCCTTGAATTTGCTGCTGTCAAAATCGTCGCTGATGGAAATAAAGCGGGTATGGAACAGTGGGAACACACGCTCGATAAAGTAGCCGGTTTCAATGCTGTTTCGCCCGAAGCGGGAAAAATCCTTGACGATGATGCAGTCGATCTGATTGGCCCGCACCAGCTCAATGAGCTTCTGTACCTGCGGACGCTCAAAATTTGTGCCGCTGTACCCATTGTCGATGAACTCCATAATCTCCGCGTTCAGGGCTTCGGGCATGGACGCCGCGTATTCATGGAGAACAAGGCTCTGATTTTCAATGCTCAGGCTATCGTACTTGTAGTCCTCGATGGAGAGGCGGATGTAGAGGGCGATCACATATTTCTGCATTGTTCCAGCACCTCCGCATAGGTTTCAAACTCGCTCTGGAAGCGATAGCGCACCGTGATCTGCTTGTCGTGGGATACCTCGATGCGGTCAATCAGACGGTCAATGAGTACGCCGGTCAGCGCACGGTCGGTCTTAATTTGTGCGGCATCCTGTTCCAGCGCCCGGTGCTGCTCTGCTTGAGCATCCATCGTTCGCAGGCCGTCCTCCAACTGTTCCATTTCCACGGCGAGGTCGGCAATGCGGCTTTCGTACTTCTCCTTGTAGTCGAAGTATTCATCCTTGGTGAGAACACCTTGCACAAGGTTTTCATATAAACTCCGCACGATACCGCGAAGCCGCTGTATTTCCTGCCTGCGGCTGGTGATCTTCTCCCGCAGCTCGGCGCGGTCAGCGGCCTGCCGGGGCAGCTCCGCAAGGGAGAGGGTGTATTGCCCCATTGCCGTATCAAGCGCGTCCTGAAGCATATCTGTCAGCATATCCAGCAACGCATCCTCGCGGATGGTCACGCCGGGACAGGCATCCTTTCTGATTCGGCTCCTGCTCAGACAATGGTAGAAGTACACATCGTTGGACTTCTTGCGGATGTTTCTCTGCCGGTGCAGGCTGCCGCCACAATGGGCGCAGAACACCTTGCCTTTGAGTAAATTCGGCGTGAAGGCATTGACCTCCCGCGCCTTGGCGCGGCTGGCGGTCTGATTGAGAATTTCCTGCACCGCCGCGAACTGTTCCCGGCTGATGATGGCCTCATGGGTGTCCCGCACCACCGTCCATTCCTCGGCGTCGGCCTTGACCTGCCGGTGATCCACGGTTTTGGTCTGCCCCTGAACGAGATCTCCGATGTAGACCTCGGAGCGGAGAATAACGCCGACTGTCCGGGTCTGCCACTTGCCGCTGCCGAGCAAATTCTCGTGGGTGATCTTGCCCTGCATCTTCTTGTAGTGGCTGGGGGTAAGAACGCCTGCTTCGTTCAGCCGCACGGCAATGGTATTCAGGCCAGCGCCCTCGGAAGCCCAGCGGAACATCCGCTGCACGACAACGGCGGCAACGGGGTCGATGATAAGCTGGTGACAATCGTCCTCCGCTTTCAGGTAGCCGTAGGGAGTACGCGCACCGATGAATTTGCCGTCCTTCATGGCCTGCCGCTGCTGCGCCCTGATCTTGCGCCCAATGTCCAAAGCGTAGGCTTCGTTTATCATGTTCCGCAGCGGGATGATGATACCGGAATGGGCGTCCTCCGGGTTGGCGGTGTCGAAGTTTTCGTTGACCGCAATAAAGCGGATGTTGCGGATGCGGAAATACTGCTCGATGTAGTAGCCGGTGTCGATGGTATTTCGTCCCAAACGGGAGAGGTCTTTCACAATGACGCAGTTGACATGACCGGCTTCAATATCCGAGAGCATCTGCTGAAAGCCCGGACGGTGGAAGTTTGTCCCGGTCGCGCCGTTGTCGATGTAGGTATCGTACACGCTGATCTCCGGGTACTGCTCCAGATAGCGGGCAATAATCATCTGCTGGGTTTCAATGGATACGCTGTGCGTGTGGGTATCCTCCACCGAAAGGCGGACGTAGATCGCGGCGCGGCAAGCGGCGTCGGCCTCCTGCACGGCTACCGCAGCCGTTTCTTTCCTGCTTTTTCTCGCCATGCTCAGCCCACCTTTCTCTGTTCGTAATCTTTCTGCTGCGCTGCCAGCGCCAAAAGCTGCAACGCCTTTTTGTATTCGTCCTCATGGGTAAAGGTAATATCCAGTTCCTTTTTGCCACGGACGCGGATGCTCTGTACCATGTGAATGAGCGCCCTGCGGTCTAAGGTTTCCAGCGTGGAGAACTGCGTAAACTGCGAAATCCAGCGGTTGCGCTCACTCCGGTTTTCCAAAACCTCCGTGAGTTTTCCCTTGAGAACGCGGACGCTTTCTCGGATGTCCTCGGCCTGCTTGGTGTACTTGGCCTTGTAGGAGGCGTATTCTTCCTTGGTAAGCATACCCCCCACAAGGCTCTCATAAAGCCGTGCCTTGAACTCCAGCACCTGCTCCAACCGGCGCTCATTGTCGGTGATGTGGTCGCTGTATTCCTTGGCAAGCGCCTGATTGATGCTGGTCTGGTCAATGCCGGTCAGCAGCGCCTCCAGCGAAGCAATATTGCCGATATAGGCTTTCAGGCTGTCCCGCACACAGTCGATCAGGCTGCTTTCTTTCAGCATGACCGGATGGGCGCAGCCCTTTTTCTTGCCGGTAGGACAATAATAGTAGTGGTACTCCTTGCCGTTCGCACGGTTGGTCTTGCGGGTCATGCGGCTTCCGCAGCACCCGCAGATCAGAATACCGGAGAACAGGTACACCGTGTCCTCGTTGGGAGAAGTCCGGGTATCCAGTCCCTTGATGCGCTGCACCAGCTCAAAATCCTGACGGGCGATCAATGCTTCGTGGGCATCCGGGACACGCACCCACTCGGAGGCGGGGCGCTGCTCCATCTGCTTGATCTTGTAATGCGGCGTACCCTGTTTGCCCTGCACCAGCGTTCCGGTGTAGGTTTCGTCCTGCAAGATGCGGATGATGGTGGTAGCCGACCACTTGCAGTCGGCCTTGTCTGCGTATCCCTTTTTCGCGTAGGGCAGACCGTTGTTCTTCTTGTATGCCAGCGGAGAGAGGATGCCCAGCCGGTTCAACTCCGATGCGATTTTGGAGGCGCTTACGCCCTCCAGCCGCATACGGAAGATGTCGCAGACCACGCGGGCGGCGTAGGAGTCAGGGACGAGCAAATTCTTGTTGTCCTCGGCTTTCATGTAGCCGTACACCGGGAACGCGCCGACGAAATCGCCGTTGCGCCGCTTCACATCCAGCGAGGAACGGGTTTTGATGGAAATATCCCGGCAGTAGGCTTCATTCATAATGTTCTTGACCGATACGGTCAGATCATCGCCGCTGTCGTGGGCGGTGTCGATGCTGTCGGTGATGGCGATGAAGCGAACCCCGTAGGCCGGGAATACCCGGCGCAGATAGCGGCCTGTTTCGATGTACTCGCGCCCCAGCCGGGAGAGGTCTTTTACGATGACGCAGTTGATATTGCCATCGGTGACATCCTGCATCATTTCCTTGAACGCAGGGCGGTCAAAGATAATGCCGCTGTATCCATCGTCGATCTTTTCGGAAACGACCTCAATATCCGGGTTGCGCTCCACAAAGTTCTCAATGAGCTTGCGCTGATTGGAAACGCTGTCGCTTTCGCTGGAATGATCGTCGGTGTAGGACAGGCGGATATAAGCGGTGGCTTTGTATTTAGGCATGAAAAAGCACTCCTTTCTCCCGGACTGCTCCCGCATGAAAAGAGTGGTTATCTGGCTATTTGGTTTTCATCCTTTTCCACACCGATCATAGCACTCTCTGCGGAAAAAAGCGAGGATGTCGCTTAGCGCAAAATGCCTTGTAGACATTCCTCCAACGTAACACCGTTCCCGGCAAAGCAGGCGTTTACCACGAAATCGCCGCAGCGGAAGCGGTAAGGATTTTTGATCTGGCGGATAAAGGCGGCAATACGTTCTTCCTTGGGAAGATTTTTGTCAACAGATACTTCCCGGATGTCCACCAGCTCATCCGTGTGGATTTGGGTTTCGTTTGGCGTCGGCTGCATCATGGCGATCTCCTTTCTCGGTTTGGTGGGTTTCCTCAAGGTCACATGAATGCGCTGACGGAAAGGCCGTCAGCGCATGGTATCTGACTTTGAGAGGCGGCTGCGCGGATAGAGTTGGAGCCACATAACATAATGGCGAATACCGGCGCAGCCGCTCTGCTTGTCCATTTGAGAAGATCCATCCTATTTGCCACGCGCCCCGGATAGTGGGCATGATGCAGGCCGCCCTTGGCAGGGCTGTCATAACTCCACGATACCGCTGCCTCAAAGAGCTGGCGCATACCGCAGGGTTCCCCCTCAAGTCTGTGGGAGGGCGTGAGCAAGTTTCATTATCCGCCGCGCTGTCATTGCGCCCGATTTGCCGAATCGGGTCTAAGGCTGCGTAGATCGCTCGGATGGCTTTTCCGGAATCACCTCCTTGAAGCCATCGTCGTGGCGGCGCACCTTATGCCGCTATCACGCGGGTTTTGTGCCTGCATCATGGTCTATTCAGTTTTCAACGTTCAACGAAAGGCTTCGTGGAGAATGTCCCTTCACCTATCATCTTTTTTAGGGCATTTTTGCAAGGTGTTTTTGAAAAAACTCAGAAATATTTTTTGATTTTTCTGATTGCTGCGGCAATGTTGAGAGAAACGGCCTGATGTGATACTCCCTCTGCCGCTCCAATCTCATCAATGGTCATACCATCAACATAGTACATCCAAAGTCTGCGGAACTGCGTATCCGTCAGCTTTTCCCGAACTTGAGCGACCATCGCCACAGCACGACTGCGATCTTCCAGCCTTTTGCGCTGATGCTCCATAACTGCATCAATGCCGGGAACGGCAAGCGCAGCTTCGGACAGATCATCAATGGATATAAGCCGTTTTCCATCCACTACATCGCGCTTATCTTCGACATGATAGCTTTCATCTGACCACATTTTCCATTTCAGAAATTCTTCCTCGCTGGCAAAATCCTCGCGGGTCAGGCGGATGATGACGTCATTGGCGTCTATGTAAACGATAGCGTTGGGGTCTTTCTTGTTCAGCGCATAGCTGCTCTTTCTGTTAAACATAATATGTCCTCCGTTTCGGTGTTGGGTGGGTGGTGAACCAGACCAACACCGGTGGAGAACGACAGCCGACAGAAAAACACAAGGCGCTCGAACAGGCATGATGGCCTGAACGAGCGCCTTGTGTGCGCGCGAAAACGCGAGTAACTGAGACTGTACCGGGAGGGGCTAAATCACGGATGAACCAAACTGCGTAAAAAGAGAGCTGCAACTCATCTTCGTGAGTGCAGCTCGTCTGTGGGAACGCCGCGCGCTTTTTGAAGTGGGCGGCTACTCGGTGCCTATGCTTTTTTGCATGACCGCGAGCGGTCTTAGCAGTATCTCCTGTTCATCCGTGGCATCATAAAATTACCTCCAACTCGCCAAATGTGATTTATAACTCATGCGTTGTGAGTTTTATGTGTATTTAAGTGAATTGAGGCTCACCCTACAATGTAGTAGAGGTGATTTTCAATGAACTTTCTTGACCTGTTTGCCCAAAAACTCCGTGAAAAGCGGGAGCAGAAAAAGATCACGCAGCGCGAATTAGCGGAACGGCTTAATATGTGTACCCGAACCGTCATTGAGATCGAAAAGTGTAAGAGCAATCCGAAATTTGAAACAGTTGCACTGATCTCGGAAGAAATGGACATCAGTCTGGATGGGATCGTGTTCCACGACAGAGCGCCGCAGACCGTTGCCAAATGCGTTGCCGATTACTTTGCAGGAAAGAGTGAAGAAGAATCGCAGCGGTACATAGATCTGTGCATGAGCGCAGATAAGCTGAAGTGATGCACCGTGATTTCAGTTGGAGCTACGAACGGGAGATAGAAACCGGCAAGCAATGCAAAGCGGTACCCACTTTGCGAAAACAGGCAGATTCCGTTCACACGGAACCCGCCTGTTTCATGCTTGTTGGGGCGCTGCCCCAAT
>OIWU01004080.1_pt1 | contig 10703 bp, 10 predicted proteins | sample 1587711 | NCBI WGS metagenome assembly OIWU01 (sample SAMEA3888909, study PRJEB22519) | human gut metagenome | biome: human gut; feature: human-associated habitat; material: faeces | place: Denmark | collected 2010 | reverse complement strand
TGATGGTCAGACGCAGAGAACCGTGTGCGATCTCATGAGGCAGTCCGATTGCCAGAAGTACATGGGACGGATCCAGGGAACCGGATGTACATGCAGAACCGCTGGATGCGCAGATTCCCTTGGAATCCAGAAGAATCAGCATGGACTCTCCCTCTACGAACTGGAAGCTGAAGTTCACGTTGTTCGGCAGACGCTTTACGCGGTCTCCGTTTAACTTTGCATACGGAATCTCCTTCTCGATGCGCTCGATCAAATGATCTCTGACTTTGATCTCCTCCGCAGTACGCTCCTTCATGTTGGCCGTAGCGATCTCTGCTGCCTTTGCAAGACCGATGATACCGGTTACGTTCTCGGTACCTGCTCTTCTGTGGCGCTCCTGTGCTCCGCCGTGGATGAAGGATTTGATCTTCACACCTTTTCTGATATATAAGAAACCGATTCCCTTCGGTCCGTTGATCTTGTGACCGCTGGTGCTCATCATATCGATATTCATTGCCTCGACATCGATCGGCACCTGTGTGTATGCCTGTACTGCATCTGTGTGGAACAGTACGCCATGCTCATGTGCGATCTTACCGATCTCAGCAATCGGCTCGATGGTTCCGATCTCGTTGTTCGCGAACATCACGGAGATTAAGATGGTGTCCGGACGGATGGCTGCAGTAAGCTCGTCCAGCTTTACCAGACCGTTCTCATCCACATCCAGATAAGTGATCTCGAAGCCTTTCGTCTCCAGATACTCACAGGTGTGAAGAATCGCATGGTGCTCGATCTTCGTCGTGATGATGTGCTTTCCTTTGGACGCATAGGCATCTGCCGTTGCCTTTAATGCCCAGTTGTCTGACTCGGAACCGCCTGCGGTAAAATAGATATTCTCCGGCGTCGTGTTGATGGTCTTTGCAATGACCTCTCTTGCATCCGTGATTGCTTTCTTATTCTCAGAAGAAATGCTGTATATGCTGGATGGATTACCGAACTTCTCTGTAAAGTACGGAAGCATTGCATCAAGCACTTCCGGTTTGACCGGTGTGGTAGCTGCGTTATCCATGTAAATAAGTTTCTTTTCCATATTCTCGTACCATTTCCTTTTTTTATTTCATATCATACCCATATGATATGAATTATACTAGTATCTTTTTTTTTATTTGTCAACAGCAAAAATACCTGCGGGAGGTATTGTACTTCATTCTGTACAATCAGCACCACCAGCTTAGCCGGTGGTTTGCTCTGCGGCTATAAGCCGCTGTTCCCTGCCTGCCTCTAAAGAGGCTCTGAAAGTTTGCCTTCCGCCCTACGCTCTCCGGCTGGCTCTAAAGAGCCTTTCTTATTTGCCCTGCTTTACCGGCTCACCCGTAAACGGGTCAATATACTCTTTCAGTGTCATTTTGTCATATTAATTTCAATTCCTTTTCTTTTGCATAATTCACTTAGTATGTGTCCTACATCTACACATATCTGTTGATATATAACTTTTCTTCTATACTTTGGTGCAAATGCGATATGATACTTACATTCCGACCTCGTATGTGCTAAACTATTCTTATCCATATTGGATACCTCCTTTGTTTTAGTGCGGTTGGCGAACCTGCACTTATTATAACATTGGAGGTTTTTTACTTGAAGCTGAAGCTATTTGGGGACACACCTGCATAGCAGGTGGTTTATTTTTATTGCTAATACAATTTAACGCCCGGCAGATTGCTCTGCCGGGCGTTCCCTGTAAATTTCCTAATCACTGTTCATAGATCGCGTCAAATACGCCGCCGTCCGCGAAATGCTTCGCCGACGCCTCACTCCATCCGCCAAAATGTGCAATATCCGTGAGCGTAATATCATCCACGATCCATTTTCCGTCTGCCGGAAGTTCTGTGATGACACGCTCCCCAGCCGTACTTACATAATCTGCATAGACCTCCTGATCCAGCGGCCGGTAGAAATTCTCCGCCTCGAGCTTCTGTGCCTCTGTGGAATACAAATACTCTAAATACTCTGTGGCAACCTCCCTTGTTCCCCGGTCATCGACGACCTCGTCCACGAGTGCCACGGTCGGCTGGCAGAGAATCGACACGGAAGGAACCACGATCTCATACTCGCCCGGATGCTCCTCCAATGACAGGAACGCTTCATTCTCCCACGCAATCAGGACATCGCCCTGCCCGTTCTCCGCAAATGTGGTCGTCGCGCCGCGCGCCCCCGAATCCAGCACCAGCACATTGTGATAAAGCGTTTTCATATTTTCGGTAATCTCTTCCTCACTCTGCCCCTGACTCTCAAAATAGTACCATGCCGCCAGATAATTCCAACGTGCACCGCCGGATGTCTTCGGATTCGGGGTGATGACACCCACATCCTCCCGGAGCAGATCATCCCAGCCCTCAATGGACTTTGGATTGCCTTTCCGCACCAGAAAAACAATCGTTGAGGTGTACGGAGAACTCTCCTGTTCAAACTCATCTGCAAAGCCGTCCTCGATCAGTCCCGCATCTGCGACTACCTGCACATCCCCTCCAGTGCCAGCGTGACCACATCTGCTTCCAGACCGTTTGCAACCTCAAGTGCCTGCTTGCCGGAGCCGCCATGTGACTGGATGACCGACACATCCTGTCCGGTCTGCGCCTTCCAGTGTTCCGCAAACAGCGCGTTGTACGCCTCGTACAGCTCTCTGGTCGGATCGTACGAAACATTCGTAATCTCCACTTCCTTTGCATCTGCGGTATCTGCTGCCGTCTGCCCGCAGCCGCCAAGGATTCCCACTGCAAGGGATACTGTGAGAAATGCTGCCATGACGTTTCTGCCGTTCCTGTTCGTTTTCTTCATACACTACCTCTTTCCCTATAGAGAAAGAAGGCTCAAAGACGCAGTTCCCTGTGCTTTGAACCTTCCGTTACATGGTCAGTTCTTACTTTGTCTCGCCACCCTCTACCACAAGCGTATCCTCGTAGTCACTGCCGTAAGTGTCAGCCAGTGTCGACTCGTAATCTGCGTGGAAGAAATTCTCCTCGCCGAGTGCCTTGATCTCCTCATTGATCCAGTCTAATACGGTCGTGTTGCCCTTGCTGACTGCCGGCGCAATTGTATCTGTGCTTCCAAGCTCCGGTATGCCTACGGTATAGCCCGGGTTCTGAAGAGCAAATGCAATAACCTCTGTGTTATCGTTTGCCCATGCAACACCGTTTCCATTCTCAAGCGCGGTCTTTGCTGCTGCATAGGAATCATACTTCTGTAATGTCAGATCCGGATAGTTCTCTGTCAGATAAGTTTCTGCTGTTGTACCGGAAATCACGATCACCGGATCATCCGCTGTCAGATCATCCAGACTCTCAACCACTGCAGAATCCGGAGAAATCACACCGAGAGATACATTCATGTACGGCAGTGCAAAATCAACTTCCTCCGCGCGCTCCGGTGTCACGGTAAAGTTTGCCAGAATGACATCGACCTTTCCGGTCTGTAGATACTCGATACGGCTTGCAGCCTCGGTGGAAACGAAGTTCACATCCACGCCGAGATCCTCTGCCAGACGGTTTGCAAAGTAGACATCATATCCCTGATACTCTCCGTTCTCATCCACATAGCCAAATGGATTCTTGTCGGAAAATACACCGATGTTGATTGTGCCGCTCTCCTTGATCTCGTCTAAGGTGCGGTATACCACATCTGCGGATGCATCGCCTGCGGCTGCCTGTGTATCTGCGGTAACTCCTGTCTGCGCATCACTGCTGCTCTCCGCTGCATCTGTATTGCCACAGCCTGCCAGCATTGCTCCAGTTAATGTCAGTGCTGTAAACAGTGCCAGTCTCTTCGTTAATCTTTCTTTTTTCATAATATTGTCCTCTCTTTCTATTCCAAACTTCCATCGAAGCTTCAGAATCAACCTTTTGTGCCGCTCTCTAGTCGCGGACTGCCTCAAATTCAAATGTGTGCAGAAACTTTTTCGCACGCTCTGTCGTCGGATGGGTAAAAAATTCATCCGGCCTTCCTTCCTCCACAATCTCTCCCTGGTCAATAAAAACCACACGGTCTGCAACCGCCCTTGCAAAGGACATCTCGTGTGTGACGATCACCATAGTGCTTCCTGCCTTAGCAAGCTCTGACATCGTATCCAGTACCTCGCGCACCATCTCCGGGTCAAGCGCTGCGGTCACCTCATCGAACAGCATGATCTCCGGGTGCATCATCAGCACACGCACGATCGCAACACGCTGCTTCTGACCGCCGGAAAGCTGTCTCGGAAAACTGTCGCACTTGTCGAGAAGCCCTACTTTTTCCAGAAGCTGTTTTGCCTCGGAAACGGCGTCCTCTTTTGTTCTCTTCTGCACCTTAAGCGGCGCCAGGATCACATTTTCCAGGATCGTCTTATGTGGAAAAAGCTCGTAGCTCTGAAATACCATCCCGACCTTCTGGCGGATCCCGGCGATATTCTTCGCCTTTCCGTCGATGGTCTCACCTCGGAGTGTGATGCTTCCCTCCTGTATCGGCTCTAAGGCGTTGATACATCGAAGCAGTGTGCTCTTACCGCATCCGGATGGTCCGATGATAACCACAACCTCTCCTTTGTGGATGGTCAGGCTTAGATCCTTTAAGATCTCATTTCCCTCGTAGGATTTTTTGATATGTTCAATTTTTAACAATTCTTCTGCTTCTGCCTTCATATCAGTTACTCCATTTCTTTTCCAGATGTCCCGCCAGCATACTGATCGGCCAGCATGCCAGGAAATACAGTACAAACACGGTTCCGTACAGTCCGAACGCCGCATTCGGCGATGCCATACGGTTTGCCTCGATGATCTGCTGTGTCACCTTTAACACCTCCACCACACCGATCATCATCACAAGGCTTGTCGTCTTGATCATACGGGTGACCAGGTTGATCGACAGCGGGATCAGACGCCGCAGGGTCTGCGGGATAATAATGTAAAAATAAATCTGACTTCTCGTCATTCCAAGCGCTGCACCACTCTCATACTGGTGCTTCGGGATACTGATTAACGCGCCGCGCACCAGATCTCCCATCTCTGCGGTTCCCCAGAATGTAAATACGATTACCGATGCAAACTCCGCCGATAAATTCCAGCCAAACATCCGCGTCGTTCCGAAAAACACGAGAAACAACAGTACCATCTGCGGCATGATGCGGACAATCTCCAGATACACTCTTGTCACTGCTTTTGTCACCGGATTCTTCCATGTCATGACGATGCCGAGCAGAATGCCGAGCGGAATACTGATGACCACGGAGATCAGGCTGATCCTAAGGGCGACCCACAGACCGCCCAGAAGTCTTATCATGTTCTTGCCCTTAAACAGGACACTAATTCCCAAATCCGGCATAGCGCAGCCTCCTCTCTAACAACGTTCCAAGGATGGATACCGGAAGTAAAATAATCAGATAAAATACCACCAGTAAGAACAGGCACTCCGCTGTCTTATAGTAAAGCCCGATCAGGTCTTTTGCTGTAAACATCAGATCCATCAGACTGATTGCTGAAAACACACTCGTCTCTTTTAACAGGAAGATCACATTCGCCACAAATGCCGGTACGCTGATGGATACCGCCTGCGGCATGATGACATAGAGCACTGCCTGCTTTTTCGTCATGCCAAGGCTTAACGCGCTCTCCATCTGGATCGGCTCGAGTCCGCTGCGGAATGCCTCCGCCATATAGCTGCCTCCTAAGAGTGCCAGACCCGCCACGCCGCAGACATCCGCGGAGATGGGAAGTCCCACCTTCGGCAGTCCGAAATAGATAAAAAAGAGCTGCACCAGAAGCGGTGTGTTGCGGAACAATTCGATATATATTTTTACAATCTGTCTCGCCACCGGTATCTTATAATGTACAATCAGCGCACATATAAGACCAATGATGATTGAAAATACAATTCCCATCCAGCCGATCCGGAGTGTCAGCCACATGGCTTTCTGATACAGCGGCAGGTATTGCGAGATAACTTCCCAGTTCACATTTTCACATCCTATCTTATTTCTTATTATTCCTAGCTGTTTTATATGATAAAAGAAATATACTCCTACTTTATATATATGTCAAGTAGGAAATTAAATAATTTCTTTTTGTTCTAAAAAAAGAAACAGAAGCATTCTGTGTCAGAGAATCCTTCTGTTTTGTTCTGTTACTCTATTTCTATATTCTATGCAGTTTTGATATTATGCTTTCCGGATGCCGTCGTTCATGCTTCCCATCCGGTAGCCGCCGAGATCCAGCGTCACATAGGTAAAGCCGATCTCCTTGCATGCCGCATTGACCTTCTGGTAAAAATCGTCTGCAAACATTCTTGCAAAATCCTCCGTTCCGATCTCAATGCGGGCAATGGTATTGCTCGTGCCGCTCTCGTGAATCCGCACGCGCACCTGATGAAATCCGGCATCCAGCAGAAGCTGCTCCGCGCGGTCCACCATGCCAAGGCGCTCCTCGGTGATCTCCTCCCCGTAGACAAAGCGGGAAGAAAGGCATGCAAACGACTGCTTATTCCATGTCGGAAGCCCCAGCTCGTGGGAGAGTTCGCGGATCATGCTCTTGTTCATCCCCGCCTCGCGCAGCGGACTAAGCACGGAAAGCTCGGCAACCGCCATCAGTCCCGGGCGGTAATCGCCGTTGTCGTCCAGATTGGACGCCTCCGCCACGTAGGGGATGTCGTACTCCTTTGCAATATCCCAGATCTTTGTGAAAAGCTCCTTCTTGCAGAGGTAGCAGCGGTTGGTCGGATTATGGGAAAATCCCTCAATCTGCAATTCCTCCGACTCCACCACGATATGTTTTATGTGCTCCCTCTCACAGAATGCTTTTGCCTCTCTTAATTCTCTCTCCGGAAAGGAACAGGAGCGAGCCGTCACTGCGACCGCCCCATCTCCCAGCACGTCATGTGCCACTTTTAATAAGAATGTCGAATCCACACCGCCGGAAAATGCAACAACCATCTTCCCTTTTTCCCGGATCGACTGTTTTAATGCTTCCATTTGTTCCATCGTATTCTAAACCCGCTTTCTTCCATTTTAATTACACAAACGGATTGTAAAAACGGCTTCCGTTGCTGAAGGTAATCATCAGTGCCACCGCGGAAAATGCCGCCGTCACAATCAGCACCGCATAGTCTGCCGCCGCCAGCGGCTTTCCCATATACCAGGTGCGCTTCTTGTGCTTTCCGAACCCACGGAGCTCCATCGCATTGCTGACCACGTCGATGCGGTCCATGCTGGAGAATACCAGCGGGAAAATGATCGCCGCCACGTTCTTGATGCGGTCGCCGAGCTTCGCTTTGCCGGACATCTCAATTCCCCTCGCCTCCTGGGCGTGCTTGATTTTTGCAAAATCATCCTGCACATCCGGAATATACCGGAGCGCAATCGCCACGGAGTAACCGATCTTGTAGCTGACACCAACACGGTTTAAAGAAGCGGCCAGTTCGCTCGGATTCGTTGCCACGATAAACATGAACACCGCCGGAATGACCGTCAGGTATTTTACCATCACGTTGAACTCATAAAACAGCTGCTCTTTTGTCAGCGTGTAATGTCCAAACAGATGCACTATCGGCGTCTCCGTTCCGTAAATCTTCGTCCCCTGTCCCGGAGAAAAGAAGAAAATGGCGATGAGATTGATCACCAGAAAAAACATGATGAACTTGAATACCGTACCGACCTGCTTCCACTTCGTCTTCGACATGGCAAAAATAATCAGGCTGCACACAAGCATGACCAAGAGCACCCGCGTATCGTAGGAGATCATGCTGGTGATCGACCACAGGAGGAAAAACAAAAGCTTTGTCACCCCGCTCAGACGGTGAATCCATGTGTCTTTTTCTTCATATGATAATACGCGCGACATTATGCTTCCTCCTCTCTTTCCGCCGCTCTCATCTGCCGCTCGTAGCCGATAAAGCGCTCCACGAACTGTGTCGGCTCTGCAATGCCGCAGCGCACCGCCAGATCGTAGAGAGATGTTTTCTTCAAATAGGCACGATCCGCCACCGCGTCATCCGTGAGTACCGCCGCCGGAGCGGTATCTGCCAGAAGCCTGCCGTCAGCAATCACGACCGCGCGGTTCGTATACTCTAACATGAGATGCATGTCATGTGTGATCATGATGATCGTAATGCCGTACTCCTCATTCAGCTTCTTTAAAAACTCCATGATCTCCGTATAATGTCTGTAGTCCTGTCCCGCCGTCGGCTCGTCCAAAATCAGCACCTGCGGATGCAGCACGAGGATCGAAGCGATCGTCACGCGCTTCTTCTGACCGAAGCTTAACGCGGAGACCGGCCAGTTGCGGAACTGGTAGAGGCCGCAGATCTTTAAGGTTGCATAGACCCGCTCCTTAATCTCCTCCTCGGGCACGCCGCGCACCGCAAGTCCCAGCGCCACCTCATCATAGATCATCGGTTTGCTGATCATCTGATTCGGATTCTGCATGACAAGTCCGATCTTCTCGCCGCGCTCCTTGATCGACCAGTCTGCAATGTCCTCGCCGCCAAACAGAATCCGCCCCTGACCGGGCTTTAAAAAGCCGCAGATGAGATTCGAGAGCGTCGACTTTCCGGCACCGTTCTTGCCAACAATCGCCAGCATCTCGCCCTTTTGTACCTGCATATGGATGTCGGTTAGAATCGGCGTTCTTCCGTCATAGGAAAAAGCAAGATTCTCCACCGAGAGGATGACGTCATCCCCCGGCTTTTTCTCCGGCAGTGCAACCTTCTCGTTCCAGCGGCACAGCGCCTCCTTATAACCGGACAATTCCATCGTCTCCACATGCGCCGGATGCGTCTCGGGACGGATCTCGCATCCCGCATGCTTCAGCGCCGTGATGTAGAGTGGCTCGCGGATTCCCTCCTCCGCCAGTACATTGGCTGCCAGAAGTTCATCCGGCGTCGTATCCGCCACGATCTTTCCCTCACCGACGACGATGATGCGGTCCACATCCCGGTACAGTGCATCTTCCAGACGATGCTCAATAATCAGGATCGTTGCCCCTTTTGCCTTCTGTAGCTCATCGATCAAAGCGATCGTGCGCTTTCCCGTCGCCGGGTCCAGATTGGCAAGCGGCTCGTCAAAAAGCAGAATTTCCACATCGCAGACCAGCACGCCCGCCATGGATACGCGCTGCTTCTGTCCACCAGACAGCGCCCCCGGCGCGTGATCGAGCAGGTCTTTTACATCCACAGCGTCCGCCGCTTTGTCCACGCGCCCGCGCATCTCGTGATATTCCACTCTGTCATTCTCCAGCGCAAATGCGATATCCTCCGCCACCGTAAGCCCGATGAACTGACCGTCCGTGTCCTGCAAAACCGTACCCACAGACTTCGACAGTCCAAAAATACCAAGCTTTGCGGGATCCTCGCCATTAATGCGGTAAGTCCCCGTGATATCTCCGGCATAGGAAAACGGCACAAGCCCGTTGATGCAGTGCGCCAGTGTCGACTTTCCGGAACCGGACGGTCCGACAATCAAAACCTTCTCCCCCGGATAAATGGCGAGATTGATGTCCTTTAGCGTCGGTTCCTTCTGGGAACGATATTTAAAAGAAAAATTCTGAAATTCTATGATCGGTTCCATTCCGAAATCCTCGTCTTCCTCTCTTGTGGTACTTCCCGACTATTATACTTGATAATAATTCCAAATGGAAGAAAAAGTGCGCGGAACCGGTCACATTTTGCACCCCGTCTCCGCGCACTCTGTCTGCTTCTGTCTTTCTGCTGCTGCCGGAATCCGCCTAGTCCTCCTTGGAGAGACTGGACGATTTTGCTCCGATCTTGGAGTATCCTGCTGCGATCAAAGTACCAAGAATACCGATGATAATCACGTTTCCAAGGCATGCCCATGCACCCTGTGCAAATACCTTGTTGGCAGGCTCTGCGTAGATCACAATGTCAAGCACCGGCGCAACGATCACCCATGCAGCGAGGTTGGCAACAACCTGCACAACGTTGAACAGCACGATCTGTTTCTTCTCGAATCCGCCGTCCTTGATCGCATATTTTGCAGCGAAAAGTCCGACCAGAATACCGAATACCGCATCCGGGAATACCCAGCTCCACCATACGCTTCCATAAAACAGTGCATCACCGATTGCATGTCCCAGAAGACCGACAATACCGCCGACTACCGGACCGAATACGGCTGCAAGGAATGCGAGCAATGCCGCTCTCGGCTGTAAGGCGGTGTTCGGGATAATTCCCAGAGGGATCTGTACCTCTGTCAGCGCAACGAACAACGCTGTTCCAATACCGGTTGCAACAACTTCCTTAATACCAAACTTCATTTTCATAACAAAGTCCTCCTCTCATTTGTATCTGCACTGTAGTATAACACACACTTTTCCGATTTACCAGATAGAATTTATTCCTGCCATGTGTTTCTACCAGAGCTTCAGCACGCCGATTGCCGTCTTCATGAACTTGTACTTCACCGTCTCGAGTTCTCCCGCCGCCGCTTTTAACTCCCTGCGGATCTCAATATGCTGCGGACAGTGCTGCTCGCATTTGCCGCAGCCCACACACTGTGAGGCGCTTGCCGGATTCTTGCGGAATGCCGTACACTGCAGATAATCCCTGCGGCCGGACTTTTTTCCTTCGGAGTACATCGCATTGTAGCAGCGGAATGTCCCGGGGATATCCACCCCGCGTGGGCACGGCATACAGTAACCGCAGCCGGTGCATCCCACCTTGACGTGCTTTGTGATCTCCTGCCGCAC
>OIWU01004079.1_pt1 | contig 10713 bp, 8 predicted proteins | sample 1587711 | NCBI WGS metagenome assembly OIWU01 (sample SAMEA3888909, study PRJEB22519) | human gut metagenome | biome: human gut; feature: human-associated habitat; material: faeces | place: Denmark | collected 2010 | reverse complement strand
GCAAATGAATCCGTAAAACAAAATGACCTTATCAATAAGCATTTTGAGCAAGTATCACACGAAATATCACACGATACTTAAAGATCCTTTAAAATCAAGGGTTTTGGGCGGGTTCAACTCCCGTCTGGTCCACTAAAAAGAACTGCCGCCCAGCAAATCATTTGCTGATGCGGCAGTTCTTTTTCTTATCTATTTTTATTCTGCATCTTTTACCGATTCTGGAATATCTCAATAATCGCCTTCACGATCGCCACCAGCACATTCCACATCCGTTTTAACGGACCTTCTTCACTGCTGCCGTCTGCCTCCTGATCGGAGATATCGGTTGATTCATCATCATCGCTGATCTCATCGGTCCGCAGGACGATCTGCACGCTGTTCGGGGACGGATTTTTCGAGGAGGTAAAGGAAATCTTCTCCGCCTCCGGATCTATGTTCAGGAAGTTGTTCTCATCCTCAAACTTATCGATCTGCTCATCGAGCGTACTCTTCATGTCTTCCCCCGCTTCCCGAACCGCCGCAAGCTGATCGATCATGGTCAGGTTCTTATCAAGAATCTTCTCCATGCCCTGCAGCGTTGCCTTGGTTCCGGCATCCAGCGAATCACCTGCCGAAATCAGCGTGTCATTCAAAAGACTGAGCATATCATGTGTGGTATAAAGCGCCCTGGTCAGCCGGTTCATCAGTTCTTCCGAATCAGACAGGGAATCCAGCATCGTCGGCACATATTTATCCGTTGTGTCAATCAGGACCCGCATATCATCCAGCAAATTAATCAGTTCATCGGTCGAACTTCTGAGCGCCGATAAAGTCGCCCCCGTCTTGCCAGTAATATCTCCCGCCGTCTTGAACGCACCATTCACTTTATTCACAATCGTTTTCGCAGTTTTCTGCGCCTGCTCCACTTTCTGGAAAATGCCCTTCGTCTCTTCCACCAGACTTGCAGCATCCGCAGAATAAGTAGTCGCTGACAGAGACTCCAGCGCCTCCTCTACATCATCTTCTGCATTGCCAATCTCATCTTCCCAGCTCGCATCATTGACACCGCCGCTTCCCGGCTCGCCGGACGGTCCGGCTGTCAGGGCTCCCGCAGAAACCTCGGTTCCAAATGCATTCACCTCTGCATCCTTGTCTTCCGTCTTTGTCGCTGATTCAGCCGCTTTTTCCGCCTGGTTACCAGCTGCACCAGACGCTGTGCCTGCACCCGCTGCTTCCTGTTCAGCCGAATCTTTACTTTCTGTTCCTGCTGAGCCAGAGGCCGAAGTGCCTGCTGCCATTTCCGCGTCATCCGTGGTATTTGCAGAACCCGTAGTTTTTGCATGATCGGCGGCACCTGCAGAATCCGTGATATCTGCGCTGCCAGCCGCCCCCGCTGTCTGACCATTTCCGTTTCCAGATGCCGCCTCCGACGATACAGATGTCTCTTCCTTCTCCGCACTCTTCATCTTGCGGATCCGTTTCAGCTTTATGCCGTCTAACGTGGCTAAACTCTGATTCAGGCTTCCAATCCCCTGTTCTGTCACCGCCAGGGAGGTATTTCCCTGTCCCAGAAGTTTATCGAGTTCTTCCAAAATTTTCTGGACTTCCGCCGTCCGCTGGACAATATCTTTCTCGATCGCATCCTGCGTCTGCTGGCTGACAAGACCCTTATTTAATTCATCCGAAGCCGACCGGAGCGATTTGCTCAGACTTCCCAGGCGGTCATACAGGCGATCCAGTTCATCCTGCATATCTTCCATCGTATTGGAAATCGCCTGTGTGTTGCTGTTAATATCCGTCACCGCATCGCGCGCCGTCTGTAAATACGGAATCATGACCGTCGTCTGATCCGTGACAGCCTGCAGATCGGCAAGCGCCTGTGTCGAGAGCGCCTCGATCTGTTTCCGGTTCGCACTGACGGTTCCACGCGCCTGATCGAGATTTGCCAGACCGCCCTTCACGCCGGAAACATCCGACTTCATGGATTCCATCGTCTTTAACAGCGCATTCATGCTGTCATACATCTTGTTTCCATCCTCGCGCCAGGTATCTTTCGCCTCTTTCAGATCCTTGATGCGGTTCAGCTCATCCAGAGTCCCCGGAACCATCATCATAATGACTCCGATATTCTCATAATTATCCGTGCCGACCCGGACTGTAAAATCGCCGTCCTCGCCCGGAAGCGCCGCAAACATTGCCGCCTGATAGCTTCCAACCGACTGCACCTGCGCGCCCGGCGCATCGACACTATAGCATTTCTCCATATCAACCGGCACAAGCACGGTCAACACCATATTATTTTTGTAATACGCCTTCGCCTTCTCATTCGGGGTCGCCTTTACATTGACCTCAACCAGACCAGACGCCCCCGCCAGTTTGGATGCATCCGCCTCCACTCCATTAAGTTTATAGGAAACGTCAAACGTCCACGGCAGATCGACGCTGTTTTTCGGCATCGTACACTGATAATAAAAACGCGAATTCTTCTCCGGCAGTTTCCATGTGACGGTTCCATCGCCAATTTCCGGCGCCGTGTCGTCCGTCATGTTGACCACCTTGTCATAGGTACCATAATCGGTATATTCGGTCAGTCCATTCGTGGTACAGCCTTTGACCACATTGATCTGCGTTGCCGTTCCATAATAGTCCAGATTGACATACATCGTTTCATCTACCTGAACTCTTGGTGCAGCCGCCCGGACAGGAACTGCCGCACTCGTTACCAGCGTAACCGCTGCCAGCGTCGCCGCCGCTCCTCTTCTAATGATCTTCTTCATGGCTTCCAGCCTCCCTTTTTTCTGTCATCTTCCGTTTCCGGTCTTTTCTTCGTTCTCTCACTTTTCCGAGTAGCCGGAGCTTTCTTCTGTGTTTCTCCCGCGCCTCCGCATCGGAATCTGTTTTCTCTTGAGAACCGCCCGTCTCTGTCATTTCTGTATCTTCCAGCGCTTTCGTTTCAGCTTCGAATTGTTTTCTTTTCGACGTAACTGAATCCACCAGCGGCTTTTTCCCTTTCCACACGGCACCAGCCACGCGTCTTGCCGCCCGTTTCATACGGGCATGGCGGCGTTCGCGCCGTTTTTTGAAAAACAGATGAATCCTCTCAAATTCGTTCTGCATCAGGATATGATCAAACAATACCAGAAATGCCGGCATCAGGGAGCAGACAAAAAGCATACTAATCAGAGCCCCCCGTCCAATCAAATGTCCCAGATCGCCGATCGCCGCGACACTCGATACCTTGTATACAATATATCCGGCACAGGTCAGGATCGAACCGGATGTCAGAATCGCCGGAATACCAAGATTCAGTGCCCCGATCGCCGCTTCCTTTTTATCCATCGTCTTGCGGCATTCCAGATAATTGTTCGTCGTCAGAATCGCATAATCGACGGTCGCACCCAGCTGGATACAGCTCACGATAATGTAGCCAATGAAAATCATCGTGTCTCCGACGATGTACGGTACCGCCATATTGACGAAAATCGCGACCTCAATCGGAATCATGATAAGGAGCGGAATAATCAGTGATTTAAAACTCCACATGACAACCACAAATACGCCGATCAGCGACATCACATTGACACGGCTGTAATCCTTCGTGATCGTCGTCTGGATGTCCTGTGTGGACGGTGTTGTGCCGACCAGATACGAATTTTCCGGATAATATTTCTTCATGATCGCCTGGATCTCATCCGAGCACTGGTACGCCAGCTTGCTCTCGCCCTTACTCTTAACGTAAATAAGGATTCTCGCATAATCTTTTTTATGTAACTGGCTTGTGATGCTGTACGGAAGGAAATCTTCCGGTACGCCCTCCGGGAGCTGCCCGGACAAGGACGTTACACTCTTCATGTACGGCAGGTCTTCCAGCTCATCCGTGAACTGTTTTTCCTTGATAAAAGAAGTATCCGGCACGATTGCCATCATCATATTGCTTCGTCCGAATTTCGCTGTGATCAGCTCATCATCCTCATATACCGTCGTTCCCTCGCTGGCGCCGACCGCGTCATTTCCGTAGAGGAAATCGTTCATGCTCTGCGCCGTGTATGCCGGGATCACCAGCACCGCAATCAGAATCAGCACGATGCGGCGGCTGTTGTAGATACCGTGGCTGAGCTTATCAAACGACGGCAGGAACGAACGATGGGATGTTTTCTCAATCATCGGCGTCATACGCAGAATCATCGCCGGCATAAAAAACACCACTGTCAGAAGACTCAGGACAATACCTTTTGCCAGCACGAGTCCCATATCAAATCCGATATTAAACTTCATAAAACACAGAACGATAAATCCGACGATCGTCGTCAGGCTGCTGGCGAAAATGGAGTTTAATGCCTCATTGATCGCGTTGCTTAACGCGGTCATCTGATCCAGTCCCTTTGCCTTTTCCCTCGCAAACGCGTGGCTTAAGAAAATCGAATAATCCATCGAGCAGGCGAGCTGCAGGACCGCCGACACACTGTTCGTCAAAAAGGATATCCGCCCGATAAACAGGTTCGTTCCTTTGTTCAGGACGATCGCCACGCCCATGACCGTCAGATACAGCACTGGTTCAAACCAGGAGTTCGTCGTCACGGTCAGAATCAGGAAAATAACCACGACCGCCAGCGTCATAATCAGCTTCATCTCGCTCGAAACATTTTCCTGCAGCGATTTATTCTGAACCGCCATGCCGACGTAATGTCCCTTGTCTCCGAGAATGTCCTTGATCTCATCGATCGTCTGGGACGTCCTCTTATCCGTGTCGCCGTTTACAAAAACAATATCCATAACCGCCGTATTATCCTTGTAATACTCATCAACACTATTAAAGTTGATAAATGCGTCCGCCGCGTATACGCTGGTCGATGTATCGAGCCACATAACCTGATCGACTCCGTCCAACGCCTCTATTTTATCCTTGTAGGCTTTCGCCTCATAAAGCGAAACATCATCAATCATGATGCGCCCCGTGCCGGGGTAGCCGAATTTCTCTTCCATCAGGTCCAGTCCCTGTTTGGACTGGACGGTCGACGGCAGGTATTCCGTCAGATCATAGTTGATCTCGACAAACGGCGCCATGAGCGCTGATATCAGCACCAGAACCAGAAAGACAATCTCGATCGCCCTGCTCCGCTCAATGATAAATTTCGGCAGGGAGAAGGCTTCTTCTTCCGTCTGTTTTTCTTCTTTGCGTTTATGTAAAAATTTCAGTTTCATGCCTGCTTGCTCCTGTCATACAATGATTGCGCTCCTTACCGCATCAAAATAATCATATAATAATGCTTATCGCCGACCTGCTGATGTGCAACACCCATTTCCTTATAATAAATCACCCGGTCCACGCGCTTTTTCTCATCGCTGTCGTGATTACGCAGAAGCTTTTCTTCTGCCCGCGTCACATCATCACAATTGATGAGGTAAATCTCCGTATGACGTCTCGCAGTGCTTTCCCCGATGGATTTAAGGTAATCATCAAGTGTGCCTTCATCCGGGATCCGGCTGCTTCCATAGCCCTTACTGCGTGCCATCGCCAGACGGTGTTCGGCGATCTGCTGTAATTTTCCATTTAAAATAAAGCTGGCATCTTTATCGTAATCTTTTTTGTCATCGTCATAGTAATCTTCTTCCTCATCCCCGTCAAACGCGTCCGCCTTCAGCTCATTTAAGCTGTCCGCCATCGCCTGGGTATCTGCATCCAGAAATGCCAGCGTGTACGCGCCGCCGCCCGTGTTTTTCTTCTTTTTGGCGTTCGCCAGGCTGCCGTCCGCGTTGATCGTATACTGCGTCTCATCCTTTGTGAAGGTCGTTCCCTCCATCGCGCCGCTGTCTTTCAGGAAATAGTATTTTCCGTCGATATTCTGCCAGCCGGTCGCCATCGCGCCGTCCCCTTGCAGATAATACCAGGTTCCATTTTCCTGCTCCCAGCCCGTTTTCATCAAACCATCTGCTCCGAGCAGGTACCATTTTCCGCCCATCTGCTGCCAGCCCGTCAGGTAAGAACCGTCCATTCCCACCAGATAATAACCATTCTCCACCGGCTGCCAGACACCCGCATCATCCGCAAGCACTGTCTGGGCGGCAGACGCTGAGAAAAGGAGACTTACTCCTGCGATTCCTGCCAGCCGTACTATCTTATGTCCCAGAACCGCTTTCAGCGCCCTTTTTAACCCCGGCGCCGTCCGCTTTTCTTCCTTCTTCATCCACAAATTTCTGTCCTTCATACGCTGTCCTCACTCTTCTTTATGCTTATTGATCGGATCCATCTGTTTCCAGTTCCACTCCCCGTGCCGTTAAAAGTGCCCGGAGCATCGCCGCCAGCTCCTTTTCCGAGATCCGGCTGCTGTCAATCAGCATATCATAACTTGCTTTATCCGCCCATGTCTTTTTTGCATAAAAATTATAATAATTTTTCCGTATTTTATCCGCTTGTTTGATCAGGTATTCAGCTTCTTTTTCATCTGTCTCGTAACGCCGCATAATCTCCTTCACGCGCGCCTCCATCGGGGCATATATAAATAGAGAAATAAGCCCTTCTGTCTCCTCCAGGATCTTGTCAGCGCAGCGTCCCACGATGATGCATGAACCTTTCTTCGCATACTCCCGGATCAACTGGGACTGCACGACAAACAAGGTATCATTCATCGGCTTTCCATAACCGGTAAACGGATTGCACTTGGCCGGAACCTTAAAAAGAAAACGGTTCGCCTTCATCTCGTCCGCCTCTTCCAGTTCTTCCATCTTAAATCCGCCGCACACCGCTGCTTCCTCTATCAGATGGCGGTCATAACAGGGAATTCCCAGTTCCTTTGCCAGAGACTGCCCCAGATTATGACCGCCGCTTCCAAACTCTCTTCCGATTGTAATGACAAAATTTTTCATACCAGATTCCACCTTCGTATCTATTTCCTTTTGCTTTCGCATATGCTGCAGGTTCTCATAGCCGTTCCTTTCCCGATTGTCAGCCACTCCTGCCGTCTGTGAAACGTTCCATACAAAAGACTTCTTCGCAGTGAACAGTTACATCTAAAATAGAGCATATACAACTCATGTCTGTTTAATTGACATTTGTTCATTTTTGAACTATAATGCATTATACTAAGTTGTTCGAATGAATACAATAATCATTTTTACGTCAGTTGTATTTTAATCAACATTTTATCACATTATGTTCGTTTTTTTTGTATCTGGTGTGCCCATTTTTACTTATTTTTAACACTCCCTTCATCCACAGCCTCCGATACACAGTCATACGGCGTTTCCCTGTCTGGAAACGTTCAGAAAGGAAGTCACTATGAAAGAAGAAATACTCGACCGGCGTGTACGAAAGACGAGACGCCAGTTAAAAGAATGCTTAACCCGCCTCCTCAAAGAAAAAAAAATTCAGGATATCACGGTGCGCGAACTCGCCGAGATGGCTGACATCAACCGCGGCACCTTTTATCTTCATTATAAAGATGTCTTTGACCTGATGGATCAGATCAAAAATGAACTGGTCGAGGAGGTTGAGTCTGTCCTGACGCACCATCCCGTTCCCGAACTGGTAGCGCGCCCTTCCCTCGCACTCTCAGAACTATTTCCTCTTGTACAGGAAAATGCAGAGATTGTTTCTATCTTAATAGGAGAAAACGGTGATCTGAATTTTGTCAACCGCCTGAAACGCATTGTCAGCGATAAATGTTTAAAAGGCTGGCTGGATCTCAAATGTTCCAGCGATCCGGATACGCTCGCGGCATTTTCCGCCTTTATCGTTTCCGGCTGTGTCGGTACCGTTCAGTACTGGATCGAAAGCGGCATGAAGGAATCCACAGAACAGATGGCAATCTTGACAGAGGACTTTATCTTAAAAGGCATCCGAGTGCTGGAAAATCCGGCTTGACTTTCATAAAATTCCGTGCTTTAATAAAACTGCAATTTTTAAAAATTCAGAAAGGAGAACCACATGGACAATTGTGACAGCAACGGGCGAAGTCGTCGCGATGGGCAAAATCAAACTATGAATTCCAACCATGCGTACCAGACTGTTGGTCTGCCGCAGGGTCTTTTTGAGTGTGAATCGGGCTGTCTGGCAGCACATTTCCGCCTGCTTTAGCAGGCGGGTGCTTCAATGCTGACCGTTTCCCGGTACGATTGGTTTTCATATATATTTGTCCATCGCCCTGGCGCGGGTTTGAAACTGCCATCTGCGGCATTTCATCCCGTTCCCGACTGGCGGTGGATTTTTTTATCCCCGCACTGCTCGCCCTGTACGTCCCAAACGGCATTAAATAGAACGACAGAAAGCGAGGGAACCAAATATGAATCAGACTCCAGAAATGGACGAAAAGAAAACAAGCTCCCCGGAAACGGCTCCGATCGCCGCAACCGCAGAGCATAATGCTAATTTTGAAGAAAATATCCGCGCGATCATCCGCAGCGGAAAACCGGCAAGCGTGATCCGGGATGACCTCGACAATTACCATGCAAACGATATTGCCGAGGTTCTGGAAACACTGGACACTGCGACCCGGAAACGCCTCTACAATATTCTCTCTCTGGAAATGACGGCAGAGATTTTCACCTATCTCGATGAACCGGCGCCTTATCTGCATGAGCTGGGACTTGACCGGGCGGCAGCCGTTCTGGCAGAGATGGATGCCGATGAGGCGGTCGATATCCTCGAAAATTTAGATTCGGAGGAAAAAGAAGCCCTGATCGCGCGCATGGATCAGGAATCTAAGGATGATATCCACCTGATCTTTTCCTACGATGAGGAACAGATCGGTAGCCGAATGACGACCAACTACATCGTCATTCCCAATAACTGTACGATCAAGCAGGCAATGCGCCATCTGATCTCCCAGGCGGAGGACAACGACAACATCGACACCATCTACGTCGAAGACGAAAATGGGCGCTATTTCGGTGCGATCGAGTTGAAAGATTTAATCACTGCCCGTGAGTACATGAAGCTGGAGGACATTATCAGTACCTCCTATCCGTATGTGTACGCGGATGAGAAATCTTCGGACTGTATGGAAGAGCTGATCGATTACAGCGAGGATTCTATCCCAGTACTCGATCGGAACCATAGGATCATCGGTGCCATCACTTACGAGGACATCGCCGAGGCGATCGACGACGAGATGGGTGATGACTACGCAAAGCTGGCAGGTCTTACTTCGGAAGAGGATCTGCACGAACCACTGTTGCAGAGTTTGAAAAAACGTCTCCCGTGGCTGGTGCTGCTGCTCTTCCTCGGCATGGGCGTTTCCTCGGTAGTCGGTATTTTCGAACCGATCGTTGACCGTATCGCCCTTCTTATCTGCTTCCAGTCGATGATCCTCGACATGGCAGGCAATGTCGGCACCCAGTCGCTGGCTGTCACCATCCGTGTCCTGATGGATGAGGACATCTCCGCGATGCAGAAGCTGGGATTTGTATTCAAGGAAATGCGAATCGGATTTTTAAATGGACTGCTGCTCGGCTCGGCTTCGTTCGTCGTAATCGGCATTTTCATCCATATTATGAAGCAGAAGAGTCTTTTCTTCTCGTTTGCACTTTCCGGCTGTGTCGGCATCTCTCTTCTGACCGCAATGGTAATCTCCAGCCTGGTCGGCGTACTGGTGCCGATGCTGTTTCACAAGCTGAAGGTTGACCCGGCAGTTGCGTCTGGTCCGCTTATCACGACGGTGAATGATCTGGTAGCGGTTGTGACTTATTATGGACTGGCGGAGATTTTGCTGGTGGATGTGTTTCATTTAGTGTAGAGAACCGGTGAAAATAGGTATTTGTGATTCGGACGCAAAACAGGACTCTTCCTTTTTAGCAACTTCTCCCTGCTTCTTATAGATAGAGTTTGCATCTACCCCGCCGCGCACGCTGGAAAGCGGATAGATGTTGGTACCGCGTCCGATGATGCTGCCCGGGTTTAGGATAGAGCCGCAGCCTACTTCTACGTTGTCACCGAGCATGGCGCCGATTTTTTTGCGTCCGGTTTTGATCTTGCCGTCTTCGGCGTGGATTTCCACCAGAAGTTTATCGGATTTTACGTTGGAGGTGATGGAACCGGCACCCATGTGGGATTTATAGCCTAAGATAGAGTCTCCGACGTAATTATAATGCGGTACCTGTACTTTATCGAACAGGATGACGTTTTTAAGCTCGGTAGAGTTTCCGACTACTGCACCTTCTCCGATCAGGGCGCTGCCGCGGATGAATGCACAGTGGCGCACCTCGGCGTCTTTGCCGACGATGACCGGTCCGTGCAGATAAGCGCTGTCAAATACCTTCGCTGTCTTGTGAACCCAGATGTTTTCACCACGTTTCTCATATTCTTCCGGATCCAAACTATTTCCCAATTCGATGATAAAATCACTGAGATCTGCCAGCGCCTCCCACGGGTAGGTAAACTGTTTCAGATAATCTGAAGCCAGCGTATGGGTTAAATCATATAATTCTGTGATTTTCATTTCTTCTTTTTTCATGATCATTGCCTTTCTTGAAATTCAATTTCTTCTCTTTCTCTGCATTCTGGTAGAACACAGCAACCGCATCAAATGCCGGCCGCAGCCCATACGTATTTCCCATATGAACCGCATTGTAGGTGCGTCCGATAACGAAGCGCTCTAATTTCTGCATATATTCATCCGGTGTGATGCTTCCCTCTGCCACATAGGTCAGACCTTTTTCCCAGCTTGCCGTCAGCTCTGGGTTGAGAAGCTGCTTCATGGAGGTGTGTACGACCTCATAAATCAGTTCTCCCAGATAGGT
>OIWU01004077.1_pt1 | contig 10717 bp, 10 predicted proteins | sample 1587711 | NCBI WGS metagenome assembly OIWU01 (sample SAMEA3888909, study PRJEB22519) | human gut metagenome | biome: human gut; feature: human-associated habitat; material: faeces | place: Denmark | collected 2010 | reverse complement strand
GGAAGTAGAAATCTACTACCGCTTCATCGGCAAAATCGACTGACCTTTCTTTTTTACCCAACAATATCTTTAATTAAGGGAAACAGGCAGCTCGCTTCCCGATATTCAGCTTTTGCCCGCGCTGTCCGTCACGCTGGGAACGAGCATCGACTCGCTCTTCTCCCTCACGGACGAGAGCCGCTTTGCCCGCATCGACAATATGCTCTGGGACAAGCGCTTTCTCACACAGCAGGAATTTGACGAAGAGGAGCACTTTTTGCAGGAAAAGTGCCGCGAGGAGGAAACGCGCCCGCGCGCGACGCTGCTGCTCGCAGAGCTTTACTGCAAGCGTGCACGGGAATACAATGACCTCGCCTCTCCCCTCGCGCGTCAGGCGCTCGCGCTGAATCCCGACTGCAAGGAGGCGCACAACGCCATCTTCGACGCCGAGCACGGCGCGTACCTCGACTGGAACGCGACGAACCACTACCGCACGATCGCCTTCTATCAGGAGTTTCTCGCCGCGCATCCGGAGAACCACAGCGCGCACCTGTGGCTTCTGGACCTTCTCATCGCCGACCGCCGCTGCGCGGAGGCGCGCGAGGTCTTGGACAAAATGCACCGCCTGAAGCCGACCTACAACGACGACTTTTACCTCGGCTGTATCCTTTTGCAGGAGGGGCACACCGACGACGCGCTCGCGCAGTGGGAGGCCATGTGCGCAAAGTATCCCGACACGTGGGAGGTCTACGTTATGCGCGCAAGCGAGCTTGCCAAGCTTGGACATTACGACGAAGCCATTGCGGATTACGAGAAGACGATGACCCTCATGCCGCCCCCGCGCTTTGTCGACCCTGCCGAGGCCATCGCGCAGATCTGCGAAATTCGCGGTGACTATGAAACGGCGATCACCTACTACGAAAAGGTCATCGCCATCGAAAAGGCCGACTGGCACGAAACGCAGGGCGAAGCCATCGACGCCCCGCAGCGAAGCATCGCAAGGCTGCGCGAAAAGCTGGCAAGCCGCTGATATCGGGGCGAAAAGGCGCTTGTCAAAATCTTTTGACAAGCAATTTTCCCTCATGTAAAGCAGCTTTGCTCGACAAACTTTCCCGTTTTGGCTACCCTTGGGGCAGATCGAACGAAACGCATAGGAGGCACTTATGGAACTCGGTAATCAGATCAAGGCACATCGCGCCGCGCTCTCGCTTTCGCAGGAGGAGCTGGCGGAAAAGGTCTACGTCACGCGCCAGACCGTTTCCAACTGGGAAACCAGCAAGAGCTACCCCGATATCCACAGCCTGCTCCTGCTCAGCGCCCTCTTCGATGTTTCGCTCGACCAACTCATCAAAGGAGATTTGGAAACCATGAAACAGGAAGTCAACGCCGCCGACGTCAGGGCCATGAACCGCGACGGCATCATCTACGCCATTCTGCTCGCCGCCACGATCATTCTGCCCGTGCCGCTGCTCAAGTGGTTCGGCCTGTACGGCCTCATTCCGGAGCTTTTGCTCTGGGGCAGCGCGATGTACTTTGCCCTCCGCCTCGAGCGCATCAAAAAGGCGAACAACGTCCAGTCCTACAGGGAGATCTTGGCCTTCAGCGAGGGCAGAAAGCTCGATGAGATCGAGCAAAAGGTCGAAGCGGGCAAGCGGCCCTATCAGAAGCTTCTGCTCGTCCTGCTCACCGCCGGGATCACACTGCTCGTCGGCATGGTGCTCAGCTGGCTGCTGCTGTAAGCAAACATCACAAAACCCGCCCCGACGCAAAAGCGTCAGGGCGGGTTTTCCATTTTCAGAAGCAGGTTTCACATATTGAAGCGTCTGCGCGCTTCCTCGCGGAGCGACGGGACGCGGCGCACGATGCGCAGCGGGATGATGAGCCCGATGCAGATGACAAGCACGACGAGCGACCAGCTCGGCTGCCACACCTCAAGAAAATACCGGTCAAGGCAGTATTCGACGCCCATCGCCATCAGGCCCACCGCGCCGATGCACATGGCGATGGAAGAAAGGCGTGAGCGCCTGCCGTCGCGCAGCAGAAAGCTCAGCAGGAATACAACAACGCACGCCCAGCCGAGCATCGGCAGCACGAACCCGCGGAACCAGCGCCCCCCGTGCAGCGCAACGGAGATGATCCACACGTAAATGCCGATGGCGGCGACGTCCGCCGTCAGTCGGAAGAAGATTGGGATGCCGCGCACGAGCATCGGCAGTGCGAACCAGATCCACAGCATCACTGCCGCGCCCGCGACGTAGAGCGCCCAAGGGTGCTCCGTCGGCAAAATGAGATTCAGCAGCCCGCAACAGAGCGACACGGACGCGAGCATCGCCGTTAGCAGTGCGGCGGCGGCTCTGCGCGATGCTCTCGGCACCTCGGCCGGCTTGGTCGGGAAATAGCGCGGCTCGGTCTCATCCGGCTTCCACGCCGGCGTGCCGCAGAGCGGGCAGCGCTCCGCGCCCTCGTCCAGCTCCACGCCGCATTTGACACAATATGACATCAAATTCCTTCTTTCGATCTGCTATTCATCGGTTGCTCTCCACGCGCACGGGGATTCCCGCGCGCACGAGGAAGCGGAAAAAGTCGCGCTCGGTGTCCGTCTCCGCCTGCGTGCCGGCAAAGGTGATCTCCATCGTGTCGCCATAGCTGATGGACGCGCAGTGGCAGCGCGGCACCGTCGCCTGTCCCAGAATGACCTCCGCCCCGCGGATATGCTCAGCCATTTCGGGCGGCACGGTGAACGTGCCTGGGTTCGTATATGTGCAGGAATAGGGTCTCACGCCGTGCAGGCGGTAATTGAGCGCCATGACGGGATTTTTGAAAACGACCGGAATGAGCCGCAGGAAAAAGTTTTCCGTAAAGCGAACGTTGCCCGTGAACGCCGCCTGCAATTCCTGCCGGTTGATGTGCAGCTTCATAAAATGCCGCACTTGCGAGACGATCTCGGGGAACGTGTAGTCGCCGAGCGCAGGGTCGATATACGGGCGGACGGTGGTGATGAAGTTGCGCAGCGTCTCGCTGGGAAAAAAACCGCGCAGATTGATGGGAACGGCCAGCGCCACGGGGCGCAGGCGGTAGGGCTTTTCGCGCTTCTGCTTTTCCAAAATGACGTAAATGAGCACAGCGGAGAGGTATTCGGTGATCGACGCGCCGTACTTTTTCGACTCCTCGCGCAGCTTCGAGAGCGGCACGAAGCCCATCGTCACATGGAACGTGTAAAACGGCTCGCTTGTGCCGGTATTCTGATACGCCGTCGGCTGGCGGTGGAGGCCCAGTGCGTGGTGTCCTGCGTAGCGGGCATAGGCGTCCTCCATCTCCTCCTCGCGCGGCGGCTCGTTCAAATCAAGCACACCGTTCCCCGCAGGGATATCAACGCCGGTCTGGCGCAGGTATTCGGCCAGCAGCGTGCGGAAGAAGACAATGGCTCCGCCGCCGTCGGAAAGCGCGTGGAAGACCTCAATCGAAATGCGGTTGCAGTAATAGTAAAAGCGCACGAGCCAGCCGTTGTCTTCCTTGAAGCGCACGGGCTGGCAGGGGTCGGACACGTCCTCTTTCAAAAACGGCCCCGGCGCGCTGTTGTGCTCCAAATAGTACCAGAACGCACCCTTACGGATGCGCACGGCAAAGGTCGGGAAGCGCGGCATGCAGCGGTCGATGGCGCGCTGAAGCGCCGCGGGGTCGACGTCTTTTTCCATCAGAGCGGAAAAGCGGTAGATGGCTGAATACTCCTCCTTTTGCAGCGCGGAGTAGAGCGTGCCCGCGGAGTCGAGCTTATACCATTTGCTGTTGGGCTTGGCCATCCGATGTTCCCTCTTTCCTTCTGCGCGGTCTTGATAGGTTTATTATAGCACAAAGCGGGGCGCGCTACAAGAAAGATGCGCTTTTCCTTGGCATTTTCACGAAATTATGATATCATGCTCCCAAAGAATTTTGTTTTTCAGGAGGAGCTATGGAACCCAAACTCCGCATCATCCGCAAAAAGAAGAGCGAGGCCGAGAACGCGCATCTCGACCCGCTGATGCGTGCGCTCAAGGCGCTGCACAGCGCCGGTGCGCCAGAAAGCATGACCGCCGAAGAGCTTGAACGTCAGCGCCGCAGTCAGGAGGCCCTCGGCAAGCTGACTGCGCCGATGACGGGCATGGATTACGAGGAATTTGCCCTCTCGGGCATGAGCGCGGCGTGGACGCGGCTCAAGGCCCCCCACGGTAGCCGCCATGCGATTTTATACTGCCACGGCGGCGGCTACACGAGCGGCAACCTCGGCTATTCGCGCGTACTGTCGTCCAAGCTCGCGCATGCGACGGGCTACGATGTGCTGAGCTTTGAATACCGCCTCGCGCCCGAGTTCCCCTATCCCGCCGCCGTCGAGGACGCGCTGCGCGCGTGGGACTATCTGATGCTCCAAGGCTACGGCGCGCGCGATATCGTCCTCGCGGGCGACAGCGCGGGCGGCAACCTCGCCCTTGTGCTCTGCAACCGCCTCAAGACGGCGGGCCGCAAGCTCCCCGGCGCGCTCATCCTGATGTCCCCGTGGACGGACATGACGATGTCCGGCCAGTCCTATACAGAGCGTGCGGAGATCGACCCGATGCTCACGCCCGAGTACATCGAAGCCGTGCGCCTCGCCTACGCCGCAGGAAGAGACTACCGTTCGAGCGACCTGTCCCCACTTTTTGCCGACTTCACCGGCTTCCCGCCGACGCTCATCCAGGTCGGCGACCACGAGATCCTGTATTCGGATTCAGAACAACTCTATCAGGCGATGAAGCGCGCAAACGTTCCCTGCCGCCTGCAGGTCAGCGAGGGGATGTGGCATGTGTTTCAGATGTTTCCCATTAGAAAGGCTTCTGTTGCAATAGAAAATATCGCACGGTTCTTACTGGAGCAGTAAGCAGCTGATTTTTCCCTGCGCCGTGCAGGGGAGCGGTTAAGGGGGATATTCTCTTTCCTCGGAAAGAGAATATCCCCCTTTGACCCCCAAGAGAAAGGGACTTGATTGGCAGTCTCGGGCTTGAACAGTCTTTATGCCTCCGGAATGGAAGTACCTGCGCGCGGCGTTGCCGCGTTAGCGTTGCTATACGATTTGGTTTCCTTCTTTCATCCGCCGCCGCTCTGCCCATCTTGTAGAAGTGCGCAGTAATCTCCGTCTACCGAGGCACTACTCAATGCGGCGAACGCCAGCAATGCCGCATTCGGTACGCAGTCTGCCGCCGAGGTAACGTCACTCGCGCCTCACGATAGTAAGGCGCGGTTGCAACCGGTAACGACTTGCAGAAGATTCATGGCGAAGCCATGTACACCGCACCCACACTGCGCAGCGCGTGCAGTCATTCAAGCTGCAAACCCGCAATGTGCGGGGTCAAGGGGCAGAGCCCCTTGCGTTCTCTTGGGGGTCCAAGGGGGCCATTCTCTCACGTGAGAGAATGGCCCCCTTATCCGTGCAGCGCCATCGGCGCTGCCTCTCCCTCCCGCGCCGTGCGCGGGAAACTCCCTCATCCGTTGGGCAAATCAAAAAAAGTGCAACTTTTTTGATTTGCCCACTTGACAAGTGGGCCCCGCGTGCTATAATGCAACCAACAAGTGAAGAGCTTCAAACCTATGACGGAGAGAAGTAGCCGATGCAGATAAGCACAAAGAGAGTCCCGGGTGGTGTGATCGGGGCGGCGGACGGTCGGTGAATGGACTTCAGAGGGCGGACCGAACGGCGGAAGTCAAGTAGGGACCGACGGGTATCCCACCCGTTATCCATCGGGGCGCGTATGATGGTGCGCGTAAGCGAGCGGGCGTTTTACAAAACGTCAATTTGGGTGGTATCGCAGAAGTTTGATGACTTTTGTCCCATGTGTATGGGATGAAGGTCTTTTTTCTTTATATTCCTCCTGTTCCGGCAAACCAGGACCTCATCTGCCACCCGAAATCAAATAAATTTGGAGGAAAACAAAAATGAAAAACAACATGGTGAAAAAGCTTCTGACCCTGGCCCTCGCCGGTGCGATGACCCTGTCTCTGGCCGCGTGCGGCAGCAAGAGCGACGACAGCAGCAACGACGCCCAGCAGGGCGGCGACGAAAGCGGCAAGACCTACAAGGTCGCCATCATCAAGCAGCTCGACCACGCCTCTCTCGACGAGATCGCGAACGCTGTGGCCGCCGAGCTCGACAAGATCGCAGCCGACAATAATGTGACCATCGAGTACGACATCACCTCCGGCCAGAACGATCAGACCATCTTAAAACAGCTGTCCGATCAGGCGATCGCCGATCAGGTCGACGCCATCATCCCCATCGCGACGACCGCCGCGCAGATCTCTGCCCTCTCCGCTGAGGACACCAAGACCCCCGTTGTTTATGCCGCCGTCTCCGATCCCGAGGCCGCGAGCCTGACGGGCATCGACTATGTGACCGGCACGAGCGACGCGCTGAACACCAGCTTCATCATGGACATGATGTTCGCCCAGAACCCGGACGTCGCCAAGGTCGGCCTGCTCTACTCCCTCTCTGAGCCCAACTCCACCAAGCCCATCGCCGACGCGAAAGCCTACCTCGACGCCAAGGGCATCGAGTACGTTGAGCAGACCGCGAACACGAACGACGAAGTCGTCGCTGCCGCTTCCGCGCTGATCGCCGACGGTGTGGACGCCGTCTTCACCCCGACTGACAACGTCATCATGGCCGCCGAGCTCGCCATCTATGAGGACCTCGCCAAGGCCGGCATCCCCCACTACACCGGCGCTGACTCCTTCGTCCGCAACGGCGCTTACGCCACCTGCGGCGTGAACTACACCGACCTCGGCACCAAGACCGCCGACCTCGCCTACTCCGCCATCACCGACGGCATGGACGCCATGGAGGACTACTACCTGATGGACGGCGGCATCATCACCGTCAACACCGACACCGCCTCCGCGATGAGCCTTGACTACTCCTGCTTCGACAGCATGGGCACCGTTGTCGGGGTCACGACCACCAAGGACTAAGAAACATCACTTCCCCGCAAATGAACTGCCTTTCCCCCGACCTTCCCGTCGGGGGAAATTGGCCTGAAAGGAGAATTTTCCCATGCTCATCATCACACAGACCGCCCTTGAGCTGGGCTTCCTCTACGCGCTGGTCGCGATGGCGCTGTTTTTAAGCTACCGCATCCTCGACATCGCCGATCTGACGACCGACGGCTGCTTCGTCCTCGGCGCGGCCGTGTCCGTCACCGTGACGGCCGCGGGACACCCTGTCCTCGCCATCTTCGCCGCGATGCTCGCGGGCGCGTGCGCGGGCTTTGTCACCGCGTTTTTGCAGACGAAGCTCGGCGTGCCGTCGATCCTCGCCGGCATCGTCACGAATACCGGCCTTTACACTGTGAACCTGATGGCCATGGGCTGGAAATCCAACCAGAGCCTGCTCGGCGGCAAGACCGTCTTCACGATGCTGCGCGAGACCGGCATCGGCGGCGAGTGGTACGAGCTGCTGCTCGCAGCGTTTGTCACGCTTCTGGCCGGTCTTCTGCTGGTGCTGTTTCTCGGCACGCGCATGGGTCTTTCCATCCGCGCCACGGGCGATAACCCCGACATGGTGCGCGCCTCGTCCCTGAATCCGTCGTTCACGATCACGGTCGGCCTGTGCCTTGCCAACATGCTCACGGCGCTCTCCGGCGCGATCGTCGGCCAGTATCAGAAGACTGTGGACATCAACTCCGGCACGGGCATCGTCGTCATCGGCCTCGCCTGCCTCATCATCGGCGAGACGCTGCTCGGGCGCAGAAGCGTCAAAAAGGGTGTCATCGCCGCGATTCTCGGCTCGATCGTTTACCGCTTCATCTACGCCATCGTATTCTACACGAAGATCGTGCCCGTCGAGTGCCTGAAGCTCCTGACGGCCATCATTGTGGCGTCGGCCATTGCCGCGCCGAGCATCCAGAAGTGGGCGACATTCCAGAAGCGCAAAATGGCCGCCAGAAATAAGGAGGGCGTGTAAGATGCTGGACATTCAAAATCTCTCCAAGACCTTCAACCCCGGCACGGTGAATGAAAAAAAGGCGCTTTCTTCCCTTTCCCTGCATTTGGACGAGGGCGATTTCGTCACCATCGTCGGCTCGAACGGAGCGGGCAAGTCGACGCTCTTCAACGCCATCGCGGGCAGCTTTTATGCCGACGAGGGCAGCATTTCGCTCGCGGGCAAGGACATCACCTTCATGCCCGAGCACGAGCGCTCCCGCCGCATCGGGCGTCTCTTTCAGGACCCCCTGCGCGGCACCGCGCCGAGCATGACGATCGAAGAAAACCTTGCGCTCGCGTACCTGCGCGCGGCGCACGGCAATCCGTTCAGCCGCATCAGCAAGAAGGACAAGGATTTCTTCGCCGAGCAGCTCAAGCAGCTCGACATGGGCCTTGAGGACCGCATGAAAAACCCCGTGGGCCTGCTCTCCGGCGGCCAGCGTCAGGCGCTCACGCTGCTGATGGCGACGATGGTGCCGCCGCAGCTCTTACTTCTTGACGAGCACACCGCGGCGCTCGACCCCGCAACGGTGGAAAAGGTGCTCGACCTCACCCGCCGCGTCGTGGCGGAAAGTCACATCACCTGCCTGATGGTCACGCACAACATGCATCAGGCACTTGAGCTCGGCAACCGCACACTGATGATGGCGGACGGGCACATCGTGCTCGACGTCGCGGGCAGTGAACGCGCGGGGATGGGAGTCGACGATCTCATCGCACGGTTCAAAGCAGGTGCCGGACATGAGCTTGATAACGATAGAATTCTTTTATCGGAATAAAATTGCAGCACGAAGTGCTGCCACCCTATTCCCCACACCGTGTGGGGGCGCGGGTAAGGGGGATACTCTCTTTCACAAAAGAGAGTATCCCCCTTTTGATCCCCCGAGAGAAAGGTTTTCCATTGCAGGCGAGCAGCTTGAAGAGTTGCGGCGCTTGCCGATTGCACTACCTGCGCGCGGCGCTGCCGCGTTTAGTTCTGCTATACGATTTGGTGTGCTTCCATTATCCGCTGCCGCTCTGCTGATCTTGTTTTGGTGCTGCCTAATCACCTGCCACCGACAACGCATGCTATTTCGATAGTGCATACTGCGGCGAGCGCCAGCAATGCTAAACAATCCAAAGTAGGTGGAAATTGCTGAAGACTGCCGAATCGCAGGCAAAGCGGCAGCGGAGATAGAAGTAAGACAAATCGTTTAGATTCATCACTTGGCAGGCACTCCCATTCCAGAGGCATAAAAGTCATTCAAGCCAGAGACTGCCAATCAAAAGCCTTTCTCTTGGGGTTCCAAAGGGGATATTCTCTTTCGCGAAAGAGAATATCCCCTTTGATTCGTGCAGCGCCGACAGCGCTGCCTTCCCCTCCGCACCTGTGCGGAAACAACGCTCCACAATGTGGAGCTTTTTTAACGCATGGGTCATTTTGTCCGCTTGAGGCAATACCAATTCCATGCTATACTTATCGTTAAGAAAACGACAAATTCAAAGGAGAACTGCATGGAGAGCATTTTTGAAAAACGTCTTACCGTCACGCCCGACTACTGTGACGCGTCGGGCGCGCTGTCGCCGTTGGCGGCGTTTACGATTTTTCAGGGCATCGCAGCACAGCACGCGGAGGTGCTGGGCGTCGGCAGCAGCGCGATGGCGAAAAAGGGTGAATTCTGGCTCACGGTCCACACGCGCGTCGATCTCTTTGAGCGCGCGTACCTGATGGACGAACTCACGGTGCGCACGTGGGCGGAGGCGTGCAGCGAGCGCGACGTACGCACGTACCGCAGTTACACACTCTCGCGCGGTGAGGCGGTCATTGCCCGCGGCAAGACCGAGTGGGCCATCTTAGGACCGGAGCAGAAGATCATCCGCTTTGGCGACTCGGGCTTCCCGAAGGACTACCTCTTCCCCGCCGAGACGGCCATCCCCGAAAAATTGCAGCGCTTCCATGAAAAGTTTGAGGACGCCGACCTTTTCTCGCACTACGCCGTGCGGTCGACGGACATCGACCTCGGCCACCACATGAACAACGTGGCCTATGTGCGCCTGCTGCTCGACTGCTTTTCAGCAAAGGAGCTCGCGAGCGGTAATATTCAATCGGTCGAGCTACACTACTCAACGCCGTGCTTCGAGGGTGAGGCGCTGACGGTCTACAAGAAGTCACTCGATGACGGCACGTGCCGCATCGGCATCGTCAAGCCGGACGGCAAAACCGCCTCGCAGGCGTGCGTGACGTTCAAAAAGTAAGGACGCGGCGGCAGTAAAATACTTTTTACAGGGCCTTACGATGGGGCTTGCATACGTCGCGCCCATCGGGCTGCAAAATTTATTCGTCATCAACTCGGCGCTGACGCACACGCGAAAGCGCGCACTTTTGACGGCGCTCATCGTCATCCTTTTCGACGTGACGCTCGCGCTCGCGTCCTGCCTGTGGTTCACGGGGCTGACGCTGCTCATCTCGCTTTTCAGCGACAATTTCACGCCCAAAACGCTCGTTGTCATCAACAAGGTCTGCGGCGTGATCATCGTTTTCTACGGCTGCAAGCTGCTCTACAGCTTCCTGACGATGGTATTTTGATCTCAGTGCTCAAAAAAGCGGTTCCCGTTTGGGAACCGCTTTTTGTTGTTCTTTGCGCTGTTTAGTTGTTGCTGGCGTTCGTGGCGCGGAGGGTGACGTCGTGATAGCCGCCCTCGACGATGCTGGTGGCAGAGACGAGCGTGAGCTTCGCGTTCTTCTGCAGGTCAGGGATCGTCGTCACGCCGC
>OIWU01004076.1_pt1 | contig 10717 bp, 8 predicted proteins | sample 1587711 | NCBI WGS metagenome assembly OIWU01 (sample SAMEA3888909, study PRJEB22519) | human gut metagenome | biome: human gut; feature: human-associated habitat; material: faeces | place: Denmark | collected 2010 | reverse complement strand
AGACAAAACAAAATTATTGGGCGATAAACTTCCTTGTTTGCGAAAAAAGTAGTAATTTTGCACCCAATAACCAAAAAGTTCAAGTCATAATGGATTTACTGAAAGAAAGAATTATGCAGGAGGGCCGCTGCTTTCCTGGTGGAATCTTAAAAGTAGATAGCTTCGTAAATCATCAGATGGACCCAATCCTGATGATGGACCTGGCTAAGGAATTCGTGCGCCTTTTCAAGGACATCAAGTACAACAAGATTGTTACTATCGAGGCTTCGGGCATCGCTCCAGCCATCATGGTGGGTTACCTGACCAATCTTCCTGTTGTCTTCGTCAAGAAAAAGCAGCCTAAGACGATGGAGGGTATGATTACCTCGGTGGTTCACTCTTTTACCAAGGATCGTGACTATACGGTTTGCGTGAGCAACAGCTACCTGACTCCAGAGGATCACGTGCTCTTCATCGATGACTTCCTCGCCAACGGTAACGCATCCAAGGGTGTGATGGATCTCTGCGAGAAGGCTGGTGCCAAGATCGAGGCGATGGGCTTCATCATCGAGAAGGCTTTCCAGCATGGTGGCGACTTCCTGCGCAAGGAGGGTATCCGTTATGAGGCGCTCGCAACCGTAGAGAGCCTGGATGATTGCAAGATTGTCTTGAAGTAATACACCTATTATTATATATTGTAAAAGCCGCCTGTTTATACGGGCGGCTTTTGCTGTTTTTTATATCGGCTATTTTACAATGTCTGCTGCATAGATTCCCATCACCTTATAGCCTGTTGGGTTAGGATGGAGCCAGTCGTTGCTGGCGTATTCCCGCTTCATTCTTCTGTCATCATTCGGATCTTGAAGCAGCTTGGCGAAATCCAGGATGCCATCCACGTTCTTCGCCTGACTTCGGATCCAGTCGTTTACATAGAGTCGGGCAGCTTCGTGGAAGTGGGTATAATATCCTGCGCCCTTGAAAGGGGTGATGGTTCCCAGATAAACCTTCATTTTCCGGGCTTTCGCCTTCTTCATCATTCCCTGGATGCTCTCGATGATCTTCCGGGCTACGGTTTCGCTGCTGCCGCTCCTGGCTGCACCGATGTCGTTGACTCCCTCGAAGATCACCACCTTCTTGACGCCGCTCTGCATCAGGATGTCTCTGTCGAAACGTTCCTTGGCGAGGGCTCCGAAGCCGCCCGGTACGGTTACGCGGTTGTTGCCGATGCCCAGGTTCAGCACGCCCTGATTGGTTATCTTATGCTTCAGCTGCAGCATCTCCGACATCACGTCGGGCCATCGGTTCTGGGCATTGTCGGTAGAGCATTTTCCGTCGGTGATGGAATTTCCGATGATGGCGATGGCGCTCATGTTGTTGCTCATCGTATAGACATCGATGCCACTGATGTTGTACCAGTGGTTTTCCCGGAAAGCCTTCGCAAAGTTGGAGTGGGCATTGGTTACACCTTTCATGATATAGGAGGTGGTGCGCGAACCCATGTGCACGGTTGGAATTTCGGGAGCCGAGGTGTAGTTGATGGTGATGGCTACACGCTCCAGATTCCTGAGTTTGAACTTCAGGGCATTGCTCACAATCTGCTTACCGGCAGGGATGACGGTCTTGTAGCTGTTGCCGAACTTGAAGTATTGTGCCGTCTTGGCATCAATGTCGGAGGAATCCTTGGCATGAGCGATGTAGATAGATCGGATCTCTACGGGTTGCATCGAATAGATGTTGCTCAACTTGAGGCGGATCACGTCGCCTCCTATACTAACCTTTACCACCTGGCGTACCGAACGGTTAGTCATGCAATTGTTATAGGGCATAAATGATTTGACTACAGTTTGCGGAGCTGTGGCCCAGGTGCCTACCCAGTTCTGTGCCAGAGAATAAGTTGATAGGGCACAGAACATCATTAAGAAAACTAATAATCTTTTCATCATACGTGCAAAGTTAGATAGAAAAGGCAATAAAACCAAGAAATTTAAAAACTTTTTTCATAAAACTTTGGAGAATATTGAGAAAAGTTGTACCTTTGCCCAAAATTCTAACTAAAATATAAGTCTATGCAACCAACAAAAAGTTTTGCGATTCCATTGTCGTTCATTGGAATCATGTTTTTCTCTTTGGGCTTTGCCCTGGGTATTAATTCCTTGCTGGTGCCTGTATTGCAGGGCTCGCTGGGTATTTCCAATGCTGCCTCTTATCTCATCATCGCAGCCACCTTCATTCCGTTCCTGATTTTCGGTTATCCTGCCGGACTCACCATCAAGGCTATCGGTTATAAGAAGACAATGTCGCTGTCGTTTGTCATCTTCGCAGCAGCATTCTATCTCTTCATCCTTTCTGCCGATGAGAAGAGTTTCCCATTGTTCCTGCTTGCATCTTTTGTAAGTGGTGCTGCCAATGCCTATCTTCAGGCATCTGTCAACCCTTACATCACCATTCTGGGTCCTTTGGATAGTGCAGCCAAACGCATCAGTATGATGGGTATCTGCAACAAGCTGGCGTGGCCAATCCCATCTATGTTCATCGTATGGCTGTTGGGCAAGGATGTGCATCTTATCGGAATCGAGGATTTGTCCAAGCCATTCTGGATCATCATCGTAGCCTTCCTGGCTTTGGGTGTTCTGGCATTCCTGGCTCCATTACCAGAGGTAAAGGCTGCCGGAGAGGATGATTCTGAGGAGGAAGAGGAGTCTGCAGTCTGCACTTATGCGGCAACCAAGACTTCTGTCTTCCAGTTCACTCACTTGCTTTTGGGCTGTCTGGCGCTGTTCCTGTATGTAGGTGTTGAGACGGTTTCTCTCGGAACATTGGTAGATTACGCCAATTCTCTGGGTTTGCCTGGCGCAGCTAACTATGCCTGGATTGCTCCTATCGGTATTGTTATCGGTTATATCTGCGGTATCATTCTGATTCCTAAGTACATCAGTCAGGCGGTAGCCTTGAAGCTCTGTTCGTTCCTGGCAATCGCCGGAGCTTTGCTGGTGGTTCTTACTCCAGCCGAGATTTCCATCTATTTCATCTCATTGATGGCATTGGGTTGTTCTCTGATGTGGCCTGCTCTCTGGCCATTGGCAATGGCAGATCTGGGTAAGTTTACCAAGTCTGGTTCTTCATTGCTCATCATGGCGATGTTTGGTGGAGCCGTTCTTCCTACGCTCTATGGCAGTTTGAAGGATGCAGTAGGTGCTCAGCAGGCATATTGGCTCTGCCTCCCTTGCTTCCTCTACATTTTGTATTACAGCATCCACGGCTACAAGATCCGTTCATAGTATCGTTTCTTATCAGCTGAGAACATAAAATAAGGTGTATCCTCGCTTGCCCGATGTATGGGGCAAGAAGGATACACCTTATTACATTATAGTTTTCCCTTTCCCAGATCAAAGTACAGAATGCTGATGGAATATATTATATATCAAAGCTTTTGCCCTTACAGGGTGTAGTTTGCATAGCGATATTTCACCTAGTGCGGTGTCCTGAGCTATGTGGCTCATTGCTCATTCAGCCCACCTTGGCTGTTACTATCTGTAACTGTTCGTGTAGTTTTTTACAAGCGAGTAATAGTTATGGATTAGGATAATCTGGATTAATACCTCTAGGCAGGAAATATCCCTTGATGCAGTTTGGATTGCAGACACATATCTGAATATGGTTCTTTTACACTGGAGCTTTTTCTTGTTGACAATTGTTTAGCCCATTGCCAGGCCCTATCTTCATTATTTTCCCAAAAATATATACCACTGCCTAGCCAGTCATAGTCATTGGCGCTAGCAAGAAGTTCTGTTTTGCCAGCAATCACTGCATCCACTACAGATTTGTCACAGCCATGAAACCCAACAACAAGGTTGGATCTTCTTGAATATAGAGATTCTTTCATCGTAGGTGTGGTGCTAATTGTCCATCAGGGAGCAGGATGCCTGCTTCCTTAAGAAACTTTATCGCATTTTCTTTGCTAGCAGTAATCTCTTTGATTACAGCTTGCATCCTTTCTTGTCTTTTGCTATCAAATAATTCCATATTTACCTCCTATTTTAAAGGATTAATACTATTCGACTGCAAAGATACGCTTTTCTTCTGAAAGAAGCAAGGAATTATTGGAAAATGTTTGAGAGTGAGGGAGATAAAAAGAAAAAGGTGTATCCACCCTTGCCCGATATGTTGGGCAAGAAGGATACACCTTATTATATTATAGTCCTTTAATTTCCTGCTCTGTCAAACCAGTAATTAAAGCAATCTGCTCTATGCTAAATCCATTAGCCAGCATTTTGCGGGCAATGTTATTTTTCTCTTCAGCACGACCTTCAGCTTTGCCTTCTTCCATACCTTCCAGTCTTGCATTTCCCAAAACATCATTTTGAATCATGATGGCATTGATATGTTCATCGTATGCATAACGTTCTGCATCCGACATGGAATAGTATTTCAGTTTCTCACGAGCTTCCTGCAGACCTGGTGCCTGGGTTTCTGGCGAGATGACTCCATTTTTCAAGTATTCAACCCATTCTTCCAATGGTGATTTAGCCACCTTATTGAATTCATTAACTCGAACAAGAATATAGGTTGGGAATATCTCTGAAGGCGATTTCCTTACTATCGTATCTTTCTCCTTGGTGCTGATAACAAGATGGTCTTGGGTATGCAACCCCACGAAGTTATTTTGTCCCACATAGATGTAGTCTGATCCCTTGCCTAGATCAAAGTACAGAATGCTGATGGAATATACCTTCTTCACCTCTTTGTAGGTATTTCCCAGATTGATATGCTCTGTGATGGCTTTGGCTACTCCATAGAGCACACGCTCCAGGTAATATAGTTCACTTGTGTTCTGTATCTCGACGATAATGATTTCTCCCTTGCTGTTTTTCGCCTTGATATCAACCCTATTGAACTTATCATTAGCCTGCTGCTGATTACCTTCGCTCTCCAGAATATCAACAATCTTGATAGGTTCATTCAAAAATACAGTCAGGAAGCCCTCAAGCACCCCAAAGTTCGCCTTCTGGCGAAGCAAACGCTTGATAGCCCAGTCAAAACGTATGTATTTATCTCTTAGCTCTGTCATATTTGCCTCCTTGTTTTAATGATTCAACTTTCGTGCTGCAAAGATTATGCCAGCGAGCGCAATGAAAGTTTACTTTCAAATTGCCGCGTGCAGCTTTTCTTCTGCAAAGATACGCTTTTCTTCTGAAAGATGCAAGGATTTTTTGGAAAATGTTTGAGAGTGAGGGAGATAAAAAGAAAAAGGTGTATCCTCGCTTGCCCGATATGTTGGGCAAGAAGGATACACCTTAATTTATTATTTATCTAGCTGAAATACTATTTGTTGCCTGGCCATTTGTCCCATTTGAATGAGAAATAGCCACCAGGGAACAAGTCTTTATCATCAGTCAGAAGGAAGTTTACGACAAAGATATCACCTTCGTTGCTGAAATTGTTATAATCTGGATAATTCTTGGTGTCCCAGTACATCTTATAGCCAGCATTTGGGAATACATCAAGCTTACCGGCAGAAGCCAAATCCTTGGCGCTATAATCTTCATTGAGGTAGAACTGGATGTCGGCTTCGCCTATTTCATCACCATAAATAGCATTGTACGGAGCTACAAGCTTGTAAAGATTGAACTCGTCAGTAACAGCGTGTAGAATCTTTACGCCATTTGCTGTTGCAGGTGTCTCTGCAAAAGTAGCATCAGTAAATGATACAGTACCAGCATCCTCCCATTCATAATCACACATGATAGAGATTGTTGACTCTGTAAGCATATTGTTAGTTACAGTATCCTTCAATGCAACATCGGCATCGCTTAATGTCAGCTTTGCTTTATAAGTTGTACCTTTCTGCATATTCTCAGCCTTGATAGTAACGATAGCTACACCCTCGCCTGCCTTGAATGTTACCTCACCATTATTTGGGTCAGAGAATACTTTATCGGCAGTAGTGCTTATATTGTAATGTGCAGTATATTCCTTACTAGCGTCAGAGCGGACGAATCTTACTGGTATTTCCAAGCTTGACTCTTGAGTCTGATAGCTTTGTGTCTTAGTTGACAAAGAAACGTTCTCACTCATAGGAGTATAGATAGGTCCTTCTTGGTCTGTGCTACAAGAAGCCAGTGTCAACATTGCTACAAAAGCGATAGCTAAAAACTTTATATGTTTCATTTTTTATAGCCTTTTAAAATTATTGTATAAATTACTTGTCGCCAGTTGGGTTCTGGTCATCCTGCGCATTCATATTGACATTTCCGTCAAATTCTGCCTGTGGAATTGTTAATACCCACATATAACTCTCAGGATCATCAGATGGGCGATTCGTCAACAATATGCTAGGATCATTTGGCCATCCTTGTTCTGTAGAACGGACAAAACCCTGACGGAGGCGACGAATATCGTAGATGCGGCCGTATTCACCCCAGAGTTCGATTCGGCGCTGTTTGATAATTTCCTCACGAAGTGAACCTGTCTTGTCTGATGTTAACTTGCCCATTGCTGTACCAGTTTTGGTGCAAGTATAGTTTGGGTCACGATGCTTCATCAATGTGTTCAGCAATTCCTTAGCCTTTGCGTCATGACCTTGCATGCACTCTGCCTCAGCTGCAGTTAAGTACATTTCTTCAACACGCATCCAAACATAGTCACCTAACCAACTTGCTGCATTTGAAAACTTGAACTTTTCCTGCTGGTATCCTCCGTCGGCATTGTTCTTGTCTTGTGGATTCCACCAACAACGACGGGTATCAGTCTCAGACATACTATTGTACAAGTCTTTGTTTATCTGCTTACGAGCAGAAGCGCCATATTTTCCAATAGCTGCATCCATATGTGTGAAGAGAGAAGCATAAGCACCTGTCTGATCTGCGATAATAGTTGCACCCCAGATAACATTCTTATTACTAACAGTATTTATGAAGTTAGGAGCATCTTCAACAAAGTCGGCAGCTTTTATGTTCTGAATCTCATACTGACCGCTGTTGATAACTTCTTCTGCAGCTGTTGCAGCAGTTGTCCAATCTTCCATAGTCAATGCCACACGTGCCTGAATACCAAGAGCTGCATACAACCCAACAAATGATTTATCCTGCTTGATAGAAGTTGTGCCATCACTTGCTTTCAAGTATTCAATAGCCTTAGCTATATCACTTGAAATCTGAGTGTAAACCTCTTGCACTGTAGAACGACCCTTTCCATCTGTCTTGTTGGTTGTCGGTTCTGTATAAAGAGGAACACATGGATCGCTCTCATGTCCCTTATAAGTGCGAGCGAATGTCTGAGCCAACATGAAATAAGCGTATGCACGGACACCATATGCTTGTCCAATTACGTACTTCATATCAGTATCATTCTCGCCCAGATTTGCATCATTCTTGATGATGTAGTTGGCATTCTGAACCCAAGCATAGTAGGCATTCCACAAGTCGTATGAACGAAAGGCGCTTGATGCATATCTTGGCTTGACATTGTAAACGGCATCAAACCAAAACCAACCAGAACCCATTCCATTCATAATGCAATCGTCACCCATAACGTCTGCCATCAAATTGTAGGCAGAAATGCCAAAGCACTGATGGAAATTATCAGCTGTTGACCAACCTGCGGTGTACATAGAACGGTAGATACCATTCATTGCAATCATGGCAGCATCGGCACTACCTTCCATCGTAGAACCTGAAACTCTATCAGTAGGAGAAGTCTCCAATTGGTCATCGCTACATGAAGTTACGAAGCCCAATGTGAGAGTTCCGATGAATATATATTTTAATATTTTATTCATAATTATTTATCTTTTCGTTTCTTGTTTAGAAATTGATTTCAAGACCTATTGTATATGACTTGTTTGGAGAATAAACATAATCAGTAGAACCACTAAAATTATATTGTGGATCCATACCCTTCATATGACTCCAAAGTGCAAGATTCTCTGCTGTACCATAAATGCGCACACCAGAAAGGTGCAATTTGCTGGTAACAATCTTTGGCAGTGTATAACCCAATGTGATGTTCTTGATTGCGAAATAAGAAGCATCTATCAAGTAATTGTCAGTGAGTGTATATTTGCCAGCAACCTCGATACGTGGAATGTCGGTGATATCACCAGGCTTTTGCCAACGACGAAGTGCATTCTTGTTCCACGCATTGTTGAAATACATATTTTGCATTGAACTCATATACAAGTTGTCTAGAATCTTACCTCCAATTGAGTATGTAGTCGTGACGCTAAGGTCGATGCACTTGAAGAGATTCAAACTTGTATTGATGCTACCATAGAGGTCTGGCATACGATCTCCACAATAGTACTTGGAATTGGCTGCCTTTGTGTAATCTGAAGTGATATATTCGCCTGTCACCTTACCATTGTCATCCATATTCTCATATGCATAGTAGAGCTGGGCTCCTGTCTGTGGATCTACACCTGCGGATTTTGCCATATAGAATGTATTAATAGGCAATCCTTCCTTGATAATGTAACCTCCACTTACAATCTGATTTGATTTATCTGTAAGCTTCAGTACCTTATTCTTGATGGTTGAACCCATCCACTGAATGCGCCATACAGCATTTTCATTCTTGATAGGAGTAACAGCCAGCATCAACTCAAAACCCTGATTGCGAACGTTACCCACATTTGCATTGTAACCACTGAATCCAGTAGAAAGAGCCATAGGATAGTTGAGCAACATATCTGAAGTCTTGCGGTTGTAGTACTCTACGCTGAAGTCGATGAGACGATTGAGCAAAGAGCCTTCAAGACCGATGTTCAAGTTGCCACTCTTCTCCCAAGAGATATCCTTGTTTTCCAAAGAAGAAACAAAACCTCCGATTGCACCACCATTAGAATAGCTCAAGTCATAGAGATTCTGCCATACATAATAATCCTGATAGCCTAATGCATCGAGGATAGCGTCATTACCCTGCTGACCATAAGAGGCCTTCAAAGAGAGATTGTCTATCCACTTAACATTCTCCATAAACTTTTCCTTGCTAATGCGCCAGTTAGCACCTACAGACCAGAATGTACCCCAACGATTGTCCTTGTAGAAACGGGAAGAACCATCTCGACGGAATGACGCTGAGAAGTAATACTTGTCATCGTAGTTGTAATTAGCACGACCCAACCAAGACTCCACATCATATTCTGTAGAATAAGAGGTACCATCTGTAAGCTTTGCTGCAGGAGCCAACTCGTCAATACCATCCACGATATTTGTCTTGGCAGCATTCATATACTTATATTTCTTTTGGTAGAATTCATGACCAGCAAGCAAATCAATGCTATGTTTGTCAAATGTTCGATTCCAGGTAAGCAACTGGTTGAATGTGTAACTCAGTGTACGGTTATGAGCTTTTGTGATGTAGCCACCAGCATTAGCTTGGTTGCCATGGTATTTATTCATCATTGTTGTCTGCTCACCGGAAACATAATCGGCACCAAAATTTAATGTGAGTTTCAAGCCCTTTGCCCAACCAAAGGAATCCTTATCTGAACCAAATGACATATAGGTTCGAACACTTGCATTATCATAAGTGTTGTACGACTTGTCTTCGTAAAGACCAGCCAAAGGGTTATAGTCTGTCAATGATGGACGACCATTCTCACCATAATCAAACTGACGATTGCCATTGGCATCCAAGAGATCCTTACCACTAGCATCCTTAAGATACATAGGATACAAAGGGGAAACAAACTGAGATGAATAGAAGACATTATTTTGGGCAGAAGAATAATCTGCGTATTGGTTATATTTACTGCTAGTATATGCCAAAGAGGTATTCATGCCAGCCTTGAACCAATCATTTATCTGTGAATCGACATTAGTACGTCCAGAATAACGCTCGAAATTAGTATTCTTTAATATACCATTCTCATTCAAATATCCCAAAGAAATAAGATATTGTGTTTTCTCTGTTCCGCCAGAAACAGAAAGTTCATGTTCGTGGCGTGGAGCACCACTATTCATCAGCATGTCCATCCAATCATCATTCCATGCGGAAGTTGCGTCAGAACGTACCTGCTCGGTAGTAGGATCGATAATCTCTGAAAAAGTATAATTCTTAAATGGGTTATACTGTTCGCCACCCAGATTGCTGCTCAATGCAGCACGAGCCGCAGCTACTGCAGCCTCATGAGACATACCATTGGTAAATTCATAAGAGTTGCGCAAAGCTTCGTATGACAACTGAACAAATTCTTTCTGGTTCACGTTCTCATACTTTGGAAGTGCACGATAAGACCAGCCCAAGGTATTCTTGAAAGAAAACTTGGTCTTACCTGTTTCACCCTTTTTTGTTGTAATCATCACTACACCATTCGCACCACGAGCACCATAAAGTGCACCTGCAGAAGCGTCTTTCAATACTGTAATCTGTGCAATATCAGAAGGGTTGATACTAGAGATGTTACCATCATAAGGAATACCATCTACAACATAAAGAGGGTTGTTAGATGCATTTATAGAGCCAAAGCCACGAACAATAATCTTTGCGCCCTCACCAGGCTGTCCGCTACCAGATGTAACTGTGACGCCAGCAACCTGTCCATCAAGAGCCTTAGATACGTTGGATACTGCACGGTTTTCCAACTGCTCGTTACCAATAGCGGCAGCAGAACCCGTAAATGAAGACTTCTTCATCTTACCATACGCAACAACGACTACATCTTCCAAAGAATGATTGTCTGGCTCAAGAACAATCTTCATGTTCTTGCCTGCCTTCACGCTAGTAGAGTTCATACCAA
>OIWU01004072.1_pt1 | contig 10721 bp, 7 predicted proteins | sample 1587711 | NCBI WGS metagenome assembly OIWU01 (sample SAMEA3888909, study PRJEB22519) | human gut metagenome | biome: human gut; feature: human-associated habitat; material: faeces | place: Denmark | collected 2010 | reverse complement strand
TGCGAGCACGAGCAGCTCCATCCTCGGCACCTACAACTCCGGCACGACCATGACGGTCACCGGCGTCAGCGGCGCCTGGTACAAGGTCAGCTACAACGGCACCGCCGGCTATGTCCACTCGGACTATGTCTCGCTCTCGGGCGTGACGTCCAACGGCGGCAGCACGGCCGGCTCCAACGGTTCGGTCAAGGGCAGCGATGTGCGCATGCGCTCCGGCCCGGGCACGAACTATTCCATCCTCGGTACCTACCAGAACGGCACGGCCCTGACCGTGACCGGCACGGAAAACGGCTGGTCGAAGGTCACCATCGGCGGCGTGAGCGGCTACATCCGCTCGGACTACGTCTCCGGCGGCGGGGCCGACAGCAAGACCGGCTACATCAAGGGCACCGGCGTGCGCATGCGCTCGGGCGCGAGCACGACCAGCTCCATCCTCGGCGTGTACAACACCGGCACCGAGATGACCATCACCGGCGAGAGCGGCAACTGGTACAAGGTCAGCTACAGCGGCAAGGACGGCTATGTCTGCAAGGACTACATGACCACGACCAAGCCCGATAACGGCGGCGGCTCCACGAGCCAGACCGGCTACATCAAGGGCAACGACGTGCGTCTGCGTTCCGGCGCCGGCACGAACTATTCCATCCTCGGCACGTACAACAACGGCACGCCGCTGACCATCACCGGCACGAGCGGCAACTGGACGGCCGTCACCATCAACGGCGTCAAGGGCTATGTCAACAGCACGTATGTCACCACCACGAAGTCGGACGGCGGCAGTACCGGCAGCAGCACGCCCAGCGGTTCCATCGGCGAGACCATCGTCGCCACGGCCAAGCAGTACATGGGTGCGCCGTATGTCTACGGCGGCATGAGCCCCTCGGGCTTTGACTGCTCCGGCTTTGTCAATTACGTGTACAAGCTCTGCGGCTATTCCATGAGCCGTGTGGCCAGCAGCATCTACAACAACAACGGCACCTATGTCGAGAAGGCCAACCTCCAGCTCGGCGACCTGGTGTTCTTTGCGAGCAACAGCTCCAGCATCGGCCACGTCGGTATCTATATCGGCAACGGCCAGTTTATCCACAGCAGCTCCGGCGCAGGCTGCGTCGTCATCAGCGACCTGAGCTCGAGCTACTACCTGAAGAACTACGTGGGCGCCAAGCGCATCGCGGGTTAAACCAAACGAAAAAAATGACCTGACGTCAAAGCGTCAGGTCATTTTTTTCGGCTGTTGGGCGTGCTTTCCGGTTGCGTTCGCACCGCGCGAAAGGAGATGGCCAAAAGGGGAACATGACAGTCCGGATATAGAAATACCACCGCTTGTGGGGGGGAGAGGGAATCTGCCGTCTTGCCACAAGGGCGTAAAAACAGGCCGCCGTAAAGGCGGCCTGTTTGGTAGCGCAGCTTTTGGGGCTGCTTTTCATTTTTTTTGTATCCACCGCCCGCGCACTTGTGCGGGGGCGTGCGCTTTGCGAGCTGCTGACCGATTAACGATCAGTAATCAACAATGTAGAGTCTGCCGTTTCCGTCAACACCGCCGCGGTCATATGCGAGATCCTCCGCGGGGACGATCATGAAAACATCGTCGTCCAGCTTTGTGCTGTCCTTGCCATTGTACAGGTACAGGGTGCCCGCACTGCGGTCGGTATTGTAATCGCGCAGATAGAGCAGCTCGCCGCCGGTCGTGAAGCCGAAGTTGAACACATCGTCTGCGATCGTCGTGGTCTTGCCGTCCTTATAGGACTTGAGCTGATAGCTGTTGTCGTCTTCCTCGCCGACCAGGTACACGAACGAGCCGTCGTCCCGGAACGCGACGTGGTCCGCAAGCACATCGTCGTCGATCCGGGCGTTGTTGACAAAAACGGTGGAGTCCTGCCAGAAGACGACGTTGTTGCCGATGATCTGCAGATCGTCGATATCCGATGCGATCTGGGTGGGTGTCTGCAGGCTGTTGCCGGAGATGCCGGCCTGATACAGATCGATATCCGAATTATCCGGATTCTTTGTGATGATGTAGGCGGTTTGGCCGTCCTCTGTGAGATGAATGCGATAAATGTCCAGATCCAGCGCACAGGCCGTGCCGTTGACGGCGGCGGAGGAACTGCAGATTTTATCGTAAATATAGGTAGGCGCGTAGGTGTAAGTCGATCCGATGATCGCTTCCAGGTCGTCCATTGTGAGCGCGGCGGCCTTTTCCGGATCCGGATAGGCGTATTCCAGCACGGCTGCGGCGTGCGCATAGGAAGAGGCGTAGCTGATGGAAATGCCGCGGACATCTTCTGCGACGACGCTTGCACTGCTGCCGTTGAAGTAATTGAGCGTCACGAGTGTGTACTGCTCGCGGGCAAGATCCTTTTGCAGTTCACGAAGGTCGTTTGCGTGTTCATAGACCTCCATATCGGCCTCGTACTGCTCCATGGCTGCCCGATATTCTGCGTCCGTGTCATACTCGAACGAGAAGGGGTACTCCGGCCTTTCCAGACTGTCGGGATCGACTGACAGGAGATCCTGGTTGACATAGTCGTACATCGTGATGGTTTTGCTGTCCGTCGTGTAATACACGCCGTTTTCCGTGAGACCGTACAGGGTATCTACACCGCTTGCGATTTTGAAACTGTCCCCGGCTTTGCCGGTCTTATTGCAGAAGAGCGTGTCGTCCTCGTCAACATAGTAAATGGTCGAGAGTGTGTCGTCCGGTGTGTAGACCTGTGAGCAATAGTCGTTGCTGAGCTTTTCCGTCTGACCCAGTCCGGAGTACAGGTACAGGCCGGTTTCCGTGGTGTAAACGATTTTCGATCCGTCGCGGGAAGCTACAAAAACCTCCTCCAGATCGGATGCGATCTTTTCGGCCTTTCCGGATTGCATGTCATACTGGTACAGGTTGTTATCAGCCCGCATAAATGTGACAAGGGTGGCGCTTTCGTTCACGGAGTAAGCCAGAACAACGCCGCCGCTGATGCGGACCGGTGTGGCGTTCTTAGCTTTCAGATCTATGTAGTACAACCTGATTTCATCGTTGTTTTCCGTGGAGGAGATATAGAAAAATTTGCTGCCGTCCTTGCTGAGCGTGGCAACGTATGCGCTGCATGCTTCCGAGAAGTACTGATAGTCCCAGAGATCGCTGATCTCGCCTTCCAGGTAATCGGGATCGGAGAACATCTGCATGGTGAGCAGATCGGCATTCTTTTTCACGTTGGGGAGGACACACAGATTGCCATCCTTCAGATAGATGGCGGTGTTGCTGGCGTGTTTGCCCGGGATGAGCGTGATACCGAGTATGATCGCGACCACGAGCACGACCGCGACGGCTGAGATGCCAATGATTTTTGCCGTGGGTTTCTTGCGTTTCGGCGTTCCTTCCGCCGACGATCTGCTGCCTGCAGCCTTCACCTTTGCCGCTATGGTGTTTTTGGCGCTCGCTGCCGCGTCTCTGGTTCTTGCTGTCGGCGCCTCAGTCCATGCAGCGATGGGTTCGGCCTGCGCAGCGGCGGGTTCAGCCTGCGCTGCGGCGGGCTCGGCCTGCGCTGCGGTGGGTTCGGCCTGCACCGCGGTGGGTTCGGTCTGCGCCGCGGCGGGTTCGGCCTGCGCTGCGGCGGGTTCGGCCTGCGCCGCGGCGGGTACGTCGGACCATTTGACCGTGTAACCGGCGCCGTGAGAGCAAAAGACCGAATCAGGCGTGTTAGGCAGATCGGCCTCGGGCTCATAGGCGGCAGTCTCGATTACACGCTCGGCATCATGGCAAGCCGCATAACCGGCGAACTCCAGGTACAGATGACCGCGGCCGCTTGTGTAGGCAGCTACCTCCAGGGCATAGTCCTGCACCTCGGATGCCGGCACGCGACCCACAAGCTTTGCCCGGTCGTCCGCCATCACCGGCGGCTCGTATTCGGCACCCATGCGCGTGGCATCCGAGAGCGCCCGGCCTACGCACTCCCCCGGCACCTCGAGCTCAAAGCGATACCACGGCTCCAACAGCACCGCCGCGCTGGCCTCACGCGCCTGCATCAAACCCTGGCGAATCGCGCGGTACGTGGCCTGGCGAAAATCGCCGCCCTCGGTGTGTTTGGCATGCGCACGGCCGCCCGTGAGCGTAATGCGCACATCGGTGACGGGCGAGCCGGTCAGCACGCCCAGGTGATCGCGCTCCATGGCGTTGGTGAGCGCCAGACGTTGCCAGTTAAGATCGAGCTCATCGGTCGAGGTCACGGTGCCAAACTGCACGCCCGAACCCGCTGGCAACGGCTCCAAGCGCAGATGCACCTCGGCATAGTGGCGCAGCGGCTCATAGTGGCCGATGCCCTCGACAGCCGCCGTCAGCGTCTCCTTATACAAAATGCCGCCCTCGCTGAATGTTACATCCAGCCCGAACCGCTCCTGCAGGATATTCTGCAAAATTTCCAGCTGCACCTCGCCCATCAGCTGGACATGCACTTCGCCGAGGTCGTCCCGCCAGTTCACATGCAGCTGGGGGTCCTCGTCCTCCAGCGTCTGCAGTGCCTTCAGCAGGGTATGGGGGTCGGCTGCGCTCTCGACACGGTAGTTCAGCACCGGCTCCAGCAGCGGGGTATCGGCGTCAGCCTCCGCCCCAAGGCCCTGCCCGGGGCGGGTGGCAGCCGGTCCTGCCGCCGCCACGACCATGCCGGGGTATGCCTCGCTGATCAGGCGGAATTTTCCGCCGTTGTACAGCCGCAGCGCATCGGCCTTCTCGCCGCCGGGCAGCACCGCCTTGACCGGCAGCACGCCGCCGGTGATCTTGAGCCATGTCAGCCGCGTGCCCGCATCCTCGCTGATTTTGAACACCCGCGCGCCGAACTCCGGCCACCGGGGCGGCGTGCGGGTCAGCGTCTGCAGCCCGCGCAGCAGGCCGTCCAGCCCGTCCAGCCGCAGTGCCGCGCCGAAAAACACCGGGAACACCTGCCGCCGCGCAATGGCTGTCACCACGGTCTCGGGCGAGGCCGCGCCGTTTTCCAGCACCTCGTTCATCAGCGGCTCACTGCACAGGGCCAGCGCCTCCGGGTCGGGCGCGGCGGAAAAATCCACGCACCCGTCCCCGAACCGCCCGCGCAGCTCCCGCAGGCGGACGGCGGCATCCGCGCCGGGCAGGTCCATCTTGTTCACAAACACAAAGGTGGGCACCCGGTAGCGGGCCAGCAGCTTCCAGAGCGTCTCGGTGTGGGCCTGCACGCCGTCCGTGCCGGAGACCACCAGCACCGCATAATCCAGCACCTGCAGGGCGCGCTCAGCCTCGGCGGAAAAATCCACATGTCCCGGCGTGTCCAGCAGGGTCAGCTCGCACGCCTCCGCCCCCTCGGCGGCGGGCAGTGCCAGCACCGCCTGCTTGGCAAAGATCGTAATGCCCCGCGCCCGCTCCCGGCTGTCGGTATCCAGAAATGCGTCCCTGTGATCCACGCGGCCCAGCTTGCGCAGCACCCCCGCGCGGTAAAGCAGCCCCTCGGCCAATGTGGTTTTGCCGCTGTCCACATGGGCCAGCAGCCCAACGACCAGTCGTTTCATACAAGTTCCCCTCAAAAAATCAAGATCTTGTCCCTATTGTACAATTTTTCCTGTCATTTGGCAAACGCTTTGCTGCACCGCCGCCCTTGCGGCCGCGCACAAAACGCGCTATAATGGCCGCGGAGCATAATTACCCGATTTTTGCAGGGGCCGATGCTCGCATCGGCCCGCAACTCAGGAGGCAAAATCCACATGACCTATAAAGAAGTTCTTGAATCCGCGCGCGGCCAGATGGGCCCCTGCCATGCCTGCCCGGTATGCAACGGCCGCGCCTGCGGCGCCACGATTCCCGGCCCCGGTGCCAAGGGCAGCGGCACGGTGGCGATCCGCAACTTTGACGCCTGGCGCGATGTGCGGCTGAACATGGACACGATCCACGAAAATTTTGAGCCGGACACCGCGCTCCGCATCTTCGGCCACACCTTTAAGTACCCCTTCTTTGCCGGGCCGGTGGGTGCTCTGGCGCTGCACTACGGCGACAAATACAACGACCTTGACTACAATAACATTCTGGTCCCCGCCTGTGCGGCGGCCGGCATTGCCGCCTTTACCGGTGACGGCACGAACCCCAAGGTCATGGAGGCCGCGACCGCTGCCATCGCCGCCAGCGGCGGCGCGGGCATCCCGACCGTCAAGCCGTGGGACAACGCGACCGTGGCGCAGAAGATGGCGATGACCCGCCAGTCCGGCTGCTTTGCGCTGGCCATGGACATTGACGCCGCAGGGCTGCCGTTTCTGCAGCATCTTGACCCGCCCGCGGGCAGCAAGACCGTGGAGCAGCTGCAGGAGATTGCCAAAAGCGCAGGTGTGCCGTTCATCTTAAAGGGCATCATGACCGTCAGCGGTGCTGAAAAGGCCGTTGAGGCCGGGGCTGCCGGTATCGTTGTGTCCAACCACGGCGGCCGCGTGCTGGACGACTGCCCTGCCACGGCGGAGGTTCTGGCCGACATCGTGGCCGCAGTGGACGGCCGCGCCAAGATCCTTGTGGACGGCGGCATCCGCACCGGCAACGATGTGTTCAAGGCGCTGGCCCTCGGCGCGGACGGCGTGCTGATCGCACGGCCCTTCGTCACAGCCGTCTACGGCGGCGGGGCGGACGGCGTTGCCGCCTACACCGAAAAGCTCGGCAGCGAGCTGGCCGACACGATGCGCCTGTGCGGCGCGCCGACCCTCGATGCCATCACCCGCGATATGGTGCGGATCATCAAGTAAAAAGCAACAAAAAATACCATGCCTCCCGGTTGCAAAAACCGTCGAAACATGGTATTCTTTTTATGCCGCTTTATGCGGCGGGCACTGCACATACGGCAGGCGGTTGGTCTTCCCTCCCGAAAGGAGGTGAGATCATGCGTTTTACATTTACGTTTTATGTGGGTCACAAGACCATTACATTGAGCATCATTGTAAAAAGCAAGAACCGCCACTCTGCCAAGTGACGGTTCTTAGGTCTAATCTAATTACCCTAGCTTGAAAGAGACCAACCGCTTGTCGCAGTGCCTTTTTCTATGTTTATTATAACGCTGTGCAGTCTCTTTGTCAAGCCGCAGCCTCTCGCCCCCACCCTTGCATAAATATTCTTTTTTCCGCAAAAATTGCCCAAACCTCTTGCATAACCTGCGGTTTTGCATTACTATTAAAGAACACCACCGCTTTAAATCGGCAGTGTGAGGGATTTGTGCAAAGGAAAAGTATAGGAGGAGTTATCATGAAAAAGCTTATCAGCACCGTTCTGGCACTTGGCATGGCGGCCGGTCTGGCCGGCTGCGGCAGCAGCGCCGCCGCGACCCCCGCCAGCACGGCGAACGCCGTTTCGACCGAAAGCACCGCGGCCGCCAACACCGACCTCGCCTACATTCAGGGCAAGGGCAAGATGACCATCGGCTACACCGTCTATGAGCCGATGAACTACACCGATGCCGACGGTAACTTTACCGGCTTTGACACCGAGCTTGCCACCGCCGTCTGCGCCAAGCTCGGCGTTGAGCCTGATTTTGTCGAGATCAACTGGGACACCAAGGTCGTTGAGCTGGACGCCAAGAGCATCGACTGCATCTGGAACGGCATGACCCTGACCGATGACATCATGGCCAACGCCGCCTGCACCAAGCCCTACGCCAAGAACGCGCAGGTCGTTGTGATGAAGGCCGATGCCGCCTACGCCTCCACCGCCGATCTGGCGGGCAAGACCGTTGTGGCCGAGGCCGGCTCCGCCGGTGAGACCGCCATCAGCGAGGACGCGGGCCTGTCGCAGGCAGAGTACATCAGCAAGAGCGTGCAGACCGACTGCCTGATGGAGGTTGCTGCCGGCACCGCCGATGCCGCTGTGCTGGACCTGACGCTGGCCACTGCCATGATCGGTGAGGGCACCGACTACGCGGACCTTGCCATCAAGGACGAGCTGAACGCCGAGGAATACGGTGTTGCCTTCCGCAAGGGCAGCGATGCCGCCGAGGCCGTGAACGCCGCCTTTGACGAGCTGAAAGCAGACGGCACGATGCAGGCCCTTGCCGACAAATACAGCCTGACGCTGGCCGACTGATGGGCGAGGCAGCAGTCATCTGGGGCCGCCTGACCGAAGCCTTCTGGCTCAACTGCCAGCTGTTCGGCCTTACCTTACTGTTCGCACTGCCGCTGGGGCTGGTAGTGTCGTTCGGCTCCATGAGCAGGCTTGCCCCGCTGCGCGGCGCAGTCAAGACTTTTGTCTGGATCATCCGCGGCACGCCGCTGATGCTGCAGATTCTTGTGATTTATCTAGGTCCCGGCCTTATGGGCTTTGCCAGCCCGTGGCCGTCGGGCGGCAGCGGCCGTCTGGTGGCGGCCGTGGTGGCCTTTGCCATCAACTACGCCTGCTATTTTTCTGAGATCTACCGCGGCGGCATCGAGGCTGTGCCCAAGGGCCAGACCGAGGCCGGGCAGGTGCTGGGCATGACCCGGACCCAGATCTTTTTCCGCGTCACGCTGCTGCAGGTCATCAAGCGGATTCTGCCGCCGATGGGCAACGAGATCATCACCCTCGTCAAGGACACCTCGCTTGCGAATGTCATTGCCAACAAGGACATCATCATGATGGCGAAGGAGTACAGCGCCAAGGGCCTGATCTGGCCGCTGTTCTCCACGGCGGTGTTCTTCCTTGTGTTTGTGGGTGTGCTGACGCTGCTGTTCGGCTGGCTGGAAAAGCGGCTGGACTATTTCCGATAAGGGGGTGCAGTCATGGCATTGTTGGAAGTAAACGGCATCGGCAAAAGCTTTGGTGCCACAAGCGTGCTGCGCGGCATCTCCTTTGATCTGGCCGAGGGGGAGGCGCTGGCGATCATCGGCTCCTCCGGCTCAGGCAAGACTACGCTGCTGCGCTGCCTGAACTTTCTCGAGACGGCCGACACCGGCTCGATCACCGTTGCGGGCGAAACGCTGTGGAGCGCCGCCGACACCCGCACCCAGAGCGAGGAGGCCATCCGCAAAAAGCGGCTGCATTTCGGTCTGGTGTTCCAGAACTTCAACCTGTTCCCGCAGTATACGGCATTGCAGAACGTGATGCTGGCCGGGGAGCTGCTGGCCAGGGAGCGCCCGGACTACAAGGTCAACAAAAAAGCCATCCATCAGCAGCTGGAACAGCAGGCCCGGGAACTTCTGGCCCAGATGGGTCTGTCGGAACGGGCGGGCCACTACCCGCATCAGCTGTCCGGCGGCCAGCAGCAGCGCGTGGCCATTGCCCGCGCCCTGGCCCTGCACCCGGATATCCTCTGCTTCGACGAGCCTACCAGCGCGCTGGACCCGGAGCTGACCGGCGAGGTGCTGCGCGTTCTGCGGGACCTGGCCGACCGCAAGACTACCATGATCATCGTGACCCACGAGATGAACTTTGCCCGTGACGTGGCCGACCGCATCCTGTTCATGGACGGTGGCGTGGTGGTGGAGCAGGGCCCGGCCCGGCAGCTCATCGAGCACCCGCAGGAAGAGCGCACCCGCCGCTTCCTGGCTCACTATTCCGAATAAAAAAGCGCAGACCCGCACCGCAGGCCTGCGTCCCGGCTCCTCCGCAAGGGGGAGCTTTTTTGTTTTGATTTACTGTGCTTCGGTCAGCACGAAGGTCAGCTCTGCGGTGGCGGCACATTTGCCGTCCACATAGGCCGAGGCCTTGCCCACGCCCACCGGGCCGCGCTGTTCCACCAGCTCGCAGTGCAGGGTGAGCACGTCGCCGGGGGTGACCTGCTTGCGGAAGCGGGCATTTTTGATGCCGCCGAACAGGGCCAGCTTGCCCTTGTTTTCGGGCAGGCTGAGGGCGGCCACGGCCCCGGTCTGGGCCAGCGCTTCCAGAATGAGCACGCCGGGCATCACCGGCTGGCCGGGGAAGTGCCCGCAGAAAAATTCTTCATTGCGGCTTACGCACTTGCGGCCGATGGCCCACTGGCCCGGCTCGTAGTCCAGGATGCGGTCCACAAGGGCAAAGGGGTAGCGGTGGGGCAGGATCGCCGCGATCTGCTCACTGGCCAGCGCATTGGCGTTTTCACGCACGGTACGGGGTTCGGCCATGGCTCACTCCTCCCATCTGCGCAGGGCGATGCAGGCATTGTGCCCGCCAAAGCCCAGACTGTTGCTCAGTGCGTAGGTCATGTTCTGGGCGCGGCCCACGTTCGGCACATAGTCCAGGTCGCACTCCGGGTCGGGCTGCGCGTAATGGATGGTGGGCGGGGCAAACTGGTCCCGCAGGGCCAGTGCCGTGAACACGGCTTCCACGCCGCCCGCGCCGCCCAGCAGGTGGCCGGTCATGCTCTTGGTGCTCACGACGGTCAGCTCCTTGGCGTGCTCCCCGAACACCGCGTGGATGGCAGCGGTCTCGCAGGAGTCGTTCATATGGGTGCCGGTGCCGTGGGCGTTGATGTGGTCCACCTGTTCCGGGGCGATGCCGGCGTCGGCCAGGGTCTGCTTCATGCAGTCGATGGCACCCGCGCCGCCGGGAGCCGGGGCGGTGAAGTGGTAGGCGTCGCAGTTGGCACCGTAGCCCACCACTTCGGCGTAGATGTGTGCGCCCCGGGCTCTGGCGTGCTCCAGCTCTTCCAGCACCAGCACACCGCTGCCTTCGCCCATCACGAAGCCGCCGCGCCGTGCGTCAAAGGGCAGGCTGGCCGCATCCGGGTCGGTGGCGGTGGAAAGGGCCTTCATGCTGGTAAAGCCGCCGATGCCCAGCGGGCTGATGCAGCTCTCGG
>OIWU01004065.1_pt1 | contig 10735 bp, 10 predicted proteins | sample 1587711 | NCBI WGS metagenome assembly OIWU01 (sample SAMEA3888909, study PRJEB22519) | human gut metagenome | biome: human gut; feature: human-associated habitat; material: faeces | place: Denmark | collected 2010 | reverse complement strand
CTGGGACCCTCTGATTAACAGTCAGATGCTCTAACCAACTGAGCTATTCAGGAATTTTATCCCTGTTGTTTCGTAACGGGATTGCAAAGGTACAACAATTTCTGTTTCCTGCAAATTTTTTTCTGCATTTTTTTGCTAACTTTGTCAAGATATTTTAGGACATCTGTTGGACTTATTTTGGAAGATACTGATTTTCAGTTTTTTAGAGGATATGTGCCAGCCAAATAAAGAATAACCTTATTTATATGGATATCGATCTCTTATCAAAAATGGTTAAAGAACTTATCCTTGACAATGATGAAGTGTCATTGCCGGGAGTCGGTTCTTTCGTGGCAGAACTTGTTCCATCCTCATTTTCGGATAAGGGCTACACGATCAATCCTCCATATAAACGTCTGAGTTTCAGAAAGAAAGCAGACGCCTCTGACAATGTCCTGATAGATTTCTATGCGAAGTCCAATAATGTGGACAAGGAAACTGCTTCGAAGATTGTCATCGATTTTCTGTCGGAGATGCAGAAGGTCCTTGAACTCAGGAAGTCCATTGTCTTTCCGGGCTTGGGAAAACTGAGGGCGACCAAGGAGAATATTTTCTTCTTCGTGGCCGATGAAGATCTGGACATTTATCCGGAAGGATTCGGGCTCGAGCCGATTTCCCTTAAGACACATGAGGAGACACCTGCAGAGGTTTCAGCGACTATTGCGGCGCTTCAGGATATCCTTAATCCGGAGGAAACGGAAAGCCAGTCCGGCAGGGGTGAACAGCCTGAGGCTGAGTCCGGCCCGGAAGATGCGCCTGAAGTGACCGGTGACGGGCAGCCTGAGTCCTCACTTGAGGCAGAGGTCGAGTCCGACAGCGAACTGCAGCCTGAGCAGCAGGCGACAGCCGAAGAGTCAGACCACCAGTCTGAGAACGAATCTCAGCATGATGAGGAAAGCGAACAGGAGACAGCACTGCGCTCTGAAGGCGGTACAGAGGAAGCCAATGAGAATCAGTCTGGAGATGCTTCAAGTTCGGAATACGCGCCTGAGGTGACCGGTGACGGGCAGCCAGAGCCCTCTCATGAATCGGAGGGCGAGTCCGACAACGCTCAGAAGCCTGAACAGCAGGCAACAGCCGAGGAGTCCGACAACCAGTCTGAGAACGAATCTCAGTCTGAGGCGGAAGGCGAACAGGGGAATGAGCCGCAGCAGGAACCGGAATATGACAATGAACCGGACGTGCCGGTCGAGCAGAATAATTCGAATGAACCGGAGCAGCCACGGACAGAGCCTGCAAGGAAGAGCAGGAAAGGATGGAAAGCATTGATCTGGACGGCGGTAGCCATCGCGGCATTGGCCGTGACCTTCATTGTCGGCTTCGTCATCCTCGCGCATATCGCGCCGGACTTCATTGACTCAATCCTCTATACACAAGAAGAGCTGGAAATCATAAATCACTGATTCCCAGCCCTTGTATAGTAATCTGTACGCGCTTACCGTACTCTGATTGAGCGCCCGATCCTCAATGTAGTCTTGGCCGAAATTCCGTTCAATGCACAGAGCTTCCTGACTGTCGTGTGATACTTCACGGCGAGTGAACCGAGAGTGTCTCCCGACCTGATCTTGTGGTATTGGGCCTTGGCCAGTTCAGCCGCCCTGCGCGCTTCCTCTTTCTCCCTCAGCTCCTGCTCGGCAGCCCTTGCGGCATAATACGTGGAATCAGCCTTCATTATCAGGTAGTCCTCCTCGTCGCTTTCCGGAATATACTTGCTGCTTGCATCCAGGAACCGCTTTTTCAAGATGAAAAGCCTATGTCTCAATGTGCCGCTCTCGAAATCGATAAGCCACTGCGGGTCAAATGCGAAACCGCAATACCTCGTCTCGAAATGCAGATGCGCTCCTGTAGAACGTCCCGTGGAACCGCCCAGACCGATGGTCTGTCCGGCAGTCACCCAGTCGCCAGGGGAAACCAGTCGCTTGGACAGATGCGCATAGAAAGTCTCCAGACCATTGTCGTGACGGATGACCACCAGATTGCCATAGCCCCTGTAATACTTTGACAGTCTGACCTTTCCGGTGAAGGCTGCCACGACCGGTGTGCCGGTCTTGAGGGGCAGGTCCACGCCCATGTGCCTGCGCCCGTGACGGTATCCGAAAGGAGAGTAAACCTTTGTCTGATAAGGACAATGATATTCGCTCAATGTATCCACTACCCACAGCGAAATGTCATCCTGCAGGTCCTTTGTGTCCAGCCTGTACGGATTCGGAAGCTCTTCGTTCCAATAATCCTTGTAAATCTGGGCGGAAGCCGCCACGTTCGGGTCCTTGTAGTACTTCCAGGTATAATCCTCCAACAACAAAATTTTCACTGCCGGATTGCCCGTGTCCAATGTGTCAATCGGATAAGCAAATGACTTGTCAATCGATTTGACAGGCTGAAGTGCTGTCCGTGGTACGAGCAGAGATGCCCTGCTCATTGTCATCAATGTATCTTGTGCGGCTGCACGCTCGCTCCGGAAAGAAACCAGAGCGAGCAATGTCGCTCCGGCAGTAAGAATTTTATTGAAGTTCATATGATTATACTGTTGATTACTCTGCACCGAATTCTGATTTGAGCAGAGCTTTCGTTTCGTTTATTTTTTCTTCGAGAAGTTCCTTCGATGTGGCTTCACAGATAAATCTGAGATAAGGCTCTGTGTTTGAAGGCCTTATGTTGAACCACCAGTCCTTGAACTCTACGCGGTATCCGTCGAAATCCATAAAGGCTGTAGGAGTCTCCTTCGCCGTGAAATGTGCCTTGATCGCATCCATAGCGCCCTTTTTGTCCTCGAGACGGAAATTGATTTCGCCTGAGTTCTGATATCTTGCGATTTTTCCGATAAGCTGGCTGAAGGTGATGCCTTTCTTCTTCATGTTTGCAAGGACTCTGAGTACCAGGATGGACGCGAGGAGACCGCTGTCGGAATAGAAGAAGTCACGGAAATAATAATGTCCTGCAAGTTCGCCGCCCCATACGCCGTCAAGTTCGCGCAGTTTGCGGGCTGCGTTTGCCCTGCCGACTTTCCATGTGAACATCTTGGCTCCCATAGGCTCGAGATATTCGCCTACTGCTTTCGAACTGCGGATGTCCTGGATGACGATGCCCGGTTCGTGGCGCTCGTCGATGAAATAGTGTCCGAGCAATGCGATCATGAGGTCAGGAGAAACGAAATTGCCTTTCTCGTCCACGAACATCACGCGGTCAGCGTCGCCGTCATAGATGACGCCTGCATCAGCGCCTGATTTCTTCACGAGCTCTTCCAGTGCTACTACGTTCTTGTGTATCAGCGGGTTAGGTTCGTGATTCGGGAAAGTTCCGTCCATCGTGTCGAAAATATACTCAGGGCCTTCTCCGAAAATCTCCTTCGCATAGAGCGAACTCATTCCGTTGGAAAGGTCGAACGCGAGTTTCAGGTCACTGTAGTCTCCTTTGTATTTGAGAAGAAAGTTCAGATAATCCTGATGAATGTCTTTCTGATAGACTTTGCCTCTTTCGGCAGCTACAGGAGTAGGTTTGTTCTCTTTGATCCAGGCCTCTATCTGTCCAAGTCCCGTGTCATAACCTACCGGCAATGCGTTTTCACATGAAACCTTCATTCCGTTGTATTCTTTCGGGTTGTGGGACGCCGTAATCTGCACGGAAGCCTTGAAACCGTAGTTTGCGGTGCCGAAATATACCATCGGCGTGGTGCTCAGGCCGACATCGTAAACATCGGCGCCTGCGTCATTGAGACCCTTCAGAAGGTACTCGTGAATCTCGTCAGATGAGACTCTGCAGTCTCTTCCGACAAGCACTTTGTCAGTACCGAGAAGTTCAGGAAGAAAATATCCTACCTTATAGGCAGTGTTTTTGTCGAAATCCACGTTATAAATTCCGCGCATATCGTAAGCGTGGAATGCTCCCATAATCTATTTTATTTTAGTGTTGTAATGTGTCGATACCTTGCCCTTGGCAATGTTCTGCAATTTCTTGGAAATCATCTTCTTGCGGATAGGGGAGACGTGGTCCACGAACATGTCGCCGTCCAGATGCGACATCTCGTGCTGGACCATGCGGCAGGCGAACTTGTCGAACTTCTCCGTCACCTTTTCCCCGTTTTCGTTATAGTACTCCACAGTCATTGACTTGGGCCTGCTTATCTCGCAGTAGATTCCCGGGATGCTCAGGCAGCCTTCCGAATAGTCGGTCTCCTCCTTGCTCTGCTCGAGAATGACCGGATTCAGCATGGTGCGCTTGAAATCCTTGAGGTAGTCATAGACGTCGGTCATACCGGTGCCGTCCACTATCAATGCCCTTTTGCTGACGCCAATTTGAGGTGCGGCCAGACCGCAGCCGTCGGAGTGTTTCAATGTATCTTTCAAATCCTGGACAAGCGAAGCAATGCCTTCCTTGTCCTCAATGTCGATTTCTTCAGCTCTTGCCCTGAGGACTTCCGAGCCATATAAATATATAGGTTGTATCATATTCTGAATTATTTTTTCCTGCGGCGTTTCCCGGAAGCGTTTCGGGACAATGTCTCAGGAATCTGAATGGCGGCGGGGTTCGCCGCAAAAGATATGCCACCGTTCTGTGACGCATTTTCGCGGTCCAGCCAGCTCTGCAGTATTATGGCGGCGCTGATTTTGTCCACGGACGCCTTGTCCTTTCTTTCGGACGCCTTCATTCCGCCGTCAATCATGGCCCTATGTGCCAGCACCGATGTAAACCTCTCATCTTCAAGCGTTACGGGCACGTCCGGAAAGGCCTTGGCGAGCTGTTTCAGGAAAACATCCACGTCCGCTGCAGCCTCTGACGGCTTGCCGTCCATATTGATCGGATATCCGACAACGAATCGGACAATGGTCTCTCCGGTGGAATAATTTTTAAGATAATCTATTATCTTTGCACTTTGTACGGTTTCCAGAGCGGATGCGAAAATTCGTAAAGGATCGCTTACAGCCAAGCCGATTCTCTTTCGTCCATAGTCTATTCCGATAATTCTCTCCATAATCGTGCAAAGTTAACAAATAATTTTTATAACAGGGTTTGCAGATGGCCTCACAGAAACAGTCCAAGGCACCGAAGGTCGAGCACTTCAGAATGTCTCTCATAGATGACATGACTCACAAGCGGTTGTGGGTGATGAGATTTACCCGCACTACTTTTTTCGTGTCCATAGTTTCTGTCGTCATGGTGATAATGGCATTGTCCTACTCGCTCATTGCCTTTACGCCTATCAAGACCTTCATTCCGGGCTATCCGGACGCGCACACCAAGCGTGCGGCGATAAACAATGCATTGACGATAGACTCTCTTCAGAATGTCATCTATACATGGAAATTCTACACTGAAAACCTGAAGAAAGTCATGGACGGGGCTGATCCCGTGCTGATTGACAGCGTGATACGCACTCAGGACGCCACGGCGGAACTGTCTGCGACAGAGCGTAAGGAACTCGACAGCAAGGACTCGCTGCTCCGGGCCAATGTCCGTGCGGAGGAGAGGTTCGGCTTGTCCGGGGCCAATGAAAGGAGACTCCCTATCGAGGGCGTTCATTTCTTCACACCGCTGAAGGGAGTGGTCTCACAGGGATATGACCAGCTTCTGCATCCTTACATTGACATAACCGCTCCTGCGAATTCGGTCGTATTTTCGGTACTCGACGGTACGGTAATCGGGGCCGGGTGGAGCGATGATTCGGGTTATACACTTCAGATACAGCATACCGGCGACATAATTTCCGTTTACAAGCACAATCAGAAGCTCCTCAAGAAGACCGGGGACAAGGTTACGGCCGGAATGCCGGTAGCTATAGTAGGAAACACGGGCTCATTGACCACAGGTGAGCACCTGCATTTCGAGTTATGGTACAAGGGGGAAGCTGTGGACCCTACCAAATACATTAATTTCTAATGACAGAAAAACGTCGCATAGCGATTTTGGGCTCTACCGGTTCCATCGGCCGTCAGGCTCTGGATGTAGTAAGACAGCACAAGGATTTGTTCGAGGTTGAACTGCTTACGGCAAACAACAGTTCGGCTCTTCTGATAGAACAGGCGATGGAATTCCGCCCCGGAAGCGTAGTCATATGCAATGAAGCAAAATACCAGGAAGTTGCGGATGCTCTGCAACCAAATGATATAAAGGTGTTTACGGGCATGGATTCGATCTGCTCGCTCGTGGAGGCGGAAGACATTGACATTGTCCTTACTGCACTTGTCGGCTTCAGCGGGCTCAGGCCTACGATTTCCGCGATAAAGGCGGGCAAGATAATCGCTCTTGCGAACAAGGAGACTCTGGTGGCCGGCGGGTCTGTGGTCATGGACTTGGCCAAGAAGTACAATTCGCCGATTCTGCCTGTGGATTCAGAACATTCGGCCATATTCCAATGCCTTCTCGGGGCGACTGGCAATCCTATTTCGCGCATCCATCTCACTGCATCCGGTGGGCCTTTCCGTACATGGGACAGGGACAGAATCGCTGCTGCTACGAAGAATGAGGCGTTGAAGCATCCGCAGTGGACAATGGGAGCGAAAATCACCATTGATTCCGCCACGATGATGAACAAGGGATTCGAGATGATTGAGGCCAGGTGGCTGTTCGATACGGCTCCGGACAAGATCAATATCGTGGTCCATCCGCAGTCCATAATCCATTCCATGGTGGAGTTTGCGGACGGCGCAGTCATCGCCCAGCTCGGCAATCCGGATATGCGGGAGCCGATACAGTTTGCGCTCAGCTTTCCGGAAAGACTCACATTGAACAATAAGAAACTGGATTTCGCTTCGCTGCAGGGGCTGACTTTCGAGAAGCCCGATATGGAGAAATTCCCGTGTCTGTCGCTCGCGTTCGAGGCTATCAGGAAGGGAGGCAATGTCCCTTGCGCCATGAATGCTGCCAATGAAGCTGCCGTGGCTGCGTTCTTGAAGGACAGCATCCGGTTCTATGACATTCCGGAGATTATATCCGCTTGTATGGCTGGAGTGAATTTTGTAGAGAAGCCGACGGTGGAAGACCTGCTCGCCACAAACGCGGAGGTGTACCGTGCCGCAGCTGAAATGTGTGCGGAACTCGCACGGTAACAGGTAGTTGAAAACGAAACTTGAGCATTTGGAAACAGAATGGTAGTATTGATGAAGACACTCCAGGTGATAATTGCATTGTCCCTGCTGATAGCTATACACGAACTCGGTCATTTTATATTTGCCCGCATCTTCGGAATCAAGGTGGACAAGTTCTTCCTGTTTTTCGACGCTGGTGATGTGAAACTGTTCAGTACGAAGACAACCGGCTGGTTTACAAAGCTTTTCCCGAAAATGAAGGATGCGGATACCGAATATGGCATCGGCTGGCTTCCTCTCGGCGGCTATTGTAAAATCAATGGAATGATAGACGAGTCGCTGGATACATCCATGCTCGGCAGCGAACCGAAACCGTGGGAGTTCCGTTCCAAACCGGCATGGCAGAGGGCATTGGTGATGGCCGGAGGCGTGCTGTTCAATTTCCTCTTCGCCATCTGCGTCTATATCTTCATGTTGGCGCATTGGGGGAGTGACTATTTGAGCAACGAGCAGAATAAGATTTATGTCAATGAACTTGCTTATGAGATGGGTTTCCGCAATGGGGACCGGATTCTGAAGTTCGACGATTATGAGCCCAAGGATTTCTCAATGCTGCAGGCGGATCTTGCAAGACGCTCCGTAAGGACAGCCACCGTGCTGCGTGGAGAAGATACCGTAGTGCTCTATATGGACAAGCGCATGGTGGGCGAGATGCTGAACTCTCCGGGGATGTTCACGCCGGCGATACCGTTCGCAATCGATTCATTGGCAAGAGGTTCTGTCAATGCCGGCTCAGGGTTGAGGCATGGCGACGTGGTCATCGGCATTGATACGGTAGCTGTCACTTATGTGCAGGATGCTTGGAAACTGCTCGCAGAGAATGCAGGCGGACAGATAACTGCGAAGGTGCTGCGCGGAACTGATACATTGGCAGTTCCGTTGCAGGTGGACTCGGCAGGACGTATAGGAGTGATGCTGCAGGTGCCGGGCATGCAGAAACGTGAATATACATTGGCCCAGGCCATACCGGCAGGCGTCGAATATACATGGAATATGGTTTCCGGCTATGTCCGTGATTTGAAGCTTGTAGCTACACCGAGCACGGGGGCGTACAAGTCTGTCGGCAGCTTCATAGCGATTGGACAGGTGTTCCCGTCGCATTGGAACTGGCTGATATTCATTAACTTGCTTGCGATGCTGTCGATAATGTTAGGCGTGATGAACCTTATCCCGATACCGGGTCTGGACGGCGGCCACCTGCTGTTCCTGATAGTGGAGATGGTCACCGGCCGCAAACCGAGCGAGAAGTTTATGATGGTAGCTCAGATATTGGGCATGTTCCTGCTGATGGCGATAATGGTTTTCGCCTTCGGCAATGATATAATGCGATTGTTCCGTTAATGTAAAATTTACCTGTTATGAGAAGATTTTATCAGATAAGAAATGTCTTTGCATTGTCAATGCTTATGGTTCTGGCTTCTTGCCGCGGCGGCTCTGACAAGCCTCTTCTGCCGAATGTGAGCGGAAAAGCCGGCGAAGTGATAGTGGTGATGGACAAGAGCGACTGGGACGGCAACCTCGGCGGAGAAACCCGTGGCGTGCTTGCGGCGGACTATCCTTTCCTGCCTCAGAGAGAGCCGACGTTCTCCATTGTCAATGTTCCTCCTACGGGATTTGCGGACCTTTTCAAGATACACAGGAATATACTTATATATAATATATCGCAGGACGTGAGGAAGAGCGGCGTGGTCTATCGCAATGACCAGTGGGCCTATCCTCAGTGCGTGATCCAGATTTCCGCACCGTCTGCCGATTCTGCCGCCACATTGCTGCAGAAGAACAGCGAGCGCATAGTTTCGACCATCGAGCAGGCCGAGAGGGACAGGATCATTGTCAATGCCAAGAAATATGAGGCTCCGGGCGTTCAGCCTGTGGTCAAGGAGATGACCGGCGGTTCACCATGCTTCCCGATGGGTTACAAGGTCCGCAAGAAGACGGACAATTTCATCTGGATTTCAGACGACAAGCAGTACACTACGCAGGGCGTATTCGTGTACAAGTATCCTGCAGCGCAGGTGGAGAACTTCACGGAGGAGAACATCATCGCGCACAGAAACCAGTTCCTGAAGGAGAATGTGCCGGGAATGTTCGACAATACGTATATGATTACCAACGAGATAGCTACTCCGGAGGTAAAATTCATCCGTTTCCGCGGCCGTCAGTTCGCTGAGACCCGCGGACTGTGGGAGGTCTTCGGAGACTATATGGGAGGACCTTTCGTGTCACATTCCTTCTATAGCCGTGACGGTAAGGATATTATTGTCCTTGACGGCTTCGTCTATGCCCCTAAATATGACAAGCGCCAGTATCTCAGACAGGTAGAGGCAGTTCTCTACTCATTTGAGTGGGCTGACGACCCTTCCGGAAACAAGCAGTCTGAGGAAGAAGAGAAGTAGCTGCCTTGACTCTAAACTGACACATTGATCAGTAACTGAAAGTGGCTGATTCCAAACAGCGGTTTCAGCCACTTTGGTTTCTTAGTAAACACAAAATGTATGAAATTCAGAAAAATTCTATTATTCGCGGCAATCTCTTTTATCGTAGCACCCGCCTGTGCACCGAAAACAACGGAATGGACAGGATGGACAAACCCTCTTTTCGAGGGGCAGTATGCCGACCCTGAAGGGATAATGATTGGTGATGAACTGTGGATATATCCGACTGCATCGCATCCATTCGAGGAGCAGCTTTATATGGACGCCTTTTCCTCCAAGGACCTGAAAACCTGGACCAAGCACAGCAACATCATCACCAACAAAGAGATAAGCTGGCTCCGCAAGGCCCTCTGGGCTCCGGCCATCGTGCATAAAGACGGAAAGTTTTTCCTTTTCTTCGCCTGCAACAATGTTTATGAAGGAGATACGGGCGGCATTGGCGTAGCTGTGTCTGACAAGCCTGAAGGCCCTTTTCAAGACCTTCTCGGCAAACCGCTTCTGAACGACATCGTCAACGGCGCCCAGCCGATAGACCAGTTCGTCTATCAGGACCCGGCATCCGGTGACTGGCTGATGTTCTACGGCGGCTGGGGACACTGTAATCTCGTCAGGCTCGCGGATGATTTCAAATCCATTGTCCCGTTCGAAGACGGAAGCCTTTTCCGGGAAGTCACGCCTGAGGGATATGTGGAAGGGCCGTTTATGATTCAGCGTGACGGCAAGTTCTATTTCATGTGGAGCGAGGGCAAATGGCGCGAGGACAACTACCGTGTCGCCTATTCCATTTCAGACACCCCTTATGGACCGTTCAAGAGAATCGGAACCATCCTGGAAAGTGATCCGGAGCACGGAACTGGCGCAGGACATCACAGCGTTGTGCGGCGCGGCGATGATTTCTACATCATCTACCACCGCCATCCGCTCGGTTCGACTGACGGAGACAACCGCGTAGTCTGCATTGACCGTCTTGAATTCGATGAAAACGGCTTCATCCTTCCTGTGAAAATGTCTTAGGGAGGACGAAGAATTGCGGTTTGCCTGACTCGATTTGAGGAGGGAGTAAAGTGGCCGTGAGTAAAAAAATGCATAAACGTAAAGAAAATATTTTGCGATTTAGAAAATAATACATACCTTTGCAATCCCTTAAAATTTCTTAACGAGATTGCTGGGTAAGTCTGG
>OIWU01004058.1_pt1 | contig 10741 bp, 7 predicted proteins | sample 1587711 | NCBI WGS metagenome assembly OIWU01 (sample SAMEA3888909, study PRJEB22519) | human gut metagenome | biome: human gut; feature: human-associated habitat; material: faeces | place: Denmark | collected 2010 | reverse complement strand
GCTTACTCGGGACTTCCACCCGTTAGACAATGCTCATGCCGAGCATACAAAGCCACCCGACCTCCGCTCCTTTGAGCAGCGATCGGGTGGCTTGATTTTTTTTCTGTCCTCAGCCCCTTTGCCGAGGCCCAGGGCCTTTGTGGCCCCAGGCGGGAGCTTGCGGATTAGTTGAGCGTGCCGGCCTCAGCCTTCTTGATCATCGCCTCGCTGGCGTAGAGATAGACCTCCACACGGCGGTTGGCAGCATCCTTCACGTTGTTCTCGTGGCCCGGCACAGGCTGCGAGCTACCCACGCCCTGGATGGAGCGGATCTGACCGTAGGAGACGCCCTGCGCCTTCAGGTAGTTGGCCACGCTCTCAGCACGGCGCTGCGACAGCGGGATGTTGATGTTGTCGTTGCCCGACTTGTCGGTGTGGCCGATGATCGCCACGTCGCAGTCGGTGTTGCCCTTCAGCACGGTGGCAGTGCGCGAGAGGTCGCTCATGGCACCCGACGAGAGGTCAGACTTGTTGGTGGCGAAGAGCAGACCCGAGGCGAAGGTCAGTTTCACACAAGGCAGTCCGTTGGCGTCCGTCACGGTCTCCACCTTGGCGTTGTTCACGTTCGAAGCAGCCTCCTCGGCCACCTTGTCCATGTGGCGACCGATCAGCGTGCCCGCACCAGCACCCACGGCGGCACCCACGGCGGCACCGATGGCCGTGCCCTTGGTGTTCTTGCCGATCAGGTTGCCGACAATGCCGCCGATGACGGCGCCAGCACCCGTTCCTACCAACGTACCCGTGCCCTGCTTCGTTTGGCAACTCACTACGGTGAGCAGGCAAAGGCCTGCCGTAAACATCTGTAACTTCTTCATAATCGTTCTATTTGTATTGTTCTTTATATTGTTTTCACATTCGTTTCTTCACGCAAAGTTATAACAAATTCCCCAAAAGGGGGCCCAATGCGAGTTATTTTTTGTACTTTTGCGGCAAAATTAGAAATTTGCACCCATGCGAGCAAAGGATTTCTCCTATTTCATTATAGGAATAATACTAATCGCGATGGGGATTTCGGAAGATAACAACAAAATTCGACTAAAGAATATGGCAAAAGAACTTAAGAATCTCACCAAGCGCAGCGAGAACTACTCTCAGTGGTTCAACGACTTGGTGATGAAGGCCGACCTGGCCGAGCAGTCCGCCGTGAGAGGCTGCATGACGATCAAGCCCTACGGCTATGCTATCTGGGAGAAGATGCAGCATCAGCTCGACACGATGTTCAAGGAGACGGGTGTGCAGAACGCCTACTTCCCCCTGCTCATTCCCAAAAACTTCTTCGCCCGCGAGGCCGAGCATGTCAAGGGCTTCGCCAAGGAGTGTGCCGTCGTCACCCACTACCGCCTCCGTACCACCGAGGACGGCAGCGACATCGAGGTGGACCCCGCCGCCAAACTCGAGGAGGAGCTGATCATCCGCCCCACCTCCGAGACCATCATCTGGAATACCTATAAGAACTGGATCCACTCCTACCGCGACCTGCCCCTGATGTGCAACCAGTGGTGCAACGTGATGCGCTGGGAGATGCGCACGCGCCCCTTCCTGCGCACGAGCGAGTTTCTGTGGCAGGAGGGCCATACCGCCCACGCCACCAAGGAGGAGGCCGAGGAGGAGGCCAAGAAGATGCTCCACGTCTATGCGGACTTTTGCGAGAAGTGGCTCGCCATCCCCGTCGTCCAGGGCGTGAAGAGCGAGACGGAGCGCTTCGCCGGCGCCCTCAACACCTACACCATCGAGGCCATGATGCAGGACGGCAAGGCGCTGCAGAGCGGCACGTCCCACTTCCTCGGACAAAACTTTGCCAAGAGCTTCGGCGTCACCTTCCTCAACAAGGACAACAAGCCCGAGTATGTCTGGGCCACGTCCTGGGGTGTGAGCACCCGCCTCATCGGCGCCCTCATCATGACCCACTCCGACGACAACGGCCTCGTGCTGCCGCCCCATATCGCCCCGATCCAGGTGGTCATCATCCCGATCAACCGCGGCAAGGAGCAGCTCGACGCCATCACGGCCAAGATGCAGCCCGTCATCGACCAGCTCCGCCAGATGGGCATCTCCGTGAAGTATGACGACGCCGACAACAAGCGCCCCGGCTTCAAGTTTGCCGACTACGAGCTGCGTGGTGTGCCTGTGCGCCTCGTCATGGGTGGCCGCGACCTCGAGAACAACACCGTGGAGCTGATGCGCCGCGACACGCTGGAGAAGGAGGAGGTAAGCTTCGACGGCATCGCCGACCGCGTCAAGCGCCTTCTGGAGGAGATCCAGGAGAACATCTACCGCAAGGCGGTGGCCTTCCGCGACGCCCACATCTACGAGTGCGACAACTACGACGAGTTCAAGGAGCGCATCAAGGACGGCGGCTTCTTCCTCTGCCACTGGGACGGCACGCCCGAGACCGAGGCCAAGATCAAGGAGGACACCCAGGCCACGATCCGCTGCGTGCCCTACATGTTCGAGCAGACCCCGGGCGTCGATATGGTGAGCGGCAAGCCCGCCACACAGCGCGTCATCATCGCCAAGGCTTACTAAGCCCGCGGCCGAACCTGTCTATAGAGACCGGTCCCTCGCTGGCCCACCCCTCTCCTGCCGAGAAGGGCGTGGGGCCCGCGGAGGACTGGCCTCCGTCGTTCTATCGGCTTGATACATCGGTCGTTAGCATCGCCTGTCCCCTATCCTGCCCGCTTTCAAAGCGCAATGCTGCTGCTTCGCACGGCAAGGGGAAAACAAAAAAAGTGCAGAAAAACCAAAAAAAGTTGGCCAAATATTTGGTGGGGTCTAAGAAAGTTGCTACCTTTGCACCCGCAAAACAGAAATGCAGGCACCCTTAGCTCAGTTGGTAGAGCAACTGACTCTTAATCAGTGGGTCTAGGGTTCGAATCCCTAAGGGTGTACACAGTCTGTTTTTGCGATCATACGCCAACAATGCACCCTTAGCTCAGTTGGTAGAGCAACTGACTCTTAATCAGTGGGTCTAGGGTTCGAGCCCCTAAGGGTGTACAAAAAGTCCTGTCATTCGTGATTGGACTTTTTTTGTATCTCAATCCCAAGGTGGAGCCTATGGTTTGATCCAAAAGAACATCAAATTGCTCCATGATCGGAAATATTCCTCCAAAAGGAGTGAGTTTCTCGGATTTTATTTGTACATTTGCCATGTCATTCGGAGATTTTGCTATACTTGTTTGCAGCACTAAGGTAGGTGAAAAATCTGACATGGCATAACCCCGAGCACCCATAGATTTAGATTCCTTTCTCATATTCATCCTCAACAATGTTGTGATGATCTATATATCAGCAGACTCGTTAGAGGATGCATTTCGCCTATTCTCCGTGATGAATGATCGTGGCCAAAAACTGAGCAATGCTGATATTCTAAAATCATCCAATCTTGAAAAAATCGAGGATGGCAGCGAAATGAACGAGTATGCGCGCGAATGGGAAAACATGCAGGAGGATTTAGGTAATGATTTTGACCGTTTCCTTGCCTATGTACGAACGATGCTGCTCAAAAAGCGCCAAAAGACGAGTCTGCTTGACGAATATGAGAAACAGATTTTTAAAGCAGGAAAAATCAAACAGGGAAAAGATTTTTTCAACTATGTCTTTAGGGCGTATGAGGATTATAACAAGTTGATCAACTTGGCAGGCAATGAAGATACCAAGTATTGTTCGTTGATAAGAACCCTCATCGAGTGTATGCCTTCGACCGATTGGATTCCTGTCATTTTGGCGTATGGAAGAAAATTTGGAGACAACGGGCTTCTTGAATTTTCACAGAAGGTAGCCTGTAAAAACATTGCAGATGCAGTATGTGGCAAAAGCCCATCGTATCGCATCGACCACTTGAATAGTATCATCAACTTGATAGAAGAGTCTGGAAAACCCTCCGATGTACTTGACGCTCAAGGATATTATTCATTCAATGAACATGTATTTATGGCAAATATCCAATCAGAGATATACGGCAGACGATACACCTATGCGCTCCTGATGCTTCTTGAATACAAATACAAGGACAAGTCTGAATGGAAAGATTTCGGAACGACATCCATTGAGCATATTCTTCCACAGAATCCTAAAACTACCAGCCAGTGGGTGAAGGACTTTAGCGAGGAACAGAGAAGCTATTATACACATAGGATAGGAAACCTGTGCCTGATTGGACGCAGAAAGAATTCTTCCCTTGGCAATCTTGATTATCAGGAGAAACTAAAAAAATATTTCGAGAAGAATATCGGATCCTTTGCAAGCTCACAAAAAATATACCAAACATATCCGAACGCATGGACACCTGAAACCGTGAAGGAAAATCAAGAAAGAGTCATACAGGATCTGATGGAAATATTTGGTATCAAGAGTCCAAGTACCATCATAGACGACTCTACATACATGGAGCAGCAAAGATCTGTTTACCCTAATGCTTATAAGCCATGGACAGAATCAGATGACGAGAGATTAGTTGCCCTATACAACGAAGGCAAATCTATTAGCGAACTCGCACAAATGTTTCTTAGAAATCGTGGCGCTATAAAATCCAGGATTCGTAAATTAACCGGAGAACGGTTCTAATAAGCAACGACGCAATGCAGGATATCAGCCTTCGTATCGGATCAATCCATTTGGTCTGATGACTCATTTGCCGTCATCTTTTCGCCCCAAATCCCAACGACTTTAGGGAATTTTTACGAGAAAACCTCCATCAAGTAGCCAACACGGCGACCTGCAAAAGGGTTGCCACATTAGATAGTTTAAGCCTATCTACAATTGGGACGCCTGAAAGTGGAGAGCCTTACCTTTTATTAGCTCAAATAAACAAAACAGCCCTCTCGGCAAGCTATAAAAAAAGAAAACTCCCACCGAAGCGGGAGTATAGGTTTTACCCTTCGGCCATTGCTGGCCTTATTGTGATAAGATGTAGGAAATCTTATTCTGGATGCAAAAATACCACTTTATTTTTGTTTAAACAAATTTTTTATTGTAATTTTACCGAAAAATTTAAAACCGCATCAAAAATGACTAAAATACTTGGCATTGACACAGGCACGAACAGCCTTGGATGGGCTATCGTAGAAAAGAAGGCAGAGCAATACTGCCTGCTTGATAAGGGAGTGAATATTTTCCAAGAGGGAGTCAACATCGACAAGGACAACGAGTCTTCCAAAGCGGCAGAAAGGACGGGCTACCGTGCTATCCGAGTACGCTACTATCGCATAAAGCTACGCAAAATCAGGCTTCTGCACATCTTGACCCAGCACCACCTTTGTCCCCCACTCACCTCCTGGGAGCTGCGCCAATGGCGACTAAAGAGCATATACCCAACCGATGAGTTGTTCATGCAATGGCAGCGCACGGACGAGGAGAAAGGGCAAACCCCATACGCCTATCGACATCTATGCCTGCATGAGAAACTGGATTTGACCCAGGTTGCGAACCGCTACATCCTCGGTCGCGTTTTCTATCACTTTGCCCAGCGCCGTGGCTTTCTCAGCAACCGCAAGGATCAGAGTGGTGAGGACGTGGGCGTCGTGAATGACGATATCAGTGCCCTCTCCGAAGAAATGCGGGAAGCGGGATGCGAATACCTTGGCGATTATTTCTACCAGCTCTATGAGAAAGGCAAAAAGATACGCAAACACTACACCGCACGCAACGAACACTACCTCAAAGAGTTTCATGCCATCTGCGAAAAGCAGCAATTGGACGCCTCGCTCGTGTCGGAGTTGGAGAAGGCCATTTTTACCCAGCGGCCTTTGAAATCTCAAAAAAGACAAGTGGGCAAGTGCGTATTTGAGAAAAACAAAGCCAAATGTCCTGCCTCCCACCCCTTGTACGAGGAGTTTAGAATGTTGTCTTTCATCAACCATATCAAAATAAAAACACCAAAGGAAGATGAGCTCCGACCGTTGAACCACGAGGAGCGCGAGAAGATTCTTCCGCTTTTCTTTAGGAAGACCAAGAAAACCTTTAATTTCGAGGATATTGCCAAGAAGTTGGCTCCTAAAAAGCTCTACGGATTCTACAAGAAGGCCGCTGATACGGAAATGCCGTATCTCTTCAACTATCCGATGGATACTTCCATCTCTGGTTGTCCCGTCACAGCGGCGCTACAAGATATTTTCGGTGACGATTGGCTCGACTCCATCTGCGAGGTCTATACGCTGGCCGATGGTAAAAGCCGGCTTGAGATCCTCAACGACATCTGGCATGCACTTTTCTTCTATTCCGACCAAGACAAGCTGGCTGAGTTTGCCAAGGTGCGCCTACAGCTTGACGACGAACAAGCCCAGGCCTTCAGCAACATCAATATTCCCTCCGCCTATGCTTCGCTAAGCCTCAAGGCTATTTGCAAGATTCTCCCCTACCTCAGAAGAGGACTTGTCTATTCCCATGCGGTCTTTTTGGGCAATCTTTGTGAAGTGATGCCTGCCTATGAATGGGGAATCGAGGAAATGCGCCAAGCTGCCATTGACTGCGTCATCAAAGAGATAAACAGCTATGACCCCAAAACAGACGGACGCACTCTAGAGACGTGCATCAAAGAGTATCTAAAAGAAAGGTATCATGTCTCAGACGAAAATCTCAAAAAGCTCTACCATCCCTCGATGTTAGAGACTTACCCTCGTGTGCGCCCTGGTCAAGACGGAATATATCAACTCGGATCTCCACGCACCGACAGCGTTCGCAACCCGATGGCCATGCGGTCCCTTTTCTGTCTTCGGAAGCTTGTCAACCGTCTCTTGAAAGAGGGAAAGATAGACCAAGAGACGGAGATTCACATCGAGTTTTCGCGTGAGCTGAACGATGCCAACAAGCGGAGCGCCCTCAAGCGGTATGGCAGGGACAACCAAAAGGCACACGACACAGCCCGAAAGCACATCGTCGAGGATTACAAGGCAGAAACAGGCAAAGCAATAGAACCGACACCCACGGACATTTTGAAATATGAACTATGGGAAGAGCAGCAGCATATTTGCTTATACACAGGTCAGCAGATTCGCATATCTGATTTTGTCGGACCCAATCCGAAATTTGACATCGAGCACACCTTGCCCCGAAGCAGAGGCGGAGACAGCACCAAGATGAACCTGACTCTTTGTGACAGCCGCTTCAACCGCGATGTGAAAAAGACACATCTGCCTACCGAACTTGCCAACCACGATGAAATCATGGCCCGCATAGCTATATGGCAGGAAAAATACGAGGAGCTGAGCCAACAGATTCGCAAACAGAAACGCAAATCACAGGCTGCGACAACCAAGGAGCAAAAAGACAAAGCCATCAGCTACCGCCATTACCTGGAACTCCAGCGTGACTATTTGCGCGGAAAACATGAACGTTTCACGATGGAAAGCGTGCCCGAAGGATTCAACAGGCGACAGGGTGTGGATATCGGCATCATCTCAAAATACGCCCGGCTCTATCTGAAGTCGGTCTTTAAGCGAGTGTATCCTGTAAAAGGCCTCGCCACATCTGATTTCCGAAAGATATGGGAACTTCAGGACATTTACAGCGCCAAGGAACGCGTGAACCATGTCCACCATTGCATAGACGCCATCGTCGTAGCCTGTATCGGACTGGACGAATATAGCAAACTGGCCGAGTACTATCACGATGAGGAAAAACATGAGTGGTACGGTGCGTCCAAAGCCACTTTTGCCAAGCCCTGGCCGACATTCGTCGAGGACGTGAGGCGGATGCAAAACGAACTACTCGTTTATCACCACACTCCCGACAACATGGCCAAGCAGGGCCGTCGCAGAATCATCATCAATGGGAAAAAGGTCCTAGCAAAGGGAGACGCCGTGCGTGGCTCACTCCACAAGGAGACTTACTATGGCGCAATAGAGCGCGAAGGTGAGGTCAAATATGTGAAACGTGTAGAGCTGTCACAACTGGAAGAAAAGAACATCAAGTACATCGTGGATGACACTGTGAGGCAAATCGTCCAAGAGGCCGTCGATCGCTTGGGCTTCACAGAAGCCATGACTTCCACCATTTGGATGAACGAGGAGAAGCAGATACCCATCAAAAAGGTACGCTGCTATACGCCCCAAGTCACCCAACCACTTCATATCCGCTACCAGCGGGATGTCTCTGACAAAGAGCACAAGCGCAAATATCATGTGGTAAATGACAAAAACTATCTCCTCGCCATCTATATAGGGGCTGACAAGAAAGGAAAAGAGAAACGAGACTTTGAGTTGGTCAACAACCTCCAGGCGGCCAAATACTACCGGACGAGCAACGATAGGACAGGCTCTGGAGATCCGATAGTCCCCGTCAAGAGTAGCCATGACTATCCGTTGGCCTATACATTGAAGATCGGCACGATGGTCTTGCTTTACGAGAACTCACCTGCCGAGCTTTACGAAGCCTCTCAAGCAGAACTGAACAGGCGCCTGTATAAGGTGACAGGGCTTTCTTCCATGACCGTGGGCACTCGCAGCTACGGGGTGATTGTAATGAAATACCACACGGAAGCCCGACAAAGCAAGGACTTGAAAGGCAAGAACGGTGCCTATCAAACTGGTGAGGAGCTGCGTCCTGTCATTAGAATGCTTCACACCCAGATAAAAGCGGCGGTACAAGGCGCTCACTTCCGTATCAACGAGTTAGGTGAGATCAAATGGCTTGCGCGGTATGATTAAGCAGACCCTCTTCTTCTCCACACCAGTGTCGCTTTCCTTAAAGAACTACCAAATGGTCATTTCCTGGAAAGACAGAGCAGACAAGGTGACGCGCCCCATAGAGGACATGGGATGCGTCGTGTTGGAAAACCAACAAATTAGCGTCACCTTGCCGCTCTTGAACGAACTGGTGAAAAACAACGTGGCCGTCGTCCTGTGCGACAACAAGCAGATGCCGACGGCCATGCTTCAATGTTTGGACGGAAATACGACACAAGCGGAAAGCCTCAAATATCAACTGGCCATCGGAGAAGCAACAAAGAAACAGGCTTGGAAGCAAATCATCGAGGCTAAAATCAAGAATCAGGCAGTTGTACTTCGGCACTACGGAAAACGGAGTGAGCTACTAACACCATATTATAAAAACGTGAAGAGTGGCGACACGGACAACCGCGAGGGTCTTGCGGCCAAACAGTATTGGACAGAACTGTTCGGTGGATGCTTCAGACGGGATCGGGAAGGAGGTTCCCCCAACGACTTGCTCAATTATGGCTACGCTATTTTGCGAGCGGCAACCACCCGTGCATTAATAGGCTCAGGACTGCTACCCAACTTGGGTATCTTCCACAAAAGCAGATACAACGCCTTTCCATTGGCCGATGACGTGATGGAACCCTATCGTCCTTATGTGGACGAAATTGTCTATTCGCTTTACGAAGGTGGAGTGTACGAGCTCAACAAAGAGTCCAAATCCGCCATACTCCGCTTGTTGACGTGCGACGTGGACATGGGAAAAGTCACGCGTCCCCTACAAATTGCCTTGACTTTCACCACTGCTTCTTTGGCCAAACTGTATGCTGGAGAAATCAAAAAACTAACTCTTCCTATCATGACATGACCGAATACCGTCTCAATGCCTACCATATAATGTGGATGTTTGTATTTTTCGACTTACCCGTCACAACAAAAAAAGAGATAAAAGCCGCTGCGCTCTTTCGTAAGAACTTGGAGAAAGATGGATTCTCCATGATGCAGTTTTCTGTCTATATCCGCCATTGCGCGTCGCGAGAGAGCCTTGCGGTTCACCTTAAGCGTGTCAGGTCCTTGCTTCCCGCGACTGGCAAAGTCTCCATCTTGTCCGTAACTGACAAACAATTTGGAGACATCTACAACTTTTGGGGGAAACCAAAAAACGCCAATCAAAGTAAAATCCACAATAAAGTCATCAGTGAGCCTATCCAATTAGAATTTTTTTAATAAATTTGCAGTAGGAATCGTCCTGCACGGCCATTTCTTATAAGCTCAAAACGAAGTATCTTACTGATTACCAGTAGATTTACAGCTATAGGTTGTGGTTTGATGTAGGAACAAGATGATAAACAACGTAACACCATTATACTCATTAACATAACGGTTGTGGTTTGATGTAGGAACAAGATGATAAACAACACGGAACTTGTTAGTATCACCTTCGATGAGTTGTGGTTTGATGTAGGAACAAGATGATAAACAACTGAGGAAGCGCCATCTGTCTGAAAGTAAGGTTGTGGTTTGATGTAGGAACAAGATGATAAACAACTCGGTGGTGTTGCGAACTCCCAGCACATGAGTTGTGGTTTGATGTAGGAACAAGATGATAAACAACTCTTGCGAGTTCTCAGCCCGAGAGTTGAGCGGTAAACCACCAATACAGCGTCCCCACTATTTATCAGCGAGTTAGCCGTACCTGTATTTTGAATAAAGTTTTGATTTTCTAAAATTTAACCATCAAGCGACGGCTTGGGATGTCTTCGTTACCTCCGCATCCGTACCATCTTTAAAATGGCGAACATAGTCACATGGCAGGAACGAGGCATCAACCTCCTCGCCACAAAGAATGCGAGTAAGGATATCCTCAATGTACTCACCAAAGTTCACTTTATTCAATTTGCAACTTTCCAACAACCCGAACATAAATGCCAAATTTTGGGCTGAGAAGTGACTTCCTGTCTGAAGCCAATTGCGTCTTCCCATAGCGATATGTCTGAAACATCTCTCTATGGCTATATTGTGCATGTCGATTCGGCCGTCCGAAAGGAATG
>OIWU01004057.1_pt1 | contig 10743 bp, 10 predicted proteins | sample 1587711 | NCBI WGS metagenome assembly OIWU01 (sample SAMEA3888909, study PRJEB22519) | human gut metagenome | biome: human gut; feature: human-associated habitat; material: faeces | place: Denmark | collected 2010 | reverse complement strand
AGTGAAGAAGATGGCCCGGCTTTACCAGAAAAGCAGGGCGGAGATTGCTAATTTACAGTATATGAATAAGGTCAATGAGGATAACAGGGCATTCTTACACGATATAAATAAATTTATTTGTACAGTAGCCGGTTTGATGGAAGAAGGAGAAAATCAAGAGGTCAAGGAGATTATGGAACATTTAGGTGTCCGGATTCAGAGCCTTCAAAAAGGTGTGTATTGCGAACACCCGATCTTGAACAGCATCCTGTGCGAAAGGAAATTCCTTGCGGAATCTAAGAATATTTCCTATAAGATTACCCTGGGTAATGATCTCAGGCTGGACTTTTTGGAAGAACTGGATATGATCTCAATCGTAGGTAATCTTTTGGATAACGCACTGGAAGCGGCAGAAAAGACAAAAGATGGCCGATATGTAGAATGCAGGATGTATATGGGAAATGAGGAACATTTCCTTGTTATGGAATTTTGCAACGGGTATGTTGTTCCGCTGTTAAAGGACAAGGACCGGTACATAAGCACCAAAAGAGATGCAGACAGTCACGGGATCGGACTGCATACGGTTGGAAAACTGGTTAAAAAGTATGCTGGAATTATGAGAGTGGAGGTCGGAGAACAGGAGTTCTCTGTTAAGCTGATCTTTACAATAAAATAAAGATGTGCAAAAATCGCCCAAAAAGTTACCGTTTTTGCCACGGTAATTGAAAAGAGGGCGATTTTTGTGTAAACTTTCGAAAAAAAAGGAGGCATGTAACTATGAAAAAAACAATCAGAAAAAGCTAAGAAATTCTTAGATTTAAGAGAAGAATTAAAAGGAATAGAAATAGGGCTATTCCTATTTAACATAGACAATTACAAACAAAAATTAGTAGAAATTACAAAAGATATGGACATATTTGTAGCCCAACAACAAGATGAAGAAACAAAGATGCAAGAAATGCAAAACTTAAAAGAAGAATTAAAGGCTAAGATAGATGAAATAACAGAAAAGATAGAAGAAACTCAAAACTTAGGCTTTGAAACAAGCAAAAAACAAGAACAAATCAACTCAGATATAAATATTGCAAATGAAAGAATATCAAACAACAAAGAAAACTATGATAGGTATTTAAAAGAGATTGAAGAGGTAACAAACAGAGTAAAAGAACTTGAAGAAGAAAAAACACAAAGATTAGAGAAAAAATTAAATTTGTCATCTAACAGAGAAAAGTTTGCAAAAGAGTTAGAAGAAAAAGAAAAAGAGTTAGAAGAGATATCTAAAAAACTATCATCAGAAGAAAAACAAATAGAAGAGCAAAAAAAGAAAGTAGAAAGCAATGTAGATTCAAAATATGAAAAAGCAACACAAATTAATACGCAAGAAGTAAATTATGAGAATTTAGAAAAAAGAGAAAAAGTAGTAAAAAATGAAATTTCAGATACAATATCAGAATTAGATCAAAAAAGATTAGAAAAAGATGAGATATCTAAAACATTTTATGAAATAGAAGCTAAAAGAAATGAAGCAAGCAAAAAATTAGAAGCAATAAACAAGAAAAGAGAAGCAAGTATTGCAAAATCAAAAGAATACCAAGACAAAATAAATACACTTTCTACAGAATTAAGAATAAAAGACTCAAAATTAAAATTCCTAAGTGACATGGAAAAAGAAAAAGAAGGATATATAAGAAGTGTAAAATCTCTATTGCTAGATTGTGATAAAGATGCAAGCCTAAAAAAAGGTATGCATGGAGTTTTGGCAAACATATTAACTGTTCCAAAGGAATATGAAACAGCAATAGAAACTGTACTTGGACAAACACTTCAAAACATAGTTACAGATACAGAAGAGGATGCTAAAAAACTAATCGAACATTTAAGAAAAAATAATTTAGGAAGGGCATCTTTCTTGCCAATAGCTTCTGTAAAAGGAAAAAGAGTAGATAAATTAATAAAAAACAATTTAAGTGGAGTAATAGGAATTGCAGCAGATTTAGTAAAGGTAGATAAAAAATATGAAGAAATAATATTAAATTTACTTGGAAGAACTGTAATTGTAGACAACATGGAAACAGCAATAATACTTGCAAGACAGAATAAATATTCATTTAGAATAGTTACACTAAAAGGTGATGTAATTAATCCAAGCGGAGCAATAACAGGTGGATCAACTACAGTAAAAACAAATAACATAATAGGAAGAACAAGCCAAATACAAGAACTAGAAAAAGACATCAAAAAATTAAATAAAAAAATAGAAGAATTGGAACAACAAAAAGAAGAATACGAGAAATCGCAAGAAGATGTTATTGAAGAAGTAATGGGACTAGAACATATTATGCAAGACACAGAAATTGTGTATGCAACAGAAAAACAAAAAGTTGTATCAATAGAAGAAAATATTACTAAACTAGAAAACAAGCTTGCAAATCTAAGAAAAGAACTTTCTCAAATAGGAGAAGACAAGAAAAACAACAAAGAAGAAGCAGAAAAATTACAACAAGAAATTGAAGTATTAGAAAAAGAAAATGAAGAACTACAAAAAGAAATAACAGCATTTAGTGACAAAAATAAAGACACTCAAAAATACATAGATGACTTAAATTTTGATATAACAAATTTAAAAATATCAGTTAGTTCATTTGATGAAAGCAATAGCTCAATAGATGAAATTGTTGCAAGAATAGAGCAAGATATTCAAAACAATAAAACAAGTATAGAAAATAAAAAACAATTAAGAGAAAAAATAGTAGAAGACAATAAAAACCTAGAAGAAGAAATTCTAAAACTAAATGAGCAAATAGAACAAATGAAGCAAGAAGTAAGTACAAGTGGAGAGAAAGTAGAAGAACTAAAGAAAGAAAGAATTTCTAAAAATGAAGAACTTGCAAAAGCAGAGGAAGAAATTACAAGCAAGTTTAAAATAATAGAAGATTTAAAAGCACAAATAACAAAACAAGAAGTTAAAAAATCTAAAATAGAATATGAATTAGAACAAATAATAAATAAAATGTGGGAAGATTACGAAATAACACCAAATAATGTAGCAGAAGAATACAAAAAGCCAGACAATGTAGCAGAAACTACAAAACGAGTAAAGCACCTAAGAGATGAGATAAGAAATTTAGGAAGTATTAATGTAGATTCAATTGAAGAATATAAACAAACAAAAGAAAGATATGACTTTATGTGTGAGCAAAGATTGGATTTAGAAGACTCAAGTAGTAAACTAAAAAAAGTAATTCAAGACATGACAAAAATAATGAAAGAACAATTTGAAAAACAATTTAAAGTAATAAATAAAAATTTTGGAGAAGTATTTAGTGAACTATTTGGTGGAGGAAAAGCAGAGCTTAAACTTACAGACGAAGAGAACATACTAGAATGTGGAATAGATATAGAAGCACAACCACCAGGAAAAAAACTTCAAAACATGACTCTTCTATCAGGAGGAGAAAAAGCATTTACAGCAATTGCGTTGCTATTTGCAATATTAAAAATCAATCCGGCACCATTCTGTGTATTAGATGAAATAGAGGCAGCTCTAGATGATGTTAATGTTTACAGATTTGCAGAATACCTAAAAAAGTTCACACAAACAACACAGTTTTTAGTTATAACACATAGAAAAGGTACAATGGAAGCAGCAGATACTGTGTATGGAATAACAATGGAAGAAAACGGAATATCAAAACTTCTTTCAATGAAATTAAAATAATGTTTGACAAATGGCGCAAGCTATGGTAAAATATTCATCTGTAAGCCGCATAAGTTAGGTTTAAATACTATTAATATAATAGTTACCTAAGTTGTAATCTTAGCGAGTATTAGAAAAATGGAGGTCGTATAAAGAATGTACGCAGTAATTGAAGCTTGTGGAAAGCAATACAAAGTAGAAGAAAAAGACGTAGTATTTTTTGAAAAATTAGATGCAGAAGAAGGAAAAAAAGTTACTTTTGATAAAGTAATATTAGTATCTGATGATGGAAAAGTACAAGTTGGTAACCCTTACGTAAAAGGTGTTAAAGTAGAAGGTAAAGTAGTAGCTCATGGAAAAGGTAAAAAAATTATCGTTTTCAAAATGAAAGCTAAAAAGAATGAAAGAAAGAAACAAGGACATAGACAACCTTATACAAAAGTTGAAATAACATCAATAAAAACTGCAGTAGCTAAAGCTGAAAAAGCAGAAACAGCTGAAAAACCAGCAGCAAAAACAACTACAACAGCAAAAAAAGCAACAACAACTAAAGCTACAACAGCAAAGAAAACAGCTACAAAAAAAGAAGAAAAAGTTGAAGCATAGTAGTAAATAAAAAAGATAGATTGTAGGAAAACGTGAAGGGAGTGAATTATAGATGGCACATAAAAAAGGTCAAGGTAGTGTTAAGAACGGTAGAGACAGTGAGTCAAAACGTTTAGGTGTGAAAAGAGCAGACGGAGAATTCGTTCTAGCAGGAAATATATTAGTAAGACAAAGAGGAACAAAAATACATCCAGGAATTAATGTAAAAAAAGGTAGTGACGATACATTATATTCAGTAGTAGATGGAAAAGTTAAGTTCGAAAGAAAAGGTAAAGACAAAAAACAAGTAAGTGTTTACCAAGAAGAAGCCTAAAAAAATAAAGAAAAACTCTTCAAAGAATGGGGATATACTATCGACGATGCAAGATGGCTTTGGCGATATTTCTTTTGTCACAGGTTGGATGGTAAAACCCAACGGGCAGATAAAACTGAATACGCCATACAGAGGTAAATAATATGACATACATGGACAATGTAGAAGTTATCATCGAAAAGGAAAAGTACACAAGAGATGGCGTTCATAAAGGTATGCAAGGGTGGATCACTGAACCAGAAAACATCAACGGATATTGGTTGGTTAATTTTCCTCAGTGCGGTGAAAAGAATGATATTGCTACAATTCCCATCAGGGAAGAAGATATGAAAGTGGTGAAAATCCTTGATGCACGCATAAACGAGCAAATTAAGGCACAATTTGAAAAAGAAGCCGATCAGGCAAAAACATTTGCCGAAAAGCTGGATGATCTTTCTAATTATCGTATCTAATGGGATAAAAACCTCTTGCTTGTCACTAGCAAACTATTGATATGACTGGATTTTTCCAAGTCCTATCATTACACTCCGACCAAAGGTGGAGCCGTTGACAAAAGCCTATTTTGAAAAAAGGCTTTGATTTTCCCACCCGGTCTTTGCCGTTTTTATGGCAGAAATGACTTTTTCCTGAACTTTTTTCAAGACGGATTTTTTAGAAAACCACTTTGTCAACAGCCCCACTTTGTCCCAAAGTCCGGGATCGTGCTTTTCACTTCATTTCCCCACACCTCCCAGCCGGGCGGGGACTGTCTGGCAAAGAGCTCCACCCGGGGCAGGTCGCCCATAAGGGTCACGATCTTTTCCCGGGCCTCGTCCGGCTTTTTGCTGTGGGCTTCAATCGGGGAAATGATAAACTGATGGATATTTGCCGCCTTCCGTTTGGGATGGCCCCTGGTAGCCAGCAGGCAGATTTCCGCATTTCCCCTCGTCCAGAAGCCAAGACCATAAAACCAACTGTCTGCCTTTTTATTCTTTTTCAGCCAGACAAAGGCCACAGACTTATAGCGGAAGCCCCACGCCTCTATGAGCCGCAGGGCCTCCGGGAGCTGGGGGAAAGTCGCCCACAAAAAAAGTGCGCTGTCCGGGGCGGCCAGATCAGCCACCGGGAGCGCACACAGCTCGTCAATCCCCATTGTGGGATAATGGTTTTCTGCCGCCCCCTGTACCTTACTGCGCTGGTACTGCCAAGGGGGATCGGCGTAAATGATAGAATAGTTTCCGATAGTCATACTCCTTTCTGCCCGGCTTTGACCGCCTCAGTAGCCAGCCGGATGCGTTCTGTAGCCGGGGCGTAAAAGGCCGGGGCGGTTTCAAAGCATACAAAGCGGCGGCCCGTATTGACAGCAGCCACAGCAGTCGTGCCGGAGCCAGCGCAGATGTCTGCCACTACCTCCCCGGGCCGGGTATAGGTTCTGATGAGATACTCGCACAGCTCCACGGGTTTCTGCGTGGGGTGGACGGTACGCTGTACGGAAGAAAAGGCCAGCAGGTTTCCGGGGAAACGAAGGCCATCCTCTGATCCGCTGCTGGAACGCAGGAATTTTCCATAGTTGGGGCTGTTGTCCCCTGTCCGGGAAATTTTCTTATAGGGCTTGCCCTGTTCAAACTGCGGATCGTAATAGGGCAATTTTTGATAAAACACCAGAATGTTTTCCGTCCGTTTTAAGGGAGCCCGCCTTGCATTGAGAAAGCCAGTACACCTGCTTTTGTACCACACCCATTCATAGCGGAGCATAGAGAGGTTGGATGCCCCCAGCACCTTATCATAGGGGCATTGTGCGAAAAACAGCACTGCGCCATCCGGCTTGACCGCCCACTTGACCGCCTCCCACAGCTCCGGGAGCGGGAGCGGCACATCCCAAAAGTTCCGGGTAGTGCCATAGGGCGGATCGGTAAGGAGCATATCAACCGAGTGCTTCGGCAAAGAGCGCAGCCCTTCAATCCCGTCCATCAAAAACAGCCCCTCCGGGCAGGCTGGAGACTTCGGGAGAATTTGTCTCGAGGTCACATCACCTGTCATCCCGGGCCTCCTTCTTCTTTGCCGGGGCGGTTCGGGCGGCATTTTCCTTCCCGGCCTCCCTTGCGGCCTGTGCCATCTGCTCCTTAATCGGGGTGGGGCGGACTGCCTCGGCCCGGGCGATGAGCTTTTCCACCGCTGAATGGTATGCCTGGGCTCCCGCCGCATTGAGCCGCTCCTGGGTGGCCCGGTCATTGATCCGCACCGTGGAGCGGTAGCCTGTCCTGCTGGTGGGATCGGGTTTGCTGGGAGCTCCAAGGAAAATCCCGTTCTTACCATCCACCACCTTGAAATCGTCAATCACTACACCGCCATAGTTGACGCTGGCAAAGCCGATGAGCTTGCCCTGGGGCTCAATCGGGCGAACCGTGACTTCGATGGGAACAGCGGCCTCCTGCAAAATTGCGTCCGTCCGCAGCTTAACCGCCTCGTCCACCGTCACGCCTTTTACCTCGGCCAGTTCCGCAATCGGCGCATCGAACAGCCAGCGCCGCTCCTCGGCGGCGATCTGTTCCGGGGTTAATATGACATCCTTACTCAAAATTGTTTCCTCCTTTCCCGGCCTCGGGACAAATTGTCCCGAAGTCCGTCCGTTTAATGCGCCCCGAAGATGCGCTGGGCGATGCCGCCTGTCTTAAACAGCATGAAGCACAAAAGAACCGTATAGCCTACGGTTCCCCATATCGCTCCAATCGGATCGCCGCCTGTGGCGATGCCCTGGATGAGCACCGCATAGATCGCAACACAGACCAGTATGAGCATCCCTTGAAAGCCCACGGCGAACAGGGATTTTAGGTAGTTCTGCCCTGTACCGCCCAGCTCTCGGTTGGAAAGCGTGGCAACGGGAAGGGGGGCCAGACTGGTCATTAAATATATTTCAATCATTCTTCCGTACACCAGAACAAAAATGATGATCCCCATAATCTGCATGGTCAGCCCGATCACAGAGGACTGGAGCCACAGGCCAAGGAGCGGCCCCAAGTCCATGCCCTCCAGCGTGGTTTCCAGCTCCGCCAGCATATCCGGCGTAATGTCGGTGGAGCCTTGGATGAGCCCCGCCGCATCCGCAATCACGCTCTGCGACACATCGAACACCGCCATGACAATATCAAAGGTGTTGGAAAGAATGAGGATGGCACAAGCGGTTTTGAATACCCATTTGTAGATATTCGCCACATCAAACTCGTGCATATTGTTCTTTTCCAAAAGCATCTGTATCAGCTCATAGGTGGCAACAAAGGTCAGCACCAGACCGGCAATCGGCAAGATCACCGTTTCGGAAAGCTGGCGTATAAGGGAGAAAACCCCGGCGTTCCAAGCCGCCGGGGTAGTCCCCACTTGTACCGCAATCTCCCCGACCTGGGCGTTGACGTAATCGGTGAGCCCCTCCAGGTTGCCCATGATCCCGCCAATCAGCAGCTCTTTGAGCCAGTTTGTGAGCCAGTCGGTGAGAAAATCCATAAGCCGTTACCTTAAAACAGCCCGGACAGCAGGGGGATCAAGGTGGTGCCCAGCAGGATGATGCCGCCGCCCGCCATGAGCTGTTTTATCCCTAATTAGGAGTAAAACCTTGCTCGATGGCGGGCGGCGGCGTGTCAAAAAATATATGGAATTGTTTTAGAACCGCACCGGCGGGAACAGGTCAGCCCTTGACCTGTTCCACCTCCGGGATGGGTTTGAGATTGAAGTGAATTTCGATAGAAATGTGTCGTGTCTTATCGTTGTCGATGTGTTCATGGACAACGATTCCTTTAATCAGGCGGTTTAAGGTGGCTGCGTCCAGCTCTGTGATGTCGGCATATTCCCGAATGGCGTCCACCCATTGTTTGGCATCCATCGCCAGCCGCATTTCATCAGCCAGCTTCTTGCGCCCCTGTGCAACCCGTTCTTTCAGTTCAGCCTGTTCCTTCTGCGTCTTGTCCAGCATGAGATTGAAGTTGGCTTCGCTGATTCGCCCGGCAACCATGTCCTCATAGAGCCGCAGCACCATCTTTTCCAGAACCTCAATCCGTTCCTCGTCTTTTGTCAGGGAACGCTCCAACGCTTCCCGCTGGCCTTTCTGTTCGGCTTCGCAGGTGTTGGTCAGCTTCCCGGCAATGGCTTCCCCATCGGTCAGGGCAGCCTTGGCGCAATCCCGGATTTTGTTCAGGACAAGGTGGTAAAGGGTGTCGTACTCCACCCGGTGCTGGGTGCAATGGTTCTTGCCAAACGCCCCATAGGTCTTACAGGCGTAAATCTGCTGCGGGTGCTTGGCGTGGGTGGTGCGGATGGTCAACGACTTGCCGCACTCGCCGCACTTGATAAGCCCGGCAAACAGGCTGGTTTCCCCGTCCTGCCGGGGGCGCTGGCGGGATTTCAGCTTGTCCTGCACGATGGCAAAACTTTTGCTGTCAATCAACGGTTCGTGCCGTTCCTCCACTACAATCCAGTCCTGCGGCTTCTTCTCGCCAATGGTGCCGATTTTGAAGCGGTAGTCCTTCTTTTGGGAAGCTATCGCCCCGGTATAAACGGGATTCATCAGGATGTCTTTTATCACAGAGAAGTCCCACATATACCGCCCGTTTTCCGGGTCTTTCTTTTCCCATTTGGTGCGGACATTGCGGAAGCCCCGTTCCCGGTTCCACCATGTAGGGCAAGGCACCTTCTGTTCTTCCAGCCTGCGCCGGATGAAGTTGGGGCCGTGTCCTTCCAGCGCCCAAAGGAAGATTTGCCGGACAATAGGGGCGGTTTTCTCGTCCACCAGCAGGTGGTTTTTGTCCTCCGGGTCTTTCCGATACCCAAAGGGAGCCACACAGCCGGTAAACTGGCCTTGCTGGGCTTTCAGAAGATACGAGGAATGTACCTTCTTGGAAATATCCTTGCTGTACATCTCGTTCAGGATGTTCTTGAACGGCGCAATGTCGTTGTTGTCCCGCATGGTGTCGATACCGTCATTCATGGCGATATAGCGGACGCCGTGACGGGGGAAAAAGTCCTCGATCAGTGTGCCGGTCTGCAAGTAATTTCGGCCCAACCTCGATAAATCTTTCGTTATCACAAGATTTATCTGCCTGCGCTCGATGGCCTTTAACATCCGTTTCAGGTCGGGGCGCTCCATGTTCAGCCCCGTGTAGCCATCGTCCTGATAGACTGCCACAACCTCCCATCCCTGCTTTTCGCAGTATTTTTCCAGCATATCCCGCTGGTTGGCAATACTGGCGCTCTCACCGTCAAGGTCATCGTCTTTGGAAAGCCTGCAATAGATGGCCGCCCGGAAGCTGCCCGCCAGAATTGCGTCCATGCCTGTGTATTCGTATCCGTTCATCATAACCGTTTACCCGCACAATCCAGACGGAACACGGTTCTTCTGAACCTCGTCTTTATTATATCCTAAATCTTGTGTTTTCGCAAGATTATCCTTGCCGGTATTCTGCCCATATTTTTGGGCAATCAGGCTCACAAAGACATCCGCTGCGTCCAGCTCGCCGTCAAAAACTGTGGTAACATGAATCTCTGTTTTCGTTTTTGCCATAGGCAGTTATCCTCCATAATAGAATAGCCAGACAAGGAGAAGGTCGGCAACGAAGTCCGGCAACGGGCTTCAAAAAACCTCAAAACCATCTCTGTCTGGCGGTTTGGTTACAATTTATATTTTCTTTTATTTTTCTGTTGCTTTGGTTGCTGATAGGGGAAAAAGCCCGCAGTTACGGGGCTTTTCCCGGCAACCAGCCCGGCAACGGGAGTGCAACAAAGTCGGCAACGGGGTGGGATTTTCAGAAAGGAAGCTCCATCTGCTCTGTAACCTCCACAAATCCCTCCGGGATTTTTTCGGCTCCGTTGCTGGTGTCCGTTGCCGGGGCTTCACGCTCCCAGCCCTTTTGCCTGCCGTATTCCGGGAACATCCGGGGATTGGAAAAGTAGTGCCAGCCTGTGACACAATGGTTCATAATGTCGTTGACCTCCCGGATTTCCCATTGCTTCGGCTCGTCAAAGGGGTGGTTCAGGGCTTCCCGGAAAAGCTGCTTGGAACACACCATGCCGCCGGTGTAGCGGTCAAGGTAGGCTTGGATCATCCCGGCCTTGGTGTCCTCCGGCATGAAATCCCGCTGGTGTTCTTTGAGATACCGCTGCATGGCGGGGCTGAAAGCCAGCT
>OIWU01004056.1_pt1 | contig 10744 bp, 8 predicted proteins | sample 1587711 | NCBI WGS metagenome assembly OIWU01 (sample SAMEA3888909, study PRJEB22519) | human gut metagenome | biome: human gut; feature: human-associated habitat; material: faeces | place: Denmark | collected 2010 | reverse complement strand
GGAGTGGTTACATGGCTGAGATGCAGCGTCGCTTTACTGCTGACCTGGGTATCCCGTGTGCTGGTTTCGACGGCGATCAGGCTGACCCGCGTAACTTCAATGCTGCTCAGTACGAGACTCGTGTAGAGGGTCTGGTTGAGGCAATGGAAGCAAATAAGCAGGCAAAGGAGGCTAAATAACCATGAGTGTTAACGCATTATTAGAAGAATTTAAGGTAAAAGCTGCAACTCCGAAGCAGCAGCTTGCTGAATATAAAGCTCAGGGCAAAAAAGTAGTTGGTGTTCTTCCTTACTACGCTCCGGAAGAGCTTGTATATGCCGCTGGTATCGTTCCGATGGGTATGTGGGGTTCCAACACTAAGACCATCAGCCGTGCAAAAGAGTACTGCGCTACTTTCTACTGCACCATCGCTCAGTTAGCTCTGGAGATGCTGCTGGATGGAACTATGGATCAGTTAGACGGTATTATCACACCTACTATCTGTGATACTCTTCGTCCGATGAGCCAGAACTTCCGTGTAGCTATGGGCGACAAGATGAAAGTTATCTTCTTAGCTCATCCGCAGAACCGTTTCGAAGAGTTTGGTCTTCAGTTCTGTATCGATCAGTACAACCATGTAAAAGCTGATCTGGAAGAGATCGCTGGAAGAAAGATTACTGATTCTGACATCCAGGATGCTATCGTTGTATACAACAAGAGCCGTGCAGCTCGCCGTGAGTTCGTAAAACTGGCTAACGAGCACTGTGATGTTATCACACCAACCAAACGTTCCGCAGTTCTGAAGGCATTCTACTTCATGGAGAAGCCGGAGTACACTGCAAAGCTTGTCGAGCTGAACGCAGAGCTGGCTAAACTTCCTGTCTGTGACTGGAAGGGAACCAAGGTTGTTACCTCCGGTATTATCTGTGATAATCCGAAGCTGCTTTCTATCTTCGAAGAGAACAACATCGCTATCGCTGCAGATGATGTGGCACACGAGACACGTTCCTTCCGTGTAGATGCTCCGGAAGACGAGCTGGATCCGGTTAGAGCACTGGCTAAACAGTTCGCTAACATCGATTACGAAGTACTTCTGTACGATCCGGAATCCAACAAGAACCGTCGTGGTGAGTTCGTAGCTAACATGGTTAAGGAGAGCGGCGCTCAGGGTCTGGTACTGTTCATGCAGCAGTTCTGTGATCCGGAGGAGATGGAGTATCCGTACCTCAAGAAAGCTCTCGACAACGCAGGTATCCCGCACATCAAGCTTGGTGTTGACCAGCAGATGAGAGACTTCGGACAGGCTGCAACTGCTATCGAGGCATTTGCGGATGTTCTTGAGATGAGAAAGTAAATAATTCATAATAAATAGGGGCAGGCGTTCCTGTTTCTTAGTGTTCACGCGGAGTCAGGCGAAAAACCGCCGTACCGAACATGATTTCCTTTCGGGGAGATCGTGGAGGTGCGGCGGTTTTTTTGTTTTATGGGATGCTGTGTCATAGTGGCTCCGGGTGCGCACAGGACCGTCTCCTGCCCCGGATGCTGGTGGATTCCAGGGGCGGTTCCTCTAAGCTCCCGAAAGAATGCTAAGGGCGGAGAACAGGGGACACAACTCGCCTGCGGCTCAAACAAGTGTCCCCTGCCCTCCAACGCATTCTCCCGGAAGCCAAGAGGAAGCCATGCCCCTGAAATCAGGCACCCGGGGCAGGAGATGGTCCTGCGCTGGGGGATGGAGGGAGCGAGGGGGAAGGGAAGAGATCCTGCGATGGGAAGTGAGAAAAATGGTCAATTGTGTCGAAAGTGTGGCAAAGTTTGTAGAATTAGGTGTACTTTGGGGAAGTTGGGTGGTATACTGATTTTATATAGCGGAATTTCGAAGTCTGCTAGGAAAAGTGGAGGAAACGATATGAGAAAGTGGAAGAGTTGTCTGCTTCTGGCAGCGGGCATGGCGGCGGCTTTGTCAACGGCGGCGATGGCGAGCCAGGATAAGTCGGATATGGTCACTGTGGAGGTGAAAGAGTGTAAGGGCGGCGCAGTTGATGCGGCGTATGATGTCTATGATGAAAATGGCAGAATTCAGTATACTGTAACTTTACCGATCGGGGAGAAGGTGCAGATCCCACGGGGAACAAAATTGGAAATATCTGTCGACAGCATTGATTATGGGTATGAGACATATGATCCATATGTGACGTCATATCCTAAAAATCTTCATGTTATTCAAAATGGAGCGGACGATATTGAAGAGCCTGAGTATGAAGGTGACGGTATTTGGACCGATCGGGAGATTAACGAGAACTGTGAGATTTATGCTGACTTTGTGGTTATTCTGGATGCAGAGGGTGTAGGTGAAGACTGGGATTCGATTCCAAATGAGGACAGACCATACTCAATATCTACAAAGCCGGTATATTATGACCGTCCTTCTGAAGTGAATATTGAGCTTACAGCAAAAAAGGGAACAAAACAGGTTCCTATAACAGAGGTTCCTGAGCTTCAGATCAATTCCAGATTTTTAAATTCAAATAGCGATCTGGGCTGGTATCAGGATAATTTTGAGATAACATCTACGGGAATCAAATCTAATGGAGTCATCCCGTTAGGTCGTTATAGAATTCCGATTACATATAAGAGCAGAGAGGAGAATATAATTCCGCGCTCGGGTTGGATCAACTTATATGTGGGAAAGAGAGCGTATGCTGAAGCTGCTTTGGCAGAGTACGTAGATGATGATGGTGAGACTTATACAATTGGCGGTACAGGCATTGGTGTCAGTAACCCAGATGCTGACCCGGATGCTGATGTAAAGCAGAGCAACTTTTTTGATGCTGCGAAGACAAAAGTTTCGGATGTAATGAAATTGTTTGATCAGGAAAGTTTTGATTCTATTTTTAATTCTATGATTGCTGGTTACAGCCATAACGGTGAATTTGTGGATGCGAATGGTAAAAAGATTGATCGAAATGATTCCAGAACTTTATCTGAAGCGGTAGGAAAAAGAAGTGCTTCTTATGCAGTCACTCCGGTATTGAAAAATGGCACGAAAACATTCAAGCCGGTTAAAATTCAGCTGATTCCAGAGAGCCAGATGATCGTTAGATACAGTGATTCCTGGGTTGAGAGGAGTGGAAAATTATACTATTATGTAAACGCTTATGATGATGAAGGAGAGTGGACTGGAAATAAACTTGCAAACAGCGAATGGGTTGAGCGCGGCAGAAAGGATGTCTACTGCGACAGCACAGGAGCGCTTGTTACTGACGGAATTGCTGGAAAGTCCATGAATGAGGGCGGCTTATGGCTGGTTGATAAGAAGGGATATAAGAGAAAAGATTATTCAGGAACGTATACGGTTGGCATGAATCAGTATACGATCAAGAATGGAGAAGTAACCGGCATTGAGATCATGAAAGTTGAAGCTCCGTCTGGTGTTACAAGTGTAGAGTTATTCACGGATGGTCTTGAACTGGTGGTTAACGGTGATACTGCTACTGATGAGCAGAAGACTGATTTTGCTGACAAGCTTGTCACAGGTATGAATAATTTGACAACAGCTCAGCAGAATACACTGCACGATGATGTGATTGTTAAGGCTGATGAGGCGTTAAAAGCGGTTTACAATGTCAAGCCTGAAGTGAAGTGTGAAGCTGCAGATGATGTTGATTCTGATAATCAGGTAAGCGAGATCTCCGCAAAGGGATTACTTGCAGCAGCAGGTTTAACTTCTAAAAGCGCAGACTCTGTCGAACTCCGGATCACACAGCAGGTGGCTCAGACGGCAAGCAATGCAATCATGAAATTTGACGCAAAGCTTTATGTGGGAGATGAGGATACTCCGACGCAGTTAAAGAGTCCGGTTATTATGGAAATTGAACTTCCGGAGAATATTCAGAAGGCATACACGAAATATGGATATACTTACAAGTTAGTTCATACTGGCGAGAATGGAAAGGACATTGTGAAGGATGGCCGTTCGAAGAATGGTCTTTCCATGGAGCTGTCCTCTGATATGAAGACAGTGAAGATCCGTACAAGTTCCTTCAGTACATTTGAGTTACAGGCAACGAGAGGGGAAGATACCTCCATTGATGATACAACAGTGACTCCGAGCAAGCCGAGTAACGGAAATAATAGCGGCAACAACAGCTACTCTGACAGTGATGACTCGGACGATTCCGGCACTCAGAGCACCACATATAGAAGAAAGAAGACCGATGCTTCCGGCCAGTGGGTTCAGGACGCAAAGGGCTGGTGGTATCGCAGAGCAGACGGTTCCTGGCCGAAGAGTCAGTGGATCGAGCTGGGGTGGAATGGCGTGAACAGCTGGTACTATTTTAATGAGAGCGGCTATATGGTAACTGGATGGAGAGAGGATGGCGGTTATACGTACTATCTGAATCCGGTTTCTGACGGTACGAGAGGTCAGATGCTTACAGGATGGCATCAGATCGACAGCATCTGGTACTACTTTAATAAACTGACAGGTGGTCCACAGGGATCTCTTGTAAAGAACGCGACGACACCGGACGGCTATAAGGTCGGTGCAGATGGTGCGTGGCTCCAGTAAAAAAATTAATCATGTTTGGAAAGGTCCGTTATAAGGGGAAACTCTTGTGGCGGATCTTTTTTAGTGGTATCTTTATGGGAAATGTGTTAGAATAGATTAGAAAGAGCTGCGAAATAAGAGATAGAATAATAAAAATCGTAACTATTCAGTACCTTCATAGTTACACGCAAAAATCCATTCCAGATCAGCTTCGCTGATGGGATTTTTGCCCTCCAGCCTATGTTTTCTTACGGTCAGCGCAGCAAGTGCGCAGACCTACTGAACAGTTACTAAAAATCTACAGATAGAGTCAGGATCGGAATCAAAAGGGGGATTTCGGGGAGTGAAGGGAAAGAGAAACTTATGGGCGGTGTTCCTTGGAATTGCAGTTGCGGCGATGAGTGCGGCGGGCTGTGGCGCAGGGGAGAGCAGCGGACAGGGACCGGAGAAGGTGAGTGAGGAGAAGAGGCTTACGGTGTATACTTCCCACAAGCAGGAGGTCTATGCGCCGATCATAAAGGAGTTTGAGGAGCGGACCGGAATCTGGGTAGAAGTGGTTCCCGGGGGAACGACGGAGCTTCTGGAGCGGATCCGGGAAGAGGGGGAAAAGGGATCCTGTGACGTGATGTTCGGCGGAGGTGTGGAGAGCTATGAGGTCTTTAAGGACTGCTTCGTGTCATACGAGAGTACCCAGAGCGATCATATCGAGAGTATATACCGGACTGAGGACCATGTATGGACTCCGTTTACGGAGCTTCCCATTGTTCTGATCTACAACAATAAGCTGGTGGACGCGGCTGCAGCGCCGCGGGGATTTGAGGATCTGTTTGACGGGAACTGGGACGGAAAGGTGTCCTTTGCGGATCCGGGAAGATCCGGCAGCAGCTGCACGATGCTGGAGACGATGATCCAGGTCCTGCCGATGCGTGAAAACGAGGTTCTGGAACAGTTTGCCAGAGTGCTCGGCCGCCGGATGGCGGCGGGATCTGGCGCCGTGCTCGATGAGGTGTCAGAGGGAACATATCTGGTTGGTCTGACTTTGGAGGAAACTGCGAAAAAGTATATCGACCGCGGCGCGGCGATCTCGATCGTCTATCCGCGGGAGGGAACCAGCGCGGTGGCAGACGGATGCGCGGTGATCAAGGGTGCGGAGCATGAAGAAAACGCGAAGCTTTTTGTGGATTTTATCGTGAGTCCTGATGTCCAGAGACTGGCTGTCGAGAAGCTTTACAGACGGACGGTCCGCGATGATATTACCCCGGATCAGAAGGAAGAGGGATCGATCATGGACTTCGATCTTGGATGGGCAGTAAAAAACCAGAAATCCATTTTGGAAAGATGGGCGGCGCTCATGGCAGGAAACGGAGGTGGATCATGAAGAACTTTATCCAGAGATCTTTCCGGCGTGAGCTTCTTGTGAGTTTTCTCGCTGTGTCTGTTCTTCCGCTGATCGTGTGCTGTGTGTTTCTGATTCAGATGTTTAAGGTGAAGGTCGGAAGAGATTTTGAGAAAAAGGATATGGAGCTTGCCGGTGCGGTAGAGCAGCAGCTGATGACGCTGTTTGACGCTTACCATGACGCGGCGGAGGAACTGTGTACGGATCCGCTGGTCGCCGAGGCGCTGAAAAAAGAAAGCTTTGGAAAGAAGAATGAAGTGTATCGCAGTCTGTACGGGGCGACCGCTGCATGTCGTGAGATGGCGGGATTTCATCTCTACAATGCGGATGGCTCCTGCCTGTACTCTACGGGAAACCGTACCTACGGGCAGACGCTGCCGGTATACTGGGGGATCCTGAGAGAGGCTCATGCCCACCCGAATGATCTGATCATCCGGAGTGATCTGGAGATTGGCGGTGATGAGGTCCTGCGGTTTGCCAGAGCAGTGACCGGAAATTCGGAGGAATGTTCCGGATATTTTGTGGTCACAATGACGGCGGAGCATTTCGCGAAGGCGCTCTCCGGCACATACAGTGGCCAGGACGGAATCTGTATTCTCAATGGATTTCTGGAGACCGTGTACAGTGTAGGCACGGCATCGGGGGAGACGGTCGGAGATGTTCTGAGAAACCGTTTTTTACAGGGGGAATCTCTGACGGAGATTTGGAACAACAACAGTATTTACGTCTCAAAGTTAGGGGATACAGGGCTTTACAGCGTCCTGATCCGTCCCCATGTTTTTACGAGTGATACCACGAGATCCATGTATACAGTTCTTCTTTTCATGGCCGCGGGAAGCTTTCTTTTAAGTGTTGGTGTCGCGATCGGGATCAGCTCCTTTCTTTCCAAACCGATCCATGTACTTCATGATGCCATGGATGAGGTTCAGGAGGGAAAACTGGATACCCATGTGGATATGGAACGTCAGGACGAGTTTGGGGAGCTGGCAGAAAATTTTAATATCATGACAAAGAGGATCTCATCCTACATGGAGGAGCGTGTGCGGCGTGAAAAGGAGTTGAACGAGACCCAGATCGCCATGATGCAGTCCCAGTTAAACCCGCATTTTCTCTACAATACCCTTGATACGATGAAGTGGGTGGCGAAGGCGAACCATATTCCGGAGATCGCGACGCTGGCGGCAAAGCTTGCGAAGATCTTAAGGACCAGTATTTCAAGCGCCCAGTTTATCACGCTGCAGGAAGAGATGACACTGGTGGAAAGCTATGCAAAGATCCAGAAGATCCGGTTTAACGGAAAGTTTGATTTCCGCTATGAGATCGCTCCTGAGACGGAGGAGATCCTGGTTCCAAAGCTCATCGTTCAGCCCATCGTGGAAAATGCGGTGATCCATGGGCTGGCGGATGCGGATGAGGGGCATATTTTTGTCAGGGCATATCTGGAAAGGAAGGAGCTTGTGATCGAGGTTTCAGATGACGGATGCGGGATCAGCGATGAAGTGATCCGACGGCTCGGAAACCGGGACAAGGAACAGAAGAATGGCCACATCGGCTTTTACAATGTGGATACGATCATCCGGCTTCATTATGGAAAAGACTACGGTCTCAGGGCAGAGCGGCTGCCTGCCGGTGGAACAAAGGTAACGATAAGAATACCGGTGAATGGCTCCGGACAGCCTGCGCCCAGTATGGAGAACAGATCCTGATGACCGATGGGGAATGGAAAAAGGGAAGGGGGGAGCTGTTATGATCAAGGTGATCGTTGTAGATGATGAGCGGTTCGTCCGGATGGGCATTGTCGGTGAGACGGACTGGGCCTCGCTGGGTTGCGAGGTCGTCGGTGAGGCGGAAAACGGGTTGGACGCGCTGGAGCTGGTCCATGAAAAGAATCCGGAGCTGATGATCTGTGATATCCGGATGCCTAAGATGAACGGTCTTGAGATGTTAAAGAAGCTTCGGGAAGAGAAAAATCCGGTACAGGTGATCTTTCTGACCGCGTACAGCGAGTTTTCCTACGCCAGAGAGGCGTTGAAGCTTTATGCATTTGATTATCTGCTAAAGCCGTTCGAGGACGGGGAGCTGGAGAGTGCGATCCTCAGGGCAAAAGAGCGGATCGAGACGGATCGGGAGAAGAGAAGAGATACCGGTCTGAGCAGATCTGTCCCGGATAAGGCACCGGTAAAGGAGCAATATCCGGGAGCTTTGGAAGGTGACGGACCAGAGATCAATGCCGCGGTGATCCGGCTCTGTCTGCCATTCGATGAAAATACCGCGGGCCTTACCGGATATGTCCGGGACGCGGTGCTTTACATGGCATCTCATTACGGGGAAAGTGCGATCAATGTGGCGAAGATTGCAGGTGCGGTGGGGATCAGCGAAGGCCACCTGAGCCACTGTTTCAAGAAAGAGACGGGATATACGGTGATGGGGTGGCTCACGCGGTACCGGATGAAAAAGGCAGTGGAATTGCTTTCGGACCACCGGAACAAGGTGTACGAAGTGGCAGAAAAAGTCGGATATAAAGATATTGCGTATTTTTCTAACACATTTAAAAAAATTGCGGGTGTTGCTCCATCGGAGATACAGGAAAAATAATCTGGATCCTGAAAAAACAAGCCGTTGGAGGCCATCAATGGAAAAAGGTAAGAATTAAAATGAAAATATAGGAGGAATCAGTATGAATGTAAAGATGTTTGGGGAGATCTGCGATGCGTTTGGACCGAGCGGATTTGAGGAGGATGTAATCCGCACGGTTGCGAAGTACTGCAAAGGTCTGGAGCTGGAAAATGACGCGATGAATAACCTTTATGCGCGTATGCCCGGTGAGGATCCGGAGAAACCGGTCGTGATGCTGGATGCCCATACGGATGAGTGTGGATTTATGGTACAGAGCATCAGAGAAAACGGAAGCCTGGAGATCCTCATGCTCGGCGGCGTGATCCTTACGAACCTTCCGGCTCACACAGTGATGATCCGGACCAGAAGCGGGAAGCTTGTACGGGGAATTATTTCTTCCAAGCCGATTCATTTTATGAATGAGGCAGAGCGGGCCTCCCAGTCGTTGAGTATTGAGACGCTGATCGTGGATGTCGGCGCGGTGAGCAGGAAAGAAGTGACAGAAGTATTCGGCATTTCCATCGGAGATCCGGCAGTCCCGGAAGTTTCATTTTCCTACGATGAGGAACGTGACCTCTGCTTTGGAAAAGCGTTTGACAACCGTGCAGGATGTGCATGCATTATCGACACCATGACCCGTCTGTGCGGGGAGAAGGATCAGCTGGCGGTACGGGTGACCGGAGCGTTTGCGGCTCAGGAGGAAGTTGGAACAAGAGGTGCCACAGTCACATCCCAGATTGTCCGTCCGGACCTAGCGATTGTTTTTGAGGGATCCCCGTCGGATGATTTTTATTTCAGTGCTGCCCAGACCCAGGGGCACATGCGGGGCGGTGTCCAGATCCGCAGGATGGATAAGAGCTATATTTCGAATCCGGTGTTTATTGAGTATGCGGAGGAGCTTGCGAAGAAATTCGGAATTCCATTTCAGGAGACAGTCCGCCGCGGCGGAAGCACGAACGCGGGAAAGATCAGCCTGACAGCAAAGGCAGTTCCGGTTCTGGTTCTCGGCGTCCCGAGCCGGTATGTTCATACCCATTATAATTTCTGCGCGAAGTCCGACCTTGAAGCGGCAGCAGATCTTGCTGTGGAAGTGATCCGGGGACTTGACGCGGAAAAGATCCGCCATATCTGCAGACAGGATATTTTAAAATAAGAAGATCCCAGGGACCCGAATGCGGCAGTGTCCCTCAGGCAGGTGAAGACAGAACAACAGAAAAAAGCGTTCGGATCCATAGGAATGGATTCCGGACGCTTTTTCTGTAAAAATGAGGAACTAAATGGAAAAACTCAGAGACGGAGGTTTGTGGGGGTTATGCCTCTAATTTTTTCCTGGTGATCATCTCATATGCTTCCAGATATTTCGCGATCGTCTTATCGACGATCTCCTGCGGAAGTGTCCAGTCATTGCCCGGATGGGAAGTGAGCCAGTCGCGGGCGAACTGCTTGTCGAAGGACGGCTGACCGTGACCCGGCTCATAGCCTTTTGCCGGCCAGAAGCGGGAGCTGTCCGGTGTGAGCATCTCGTCACCGATCACGAGGTTGCCCTCCTCGTCAAGACCGAATTCGAATTTTGTATCGGCGATGATGATTCCCTTTGCGAGGGCGTACTCTGCACATTTTTTATATAAAGCGATAGTGCTGTCACGAAGAAGCTCCGCATACTCGCGGCCCTTTCCCGGAAAGTATTTCTCGAGATGGTCGATGCTCTGCTCGAAGGAAATATTCTCATCATGGTCGCCGATCTCAGCCTTTGTGGACGGAGTATAGATCGGCTCCGGGAGTTTATCGGATTCCTTTAAGCCTTCCGGAAGACGGATTCCGCAGACGGTACCGTCTTTTTTGTAGCTTGCCCAGCCGCTTCCTGTAATATATCCGCGGACGATGCACTCGATCGGAAGCATCTCTAATTTTTTGCACATCATGCTGTTGCCGTCAAATCTCTCCTCCTGGAAAAATTCCGGCATATCTTTTACATCAACCGAAAGCATATGGTTTGGAACCACATCCCTGGTAAAATCAAACCAAAACTTGGACATCTGCGTAAGAATTGCGCCCTTGTCTGTGATCTTGTTCTTCAAGATATTATCAAATGCTGAAATACGATCGGTTGCAACAATAATCAGGCTGTCTCCGTTATCGTATACTTCTCTTACTTTTCCTTCTTTAAACGGTTTAAATTCCTGCATGTTCTCTTGTCCTCCATCTTA
>OIWU01004054.1_pt1 | contig 10745 bp, 10 predicted proteins | sample 1587711 | NCBI WGS metagenome assembly OIWU01 (sample SAMEA3888909, study PRJEB22519) | human gut metagenome | biome: human gut; feature: human-associated habitat; material: faeces | place: Denmark | collected 2010 | reverse complement strand
GCCACCGCGCCCGTCCGGGCCCGGCTCCAGCTCTGCGCCCACCGCACGGCGGGGCCGCCCCGCCGCACGTCGAAGATGTGCTCGCCGCGCACCTCGAACCCGCTTCCCGAAAGGGCGCCGTCCGAAAGGCGCAGCACCGTCTCCTGCCGCGTCCGCCCCTTCCAGCGCCCGCCAATGCCAAGCGCCCAGGGTCCGCCGCCGATCACCTGCGTCGAGGAGCCGGCATCCAGAAGCCAGTCATGGAGGTCGAACTGCTCGGAACGGAGGATCTCCGCGCAGGCGTCGAGCGCATAGCCCTTGCCGATGCCGCCGAAGTCGAGCGCGACGGGGCCCTTCCGCACGCCGACCCGCACATGCTCCACGTCGAGCGTCAGCTCCGCGAAGTTCCGCCGCTCCACCGTCGGGTCGAACGCGCCGCCCGTCGCGGCGCAGACCCGCGCACTCGCCACGAGGACATCCATCGTCTCGCGCGCCACCGTCGCGATGCCGCCGTCCGGGAGGCCCCGGATCACCGCGACGTCGCTCGTGTCGTTGAAGCGCGTGAGCAGCAGCTCCAATCCGTCGATCCGGGCGAAACAGGCCGCGGCCGCGGCACCGCACAGCGCCTCGTCCTCATTTAAGCCAAAGGACACCGAGAACTCGGTGTCCATGGCCTTGTGGGAGAACTTCCTCACGTCAGCGCCTTGTACCCTGCCTTGCGCCCTTCAGGCAGAGGCCGCACACGAGCGCGCTCACGGCCGCGAAGGCGAGCGCCACGCACCGGTGGCTCCAGAGGAGGACGTCCTGGCCGTGGCTGCCGAACACCGTCATCATCGGCATCACCGCCGTGAACAGCGTCCCCGCCGCGAGGAGCGTCCAGAACGCCCACGCGAGGGACATCCAGAGATTCCGCTCCGTGCGCTCCGCCGCGCGCATCCCCGCGATGAGGACGACGCCCGCCGCGAAGCCGCCGCCCGCGACCATGTGGAGGACGAGCCACCAGCCCGTCATCGCCCCGCACAGCCAGCCGACGACGCCCGACAGGGCGAGGTAGCCGAGGCAGCAGACGAAGCCGACGTCGACGACCCACTTCGCGAAGCCCCAGATGAAGTCGTCCGAGTTGTCCGAGATCCACCGCCCCAGACGGTTCAGCGCCACGGCCGCCGCCGCCGCCGCGAAGAGGCAGAGAAGACCGAACACCGTCCAGAGGAACACCTTGAAGAGCGGACGCATCGCGAACGTCGTCCCGAGCGTCGCGTAGTAGAAGCCGTCAACCCCCAGCAGCTCGGCCTGGGAAACAAACGGCGCCGCAGCCTCCTGCACCGGACCCGTCGGCGCGATCTTCCCGAGGAAGAACGCCGAATCGGCGGTGTGGCACGCCGCGCACTTGGCCGGCGCCGCGCCGCGCGCCTGGCGCGCCGCGCGCACGTCGTGCCCGACCGGCCAGGAGACCGGCTGCGCCTCGGGTGCGCCCGGCGTCTTGACGAGCGCACCGTCCGCACCGAGGGAGAAGACGAGCCCGCCCGCGACGTAGCGCACGCCCTTGCCCGCATGGACAAGCGCCCGGCGCACCATCTCCTCCGTGAAGGGCTGCTCGGCGTCCCTGACCTTCGCGTACTGCTCAAGTGTCCAGGCGTCGAGCATCGGCACGAACGCCGTGCCATCCGCCGAAAGCGTCCCGACGGGGAAGGCGTTCGTCGGGGCCGCCACGCCCTCGCACGCCGTCACGCCGCCCGCGCCGTCGATCGTATAGACCTTGCCCGCGCGGCAGGCGGCGACCTTCTCCTTCGACACGCCGACCTTCGCGTTGAAGAGCGTGGCGAGCAGATTGCGGAACTCGCCCGGCGCGCGGTCCTCCGCCGCGATGTAGGGGACGTCGTTCGTGGGCGTGCGGTAGACGGGCACGCCGTCGCCCCGCAGCGTCGTCACGCCCACGGGGCCGTCCGTCTCCTTCAGGAGTTCCAGCGCCGCCGTGACCCGTTCGACGACCGTAAGCGCCTCGCCCGCGAGCGCGGCGGCCTCGACGGGCGGAACCGGCTTCAGCGCGCCGCCCTCGGCCACGCGGTGGAAACCGCTCGGCCACATCATGCGGCGGGGCTCCACGACGCCCTGCGCGTTCTTCACGAAGACGGGTTCGAGGATGACCGGGCAGTCCGTCGCCCACTGGGCGCGCCCGTAGACGCCGATGCGGTTGGCGCGCGCCGTGCGCACCTGCGCGAGCCTGCCGCCCTCCGTCACGCCCGCGTGGCAGACCGTGCAGGCGAGCTTCTGGAAGTGGACGAGCGGGATGCCGGCGTGGACGGGCTTCGGCCCCGCCCCGTCCTTCTCCACGTGGCAGGACGCGCAGCTCTTCGTCGCCACGCGGTGGTCCATCCCGTTCTGGTGGCAGTCCACGCACCGCATCCCGCGCTGGAGATGCACGTCGCCCGAAATCGCGTGGGACGGCATCCCCTTCTGCGACACGCCGTGGCACGCCAGGCAGTTCTCGTTCTTCGGTTTGCCCACATTGAAGACGCAGCGCCCCTTCTCGTCGAACTTCGCGGGGTCGTAGGCCGTCGTCTCGGGAACCTTGAAGAGATGGTCGTCGGGATTCTCCGCCGCCGCCCAGGTGGCCTCCAGCCGCTCGTTCATGCCGCCCACGGCGGCGAGCCCGGAGGCGGCCGTCGCGGCGCCCTGCCAGTTCTCGCGCAGCACCTGCCGCGCCCACTCGCTCGAATCGTAGCCCTCCTGCTGGTGGCAGGCGAGGCAGTTGGGGCCGAGCGCGCCCGTCACGAACCAGCGCTGGCGCGCACCCGCGACCTCGTTGAGCGCATTCGTGTCGCACGCGATGCCCCCGCCGGGGAAGTGGCGACCGAAGAGCTTCGTCCATTCCCAGCACGAGAGGCCCACGTCGCCCGGACGCCGCGCGCCCGCCTGGCCGTGGAGGGAAAGCGGAATCGCCGTGCCCGTCGCCTCGTCCGCCCAGAACCACGGCTCGACCGTGACGGAGGCCGGCGCGTCGCCCGCGTCCAACCCCGTGCGGAAGTGGCTGCCCCGGTGCATCGCGGCGACGTCGTGGCACTGCCCGCACGTCTGCGCAAGGGAGATCGGACGCGGGAGGCGGCCGGAGGGGGACACCTTCTCGCCCTCCGCGTCGCGCGGCGCGAGCTTGTGTACGGGAACCGTGCGGCCCCCGTTCCAGTGCGAGGCCGCAAAGGCGGGCAGACTCGCGAGAGACAAGGCCGCGAGACACGCGAGAAGACTGGTCTTCATGCTATTTCTTCCTCTCCTCGTCCTGGGTTGCCAGGGAGAAATTCCACACGTCGGCCGCGCGGCAGGCGTCGATCAGCCCCATGAGCTTGTCGTAGGAGACCGCCTTGTCGGCGCGGATCACGACGGGCTGCCCCGGATAGAGCTTCGCGATGCGCGTGAGGCGCGCCGTCACGTCCTCCAGCGACAGCCGGTTGCCGTTCACGGAGACGTCGCCGGACTCGTTGAGGTTCAGGATGATCTCCCCCGGCATGCGGCCCGGCACCGTCGCGGACTTCGCGGTGGGCAGGGCGATGGCGACCTCGGTCTCCCACTGGGAGAACACGCTGGAGATCACGAAGAAGCACAGCAGCAGGAAGATGACGTCCATCAAGGACGCCATCTGCACCGCCGGGGCGTGGCTGCGGATCGTGCGGCGGAAGTTCATCAGAACGCCTTTTGCAGGATGACCGCGAGCGTCTCAAGCCCGGCGATGCGCTTCGCCGTGCGGCGGCGCAGGAACGCATGGCACGCGAGGCACGGGATGGAGATGACGAGGCCGAACACCGTCGTGATGATGGCCTGCGAGACGCCGGCGGCGAGGACGACGGGCTTCGCGTTCGCCGCGATGTCGTTCGCGATGCCGCCGAACGCCTGGAACATGCCGAGCACCGTGCCGAGGAATCCAATCATCGGGGCGCCGCCGGAAATCGTGGCGAGGTAAGGGAGGCTCGCCTCAAGCTTGGCCACTTCCATGTTGCCTGTGTTCTCCACCGCGGACTGGATGTCAGCCATCGGTCTTCCGATGTGCGCCAGGCCGGTCTCCACCATTCTTGCCACAGGAGTGTCGTATTTTGTGCAGAGGGTCCTCGCCGACTTTATCTTGCCTTCGTGGATGTAGTCGCGGATGTCCATCATGAAGTCCTTGTCCAGTTTGCCGGCGTGCCGTATCTGCCACCATTTCTTGCCGAAGATATAGATTGCGACAATTGAGAGGGCGAGCAGCACCCACATCAGCGGGCCGCCTTTCGCGGCCATCTCGATCAGAGAGTATGACATCTCCTGCGGGGCCGGTATCGCTTCCGCAATGTCTGTCTGGAGCAAATTAAAAAGCATATAAATCTGAATTTAATACAAATATACTCAATTTTTTCGGATAGCGGGGCATTTATTCATAAACAACGCCTGACAGGAAGAGCGCGTGACCCGGCACGCTCTCCCCGGCGGCGCACCTTCTGCTGCTCCGCCCGCGCCCCGTTTCCGGGGTGAGGATGAGGGAAGCGAAGTCATCTTCGCTCCTTTTGCCCCTCCCTACTTCAAGCAGCGTGCCGACCACGGCCCGGACCATGTTCCTCAGGAAGCGGTCTGCGCTGATGCGGAATTCCCAGTAGAGCCCGTCTCCCCCTGTCCCGATCCCGAAAGTGGACACTACCGGGGTGTAGGGTCTCCACAGAGCCTCGCCGACGGTGCAGATCGATGTCTTGACATCGGTCCCTGTCTTCTCGAAGCAGCTGAAATCGTGCCGGCCTTTCAGCAGGGCGGCGGCGCGGTTCATTTTCTCGAAATCCAGGCCAGGGTAGGTGTACAGATAGGAGAATCTCTCCACGAAGGGGTCTTTGGTCCTATGCAGGAAGTAGGTATATTCGCGTCTTGTGGCATCGAATCTCGCGTGGAATTCCCCGCTTGCCGGGCGGACGGAAATGACGGCTATCCCGTCAGGCAGGATGGCATTCAATTTGCAGACCAGATGTCCGGTGTCCAGCCCCTCCGGGGCATCGAAGTGGGCGATATATCCCACCGCGTTCACTCCGGCATCAGTGCGTCCTGCACCGGTGACGGCGGTATCGTGGCGGAGCAGTGTCCGCAGGGCGGTTTCGAGGGCCTGCTGGATGCTCGGCGCGGAAGGCTGGATCTGCCATCCGTGGAAGGCTTCGCCGCAGTAGGACAGCTTGATGATATAACGCATAACGAGTGCAAAAATAGATAAATATATGGAAAGTGTAAATATCAGGGAGCTCAACGACCGCATCCAGAAGGAGAGCGGGTTCGTGGACATGCTCTCCCTTGAGATGGGCAAGGTGATCGTGGGGCAGAAGCACCTGATAGAGAATCTGCTCATCGCCCTGCTTGCAGACGGCCACATCTTGCTCGAAGGAGTCCCGGGTCTTGCCAAGACCCTTGCCATCAGCACCCTCGCCAAGGCTGTGGACGCCAAGTTCAACCGTATCCAGTTCACCCCTGACCTGCTTCCTGCCGATGTGACCGGCACGTTGATATATTCCCAGAAGGAGGAGGCCTTCGAGGTGCACAAGGGTCCGATTTTCGCGAACTTCGTGCTGGCGGACGAGATCAACAGGGCCCCGGCCAAGGTGCAGGCCGCCCTGCTTGAGGCCATGCAGGAGCGTCAGGTCACAATCGGTGACCGCACCTATCCCCTCCCGGAGCCGTTCCTTGTGATGGCGACCCAGAACCCTATCGAGCAGGAGGGGACCTACCCTCTCCCGGAGGCCCAGGTCGACCGCTTCATGCTCAAGGTCGTTGTGGACTATCCTGACCGCGACGAGGAGAGGCTCATCGTGAGGATGAACAACAGCGGCGAGTTCCCGCAGCCGTCCAAGGTCGTGGGGCCGCAGGACATCATCCGCGCGAGGGAGGTCGTCAGGGAAGTCTATATGGACGAGAAGATAGAGCGCTATATAGTCGACATCGTGTATGCGACCCGCCGCCCGGAGGACTACGGACTCGGCCAGCTCAAGGGCTTCATCTCTTATGGAGCCTCGCCGCGTGCCAGCATCAGCCTGTCCATGGCCTCCAAGGCCTATGCGTTCATCAAGAGGCGCGGATATGTGATTCCGGAGGATGTGCGTGCCGTATGTCCTGAGGTGCTCCGCCACAGGATAGGCCTCACATACGAGGCTGAGGCCGAGAATGTCGTTCGTGAGCAGATTATCGAGCAGATCATCAATGCCGTCATTGTCCCATAGCGCCGCATCGGATCTGCTGAAGAAGGTCAGGAAGATAGAGATCCGGACCAAGGCTCTCTCGCACCAGATTTTCGCAGGCGAGTACCATTCGGCCTTCAAGGGGCGCGGCATGGCGTTCAGCGAGGTGAGGGAGTACCAGTGGGGAGATGATGTCCGCTCGATGGACTGGAATGTCACGGCCCGACTGCGTGCGCCTTATGTCAAGGTGTTTGAGGAGGAGCGCGAGCTCACCGTGGTGCTGCTTGTGGATGTCAGCCGTTCGGGGCTTTTCGGCACCGCGGTGCAGACGAAGCGCGACAGGATAGCCGAGATCGCAGCAGTGCTGACATACAGCGCGATTCTCAACAACGACAAGGTGGGGGTCCTGTTCTTCTCCGACAAGGTCGAGAAGTTCATCCCGCCGAGGAAGGGGCGCACACATCTGCTGCGTGTCATACGCGAGATGCTTGAACTTCAGCCCACTTCGGACGGGACGGACATCACCGGAGCGTTGCGCTATCTGACCAATGCCATCAAGAAGAAGTGTACCGCGTTTCTGCTCAGCGACTTGCTGGATGTGGACGCCGACGGTGCTCCGAGATATGAGGAGGGGCTCAAAGTCGCCGCCGGCCGGCACGACCTGAGCGTTATCAAGGTTCATGACCCGCGAGAGAGGACAATCCCGGCCATGGGCCTCGTGCATGTCAAGGACAGCGAGACGGGGAAGGCAGCCTGGATCAATACGGACAGCCGCAAGGTGCGTCAGGCGTATTCGGCCTGGTTCTCCGCGCTCTCGCAGATGGAGGGCGCCCTGTTCAACAAGTACGGGATAGATAATGTCGATATCGCCACGGACTCTGACTATGTGAAGGGTCTGATGGCTTTGTTTTCACGCAGATGAGATTATTGACCCTCATATTGGCCGCCATGCTGGACGTGGTCCCTTCCGGGCAGGCTTTCCTGAAGCCGCTGACCCAGAGGGATTCTGTCCTTGTAGCCGATCAGCTGGAATATGGTTTCCGGCTTGACTCCGTGAAGCCGGGCACCTCACTCGCCCTGCAGGACTTCAGCGGGGTCTCAAATGATACCCTCACCCTGGTCAGGAACTGGAAGCTTGACACTCTCAAGAAGTCGGCTTCCGGGATGCAGATACAGGGGAGCATAATCATAGCCCCGTTCGAGGAGGGGCAGTATACCCTGCCGCAGATTGCGGTCCGCCGTGTCGACGGGACCGGGGCCGTGGACACGCTTCTGTTTGACGCGCCGGCCCTGGAGGTCAAGACCATGCCTGTGGATACGGCCACATTCGTGATGCACGACATCAAGGGGCAGATGGGCTATCCGCTGACTTTCAGGGAGATCGCCCCGTGGCTTGCCGCGTTCTGGTTTGCCGCCGCGTTCGTGATACTCGTGGTTTGCCTTGTCAAGATGAGGCGCGCGCGGGCGGCGGGACAAGTGCAGCACAGCGACGATCCGCCTCATATTGTGGCCCTGCGCCGCCTGGACAGGTTCAGGGGCAACTCGTTCTGGGTGCCGGAGAAGCAGAAGGCCTTCTATTCTGGCATAACGGACGCACTTAAAGATTATATTGACGAGAGGTTCGGGGTGGATGCGCCGGAGATGACGACTTCTGAACTCTTCTCGGCGTTGAAGAAGGAGAAGGACATCACTCCTGAGATGTATTCGGAGTTGCAGGCGCTCTTCGAGCGCGCCGACTTCGTCAAGTTCGCAAAACTCATAGCGAGTGACGAGCAGAATGCCGCGGCGTTGCCTGTGGCTGTGCGCTTTGTCACGTCCACATACAAGATAGAGCCTGAGGAGGGGCGGAAAGAGGATGTTCTTTGAGTATCCGTATCTGCTGTGGCTCCTGCTGCTGCCGTTGCTCCTGACGGCGCGTTATCTCTATATCGAGCTCAGGGAGCGCAGGCCGCATCTCAGGGTGTCTTCGGTCCGGCCGTGGACGAAGGGAGGGCGGTCGGTGCTCTCCGTCATCAGGCACCTGCCTTTTGCCCTGCGCATAGCGGCCCTGTCTCTGATAATCGTGGCCCTTGCGCGCCCGCGTTCCTCCAATGAAGTGGAGAAGCGGGATACCGAAGGTATAGACATAGTTCTCGCCATGGACGTGTCCACGAGTATGCTTGCGCGGGACTTCACTCCTGACAGGCTCTCGGCGGCCAAGGACATAGCGATAGAGTTCATCTCCCAGCGGCCTTCTGACCGGATGGGCATAGTGGTGTTCGCGGGGGAGAGCTACACGCAGTGCCCGCTTACCACAGACAGGGCCACTCTCATCAATCTGATGAAGGAGGTCCAGACCGACCTGATCGAGGACGGCACGGCCATAGGCAACGGACTTGCCACCGCCGTGGCGAGGATGATGGATTCCGACGCCCCGAGCCGGGTGGTGATACTCCTGACGGACGGAGTCAACAACAGGGGGGAGATAGCTCCCCAGACTGCCGCGGAAATCGCCAAGACCTATGGCATACGCGTATATACTATAGGTGTGGGGGCCAATGGTACAGCCCCTTATCCGGTGATGACACCGTGGGGAGTGGAGGTGCGCAACATGCAGGTGGAGATAGATGAAGACCTGCTCAAGGAGGTTGCCAAGACTACTGGCGGGCGCTATTTCAGGGCTACGGACAACACCAAGCTGGCGGAGATATATTCCGAGATCAACAAGATGGAGACCGCCCGCACCACCGTGGACAGTTTCCCTGTCTATAAGGAACTTTTCGGGGGATATGCCCTTGCGGCCCTTATCTGCCTTGCTCTTGAATTGCTTGTCGGACTAATGTTGAGGAGGTTGCCGTAATGCTGTATTTTGCTCAACCGGTTTATCTGTGGCTACTGCTGCTCGTCCCCGTATTCCCTGTCGTATACGCTTTGCTGCGGTTTTTCCGACGCCGCCGGCTGCGCGCTTTCGGGGATGAAGCCCTGGTGCGCGAACTGATGCCGTCGTGGTCATCGTCCAAGGGGTGGTGGCGGACCGTGCTTTTCAGTCTGGCGTTCGCCTGCTTCGCCATCGGACTGTCCCGTCCTCTGCTGGGTGCGAAACTGGTGGAGAGGGAGACCAAGGGCGCGGAAATCGTGATATGCCTTGACGTGTCCAACTCCATGCTCGCGCAGGATTATTCTCCGGACAGGCTCTCAAGGGCCAAACTTGCCATCTCTAAACTCGTGGACAGGCTGCAGGGAGACAGGATCGGACTGGTGATTTTCGCGGGGACATCATTCGTGCAGCTGCCGGTCACGACCGACTATGTGTCTGCCAAGATGTTCCTGAGTTCCATAGACACCCGCTCCGTGCCTGTGCAGGGTACGGCCATCGGGGACGCCATCCGCACGGCCGCCAAGAGCTTCAGCGCGCAGAGCGAGAAGAGCAGGGCCATCATCGTGATAACGGACGGCGAGAATCACGAGGATGATGCCGCGGGCGCGGCGCGTGAGGCGAACGAGACGGGTATCAAGGTATATACTATAGGTGTCGGGACTCCGGACGGGCAGCCTCTGAAGATTGACGGGGAGTTGCTCAAGGACAAGGACGGGCGGATTGTCGTCTCCAGACTTGACGAGCCGGCCCTTAAGAAGATAGCCGCCGCCGGAGGCGGAGCCTATGTGCGCGCCGGCAACGAGGAGTTCGGCCTCAATCCTATCATAGACGACATCAGCAAGATGGAGGACGAAAGGTTCAACTCCGTCGTGTTTGAGGAATATGACGAGCAGTACATGTATTTCTTCGCGGCGGCTCTCCTGCTCTTCGTGCTGGAGATGCTCATAGGGGAGAGGAAGCCAAAAAGGAGGTTGTTCTGATGATTAAGGAAGCAAAGAAGATATTTGCCGTGTTGTTCTTCTTGTCGCTCGCGCTCGCGGCTGCGGGGCAGGCGGACAAGCGGGATGTCAGGGCCGGCAACAGGAAGTTCCGCAAGGGAGAGTTCAAGGAGGCTGAGATAGACTACCGCAAGGCCGTCCTCAAGGACTCGACCTCCGTGAAGGCGCAGTACAATCTGGCTTCGTCCCTGTACCGGCAGGAGGATTATGAGGGTGCCGGGAAGGCCTTGTCGGCGATTGCACCCGAGGGTGCTCCGGCGAGCTGTCATTTCAACTCCGGAGATGTCGCCTTGAAGCGCAAGGATTATGCTGCGGCTGTCCAAGCGTTCAGGAATGCCCTGCTCCTCGATCCGGATGACCTGGACGCCAAGGAGAACTATATCTATGCCAAGAAGATGCTCCAGAATCAGCAGGAGCAGCAGAATGGGGGCGGGGGACAGGATGAGAACCAGGACCGGAATCAGGATCAGGACAAAAACCAGGACAGGCAGGACCAGAACCAGCAGGACCAGAACCAGCAGGGGAATCAGGATAAACAGGACAACGGTGACGGACAGCAGGTACAACAGCAGCCTCAGGCGGGGATATCGCCTCAGCAGGCGCAACAGATGCTGAAGGCTGTCCAGGCCAAGGAAGACGAGACCCGCAGCAAGGTCGAGAAGGAGAAGGCCGCCCTGCTGCAGTCAAGACAAAAGGAGAAGAATTGGTGATGATGAGAAGATTGATTTCAGCCATAGCCGT
>OIWU01004053.1_pt1 | contig 10749 bp, 7 predicted proteins | sample 1587711 | NCBI WGS metagenome assembly OIWU01 (sample SAMEA3888909, study PRJEB22519) | human gut metagenome | biome: human gut; feature: human-associated habitat; material: faeces | place: Denmark | collected 2010 | reverse complement strand
ATGCCGCAACATCATAATAAATTGCCTGTGCAGGTCCAATCTGAGGAATATCTATTTTGAAACAATGTGCATTGTGGAATTCAAACTCGCGATCATTGATTCTGGTCACACCATCCACTTTTGTTTCGTCCATGCAGCCGTCACCGTTAGCCTTACACGCCACATGGTATTTAATATTTTTCTTGTTCTGATGGTACTCTGTGAGCTTATAAACAAAAGTCTCATATCCGCCATAAGCGCCTAAGCTCTTAGCTCCTACCAGAAATACGTGTTGTACTTCGTTTTCCTGCTGCATTCTTCCTACCCCTGTGTTCTTAAAATTTAAAAGTATCCTTCAGTCCCAGCCACTTCTGATCCTTATCGCTCAGGTTCAGGGCCGTACCGTCTTCCAGCATATAGCCCTCTGCACTTGCACTGCCATTGTACTCACCCTTCAGTTCCGGCCACTCAATACCGATCTCTGGGTCGTTCCAAGCCATACCGCCCTCATCGTTCGGATGCCAGAAGTCATTCACCTTATAGCAGAATTCCGCTTCATCACTCAGAACCAGGAAGCCATGTGCAAAGCCCTCTGGAATGAGGAACTGCTTCTTGTTCTCGGCCGACAGGGTGACACCATACCATTTGCCGTAGGTCGTAGAATCACTTCTCAGATCAACAGCAACATCAAACACAGTGCCACGTACAGCGCGCACCAGTTTGCACTGCGGATACTGCTTCTGGAAGTGTAGACCGCGCAGCACGCCCTTTGTAGACATAGACTGATTGTCCTGCACGAAGATATTGGTGATGCCGAGTTGTTTGAAATCGGCTTCGTTATACGTTTCCATAAAGTACCCGCGCGCGTCACCGAACTTTTTCGCTTCCAGGATAAGAACGCCTTCAATCGGCGTTTTCGTAACATGAAAATGACCCATAGTACTGACCGATGCCCTCTAAATTAATAACTTAACTTTCCCTGTGCTACGTTTCTTAAATGAGCTCCATAGGGAGATTTTCCGTACCGGTCGGCCGCCGCCAATAACTCGTTCTTATCAATCCAACCGTTTTTGAACGCAATTTCCTCGGGAGCGGAAATTTCCACACCCTGACGATCTTGGACAATGCGGATGTATTCGGAGGCTGCCGCTAAACTTTCCATCGTACCCGTATCAAGCCAAGCAAATCCTCGTCCGAGAAGCTGCACGTCAAGCCGCCCTTGCTTAAGGTAAAACGCATTTAATGTAGTAATCTCAAGCTCGCCTCGCTCTGAAGGCGTGACGGCATCGGCCATCTCCGAGACACCCTTCGGATAAAAATAAAGCCCCGTTACGGCATAGTTACTCCGAGGCTTAGCGGGTTTTTCCTCAATGGAAAGAGCCTTCCAGTTCTCATTGAACTCCACGACACCGAAGCGTTCCGGATCTTTGACGTAATAGCCGAAAACCGTGGCACGATTCTCCGCCGCTGCATTGTCGGCAGCATGCCGCAACGCCTTAACAAACCCGTGTCCGTAAAAGATGTTGTCACCCAAAACCATGGCGCACGCATCGTCTCCGATAAATTCCCGGCCGAGGATAAAGGCCTGTGCCAGGCCGTCCGGATGCGGCTGAACCTTATAAGACAGTTTTAATCCGAACTGAGAACCGTCTCCGAGCAGTCGCTCGAAATTCGGCAAATCCGAGGGCGTGGAAATCACCAGAATTTCCCGAATTCCGGAAAGCATCAACGTGCTGAGCGGATAAAAAATCATCGGCTTATCGTACACGGGCAATAGTTGCTTACTCGTCACGAGCGTTAGCGGATAAAGGCGTGTTCCCGCCCCGCCGGCCAAAATTATTCCCTTCACGGCAACTGTCCTTAAAGCGTAAGAAAGGGGCGAGCACAGCGGGAGAAAAGCTCCGCCCGAAACGGTGCACCGGCCCGAAAACGAATGATAGCAACGAAGCAGAGACGACTGGACGGAAAAGCTCTGGTTTTCCAGACCGAAAGCGTGTATGATGCGCGACCATTCGTTTTGATAATAAAAAAGAAAAACAAGGGGAGTGAACCATATGTGTGTCATTATGAGTTTGGTCGAGGAGTCCGAAATTCAGGACAACAAGATCAAAGAACCCACAGAAAAACAGTGCCATAAGTTTTCAGCCCTCGAACATACCGTCGAGAACTTACTGCAAGCCTTGCACTTAACGCACGAAAAAAAATAAAACTAACGTGCGTGAGAGGTCGGAATAATCCGACCTCTTTTTTTCAAAAAAAACGCGACGCGTTCCCGGCAAAACAACACCGGGTGCGTCGCGTCGGAGTTGCTACAAGCACTCCGAAAACTCAATTAGTAGTTTTCCGCGCGAACCTGCTGCCAAGCTTGGGCATGACTGCAAACCGGGCAAACGAGCGGGGCTTTCTTACCCATCACGAGGTGACCGCATTCGCGGCATTGCCACATCACTTCTTCGCTCTTTTCGAAAACACGCTTCATCTGAACATTATTCAGAAGTTTCAGATACCGCTCTTCATGGGCCTTTTCAATGGCAGCCACGGCACGGAAACGCGCCGCAAGTTCCGGGAAACCTTCCTCGTCGGCCGTCTTGGCAAAGCCGTCGTACATGTCGGTCCATTCGTAGTTTTCGCCGCTTGCAGCCGCCTTGAGGTTTTCTTCGGTCGACCCGATTCCGCCCAAAGCCTTAAACCAAATCGCTGCGTGTTCTTTTTCATTAGCGGCGGTTTCTTCAAAAAGCGCCGCAATCTGCTGATAGCCCTCTTTTCTGGCCACGCCGGCAAAGTATGTGTACTTGTTACGCGCCTGAGACTCTCCGGCAAAAGCCGTTTGCAGATTCTTCTCAGTTTGTGTTCCCTTCAATGATTTCATTTCGGACTCCTCAGAAATAGTTTTACTTGCAGGAATTCAGACCGCATTTGCTTTCTTGGAAATACTTGCGTTCGGCAAATTCGCCTTTCTTCCCGACATTGAATGACTGAACAGGGCGATGATACCCCATCACACGCGTCCAAACCTCACAGGGTTGACGCTCGGAATTGTCTAAGACAACCGTATCCGTCTTTTTTTCGTTCATAGTGACTCCTTATTTGTTTTTTGCTATTGTAAACAAAAACTCAATTAATATGGACTATTGCCATGATAAAGGTGAACGAATCAATGGAGCCGCTTAGCTCACTTTTTCAAGTTTAGCGACCATCAGAAGCAATTCCTTGCGTCCGCACGAGAACTGTACCCAAGCACTGGCGGCGGTTTTGCTTTGTGCATTGACTAACTTTAAGACGGTTCCGACGCCGAATTTGCGGTGCCTGACCTTGTCGCCCGGGAAAAAATTCCACGGATTGAACTCGGGCGCGCGACTGCCTGAGATAAACGCGCTATCGCAGATGGGCTGTCGCGGCGCATTACGCCACGGGGTGTCCGAGCCATACCGAGAAGATTCCCTGCTTGTCACGCAACACAAGGCATCATATCGACTTCGAATACGTTGCGTCTCAGTCTCGGGAATTTCCTTCAGAAAGGATGATGCGCCCGTCAAACGCAAATCTCCGTAAAGACGACGTTGTTCGCACCAACTGATGCGAAGGTATTTGCGCGCTCGAGTCATGGCAACGTAAAGCAGACGACGCTCCTCATCATTAGCTCGCTCGGCGTCCTCATGGTCTTTAGCCGGATGCGGAAAGAGGCCGTCTTCTAAGCCCGTTAAAAACACCGTATTAAATTCAAGACCTTTGCTCGAATGCACCGTCATCAATTGCACGGCATCGCCGACTTTGGCATCGCCTTGTGCATCGCTTTCCAAAACCGCCTGCGCGATAAATCCGTCTAAGGGGGACATTTCCGATCCGGGCATTACACGCACAGCGCTTTCCTCCGGTGCGATATCGTTTTCCTGGCAAAAAGAAGAGGCGGCACTGACCAGTTCCGAAAGGTTTTCCAGGCGGATATCTTTATCCTGCACCCGGCTGTAATAATCCTTCAAACCGGAATCTTGGATGACCGTAGCAACGACCTTTTCCAAAGGCAGTATCGCGCACTTACGTTTGATGTCTTCGATTAAGTGAACGAATCCGGCAGCGCGCGTCAACCCGGCTTCGGTCGATTCGGCCAGGCCCGAAACCAATGCCTGCCACAACCCGGTATCGGTCGCTTTCGCACGGTCGGCGATTCGGGCAATCGTCGTTTGTCCGATGCCGCGCGGCGGCTGATTGATGACGCGCTGGAAACTCACGTCATCGGGATTGACTAAAAGGCGCAAATACGCCATCACGTCCTTGACTTCCTGGCGATCGAAAAAGCGCAGTCCGCCGTAGATTCGATACGGAACGGCATTGACCGTCAGATACTGTTCTATGATGCGCGACTGAGCATTGTTGCGATACAAAACGGCGCAATCCGAATACCGAGCCCCCGACCTGTGGCGGCTCATGATTTCCTGAACCACACTGAGTGCTTCCTCGCGATCATCGCCGGCGTGATACAAGGCCACGGGGTCGCCCTTTCCCGCACTGGTCCATAAGTTTTTTCCCATGCGGTCCTTATTGTGGGAAATAACGGCATTGGCGGCATTGAGAATGTGCGAGGTCGAGCGGTAGTTTTGCTCGAGCTTGACGATGTGTTTGACCTGGTACTCGCGCACAAAATCAGCCATATTTCCGACCCGAGCTCCTCGGAAGGCATAAATGGACTGGTCGTCATCGCCGACACAAAAGACGGCACTTGTGTGTTCACTCGGGTGCGACAAAACCTGAATCCAGCGGTACTGCAAGGCATTGGTATCCTGAAACTCATCGACGAGAATGAACTTAAAGCGCTTGGCATAGTGCTCGCGAAGCAGCGGATTTTTCTCCAGTAGTTCCACGCACGCCAAAAGCAGTTCGGCAAAGTCCACCAAGCCTTCGCGCCGACACCGACCCTCATAGGCCGCATAAATTCCTCTGAGCACTTCGTTTTTTCCGAACCCGGCGGAAATGTCCGAGGCCCGTAATCCCCGCTCCTTGGCGTGATTGATTGCCGCCTGAACACTCTTAGGCTCGTTTTCATCGGGATTGATTCCGGCCTCTTTCATCACGCGTTTAATGAGAGAAAGCTGATCGGACTGGTCGATGATTTGAAAGGTCTTGGGCAAGCCCGCCTCCGCAGCATGTGCTCGTAGCAGGCGATGCGCAATGGCGTGAAACGTCCCGACCCACATACTACTGATATCGGTTCCGAGCATCGCCTCAAGACGTGTCTTCATTTCTCGGGCCGCCTTGTTGGTAAAAGTGACGGCCAAAATCTGACTCGGATAGGCTTTTGAGTTGGATAAAAGCCAGGCGATACGCGTTGTTAAAACTCGGGTTTTACCGGAGCCGGCACCGGCAAGAATCAGGGCGTGTTCGGCAGGAAGCTCTACGGCCTCGCGCTGCTTGGGATTGAGGGATTCAAGAAGATTCATAACAACAAAAAGGAAAAAGTCGGACAGATTCTACAGAGAGCCTCACGGAAAGTTTCGGTCGGATAGTTTCACCGTTGTTTGGGAAACTACGGCATACACCCTAGGAAGAAACATAGAGAGCGGAATATACTTAATCTTTATTTTTCTTCGTTTCTAAACATACATATACGCATCATGCGCGAAACATATTCACCTCAAGAAATCGAAGCCGCCGTTCAATCGGACTGGCTCAAAAGGGACGTTTACCGCGCCGTCGAGCATGCGCTGGACGGACAGGGCAAGGAAAAGCCCAAATACTACGTCTGTTCGATGTTGCCTTACCCGTCGGGTAAGCTCCACATGGGACACGTACGTAACTACACCTTGAACGATGTCTTGTACCGATACCGCCGCATGATCGGATACAACGTCATGACCCCGATGGGTTGGGACTCGTTCGGGCTACCGGCCGAAAACGCTGCCTTAAGTAAAAAGGTTCTTCCTTCGGAGTGGACCTACAAGAACATCGCCGACATGAAAGAGCAGATGCGCCCGTTGGGTCTAGCTTTTGACTGGTCGCGCGAAGTCACGACGTGCAAACCCGAGTACTACCGCTGGAATCAGTGGATTTTCTTAAAGATGCTCGAGCGCGGCATTGCATACCGTAAGACGCAGATTGTCAACTGGGATCCGGTCGATAAGACCGTTCTTGCGAACGAACAAGTTATCGACGGTAAGGGCTGGCGGTCCGGTGCCAAGGTCGAAAAGCGTGAGATTCCGGGCTACTACCTCGGTATTACGCAGTACGCCGACGAACTGCTGGCGGACTTAGATAAACTGACGGGTTGGCCCGATCAGGTGCGTCGCATGCAGCACCACTGGATCGGAAAGAGCACGGGCGTGAACATTTCCTTCCCCTATGAACTCGACGGGGAAAAGAAGCTTTTGAATGTGTACACGACGCGTGCCGATACGCTCATGGGCGTCACGTTCGTTGCCGTCGCATCCGAGCATCCGATTGCCAAGCGCATTGCTCGTGACAACGAGCAAATCCGTGCCTTCTGTGACGAATGCGCCAAAGGTTCCGTGTCCGAAGCCGACATGGCGACCATGGAAAAGAAGGGTATTCGCACGGGCTTTTACGTGACACACCCCTTGACGGGCGAGCCCGTTGAAGTCTGGATCGGCAACTACGTGTTAATGAGTTACGGCGAAGGCGCCGTCATGGGCGTGCCTGCGCACGACGAACGCGACTTTGCCTTTGCCAAGAAGTTCGGTATCAAGATTGTCCAAACATGCCAAGTGCCGGGAAAGACCTTTAGTCAAGAGGCTTGGCAGGATTGGTACGGCGATAAGACCTTGCCCTTAACACTTGTGAATTCCGGTAAGTTCAACGGTCTGAACTTACATGAGGCCATCGATGCGATTGCCGCCGAGCTTTCTTCCAAAGGGCTCGGCCACAAGCAAACGCAATTCCGCCTGCGCGATTGGGGTATTTCTCGTCAGCGTTATTGGGGAACTCCGATTCCGATTATTCACTGCCCCAAGTGCGGTCCCGTTCCGGTTCCGGAAAAGGACCTTCCTGTGCTCCTTCCGGAAAACCTGGTTCCGGATGGCTCGGGCAATCCGCTGACCAAGTGCGAAGAATTCCTCAATTGCACGTGTCCGAAGTGCGGAGCTCCGGCTCGGCGCGAAACCGACACAATGGATACCTTCGTCGATAGCTCCTGGTACTACATGCGCTACTGCTCGCCCGATTGCCAAACGGCCATGGTCGATGAGCGCAACGACTACTGGAGCCCGATGGATCAGTACATCGGCGGTATTGAACACGCTGTGTTGCACCTGCTCTATGCGCGATTCTGGACCAAGGTCATGCGCGACTTAGGACTTGTGAAGTTCGATGAACCGTTCACACGGCTCTTTACACAAGGGATGCTCACGGCCGAGTGTTTCTACCGTGACCTTCCGGACGGCCATAAGCGCTGGTATTACCCGAACGAAATCACGGTCGAGTACGACGAAAAAGGTCGTCCCTCGCGCGTGATTGCCAACGACGACGGGCAACCCGTCACGTCCGGCGGCATCGAAAAGATGAGTAAGAGTAAAAACAACGTCGTCGAACCGGGTGACATCATCAAAAAGTTCGGTGCCGATACGGCCCGGACGTTCGTGATGTTCGCAGGTCCCCCCGATCAGTCTGCAGCGTGGTCCAACTCGGGTGCCGAAGGCACGTACCGGTTCCTGCGCCGTCTGTGGGCTTGGGCATATGCGCATCAAAGGGTTCTCAATCCGACGAAAGAAGCCTCTGACTTTACGCATGCCTCTCACAAGGTCAAAGAATTCCGCCGCGACATGTATGTGAACTTAAAGCAGGCCGAGGCAGACTTTGACCGTATGCAGTACAACACCGTTGTGTCCGCCACAATGAAGATGATGAATCTGATTGACGGATTTACTGCCGACGATGAGACGTCGAAAAAAGCCCTTTCCGAAGCATTGGGCATTTTGATTCGCACGCTGTATCCGATTGCGCCGCACATTACGACCACAATCTGGAACGAGCTCGGATTTGACGCCGCTTTCGGTTGCGACCTACTCGATGCCCCCTGGCCGACTGTTGATGAAAAGGCGCTTGTCGCCGATGAAATCAAGCTTGTCGTCCAGGTGAACGGCAAACTGCGCGGTCAGATTCTCGTCAATGCCGATGCCGACAGAGAGACCATCGAGAAAACGGCTCTTGCCAATCCCGACATTCAACGTTTCGTCGGAACCTTGACGGTTCGCAAGGTCATTTACGTCACCGGCAAACTTGTGAACGTTGTGGCTAAATAACCGCCATTCACCGCCCGTCTTAAACACCGAGCCCCTCTTGCGGTCGCTCGGTGTTTTCTTTTACCAGTTTTGCCTGTATTCGATGCGCACATAACCGGTTTTTTCCGAGCGTTCCGAACGAGCGATGCCGGCCATCAAATCCACGTGCCAATCTTCGGTCGTCACCTTCCCCGTGGGCTTGGCTCCGAATCCGAAGATGCCGCCTTGCGTAACGGGAACCTCGCACGAGGACGCCAGATTAATCGCCGCTTCGGCCCGAACCGACCAAGAGCTTGTCGAGATAAAGTCTGCGTAATCCGGTTCCCTCTGCCCGGTTGCAAGCGCTGCATGCGCCTTCCACTTGCGCTCACCTAAATAAGCCTTGCCGATCAAGCCGAGCGAAGGCTGAATCGAATAATCGGAGATATCCCACCGACCGATAACGTGGGCTCCGGTTGAAACGCTACCCCACATGCGTTTTTTAGCCCCGGTTTTAAACCCGATGCCGTCATGTCCTGCGTTCTGATCGTGGTGCCGAATATCCCCTTCGGACATCTTTGCGTAAAAAAGGTTCGCTCCGACAAAAGGCTTGACAAGAACCGATCCCCCGAATGTCGTATCGACGCGTGCCCCTAAACCGGCCAAAAGGAGTTCGGGCTCGGTTTTAAACCGGTGTCCTGCGGCGAGTTGCTTGGCTGTCAGTTGGGCTTTGGCAACCGTAGCCCCCAAACGCAAAGTGCTTTTCTCGTTAAGACGTTTTTCAAGGCTCATGCCCAGCGAGGCAACCGACCCATCCGTATTGATGGCATCGCCCCTTGTGTCGTCTGCATCGAACTTCGTGCCGGAAAAAACGGCACTCGCACTCCACGTGTCCGTCAGATCCGTATCGACCCCGAGACGAACGGTTGTGAGCGTGGCGCGATTCGTCGCATCCGAGAGCCGCAGTTTTTCGCTTTCCCAAGTCACCCACCAGTGATTTTCTTGTTCCGTACGGGGAATGACTCTTTGAAGGAGTCTGTCGTGTGTACTGTCAAAAGCACGCTCGGCATAAACCAGCGTTCGAGACGAGAACGGGAGGAAAACCGCCGTGTCCACAAGTTGCACAAAAGCGTTCTCACCGACTTGGGTATCTTGGATGGCCGTGCGAATAAATTCTTCGCCCGGGGCAGAAAAGTTCCCCGAGTACCACCTTCTCTCCGTTTCCTGAACGCAATGGAAGGCCTTAAGCCCCGGGACGTTTTGCATCAAATGACGCTCAATGCGAAACCCGTTTTCAGTCAAAATAACCGCACCGCGCCCGACCGTTGTCCCGATCAAATGAACATTACCGTTCTCAATAATGCTCGCTAGGCCGGACAAGTTGATTTCCGTATTGTTCCCGTCCCAGCCATAAATAACAAGTTCCGAACTCCCAGATACTGTTATCGTCGGCCCCGACGTTTGTGCCGGTGCGCGTCGTATTCGACGAGCGTTAGTCGGTGTTTGATCGGACGTCTCGGGCTTTGTGTACTTCCAAATGATGCGACCGTCCTGTCCGACGGCGATTCCCGAGGAGACGTCAGTGTTCTCGAAATTTTCCCCGACGCGAATTAAGAGCGTTCGGTCTTGCTCGTTTGGAAACTGAATCGATTGAAGACTATCGAGAACAATGCTCGGCCGTTCCGACCCGCAAGCCACCGCGGCATCGTTAACAAGACCGACAATTTTCGTTTGAAGTGAATTCAAATCCTCTTGTGACTCCGCCGGAATAAGCGACAAAGCGGCCTTTCCCGTCACATAAATCGTCCCGCCGGTGCCTCGCGTGTTTAGGCCGGCATAGCCTTCCGTCTCCGTAATGCCTTCCGGCTCAAGGGATCCCGCAGACACAATAGTTCCGGCGTGCCGACCGTTAATCTCGAACGTTCCGCTTGTTACATCAAGCCTTCCGATGTTAAGAAAAGACCGACGAGAGGAAGACGAGTCGTCCCGAATGACCACGTTCGTTGACGTTTCCTCCGACGAAGGCTCCCACAGGGTCACTGTACCGATTGTTCCCTGCCCGATTAGTGTCGCATCAATGCCGGAAAAATCCAAGAATCCCTTTTTGATGTCAAAATCGCCCGTAAGGTTAACCGTCGTTCTTTCTGCGTCTTCCCTTGCAACGAATTCCCATCGTGCTCCTAACTCCGACTGATCTCGCATGACCGTTCCTGCGTTGATAGAAACGTCACAATTGGGAGATTCCCTCGGCATTTCCCCGGTAAAAAGTATCCCGACGCCGCTGTTGCCTTCTGCTTCGATTGAAAAAACTGACAGGTCATATAAGTTGAAAATCGATTCCGTCTGTTTCTCACTGTCAACACTGTAAGCGACGCCCCCCTTTCGCTTATCAAGGATACGAATGCCATAGAGGTCATAGTCATCGTCCTCTTCGTCCATCACTTTTTGGATAGACGCATCTATCGTCTCATAGGTCACGGAATCTTTTTCGACACTCAGTTCAATGGGAAAGACCGACTCGGCACTCACTCCCCCCGAAGCGCTGATAAACGCACCGACGACA
>OIWU01004052.1_pt1 | contig 10749 bp, 9 predicted proteins | sample 1587711 | NCBI WGS metagenome assembly OIWU01 (sample SAMEA3888909, study PRJEB22519) | human gut metagenome | biome: human gut; feature: human-associated habitat; material: faeces | place: Denmark | collected 2010 | reverse complement strand
GTGACTTCGCTCTTCTGCTTCTTCCAGATAGGCACCATGCTGTTCAGGGTTTCCAGCTCGGTGTAGGTCTCCCACTCGGGCTTGTAGTCGTCGGGCTTGGGGTCGGGTTCGGGCTTCTGACGGCTCTTCTCCCGCTCCATCTGGATGGGGTAGCGCACATAGTCGCTGTACTTCTTGACGATGGCCACGATGCCGTACTCGTCGAGGAAGTTGTCGTAGTTGTCGGTCTCCGTGTCGGGCTTGATGTGGAGGATGATGTCGGTACCGGCAGTCTCCTTCTCAGCAGGCTCAAGCTCATAGCCGTCAGCACCGCTGGACTCCCACTGCCAGGCTTCGTCGGAGCCGTAAGCCTTGGAGATGACCGTCACTTTGTCGGCCACCATAAAGGCAGAGTAGAAGCCGACACCGAACTGACCGATGATGTCGATGTTCTCATCCTGGTTGTCCTTCTTGAAGTCGAGGGAGCCGGAGTGGGCGATGGTGCCGAGGTTCTGCTCCAGCTCTTCCCGGGTCATGCCGATGCCGTTATCGGAGATGGTCAGGGTGCGGCTGTCCTTGTCGCGGGTGAGCAGGATGCGGAAATCGCCTTTGTTCATGCCGACAGAAGTGTCGGTCAGGCTCTTATAATACAGCTTGTCGATGGCGTCCGAAGCGTTGGAGATCAGCTCACGCAGGAAAATTTCCTTGTTGGTGTAGATGGAGTTGATCATCATATCCATCAGCTTTTTGCTCTCGGCCTGAAATTCTTTTTTCGCCATAATACAAAACCTCTTTTTATCAGATTTTAGCGTCCCGGCGGCGGAACTGCCCGGGCGCGTGTCGCATCAGGATCTGCCTGTGGAGAGTGCCGGCACACGGAGCGGAAAACTGCTCGCGTGAGTTTAGCACTCACAACTTTCGAGTGCTAATATACACCGCTGAGAGACAAAAATCAAGGGGTTTCATAAAAAGTTCAAAAAACTTTCCTTTCAGGGCAAAAGCCGCCTTTACTTTCCCGCGCCAAAGCCGTATAATGGGCCGGAATGACAGACCTGTTTATAAGGAGGATGAGGGATGCAGCAGATAGAGCTGGAACTTGCAGGCGGCGGTGTGCTGACGGTTTCCCTGCGGGCGTCGCTGGACGCCATGCCCGCCGTGAAGCAGCGGCCTTTGGTGCTGGTGGTGCCGGGCGGCGGCTACAACCATGTCAGCCCCCGGGAGGGCGACCCGGTGGCCCTGCAGTTTGCGGCGGCGGGTTATCACACCGCCGTGCTGACCTACAGCGTGGGGGAGGGGGCGCAGAACTACCGGCCTCTCCGACAGCTGAACGAAGCGCTGGCTCTGCTGCGGCAGAATGCGGGAGAGTGGAACATCCTGCCGGATAAGATCGCCGTCTGCGGCTTCTCAGCGGGCGGACATCTGGCCCTGTCCGCCGCGGTGCTGGACATTCCGGGCGAGACGACCCAGCAGAGACCCAATGCAGTGATCCTGGGCTACCCGGTCGTCACGGCAGGGGAGTTTGCCCACCGGAGCAGCTTCGTCCAGCTGGCGGGCAGCGAGGATGTTGCCGCACAGCAGGCGTTCACCTTGGAGGATAAGGTGACCTCCGACACACCGCCGGTCTTCGTCTGGCATACCATGGAGGATAAGACCGTTCCGGTGGAGAACACGCTTCTCCTGCTGGCCGCCCTGCGGAGGGCGGGCGTGCCGTGCGAGGCACATCTGTTCGAGAAGGGCGCTCACGGCACCAGCATCAGTACCGCCGAAGTGGATGCCGCCGACCCTCACCGCGCCCATTGGGTGGCTCTCTGCCTCGAGTGGCTGGGGGAGACGTTTGGGTTCAAATTGAGTTGAATTTGGACATTCCTACAAAAAATTCATAAATTTATGGTTGACCTGCCCAAGATTTGAGCGTATACTGGTCAGCGGAAACAAACGAGGAAGAAGGAAACATACATGGAAAAGAAGATCTCGGTCAAAGACCTGCTGATGCAGGCATTCCTGACGGGCTGGGAGCTCTCCGACAAGAGCATCGCTCAGGACGAATATCTGCAGAGCGCCATTCAGGTCATCGAAGTACTGCAGGTGGAGCCGGAAAACGTCTACGCGGAAGAGGGCCTCGGCCTGACCGACGGCGACGAGGTAGACCATCTGGACGACCTGCTCCGGGCCGACGGCCAGTGGCTGTATTACGGCGTGGAGGCGGAGAATTTCTTCCTCATCCAGTGGTACCCGGACGAAGCATCCGCCAAGGCAAAACTGGCACAGCTCGAGGAGCTGGGCGACGGCAAGCAGTACCTCGTGGACCTGAGCCTCAAGCGCACAAACCCCACCGAGGCCGAGAATTTCGGCAATTCCAACCCGGTGCAGCTGAGGTCTTGATCGGTTCAACCTCTTTATGAAAGGAAACTTTTCAATGCAGCTTTCTGATACGGAGCGTCAGCGCCTCACCACCATTCTGGCCCAATATGACCAGCACCCCGAAGTGCAGCGGATGCGGGAATTTATCCAGCACGGCGATGTGACCACCTACCAGCACTGCAAGAATGTGGTGCTGGTGAGCTTCTGGCTCAACCGCCGCTTCCATCTGGGCGCGGATGAGACGTCGCTGGCCGTGGGGGCCTTCCTCCATGACTTCTATCTCTACGACTGGCACAAGCGCAGCTCTTTCCGGGGCCTGCGCCGCCTGTTCGAGATGCACGGCTTTGCCCATCCCGGCTCTGCCTGCGTCAATGCCGAGCGCTGCTTCGCCATCACCAGGAAAGAGCAGAACATTATCTCGAGCCATATGTGGCCCCTGACCTTCCGCCATGTCCCCACCTGCCGGGAGGCGGTCATCGTCTGCCTGGCCGACAAATACTGCGCCGTGCTGGAAAGTATGTTCCAGCGCACCCGGGTGGCCGATACGGACGTGGCAGACAACGAGTGGTGAAGTTTTGCATAGAAAGGACGTAAAAACGATGTCTCAGAAAATCACGAAAGAACAACTCGAAGCCTTTGACGCCAGCTTTGCGGCCCAGCGGGCCAACCGCGTGGCCATGAACGCTGTGACGAACAACGGCCTGCTGGCCTCCGCCATCCAGCGCGGGGCCGTGGAAAACGACGTGCACGAGTACTCTATCTGCTTGAAGCAGGGCGATATCTGCAACCAGAAGCAGAGCGGCCGCTGCTGGATGTTCGCTGCCCTCAACACCCTGCGCTATCAGGTGATGCGGAAATGCAGCCTCAAGACCTTTGAGCTCTCGCAGGCATACCTCTTCTTCTGGGATAAGCTGGAAAAATCCAACTACTTCCTCGAAAGCATTCTCGAAACGCTGGAGGAGCCCACCGGCGGCCGTCTGGTGTCCTACCTGCTCACCTCGCCCGTGGGCGATGGCGGCCAGTGGGATATGCTGTGCAGCCTGATCGAAAAGTACGGCGTGGTGCCCAAGACGGCCTACCCGGAGTCCAAATCCTCCTCCGCCAGCCGCGAGATGGATGCGACCCTGACCGAGAAACTGCGGGAGGACGCCTGCATCCTGCGCAAGCTGCACGGGGAAGGGCAGACCCTCGACGCCCTGCGCACCCGCAAGGCCGAGATGCTGAACGAGGTGTACCGCCTGCTCTGCATCTGCCTGGGCGAGCCCCCCAAGACCTTTACCTTTGAGTACCGCGACGCCGACGATCACTTCCACCGCGAAACGGGCCTGACTCCGAAACGCTTCTTTGAAAAGTACGTGGGCGTGGACCTCAGCGATTACGTCAGCCTCATCAACGCCCCCACGGCGGATAAGCCCTATGGCCGCAGCTACACCGTGCGGTATCTGGGTAACGTGAAGGAGGGCCGCCCCGTGCGCTACCTGAACCTGCCCATCGAGGAGCTGAAGAAAGCCGCCATCGCCCAGATGCAAGACGGCCAGCCCGTCTGGTTCGGCTGCGACGTGGGCAAATGCTCCGAGCGGGACTCCGGCATCATGGACCTCGACATCCGCAGCCTCGAAGACCTGCTGGACACCCGCTTTACCATGACCAAGGCCGAGCGTCTGGATTACGGCCAGAGCCTGATGACCCACGCCATGGTCTTCCAGGGCGTCAATCTGGACGAGAACGGCAAGCCCAACCGCTGGCGTGTGGAGAATAGCTGGGGCAAGGAGCCGGGCAAGGACGGCTACTACCTGATGACCGACCGCTGGTTCGATGAATATATGTATCAGGTGGTCGTCAACAAAAAGTACCTCACCCCGGAGCAGCTGGCCGCCTACAACGCTGAGCCCATCGCGCTGGAGCCTTGGGACCCCATGGGTTCGCTGGCAAAAGCTCTGTAAAGCAAAAGTACATCACAGATAAAAAATACCGTCATGCGAGAAATTCTGCATGGCGGTATTTTTGCTTGTATTATAACTTTTTATACCCCGTGGGCTCATCCGCCGCACAGCGGTGCTCCATCAGGTAGGTGTCCAGCCAGCGGCCATGACAGTCCCGGGCGATGCGCTCCCGCCGCCCCACCACCCGGAAGCCGCACTTCGTGTGGAGGCCGAGGCTGGCGGTGTTGTCCTGCAAAACGGTGGAGTGTAAGGTCCAGTAGCCCTCTTTTTCCGATTCGTCGCAGAGGGCCGTCAGCAGACGGGAGCCGAGGCCCCGGCCCCGAAACTTTTCGCCGACGTAGATGCTCACCTCGGCCACGCCCCGGTAGCACCAGCGGGGGTCTACCCGCCGCAGTGCGGCCCAACCGGCCAGCTCGCCGTCGTCCAGAATGACGAGGCGGCATTCTTTGATGTGAAAGGCGTCCCACGCCGTGTAGGGCGGGCAGGTGGTCTGGAAGGTGGCGTGCTCCGTGGCGATGCCCTCTGAATAGATCTCGGACACAGCGTTCCAGTCTTCCGGCTCCATGGGCCGGATGGTGATATTGCTCATGATATTCTTCCCCGGCAGAGCGCCTCAATGCGCCCTGCATCATTCCTCTTATCTCAGTATAGCAGATGCAGCCCGTCCGCGCAATGGCCGCTTATTCCAGCCCCGGCAGGGTGTCCAGCACCGGGATGCCCAGGCTGTGCAGGAAGGCTTTCTTTTCCTCGATGGCGGGGACGACGTCCAGCTCCGAGGGGGCGTGGGCGTCGCAGCCCACGATGGCCTTGACGGGGTACTCCGCCGCGATGCGCCAGAACTCGTCCCGGGTGTAGCCCAGAGAGCCGTCGGGACGGTCCTGCAAAGTCAGTCCGGCCATGTTGTACTCGAGGGGGATGTCCAGCCGCGCCGCGGCGGCACAGATGTCCCGGCAGGCCTTCTCGGCGTCGGCGTCGAAGGCCGTCACCCGGTTCAAAAAGAGGTCGGGGTGGGCCAGATACCGGTAAAGCCCCGTTTCCAGCGCTTCCACCACCTGTTCGGCATACCGTCTGCCGTGGGCCGTGGAGGTGCTGCCGCCGAAGCGGCTGGCCTTGGCGTCCTGCTCGTCGGTGGTGTCGTAGTGACAGCCGAGGATGAGATATTCGATGTCCAGCCGCTCCATCTCTTCCCTGAGCCAGCCCAGATAGGCCGGGAAATACTCCGCCTCGAGGCCGATGCGGATGTGGAGCTTGTCGGCATATTTCTCCCGCAGCCCGCGCAGGGTCAGGACGTAATCGTCCAGCTGGGAGGGCAGCATCCGGATGCGGCTGACGAAGCCCGGCGTCGCGTAGGCCCAGGGGGTGTGGTCAGAAAACCCCAGCACCTTGTAGCCGCAGCGCAGGGCCGTGAGGATGTATTCCTCCTCGGTGCCTTCGGCGTGGCCGCAGCGGGTGGTGTGGGTGTGGTAATTGGTCAGCATGACAAGGCTCCCTCCCGGGAAGAAATTTTTTGACAATCATCACCATTGTGATACAATAGAGTAAATACCCGTTCAGGGCAGGGACTATTATAGACCTCTTTGCCGAAAAATGCAATGAAGGCGGCTCTGAAAAAGGAGAAATGAAGATGGATTGGAAACGAATCGCTGCCTCTGTGCTGATGCTCGGTGTCCTCGCCGTCCCGGCCTCAGCAGCCAGCATCACCCCCCAGACCACCATGAAGGAGATACGCGACGACCCCGACATCAAGGCCAGCGGCCTCTATACATACACCTATGTGTGGGAGCGGGACTGCGAAACGCTCTCCACCAGCCGCGACGACGAGACGCTGGCCGAGGTGGTCGGCAAGACCTCCGCCGAAGCCTGCGCAGCGGGCCTCAACTATCTGGCTCAGGTCTACCACGACGGCACCCGGGTGACCTATCCGCTCTATTCGGAAGAGGAGATCGCCGCCGTGCCTGCCCGCGCTCATGTGGAGCTGTATTACTGCCCGGCCCAGAAGCCGGGGGCCAGGTTTGCCATCGTGCTGTCGGGCAACGCGCTCTACTACAGCGGCGAGCTGCGGGGCGGCGTGTCCACGGCGTGGGAGCTGCATGAGCGGGGCTATGCCGTCTTCTCGCTGCGCTACCGCATCGGATGGGAGGCCGGGGACGACGCTCCGCTGGAAGACCTGGCCCGGGCCATCCGCTTTGTGATGGACAATGCCGACACCTTCGGCGTCTCCACGGAAGACTACGCCCTGCTGGGCTACTCCTCCGGCGGACAGCTCGCAGGCGTCTTTGGCAATGAGGAAAAGGGCTGGGGCCGCTACGGTGTGCCGAAGCCCGGCGTATTGCTGCTGGTCTACCCCATCAACAACTTCCTTGGGGCAAAGCCTGCCTACCATCTCCTGATGGATACCGACCGGCTGGAAAGACGCTACTATTCCTACACCGTCTCGAAGCTCGTGACGCCGGACTATCCGCCCACCTTCCTGTGGTACGGCAGGAATGACCTCATGCTGAAAGCCTTCGTCTACCCCCTGCAGGGGCCGACCCTTGCAAAGGCACTGGAAGCGAGCGGCGTCCCCAACCGGGTGGAAGTTTACGACAACGCTAAACATGGCATCGGCATCGGCGTGGGGACGGACGCCGAGGACTGGGTGGAACGTGCTGCCGAGTTCTGGCAGAGCGTTTCGGAATAACAGGAGGAAAAGATTATGTACGATTGGAATGGATCGATCCGCAGCCTGAATGTGGGCCTGCCCGACGACATCGCCCGGCTGAAAGCGGCCGGATATTATCAGGAGGCCATCGCCCGCATCGACCGGCTGCTGGCCGAGGACTGGACAAAGACCCAGAACGGCCCGGCGTCCAACGGCATCGCCCCGCCGGAGGGGTATGTCCCGCCCGAGAACCCCACGCCCCACGGTGTGGACGCCCTGCGGGAGGCCCTGACTGTCCAGAAGGAGATCATGCGCCGGCTGCCTGGGGAATACTGCTGGACGGAAGCCGAGGCCATCGCCCGGATGCAGGAGCGGGTCAGGGACTTCACGGCAGAGGAATTTAAGAAGCTCGACTGGGAGGGCCGGATGGACTGGCGGTTCGTGGAAGGGGAAAAGCGGTATCAGGCCCGGTTCGCCGAGACGCTGCTGGCCACCCACGCCGACCTCGCCGCCCGGAAGCTGACGCCGGACGCCCCCAACAACAAGAACGAAGAGCGCCACCGCCTCCACGAGAAGATGGAGCGGGAGGGGAGCGCCAGCGCCGACATCACCCTCCGCACCAGCATCCGGATGTCCGACGAAGCCTTCGCCGCCGCGCTGGAAAAGGCGAAAGCCGAGGGCAGAGACGCCGTCCACGTCCGGGCATGGCTGGCCCTGCCTGCCGCCTGCCCGTCCCAGAGCCATATCACGCTGGACCGCTTCACCGAGACGCCCGGCCATATCGCCGCCGAGGACGCGCCCCAGCGCACCGTCTGCTGGGAGGCCGACTTGACCGAGAACCGCACCTTCGGGGCCGAGTACAGCTACCGGGAGACGGCGGTCTATGCCGACCCGCTTTCCTTCACGCCCGACGCGGAGCAGCCGGACTTCTACACCGGCGAGGAAGCGCCCCACATCGTCTTTACGCCCTACCTGCGGGCGCTGGCGGCTCAGCTCACCGAGGGCATCGCCAGCCCGGCGGAGAAGGCGAAGCGCATCTACGATTATGTCACCCTGAACGTCCGGTATCACTTCCAGCCGTCCTATTTCGTCCACGAGTCCATCGCCGAGAACTGCGCCCGCAGCCGCCGGGGAGACTGCGGCATCATGGCGCTGACCTTCATCACCCTCTGCCGCATCGCGGGCATCCCGGCCCGGTGGGAGAGCGGCTTTGCAGTGGCCCCGGGGGACGCGGGCTGTCACGACTGGGCGCGGTTCTACGTCGCCCCCAGGGGCTGGATGTATGCCGACTGCTCCTACGGTGCCTCCATGGCCCGCCGGGGCGATGAAGTGCTCCGCCGCCACTATTTCGGCAGTCTGGATACGGGCCGCATGGTGGCAAACAGCGCCTTTGAAGCGCCCTTCGACCCGCCGATGCTGGGCTTCCGCAGCGACCCCTACGACAACCAGAGCGGCGAGATGGAGGCCGACGGCGTGGGCCTGTACGGTGACGATACCGTGACCACCAAAGAAGTTTTGAAGTTTGAGGAAGTAGAATAAATGGAATTTCTCGCAATGCTGTACACCGTCCTGCTGGTGGCCATCTGCCTGATGATGGCGCTGCTGCTCTTCCGCAGCGGACGCCCCGCCGGCGGGCTGGACGAAGCCGACTGCGAAGAGCTGAAAGACTGGCTCAAAGAGCAGCTGGCCGCTCAGGCCAGAGAGTTCAACGCCCGTCAGGACGCCATCGCCCAGCAGAACTACGCCGCCATCCGCAGCGTCAGCGAGACGCTGCAGACGGCTGTGCAGAGCATGAGCACCACCCTCGGTCAGGGGCAGGACAGCCAGCAGCGCATCCTGGAGCGGCGTCTGCAGAGCCTCGAGCAGGCCAACAACCAGCAGATGGAGCAGCTGCGCCGCGCCATGGTCGAGAGCATGACGGCATTGCAGGCTGAGAACACCCGCAAGCTGGACGAGATACGCCACACGGTGGACGAGCAGCTTCAGGACGCTTTGCAGAAGCGGGTGACGGAGAGCTTCAAGGCCGTCAACCAGCAGCTCGAGCAGGTGTACAAGGGCCTTGGCGAGATGCAGTCCCTCGCCGCCGACGTGGGCGGCCTGAAGCAGGTGCTCTCGGGCGTCAAGACCCGCGGCATCCTCGGCGAGATCCAGCTGGGCGCGATCCTGGAAGAGATCCTCGCCCCGGAGCAGTATGACACCAACGTCGCCACCATCCCGGGCAGCACCCAGCGGGTGGAATACGCCATCCGGATGCCGGGCGCCGACGGCGGCAGCGTCTGGCTCCCCATCGACTCCAAGTTCCCCGGCGACACCTACGCCCACTTACAGGACGCCTACGCTTCCGGCGACGCGCAGGCTGTGGAGGATGCCCGCCACGCCCTCGAGCTGGTGCTCCGCAGCGAGGCCAGAGACATCCGGGAAAAGTACGTCGAGCCGCCCTATACCACGGCGTTCGGCATCCTGTTCCTGCCCTTTGAGGGCCTGTATGCCGAGGTGGTGAACGCGGGGCTGCTGGAGGTCCTGCAGCGGGACTATCAGGTCAACGTGGCAGGCCCCAGCACCATGGCGGCCCTGCTGAACAGCCTGCAGATGGGCTTCAAGACCCTCGCCATCCAGAAGCGCTCCGGCGAGGTCTGGCAGCTGCTGGGCGCGGTGAAGACGGAGTTCGACAAGTTCGGGCAGGGCCTCGCCAAGATGCAGCAGCGTCTGCGCCAGACCGACGAAGAGCTGGACCAGCTCATCGGCGTCCGCAGCCGGGCCATCAGCCGGAAGCTGCGCAGCGTCCAGAGCCTCGACGAGGCCAGCGCCAGCGCCCTGCTCGAGATAGACGACATGAACGAGCTGCCGAAAGCACTCTCTGAGACCAGCGAGACATCTGGCAAAGTGGGAGAATATTGACGTAGTGACGGTCAAAAATGCACTTTGCCAGGGTGGCAAACTGGCCTGAGCTGGCAAACTGACCACTTTGCCAGATATGAGCACTTTGCCAAGTTGGCAAAGTGGGGAAATATAACGTATCTATATTATTATTTTGTCACTTTGCCACATAATCTACCGCAGTAGAACGTCATTCGGCCATCCGGCCTGATAAATAGTTGACGAAGGCGGCAGACTGTGCTATACTGAGACGATTCTTAAAATAATTGCCGGCCACGGCAGACCATACACACCAATAACAGAGAGGAAATGTGCTTATGAGCGTAAAGAACATCAGCAGCGCCATTCTGGGCGTGGGCGTGGACGATACCACCATCGATTTGTTTGAGAGCCAGTACCCGGTCCCCACCGGCGTCAGCTATAACTCTTACGTCATCCGGGACGAGAAGATCGCCATCCTCGACACCGTGGACGACCGCGCTACCGACGAGTGGCTGGCAAACGTCACCGAGGCACTGGCAGGGGAAAAGCCCGCCTACCTCGTCGTCCACCACATGGAGCCTGACCACAGCGCGAATATGGCCCGCCTCGCCGCCCTCTACCCCGAGATGCAGGTGGTGGGCAACGCCAAGACCTTCCAGTATATGGAGCAGTTCTTCGGCGCAGAGGCCATCGCCAAGGAGCGCCGCGTCGTCGTGAAGGACGGCGAGAGCCTTTCGCTGGGCGCCCACACCCTGACTTTCGTGTTCGCACCCATGGTCCACTGGCCCGAGGTCATGGTGAGCTATGAGTCCACCGAAAAAGTCCTCTTCTCCGCCGACGGCTTTGGCCGCTTCGGCGCGGTGGCAAAGTTCGACGAGAAGGCCGACTGGGCCAGCGAGGCCCGCCGCTACTACCTGAACATCGTGGGCAAGTACGGCCCGCAGGTGCAGGCACTGCTCAAAAAGG
>OIWU01004030.1_pt1 | contig 10791 bp, 5 predicted proteins | sample 1587711 | NCBI WGS metagenome assembly OIWU01 (sample SAMEA3888909, study PRJEB22519) | human gut metagenome | biome: human gut; feature: human-associated habitat; material: faeces | place: Denmark | collected 2010 | reverse complement strand
AAGCCGATGTCGTATGCCCAGCCGTCGCCGCCGAAGATCCAGACGGACTTCTTGGCGATGAACTGCTTGCTCTTCAGGATCTCAGCAGACTTCTCGCAGCCAGCAGCAGCAGCCTTCTCCAGCTCAGCGATCAGGGCCTTTGCGGGCTCGTCGTTGGCCTTGGTGTTGTTCTTGGTAGCGATGAACTGCTCGTAAGCAGCCTTCAGCTCTGCGGATGCCTTGTCGGAACCAGCAACCTCAGCGATCTCCTTGATCAGGTTCTCGCGGACGGTCTTCTGGCCGATGTACAGGCCCAGGCCATGCTCTGCGTTATCCTCGAACAGGGAGTTGCACCATGCAGGACCATGGCCGCTGTCCTTGTTGACGGTGTACGGAGAGATGGAAGCGGTGCCGCCCCAGATGGAGGAGCAGCCGGTAGCGTTGGAGATGTACATCTTCTCGCCGAACAGCTGAGTGATCAGGCGAGCGTAAGAAGTCTCGGCACAGCCTGCGCAGGAGCCGGAGAACTCCAGCAGCGGCTGGTTGAACTGAGAACCGATGACGGTATCGTCAGCAAACTTGGAAGGCTTCTTGGAGATGTTGGCAACGCAGTAGTCGAACACTGCCTGCTGATCTGCCTGGCTGTCCTGCGGGACCATGGTGATGGCCTTGGTGGGGCAGACGGTGACGCACTCGCCGCAGCCCATGCAGTCCAGAGGAGACACAGCCATCACAAACTTGTACTCGTTTGCAGGCTTGTTGTCGCGGCTCTTGGTCTGAGCAGGAGCAGCTGCCAGCTCGTCGGCGGTCAGCTGGAAGGGACGGATGGTAGCATGAGAGCACACGAATGCGCACTGGTTACAGCCAACGCACTTTGCAGCATCCCACTCGGGGACGTTGACAGCGGTGCCGCGCTTCTCGTATGCAGAAGCGCCCTGCTCCCACTCGCCGTTTGCATTTGCCACGAAGGAGGAAACAGGCAGGCTGTCGCCGTCCATACGGGCAATGGGCTCCATGACGTCACGGATCTGCTTGACCAGCTCCGGACGGCCGGTGAGAGCCTTGGGTGCGGGATCAGCCTCGGGGTTGGACCAGGATGCGGGCACGTCCACCTTGTGGATGGCGTCAACGCCTGCGTCAATGGCCTTCCAGTTCATCTCAACGACGTCCTGGCCCTTCTTGCCGTAGCTCTTCTGAGCTGCCTGCTTCATGAAGTTGACGGCATCCTCGATGGGCATGACGTCAGCCAGCTTGAAGAATGCAGACTGCAGGATGGTGTTGGTGCGCTTGCCCATGCCGATCTCGATAGCCTTATCGATAGCATTGATGGTATACAGCTGGATGTTGTTGTCAGCGATATACTTCTTGGCCTCGGCATTCAGGTGGTGACCCAGCTCCTCATCGGACCACTGGCAGTTGATCATGAACACGCCGCCGGGCTTGACATCCTGGACCATCTTCATGCCCATGTGGATGTAAGCGGGGTTGTGGCAGGCCACGAAGTCAGCCTGGTTGATGTAGTAGGGGCTGCGGATGGGCTTGTCGCCGAAACGCAGGTGGCTGATGGTCACGCCGCCGGTCTTCTTGGAGTCATACTGGAAGTATGCCTGAACATACTTGTCGGTATGGTCGCCGATGATCTTGACGGAGTTCTTGTTTGCGCCGACGGTGCCGTCGCCGCCCAGACCCCAGAACTTGCACTCCTTGGTGCCAGCAGCTGCGGTGATGGGAGCGGGCTTGACTTCCGGCAGAGACAGGAAGGTGACGTCGTCGGTGATGCCCAGGGTGAAACGCTCCTTGGGCTGATCCTTCTCCAGCTCCTTGAACAGAGCGAAGATGGAGGACGGCGGGGTGTCCTTGCTGCCCAGGCCGTAACGGCCGCCGGTCAGAACGACATCGTTCAGGCCAGCCTCACGCAGGGTAGCGGCAACATCCAGGTACAGGGGCTCGCCCAGAGAGCCGGGCTCCTTGGTGCGGTCCAGCACAGCCACCTTCTTGGCGGTCTTGGGCAGGACCTTCAGCAGGGAAGCAGAGACCCAGGGACGATACAGACGGACCTTGATGATACCGACCTTCTCGCCGCGTGCGTTCAGGTAGTCGATGACTTCGTCAGCAACGTCGCAGATGGAGCCCATAGCCACGATCACACGGTCAGCATCGGGTGCGCCGTAGTAGTTGAACAGATCGTAGTTGGTGCCCAGCTTTGCGTTGATCTTAGCCATGTACTTCTCAACAACAGCCGGCAGAGCGTTGTAAACGCTGTTGCAGGCCTCGCGGTGCTGGAAGAACACGTCGCCGTTCTCGTGGGAACCGCGCATCTTGGGGTGCTCGGGGTTCAGAGCCTTGGCACGGAACTCCTCAACAGCCTTCATGTTGCACATTTCCTTCAGATCAGCGTAGTCCCACTTCTCGATCTTCTGGTACTCGTGAGAAGTACGGAAGCCATCGAAGAAGTTCAGGAAGGGAACCTTGCCCTCGATTGCTGCCAGATGGGCAACAGGGGACAGATCCATAACTTCCTGCACACTGCTCTCGACCAGCATTGCGAAGCCGGTCTGGCGGCATGCCATAACGTCGCTGTGATCACCGAAGATGTTCAGGGACTGGGTAGCAACGGTACGTGCAGAAACATCGAACACGCAGGGCAGCTGCTCAGCAGCGATCTTGTACATGTTGGGGATCATCAGCAGCAGGCCCTGAGAAGCGGTGAAGGTGGTGGTAACAGCACCTGCACCCAGAGAGCCGTGCACAGCGCCTGCAGCGCCTGCCTCAGACTCCATCTCGACGACCTTGACCTGGTTGCCGAAGATGTTCTTCTGGCCGGCTGCGGACCACTGGTCCACAGAGTCAGCCATCGGAGAAGACGGGGTAATGGGGTAGATGGCAGCCACGTCCGTGTAGGCATATGCTACATGAGCGGCAGCGGTATTGCCATCCATGGTTTGCTTTGCTCTAGGCATTTTTCTTCCTCCATTCAGAATTTGGTACCTTCTGCGCGGGGCAAACGTCTTTTTGCCGGAGCCGGAGAACTCCTTTGAAAAACGTATTGCTCAACTGATAAGCGCCGCACTTCGCCGGAGCCGGAGAACTCCACAAAAGCACACGCTCATCGAGGGCAATAGCCCTGCCCGGGGCCGGAGAACCCCATGAAGGCACTATTGCTCATCTAATATAATAGCAAATTCCGCCGGTAAAGGCAACGCAAACTGACTGTAAAAACACAACAAAAATTCAAGAAATTTTTTAGCGCTTTTTTACAGATGTGTTCTTTGCTGCATCCATGACGGTGTTATGCTCCAAAATCCAGTATCCATCAGGCTTTTTCTTACAAAATTCTAAATTTATAATTGACATTTGTACAGATTCTGCCGTAAACTTTATCTATAGTATCATGCGCTGCACAGCGCAGGGAAGGACAGGCACAAAACGATGGATGCTGCACATTTTGAAAAGACGCTCTCGAGCGAAGTTCTCTTTGAAGGCCGGGTGGTCACGCTGACCAAAGACGTGGCTCTGCTGGAAAACGGCGAGACTTCTATCCGGGAGGTGGTCCACCACCACGGCGGGGCCTGCATCGTACCGTATTTTGAGGACGGCACCCTCTGCATGGTGCGCCAGTTCCGCTACGCCATGCAGCAGGAGCTGTGGGAGCTGCCCGCCGGCAAGCTGGAAAAGGGCGAAGACCCCTTCGAAGCCGCCAAGCGGGAGCTGGGCGAAGAGTGCGGCCTGACCGCCGACCACTACACCCCGCTGGGCGAGTTCTACCCCACGGTGGGCTATGACACCGAGATCATCTATATGTGGGTGGCCACCGGCCTGCACACCACCCAGATGCATCTGGACGACGACGAGTTCCTGACGCCCGACCGCATCCCGCTGGCAAAAGCCTACGAGATGGTCATGAGCGGCGAGATCAAGGACGGCAAGACCATCGCGGGCGTGCTCAAGCTCAAGGCGCTGGTGGACGAGGGCAGGCTGTGATACTCTACGAAGATACAGCCCTCGTGGTTCTGGACAAGCCCGCCGGGCTTTCCAGCGAGGACGGCGTACCCGCCGCCCTGCGGAAGCTCTGGGGCAGGCCCGATGCCTATGTGGGCGTCATCCACCGGCTGGACACCGGCGTGTCGGGTCTGATGGTCTATGCGAAGACCCCGCAGGCAGCAGCCGCCCTCAGCCGGCAGGTGACGCAGAGCCAGCAGGTTTATGCCGAACAGGATGGCCGGGCCGAGCCTGACGCCGGCACACCGGACGCGCCGCCTTTCGTGAAACAATACCGCGCCCTCATCGCAGGCGGGCCGGACGAAAAGCTGCCCGCCGAAGGCGTCCTGCGGGACTACTTATTCAAGGACAGCCGGAAAGGCCGTGTTTTTCCGGTGAGCCGTCCGCGCAAGGGCGTGAAGGAGGCTGTGCTGGAATATCGCATTTCTGCCTCCGCCCCGGACGGCAGCGCCAGCCTCGCGGACATCACCCTCCACACCGGGCGCACCCACCAGATCCGGGTGCAGTTCGCGTCCCGCCGCCACCCGCTCTGGGGCGACGGCAAATACGGCAGCCGCATCAAGGGAGACATTGCGCTTCAGAGCGCACGGCTCCGCTTCATCCATCCCGACACCGGAAAGGGAATGGACTTCCGCCTCCCGGTCCCCGGGACATGGCCCGCTTGGGGCATCAGACAGGAAAACGACAATGGAACAACAGTATAAAACCGATTCTGAAATATACGCCGTCCTCGAGCGGGAGATCATCGATCTGACCCTCCGGCCCGGCTGTTCGCTGAGCGAAAATCCGCTCTGCACCCGGTTCGGCGCGCCCCGCTCCCTCATCCGGGTGGTGCTGCAGCGGTTACAGGAAAACGGGCTGGTGAAGATCGTGCCTTACAAAGGCACGACTGTCACCCGGCTGAACCGGGACATCGTGGACGAGCTGATCTATGAGCGCATCGCGGTAGAGGCCCGGGTCCTGCGGGACTTTGCGCCCCACTGCACACCGGAGCACCGCGCCCTCATCCGCCAGCGTGCCGCCGCCTACGACGAGCTGGCCAAGGCCGAGACGCTGGACTTCAACCGTCTCTACGAGGCTGACACCCGGCTCCACGAGACGTGGTTCTCTGCCATGGGCAAGATGTATCTCTGGCGGACGCTGCAGAATGCCCACGCCGACTACAGCCGCTTCCGGATGCTGGACACCCTGACCACTGGCGGGCTCGCCGAAGTGGTGGCCGACCACCACAACCTCATCGACGCCATCGAGCGGTGCGACCTGGCGGCCTTTGAGCCGCTGGTGGAACGCCACCTTTACGGCGGCATCCGCCGTCTGGGCTCCAAGCTCACCGAGGAATACGCCGATTATTTTGAATGACGTTCCATGGGGAACAATAAATATCCCCCGGCGGAGCCGGGGGTTTTTCATAAGAAGTCTTTTACTGAACCACTCGCCTAGCGAGTGGTTTTTCATTATACAAAAAAGGGGCCGCCCCGGGTGGTTCCCCAAGGCGGCCCCTGTAAGGGGTCTGTATTTTTTAGTGCATCCAGCACTTCAGGCTCTCGGCCTGAGCTGCGCTCAGCCGTCGGCTCACAAGGCCGTCGTGCTCCAGGGCAAACCAGCTGCCACCCTCTGCCAGCAGGTCTTCCACCGACAGGGTGGTCGTTTTGAAGCTGGTAACAAACTGGATCTGCTCCACCCCCTGCTCCTGCAGGGTCTCCAGCGCCTGCCGGGTGCCGTGGAGCCGGGCGGACAGATTGTCGGACGTCACCCGCAGGGTGCTGCCCTGCTGCTGGGCGTTAAAAGGCAGGGGGTCGCCCTCCAGCGTCTCCACATGGAGGATGGGGGTACCCAGGCTCACCTCATTGCTCTCCTCCGCCGGGGCATTCGGGGTGTCCGGGGCGGGCTGGAGGTGCCCATACTCCCACCACTCCTGCTTCACGCTGCCGTCCTCGTTGTAGATGATGTGGTGGATGTAGCCGGTGGTCAGGCCGCTGATGTCCGCCTGGATCTCCTTGCCGTCGCCAAGATCATCATCCCGCGTTCTGGTGCTGCCGTTGCCGATGGTAGCACCGGGACGGATAAGACGAATCATATTGGTCTTGCCGGTGACCGCCGTCACCTGAGCGGCTCCGCTCACGGTGACATTGCTGCCGCTGCCATTGATACCGCCGCCAATGCCAGCACCAGCCCAACCACTAGCGTTCACTGTGCCGCCGGTGATCTTGATGTTTTGGCCGCTGCCGCCGATGCCGCCGCTGCCGTCGCCGCCGCCGATGCCAGCACCCCAGTCGAGACCTTCAGCGGTCACTGTGCCGCCGGTGATGGTGATGTTTTCGCCGCTACCGTAACAACCGCCGCCGATGCCTGCACCCCAGTTGTCAACGGCAGCGGTCACCGTGCCGCCGGTGATGGTGATGTTTTTGCCGCTGCCGTAGTAGCCGCCGCCGATGCCCGCACCATTGTCGCCACCGGTAGCGTTCACCGTGCCGCCGGTGATGGTGATGTTGGAAGCATCGTAGAGCTCCTGGGTCACCTGAGGAGGGCGATTAGACTTTTCATTTTTGCCCTGTCCGCCGATGCCGGCACCATATTTGCCACCGGTGGCCGTCAGGATGCCGCTGGCGGTTCCTTTACTGTCCTTCAGGGTCAGCGTGCCTGTGGAGGTGGAGGTGTTTTTTTCAAGACCTGCCCTGTACCAGCCGCTTTTCAGCTCGTTCTTGCCGTCCAGCTCGATCTCCACATTGCCCTCTCCCTGAACGCTCAGGGCAGCCTTTCCTTCTTGAGCATACGGATAGTTGTCATTTCCGGTGTCGCTCACATCGATCTTCACGTCTTTCAGGGTGAGGTTCAGCACCGTATTGGCAAAGTTGTTGATCACCGTAATGGTGTTGCCCCAAAAGCCATTTTCCTTTTTGTGCACCGGGGTAGAGGCCGCCGGGGCAGCCGCCGGAGCCGGGGCGGCCTGCAGGGGCTGGGCCTGCCGGTCGGCGCTTTCCTGCTGGTCAGCGCTTTCCTGCTGGTCGGCGCTTTCCGGCTGGTCGGCGCTTTCCGGCTGGTCTGCATCTTCCGGCTGAGCAGGCTGGTAGTTGTCCTCCACCACAGGGCCAAAGCCGCTGTCCTCTGCTGCGGGGTTCTCCAGGTCGCTCTCCAGCGTGGCGGCGGCCGCAGCAACGGTGGTGATGATGATCTCACCCCTGTCATCGTTCTCAATGATCGTTCCGTTCTGTTTGATCTCCTGGCTGCCATCATCTTTTTTGGTGATGATAATGTCGCCGTAGTCGATGTAGTAGGTTCCTGCAAAGGCCGGAGCCGCCAGAGACACTGTGATGCTCAGCGCCGCCATCAGAGCTGCTGCCCGGCGGAATGCGTCGGTCTTCCTCATGGTAGAGGTCTCCTTTCTTTTTCTACGTTTTCGTTTTCTTGTGCTTTTTGTACTTCTTTATTGAGAGTGTTTCTCATTTTTATTGTCCCCCCCCCCCACGTTGGCAATAGGGAAAGACAGCGAAATTTGGGGTTCAAAATCCTCATTTTTGTGGCAATATGCAATAAAATACGGCAAACTTCCTCCCTGCCCCGGCGGGTGCTTCCCTCGGGCATAAAACAGCAGCGCCTCTGCACAAATGTGCAGGGGCGCTGCTGTTTTTCTCAGCCCATGATGCCGGAAATGAAGATCTCCAGACCGATGCCGATGAGGATGACGCCGCCGAGGACGGAGGCTTTGCCGGAGAGCTTGGTGCCGAACTTTTTGCCGATGGCAAGACCGGCCTCGCAGATGAAGAAGGTGACGATTGCCACGATGAGGGAGCAGACCAGCGCCATGAACCAGCCGTACTCCGAGATGGTGAAGCCCACCGACAGCGCGTCGATGCTGGTGGCGACGCCCTGCATGAAGAGTGCGCCCGCGCTCAGCTCAGTGGCTTCCTCGGTCTCTTCGCCCTTGATGCCCTCAATGAGCATCTTGCCGCCGATATAGCCCAGCAGGATGAGGGCGATCCAGGGGATGAACTTTTCAAACGAAGAGAACAGCTCCACGATGGTGTGGACGCAGATCCAGCCCGTCATGGGCATGACAGCCTGAAAGATGGCGAAGGTGCCTGCGATCTGGACGCCCCGGCGGCGGGACATCTGAGGGTCATGCAGACCGTTTGCCATCGAGACGGAAAACGCATCCATGGCAAGGCCCACGCCCAGCAGGGCGCTGTTGAAGAAAAACAAAAAACTCCATTCCATAACGATGCCTCCTGATTTGACCGGAATTGGTGGGCAGACAAAAGACCCGGGATCGGCGCGCATTTCGCCAATTCCGGGTCGGATTTTTACAAACTGACTCCATGTGGAATGGGCGTGGTACTCGCACCAAAGCACATGAGTCTCGCAAATGAAAGCAAGCCAGACAGCCGCCCGGGCCGTCATTGTGTTGACTTGCTGCGCTGCCTGCAAAACAGCGCCTGCTACTCCCCCATGAGGATCTTTCTTGTTGTCCGGTTATCGTACCACACAAACAGCGGATTTGTCCAGTATAACCGTGATTTTTTGCAAAAACCTGCGGGAGAGCACCGCAGAAAGCGTGTACTCCCCCGCAGGGTCAGTTTATGTGTGGAAATGAGGTTTATTCCTCGTCGCCGGTGTCAGCCTCGGGAGCTTCGGCAGCCGATGCCTCATCGGCTGCTTCCATCTCCGCCAGCTGCTCGGCAGTGGGCTCGTCCTCGGTGTCGGCCTCGATGCTCTCGGTCTGTGCCTCGTCGTCGTGGTCGGTGCGGGCCAGCACCATCACCTTATCGTTCTCGCCCAGACGCATGACCCGGACACCGGAGCCGTAGCGGCTCTGGACGGGGATCTCGTTGGCGTGCAGGCGGATGATGATGCCCTCCTGACTGCTCAGCAGCACATCGTCGATGTCGTCCACGATCTTGACGGCTGCCACCTTATCCTTGGAGGCGTCGTAGTTGCGGATGCCCTTGCCGCCGCGGGCGGTGATGCGGTAGGTGTCGATGTCAGAGCGGCGGCCCTTGCCGTTTTCGGTGACGGTAAGCACCGTGCCGCCCTCGCGGCAGATGCAGACGCCGACGACCTCGTCGCCCTCGGCCAGCTTGATGGCGCGGACGCCGTGGCCGCTGCGGCCCATCGGGCGGGCATCGGCCTCGTTGAAGCGGATGGCCTGACCGTTGCGGGTAGCCACGATGAGCATATCATTGCCGGTGGTCAGGCGGGTCCATGCCAGCGCGTCGCCCTCGTTGAGCGCAATGCCGATGAGGCCCGTCTTGCGGATGTTGGCGTACTGCTCCAGCGGGGTGCGCTTGATGAGGCCCTGCTTGGTGACCATGGTGACGAAGCCGCCCTTGTTGTCCTCGTCCTTGGGGTAGCAGAGCATGTTGGTGACCTTTTCGCCCTCGGCCAGCTGCAGCAGGTTGACGATGTTGCTGCCCTTGCTGGTGCGGCTGCCCTCGGCGATGGTGTAGCCCTTGATGCGGAACAGGCGGCCCTTGTCGGTGACAAAGAGCACATAGTCGTGGGTGGAACCTACGAACATCTCCTGCACGATGTCCTCTTCCTTGCGGGTCATGCCGGAGATGCCGCGGCCGCCGCGCTTCTGGGCCTGATAGGTGGCCTTGAGCTGGCGCTTGATATAGCCAGCCTCGGTGAGGGTGTAGACGCACTGCTCCTCGGCGATGAGGTCTTCGATGTCCACTTCGCCGGTGACGGACTGGATCTCAGTGCGGCGCTCGTCGCCGAAGCGCTTCTTCATGTCCAGCAGCTCGTTCTTGACGATTTCCAGCACCCGGGCGTCGTTGGCGAGGATGTTCTCCCAATCCTTGATTTTTGCCTGCAAGCCGGACAGCTCTTCCTCGATCTTGAGAATCTCGAGACCAGCCAGACGGCCCAGCTGCAGCTTGACGATAGCATCGGCCTGCGGGTCGTCGAAGCCGAACTGCTCCATGATAGCGGCCTTTGCCTCGGCCATGCCGCCCTTGCAGGCGCGGATGGTAGCGATGAGCTCATCCACGATGTCGGTGGCCTTCTTCAGACCCTCGAGGATGTGGGCGCGCTCCTTGGCCTTCTTCAAATCATACTGCGTGCGGCGTCGGACGACTTCATCCTGGAACTCGACGTACTTCTGTATCATCTGTTTCAGGGTCATGACCTTCGGCACCTTATGGTCGATGGCCAGCATGATGACGCCCACGGTATCCTGCAGCTGGGTGTACTGGTACAGCTGGTTCAGGATGACCTGCGCGTTGGCGTCCTTGCGGATGTCCACAACGATGCGCATACCCTTGCGGTTGGTCTCATCGTTCAGGCCGGTGATGCCCTCGATCCGCTTGTCCTTGACAAGGTCGGCCATGTTCTCGATGAGGCGGGCCTTGTTGACCATATACGGAATTTCCGTGATGATGATCTGGGTACGGCCATTCTTGGTCTCTTCGATGGTGGCACGGCCCCGCAGAGTAATTTTGCCGCGGCCGGTGGCGTAGGCGGCGCGGATGCCGCTTCGGCCCATGATGATGCCGGCAGTGGGGAAGTCCGGTCCCTTGATGTGCTCCATCAGGCCGGGCAGGTCGATGTCGGGGTTCTCGATATAGGCCACGCAGCCGTCGATGACCTCACTGAGGTTGTGGGGCGGGATGTTGGTGGCCATACCGACGGCGATGCCCTGACTGCCGTTGACCAGCAGGTTGGGGAAGCGGCAGGGCAGGACGCTGGGCTCTTTCTTCGTTTCGTCGAAGTTGGGGTCCCAGTTGATGGTGTCCTTGTCGATGTCGGTCAGCATCTCGACCGCCATGCGGCTCATGCGGGCCTCGGTGTAACGGTAAGCAGCCGGGGGGTCGC
>OIWU01004029.1_pt1 | contig 10792 bp, 9 predicted proteins | sample 1587711 | NCBI WGS metagenome assembly OIWU01 (sample SAMEA3888909, study PRJEB22519) | human gut metagenome | biome: human gut; feature: human-associated habitat; material: faeces | place: Denmark | collected 2010 | reverse complement strand
CCTGACGCAGAGTTTGAGATGCTTTATTCGGGAGCAAAGGAAATGCTCAGGGTTATTGACAGAATGAATACGGAAGGCTTGAAAGATATGCTAAACGCAATGTATGATGAGCTTCCTGAATTAAATCGCGGGAAGAAAAAATAATATGTCGTTTTTAGGTATTGCGGAATGTAATTTAATTTGGTATAATAAAAAAGTATAGATTACTTTTGGAGGAAAAAATGAATATTATAGGAATTATAGGAGCGATGCCGTCTGAGCTTGCGGATATCAGAAAAACGCTTGCGGGTTCGGCAGTTGTTAAGCATTCAGGCTTTGAGTTTTATATAAATGTTTTTGACGGAAAGCTTATTGTAAACGCATGCTGCGGTATTGCAAAGGTAAATGCCGCCGTGTGCGCGCAGGTAATGATATACCGCTTTAATGTGGAAGCTATTATTAATACCGGAGTTGCCGGAGGCATGGACGATTCTGTAAAGATATGCGATATAGTCGTTTCAAACGAGGTTCTCCCGCATGATCTGGAGCTTAGATTTTTAAACAATTATCCCCCGTATAACAGTATTTTCAAAGCAGACGAAAACCTTGTCAAAATCGCTTGTGAAACCTGCGATGATTTTCATTATGCAAGGCATATAGGTCGGATCGTTTCCGGAGAATCGTTTATTTCAAGCAGCGAAATAAAAAAGGAAATATGCGGTAAATTCTCACCGCTTGCTGTAGATATGGAAAGCTCGGCGGTCGGTCACTGCGCTTTTATTAACGGTATTCCGTTTCTTAGCTTAAGGTGTATTTCCGATAATTCGGATGATAACGGGGAAATGTCATTTGACGAGTTTGAAAAAATTGCCGCTAAACGCGTTGCTGAAATAGTTCTGGAAATGATCAGAAGAATTTAATGGTATGATTATTTCATACGGAGGTTTGACTTGAACAAGGAAATGACTGCTGCGGAATATATAAACGCGGTTTCGGAAATAATTTCTCTTATTGATAGTCCGCCGCTTGCATGCGTACACAGCTACGGATGTCAGCTTAATTTCTCAGACGGTGAAAAAATAAAGGGAATGCTCGCAAAGATGGGATATGGCTTCACAGATAATCCGGAAAACGCCGATTTTGTTATATTTAATACCTGTGCTGTCAGAGAGAACGCCGAGGACAGGGTATTCGGAAATCTGGGATTTTTAAAGCGCTGTAAGGAACAGAATCCAAAAATGATAATTGGTTTATGCGGCTGCATGGCGGGACTTGAGCATGTAATAAAAAAGCTTGAGAAGTCCTATCCGTTTGTGGATATTGCGTTCGGTACGTCAGCGCTTGACAGACTTCCCTTTCTTCTTTATGAAAAATTAAACGGAAAGAAAAAAGCGTTTGATACAAACGAATACAATATGTCAGTCGAGGGACTTGAACAGATAAGAGACAGCAGCTTTAAGGCGTCCGTGCCTATAATGTACGGCTGTAATAATTTCTGCACATATTGTATTGTTCCTTATGTAAGGGGACGGGAGAGAAGCCGTCTGCCGGAGGATATTCTCAACGAAGTCAGGGAGCTTATTTCTCAAGGGTATAAGGAAATAATGCTTTTGGGCCAGAACGTTAATTCATATGGAAATGATCTCGGAACCGGAATAGATTTCCGTATGCTGCTTGAGAGTATAAATAAGCTCGACGGCGACTTTATAATACGTTTCATGTCTTCTCATCCGAAGGACGCGGGACCTGAGCTTATAGATACGATGCTAAGCTGCGATAAGGCGGAAAGACATCTTCATCTTCCGGTTCAGAGCGGAAGCAACGATATACTTGAAAAAATGAATCGGCGGTATACTATAGAAAAATATATGGAAACAATACGCCATGCGAGAAGCATTGTTCCGGATTTTTCGTTTACTACGGATATTATCGTAGGCTTTCCGAATGAAACAGACGAGGATTTTGAAAAAACGCTGGAGCTTTTAAGGCTTGTAAGATATGACAATATTTATTCGTTTATTTATTCAAAACGCTCAGGAACAAAGGCGGCTATGATTGAGGACAGAATTTCAGACGAAGAAAAGAGCGTAAGAATGACTAAGCTTTTAGCGTTGCAGCGCGAAATTTCAACTGAAAGCTATAAACGTTTTATCGGCAGAAAAATGCGGGTTTTAGCCGATTTAAAGGGCAAGCGCAAGGGATGGCTTACAGGTAAAAGCAGCGAATTTATTATTGTTGAATTCGAAGGGGAAGAATCCCTATTAGGAAATTTTGTTGAAGTAGAAATAACCGGCGCTAAGAATTGGGCGGTTATAGGAAAAATATTATAATAAAAGGAGTTTATATAAAATGGATGTAATCAAAATGGCGAGAGAGCTGGGAAAGCTTATTCAGCAGGATCAGAGATATGACGCATATCAGAGCGCAAAGGAAAAGAACGATAAGGACGAGGAGCTTCAGCGTCTTATCGGGGATTTTAACAACAAAAGACTTGAGCTTAATATGGAAATGTCCAAAACCGATAAGAACGACGATAGGCTTAAGGAGCTGGACGGAGTAATAAAAAATCTTTACGGTGAAATTATGGTAAACCCAAGTATGGCTGAATTCAATAAAGCGAAGAACGCTATGGACGGTATGCTGGCTGAAATCAATAATGTTATTACTGCTTGCGCTAACGGAGAAGATCCTGAAACCTGTCCGTCTCAGCCGAGCGGCTGTTCGGGCAGTTGTTCGTCATGCGGAGGCTGTCATTAAGATATTAAAGTGACGCGCGTAAATTCTTGTAACGTAATGTATATGAACTGGCAATTTGACTTTTTCATTTTCTGGAAAGGTCAAATTGCATAATCGGAGGGACTTAATGGAAATCGACAGATCGAAAATTTCGCCGATGATGCGTCAGTATCTTGAAACCAAAGACGTTTATCCGGACACTCTGCTGTTTTTTCGCGTCGGGGACTTCTATGAGATGTTTTTTGACGACGCTCTTATCGCTTCAAAAGCTCTTGAGCTTACTCTGACGGGAAAGGACTGCGGTCTGGAGGAAAGGGCGCCTATGTGCGGCGTTCCGCATCATAGCTGCGATATTTACATAAAGAGGCTTATAGACGCAGGATATAAGGTAGCTATCTGTGAGCAGCTTACCGATCCTTCGGAAAGCAAGGGACTGGTTGAACGGGACGTTGTAAGGGTTGTGACTCCGGGAACTCTTATTGAAAGCAGTATGCTCGAGGATGACGATAACAATTATATATGCTGCGCTTTTTATGATAACGAGCAGTGCGGTATTTGCTTTGCCGATATTTCAACAGGAGATGTAAAGCTTTTCTGCGCAGGCGAAAAGGAAGTAGAAGCCGATATTATGGATCTGCTTTCCCGGTATGCTCCTTCGGAAATAGTATTCAACGCCGAATTTCTCTCCTTAAAGGGCGTGCTTAATTTTATTAAACTGCGTCTCGGCTGTACAGTTACTCTGCGGGATTCCGACTGCTTTAATCCTCGTTTGAAAAAGGAAATTGTTTTAAAGCAGTTTTCAGCCGCTTCGCTGGATATGCTCGGACTCGCCGAGGACGGACCTGAAACCGGAGCTGTCTGCGGACTTTTCGACTATATCGGCGATACGCAGAAAACTCTTACCGGAAGATTTACTGAAATAATAAAGCAGGATTCGTCATCTTCTATGATACTGGATATGAACGCCAGAAGAAATCTCGAGCTTACGGAAACGATGAGGGGAAAGGAGAAGAAGGGATCGTTGCTATGGGTACTGGATTCTACTCAGACCTCAATGGGAAAAAGGCTTCTCAAAAGCTATATCGAGCAGCCTCTGACAAGTCCTGCAAGAATCATAGACCGTCATGAAGCCGTGGAGCAATTTATAAAAAATCCGGTAGTTCTGATGGAGGTAAGGGATATTCTTCAGAGCGTTTACGATATAGAACGTCTTATGACAAGAGTTATGTACAAGACGGCCACGCCCAGAGATCTTAAATCGCTTTCTATGACCTCCGCTCAGCTTCCGGCGCTTAAGGAGCAGCTTAGCAAGCTGACCGGTTCGAGACTGCTTAACAGTCTTGAAAACAGCATTTCGACACTTGAGGATATATCCAATCTTGTTGAGAACGCTATAATAGACGAGCCGCCGGTTACATTAAAGGACGGCGGAGTTATTAAGGACGGCTTTAACGAAGAGCTTGACAGCCTTCGTAATATAATGAAAAACGGAAAGAGCATTATTGCTGATATCGAGACGAGAGAGCGTGAAGCAACCGGTATCAAGGGACTAAAAATCGGATTTAACCGCATATTCGGATATTATCTTGAGGTTACTCGCTCATATTATGATATGGTACCTCAGCATTACATAAGAAAGCAGACTCTTGCCAACGCGGAGAGATTTATTACAGAGGAGCTTAAAAATACTGAAAACAGTATACTTGGAGCGAAGGATAAATCTATACGTCTGGAATCGGATATTTTCAGCGAGGTAAGGGATTTTCTGTCCACGCAGCTTAAAGGAGTTCAGAGAACGGCGTCTGCGGTAGCGGCTGTCGATGTGCTTGCTTCCTTTGCATATGCGGCTATGAACAATAATTATGTAAGACCGGAGATAGCTATTGACGGAGCTATAGATATCAGGGGAGGCCGTCATCCTGTAGTTGAGCTTATGCTTTCAGACGAGGTATTCGTACCGAATGACGTTTACCTTGATACTAAATCCAATAGAATGTCTATAATTACAGGACCGAATATGTCTGGTAAATCAACCTATATGCGTCAGGCCGCCCTTATAACGCTTATGGCGCAGATTGGAAGCTTTGTGCCCGCCTCATACGCTAAGATATCGGTAGTTGACAGAATTTTCACAAGAGTCGGCGCTTCGGACGACCTTACGGCAGGACAAAGCACGTTTATGGTTGAAATGAGCGAGGTGGCGGATATTCTGAAATACGCGACTAAAAATAGTCTTGTTATTCTCGACGAGGTGGGCAGAGGCACTTCAACCTTTGACGGAATAAGTATTGCGCGGTCGGTTGCGGAGCATATATGCGGTTCAAAAAAGCTTGGCTGCAAAACTCTTTTCGCAACACATTATCACGAGCTTATCGAGCTTGAAAATATAATGGAAGGCGTTAAGAATTACAGCATAGCTGTAAAGAAAAGCGGCGGAGGAATACGTTTTCTGCGTAAAATTGTCAGGGGCGGAGTGGACGAAAGCTACGGAATTGAAGTCGCCAAGCTTGCCGGTCTGCCTGAAAAGGTTATAAAACGCGCAAAAGAGCTTTTAAAAGAAATGGAGAATGAGAATTCTTTGAAATCAGCCGACAGGAATGACGACGGTCAGATAAGCTTTGAAATCTTAAATCGTGATATTCTGGCAGACAGAATAAGAAAAACCAATGTAGACGAATTAAGCGATGAAGAATGCCGGGAGTTTTTAAAGGAGCTTTCAGGGCTGGCTGATTAATAAAGGGAGGTTTAAATGGCTGAAATCACTGTACTCAGCAAGGATATTTCAGAGCTTATTGCCGCCGGCGAGGTAATAGAGCGTCCCGCTTCCGTTGTAAAGGAGCTGCTGGAAAATTCAATAGACGCAGGCGCGAGTCATATAACGGTTGAAATAAAAAACGGCGGCACAACCTATATACGCATAACTGACGATGGCTGCGGAATAGCGCCTGATCAGGTGCCGACAGCATTTTTGAGGCATGCGACAAGCAAGATAAATTCAAAGGAAGATCTTGACAATATTCTAACTCTCGGTTTTAGGGGAGAAGCTCTTGCGTCGATTTCAGCCGTTTCAAGAGTGGAGCTTCTTACAAAGCAAAAAGCGGACGAATACGGTACAAGCTATATTATCGAGGGAGGAGTCGAAGTTTCATACGAACAATCCGGATGCCCCGACGGTACGACTATTATCATAAGAGATATATTTTTTAACGTTCCGGTAAGAAGAAAGTTTATGAAAAGGGACTCGGCGGAATCAAACGCTGTAAATTCAATTATGCAGAAAATTATTCTCTCGCATCCGGAGATAGCGTTTAAGCTTATCAGAGATAATAAAACCGAGCTTTCCTCCGCAGGAGACGGCGAGCTTTATTCGGCTGTTTACGCGGTTTACGGAAGAGATTTTTCTCATGATATGATTCCGGTGAACTACAGTGAAAACGGTATATCTGTTAAGGGATATGTTGTTAAGCCTCTTTATTCAAAGTCGAACCGCTCCTTCCAGAATTTTTTTATAAACGGAAGATACGTTAAATCGGTAACATGCAGCGCTTCTCTGGAGGAAGCTTATCAGAATCTTGTAATGACAGGTAAATATCCGGCTTGCGTTCTTATGATAGATTTGCCTCCCGTAACAGTTGATGTAAATGTTCATCCGGCTAAAGCCGAGGTAAGATTTTCTGATGAAAAGGTCGTATTCGGAGCAGTTTATTTTGCAGTAAAAAATGCGCTTATGGAATCCGGTTTGATTTATGAGTTTCAGTTTAAGAATGATATAAGTCGGCATACCGATTATAAAGCCAAGCCGTTTGTACCTGAAAAATTTGAACAGCATAAGATCGGACCGACGGAAGAAAAAAAGAACAGTCCATTCGCGCCTGTTTCAGGATCGGACTACGCCGCTGTTAATGAAGAAAAAAGCTCCGAATATAAGGTTAATGAAAATAAACCGGAGAAAACCTTAAGGCTTTCATCGTCAAAAGCACAGTATGGAAACGGAGGCAGAAAAGTTTTTACCGATCCTTCAGTAGTTGCGGAATGTGATGACGACGGCGGCGTAAATAATACTTCTGAAAAGGATCTGGAAGGCTTTAGCTATATAAATAGCGGAGCTTTGAAAAAAAATCAGTTTAATCAGTCTGAAGACGAGCATAAGACAGATAAGCCTGTAATTGACGGTATAAAGGTAATAGGAGAGTTTTTCAAAAATTATATAGCCGCTGAAGCTGGAGATAATATAATACTTATAGATAAGCATGCCGCACATGAGCGTATTATTTTTGAAAAGCTTAGATCGCAGAATAACGAAGGACACAGTCAGCTTATGATAAGCGGCGCAGAAATACTGCTGTCCGAGGCTGAGTATAATGCAATGAATGAAAATTCTGATATTCTTATGGGAATGGGCTTTGACATAGATTTCTCTCATGAACCGTTTGTCAGGGCGACGGCGATTCCGATAATCCTTCAAAACCTGAATATGGACGAGGTTATACCTGAAATAGCGGAGAATTTTCTGCTGAATAAAAGGAATCCTCAGACACACAGACTTGACGATATGCTGCATGAGCTTGCCTGCAAGGCTGCAATTAAGGCTAATGACAAAAATGATATAAGAGAGCTTCAGAGACTTGCGGAAATGGTATATTATAATGAAAATATTCGTCATTGTCCTCATGGAAGACCTGTAATGTTTACGCTTACAAAGCGTGAGCTTGAAAAACAGTTTAAAAGGATTGTCTGATATGACTGATAAAATCAGAGTTATTGCAATAGTAGGTCCGACGGCGTCCGGTAAAACGGCTCTTGGCGCAGAAATCGCCGAAGAGTTCAGTGGAGAGGTTGTATCCGCGGACTCTATGCAGATATATAAAGGAATGGATATTGCGACCGCCAAACCGACTAAGGAGGAAATGCGGGGAATTCCTCATCATCTGATAGGATTTCTTGATAGGAACGTCTCTTTCAGCGTTGCGGATTACGTTGAGCTTGCAGGATCTGTTATAGGAGATATTTCTGAAAGGAAAAAACTGCCTGTTATAGTTGGCGGCACCGGGCTATATGTTTCCTCGCTGTTAGATAATATTAAATTTGCAGATATAAAAAGCGACGCCGGACTGCGAAAAAAGCTTGAGGACGAAGCGGAGAGATTGGGAAATTCATATCTTTTTGAAAAACTCGAAAAGGTAGATCCCGAATCAGCGGCGGAGCTGCATCCGAATAATCTTGTGCGCGTTATAAGGGCGCTTGAGGTTTATGAGCTTACCGGAAAAAAGCTGAGCTTATTTAAAGCTGAAAGCCGCCTTGAAGAAAGTCCTTATGATCCGGTCATGATAGGGCTTGATTATAACGACCGGCAGATTCTTTATGACAGAATAAATAAACGGGTTGATATTATGGTTAAAAACGGTCTTGTTGAGGAGGCGCAGTCGATTTTTGATTCATGCAATATGAAAACTGCCGGCAACGCCATAGGCTATAAGGAGCTGATACCTTATTTCAAGAAAGAAAAGTCCTTGGAAGAATGTATATCCAAAATTAAGCAGGAAACCAGGCGGTATGCCAAGCGTCAGTTGACATGGTTTAGGAAAAATGCAAAAATTAACTGGTTAAAGTTAGACGAATTTGACAATAAGGAGAAAATTTTTCTTTTTTGTAAAAAACTTATAGCCAAGCAGTAAAGTTTATGGTATAATATAAATTAAGTATTAGCATGAGGAAATTGTGCTGATTTATATCCGAGTTTCTGTAAACTACAATCATATTGATTGTGGGACGTGGAAAAGTGAATAAAAATAAAAGTGTTTTCCAAAACAAGGAGTGGAACAATATGAACAAAGCGATTAATCTTCAGGACGTATTTCTTAATCAGGCCAGAAAAGACAGAATCCCGGTCACAATCTACTTAACAAACGGTTTTCAGTTCAAGGGAATGGTGAGGGGCTTTGATAATTATATAGTTATTTTGGATTGCGACGGTAAACAAAATCTTGTTTATAAGCATGCGATTTCAACAATTATTCCTGTTAAGCCTATACCTATATTGGACGCGGCTGAAAAAACGGAGCAGCAATAAATAAATGAATTCCTTAACTTCGAGAATACTAAGCGTTCTTTTGATTTTCTGTATCGGCACATGCCTGTTTACCATATGCTATCATATGTTTAATCAGAAATATGAAACTGAAACCGCTATTATATCTTCCGCTGATGAATCGGCCTCTTTTAAGGGGGTATATATCAGAAACGAAGAAATAGTGGAATACGGCGGAACTGGTACGGTAAGCTACTGTGTTTCTGACGGCGGAAAGCTTGGAAAGGGCTCGGCTATAGCTGAAATTTATGCGGACGAGCGTCAGATAGACATAAAGCAGCAGATAAGCGATTTGAATGCGGAGCTTTCTATACTGGAAAAAATTCAGAATCCGGGAACTTTGGAGTCTGCACAGCCAGCAAATATAGCGGGACTTATCGACGAACAGTATAAGAATATAATAAACAGCCGTGAAAGCAGAAATCTTGATGAACTGGCTTCTCAAAAAAATGAATTTTTAATTTTAATGAGTACCTATCAGCTTATAACCGATTCCAACGTTGATTTTTCGGAACGAATAAACGCTATCAATTCCGAAATTTCAGAGCTGAAATCCTCCGAGGCTGTTCCGCTTGATACGATTATAGCAGATCATTCTTCATATTTTGTAAGCTATGCTGACGGCTATGAAGACGAGCTGACAAAAGATAATCTGAGCCGTTTAACGCCTGAACTTATTAACGAGGTTAAGGACAGCGGTCCTATTGACGATAAAAAGGTAATAGGAAAGCTGATAAACGGCTATGAGTGGTATGTTGCAGGAGTAATAGATAACCGAAAAAAGAACTTTTCTATTGACGATATGGTAAAGCTTAAATTTCAGTCGACTTCCGATACTGCCGACGGTATCATTTATGACATACGCGAAACAAAGAATTCTTCTGAGAGCATTATTATAATCAGGTGCGACGAGCTTACCTATGATCTTGTTCAGCACAGAACAGAGCGCGTCGATATGATTTCCGGCGAGTACGAGGGTATAAAGGTTCCGCGTAAGGCGATTAGATTTCAGGACGGCAAGGGAGTTTATGTAAAGCTCGGAGAGCGTATTTCTTTTAAGAAGATCGACGTTATTTACGAGGGCGGCGATTACGTTTTGTCTTCGCTGAATGCCGGCGACGGATATCTTTCATTGTATGACGATATTGTAGTAGAGGGTGTGGACGCAAATGGAAACTGATTTCAGCCGTATAGACGATAATTATAAAAGAATTCTTTTCAATATCAGAGAAGCGGAGGAAAAATACAGAAAGTCCGGCGGCGTGTCGCTTATAGCAGTTACAAAAACTGTTGATCCTGCGGCAGTAAATCATGCGGTTAGCTTAGGAATAAGGCTTTTAGGTGAAAATCGTGTTCAGGAATATATTTCAAAAAAAGATTTTTATGTCTCTGTAAGAGGCTGTTGCGATTTATTTACATTTAACTTTGATTTGGAAAAAATAAACTACTTCATTAACAATCCTTTAAATGCTTTGATTGATTCATATAAAAATTATCATTTACAAAATAAAGTTAAGGACGGAGTCGAATGTTATTATGGCAAGCAAGCTATGTTAAAGCTTTTGGATTTATTTGAACTGGGAAATATACGCTTGGATCAAATGGCGCCGTCAAAAGACAGGGATATGATAACTTATTTTAATTGGAAGATTTGGAACATTAGGGGAAGACGAAAATTACTGAAGAAGTTTGTATATGACAGTAATAACGGCGAATATAGGGAAACGCTATTAAATTCCCTAAATGATTCTATATTAAAATGGGACTTACTTGATAAGGCCTTATACAAAGATTTTCTTAAGGGTAATCGTATTGCCGGTAATCAATATACATTCATTATTCGTGAAATTATTGATTGCGAGGATAAAATTAATTATCTTTTAAATAAATATATACATAGTATAGAACAAACGGTTTAAATATTCAATATAAAAAAAGTACGGCGTATGCCGTGCTTTTTTTATATTAATTCATAAATAATTTGTTTTT